>Ga0070734_10000295_pt1 | contig 123121 bp, 105 predicted proteins | sample Coa_R1_8_FD_66444 | JGI IMG/M metagenome (GOLD analysis project Ga0070734, IMG submission 66444) | Surface soil microbial communities from Centralia Pennsylvania, which are recovering from an underground coalmine fire - Coalmine... | ecosystem: Environmental > Terrestrial > Soil >... | reverse complement strand
CCCCGGGCCGCGAGGCCCCTGAAGGCCCCTCGAAGACGACGAGGTTGATAGGCCGGGTGTGGAAGCGCCGCGAGGCGTGAAGCTAACCGGTACTAAACGGCCGTGCGGCTTGACCATGAAATTCCGTCTGGCCGAGCCACCCCGCGCTTGCTCTCGACGATCCGTCCAGATGACTTTCGGTGTCGCCTTCCGGTGGCGATAGCGGAGGGGAAACACCCGTTCCCATCCCGAACACGGCCGTTAAGCCCTCCAGCGCCGATGGTACTGCACGGTCGCCGTGTGGGAGAGTAGGACGCCGCCGGATCTTCTGGGAGAAGGCCCGACCCGCGGATGCGGTGTCGGGCCTTCGTCGTTTCGGGCGATGCTGGCGGGGCCGGCCGGGGGCTCGACACCGAGGTCGTCGGCGAGGGCGCGCAGGTCGTGGGCAACACCCGTGATGCCGTCTCGCCAGGCGGCCATCGCCTCGCGACCCCGGGCGAGGTTGGTGTAGTCACCGGTCGTGAAGCCCTTCTCGATGGCATCGTAGCCGGACAGCAGATCCTGCCAAGCGCGGACGTAGCGGGCGTGGATCCGCTGGAGCGGGGGAGTCCGTGGCTGATAGGCGCGGATGCGCTCGAGATGGGCGCGGAGCCGGGGGCGACTGTCGGCGATCTGATGGCGCACCTCCGCCTCGTCGACGAACTGCGTGGCGAGGATGCGCTCGAGCGTGCGGGCCGTCTCCGCTTCGACGGGAGCCCAGAGCCGCATGTGCTGAAGGTAGGCCTGCAGGTCGAGGCGAACGGCGGCCGCACCCGGGTGACAGGCGGCGAGCACACCGAGGAGCAGGAGGGCGACGCGGCCGCGCGAGGCGGGGGCAGCGCGCGCGACGCTCCGGGTTCCGGCAGCGGGGGGCACCGTCCGCGTCTAGCACGGGCGGGGCGCCGTTTGCAGAAGGTCGGTAGCCCGTGGCAGGGTCTCGGCGCGATGAGGAGGAGGGTGCGCTATCCGATCGGCACGGCGCTGGCGGTCCTGGCATGGACGGGCTGCGCGACGATGGGGGGAGCGGTGGGGTTCGTCGGGAGCGATCCCGAGGCCGCGAGCGTCAAGCTGCTGGCGCCGCACGCCGTGGGCCGTTCGTGCCGCACGTCGGTCTTCGGGGTGCGCCTTGCTCCGGGGGAGCCGTCGCTCGAGGAGGCGATGCGGCAGATATTCGCCCGGGACGCGGAGGGAAACGTGGTCACGTCCGCCGTGGTGCGCTGGCGCGTCGTCACGACCGGGGTCTACAATCGACGCTGCGTGGAGGTGCGCGGCGACCTGGGCCGGCTCATCTCGACGGTCGTGCTGCCGATGTCGCATCGGCATGACGGTGGCTGAGGCAAACGGAGGAACGGCGCATGGTGCGGCGAACCCTGATCGGCGCGCTGCTGGTCGGCCTCGCGGGGCTGGCAGGGGCCGGAGATCAACCCAAGGACAAGGCGATCACGATGATCGACGAGATGATCACGAAGGCCAAGGTGAACAAGGCCGATCCCAACTGGCGGACGTCGCTCCCCAAGCCGGACGTGGTGGCGTTCGATCCGGCGCATTCCTACTTCGTCGTGCTGCAGACCGGTAAGGGCAGGATTCGGATCAAGCTCATGCCGGACGTCGCCCCGATGCACGTGACGAGCTTCATCTATCTCACGAAGCTCGGCTTCTACGACGGACTGACGTTCCACCGGGTGATCCCCGGCTTCATGGCCCAGGGCGGCGATCCTCTGGGCAACGGCACCGGCGGCCCCGGCTACAAGTTCGATGGCGAATTCAAGCCCGACGTGAAGCACGACCGCCCGGGCCTGCTCTCGATGGCCAACGCAGGGCCGGGGACCGACGGGAGCCAGTTCTTCATCACGTTCGTCCCGACTCCCTGGCTCGACGGCAAGCACACGATCTTCGGGGCGGTCGTCGACGGGATGGACACCCTCAAGGCGCTCGAGGCCGCCGGGTCGCAGAGCGGTAGGACGAGCGAACCGCTCAAGATCGACAAGGTCACGATCGAGGTGCAGTAGCCGGCGTATGCCGCTCGCTCAGAGGGGCGGCGGCACGAAGCCTCCGTGGCTCCCACGGTGTTCCGCGGGCGGGGGGTCGGGGTAGGGCTGCGGCACGTGATCTCCGGCAAGATCACGCCCCGTGAGGTACCAGTCGCCCGCCCACCCGCGATAGAGGATGGCGCGCGTCTGCGCCATATCGCCGAAGCCGGACATGAGCAGGTGAACCTCGGCGACCGCGGTGTTGAAGACGGCGAACCCCACCTTGCACAGGACGTACCCGGGAAGGCATTGGGGTGCGACCAGCCCGGACAGCACCGGCGTGACGTTCAGCACGGCTGCGCCGGCCGTGAGGGCGGCACGCTGGTAGAAGGGGCGCTCCTCGTAGGCGACGCGGGCTGCCGCGGAGCGAGCGAAGAGCACCGACAGCATGAGGACAGCGAGCAAAGTGCAGGCGCCTCTGCGCATGGAACCCCCTTCTCGCGACGGCCTCGCGAGCGTGTACCGCGGGCCGGCGCCGCGCGCAAGGTGAAAGACACGTTGCGCCCGGCGCGCCGCCTCGGCTAGGACCTCCGGCATGAGGCACCCAGGGCTGCTCGACCGCCACCGCGCGGTGCTGCTCCTCATCGACCTGCAGGAAGCTTATCGCCCGGTCCTCCACGGCTGGGACGGGGTGCGCGACGCGTGCGCCGTCCTCGTCCGCGGGGCATCGATCCTCGAGCTCCCCCTGCTCGTCACCGAGCAGTACCCCCGCGGCCTCGGGCGCACCGCCGCCGAGGTCGCGGCGCACTTCCGCCCGGGCCAGCCCGTGCTCGAGAAGCTCTCGATGAGCTGCTGCGGCTCGCAGGCCTTCATGGACGCGCTCGCGGCGAGCGGGCGGAAGCAGGTACTGGTCGCGGGCATCGAGACGCACGCCTGCGTGAACCAGACCGTCCACGACCTGATCGCCGCGGGCTATCAGGTGCACGTGGCGCGTGACGCCACGTCGTCGCGGCAGATGGCGGATGCGACGGTGGCGTGGGAACGGATGCGCGGTGCCGGAATGCTCGCGACCACGTCCGAGCAGGCCTTGCTCGAGCTCGTACGAACGGCCGAGGCGCCGGAGTTCCGGCCGCTACAACGCCTGCTGAAGGAGCGGGGGGCCTCGGGCGCCGACGTCAGTGCTTGTGCTCGACCCGCTTCCCGTAGCTGACCTCGCCCTTGTCCACACGCAGGGAGAAGCCGCAGTCGGGGTTCGTGCACACCCACGCCTTGAACATCACCGAGGCCCCTTCTTGCCCGTAGTCGGACAGCGGGATCAGCGTCCCGTTGTTGCACTTCTGGCACTTGGGAAGTTCCATCAGCCACTCCTCACGCCAAGCAGGGGCCCGGCCCGGGCGCCTCGCAGAACGTCGACTCTATCCGGAGGAACCACGAAGAATCAAGCGCTTAGTCGACGCGAGGAGGGCGTGTGCGAGTGCCCCCGAGAGGAATCGAACCTCTACCCCAGGCTCCGGAGGCCTGTGTGATATCCATTTCACCACGGGGGCCCGATGCGTGCGTAATTACACGAGTGGGCCCTGGGCGACAACGACGGCCGGTCACCGTGCGGCGGGCAGCGGACCGACACGAGCGCGGACTTGGCGGAGCATGGCGAGCAGCTCCCCGTGCAGGAGGCCGTTGGAAGCCACGATCTCCGGGCCCGCCAGCGTGAGCGGGCCGCCGGCCACGTCGCTGACGGCCCCGCCGGCCTCCTCGACGACGAGTCGGCCCGCCGCCGTATCCCAGGGCTGGAGCTTCCACTCCCAGAAGCCGTCGAGCCGGCCGCAGGCGACCCAGCAGAGGTCGAGCGCGGCCGAGCCGGCGCGGCGGAGGCCCTGCGTGCGCTCGAGGGCCGACTGGACGTATGCGAGGTAGTAGGCGGCGTGGTGGCGGCGGTCGTATGGGAAACCTGTCGCCATGAGCGCCCGGTCGAGCGTCGCCACCGACGACACGGTGATGGGCCGATCGCCGAGCCGCGCCCCCTCGCCGCGTCGGGCGACGAACGTCTCGCCGCGGAGCGGGTCGTGCACGACGCCGAGCAGCAGCTCCTCGTCGCGGGCGAGGCCGAGCGACACGGCGAAGTGGGGATGGCCGTGTGCGAAGTTGGTGGTGCCGTCGAGCGGGTCCACGTACCAGCGATAGGGCCCGGCGCCCGGCACGGCCGGGGATTCCTCGGCGACCACGCCGTGCTCGGGAAACGCCTCCCGGAGGGCATCGACGATCAGGCGTTCGGCATCCCGGTCGGCCGCCGTCAGCAGGTCGACCTCCGACTTGAAGGACACCGCCTGCGGCGCGGCGTAACGCGCGCGCAGCAACGCGCCGGCGCGGCTCGCCGCCGCCCGCGCCACCTCCTCGAAGGCGCGCACCCCGATCCTCCTGCCATGGGGCGTCGAGCGAACAAAGCCGCGGTCGGAGTTGACAGGCGCGAAGGCGAAAACTAGCATCCCCGGTTTCGCGGACGCACCAGACCCTTTGGGCGGTCGCCAAGCTGGTAAGGCACCGGACTTTGGATCCGGCAGCGAAGGTTCGAGTCCTTCCCGCCCAGCTCCGGGGCGGCGTGGACGGAGGATCGTGAAGGACGAGGTCAAGATTTTCGCCGGCAACTCCAACCGGCCGCTCGCCGAGGCGATCGGCCGCTACGTGGGCGTGCCCCTGGGACGGGCCGAGGTCGGACGGTTCAGCGACGGCGAGGTTCAGGTCGAGATCCGCGACAACGTGCGCGGCGGGGACGTCTTCGTCATCCAGTCCACCTGCATGCCGACGAACGACAACCTGATGGAGCTGCTGCTGATGCTCGACGCGCTCAAGCGTGCCTCGGCGCAGCGCATCACGGCGGTGATGCCCTACTACGGCTATGCGCGGCAGGATCGCAAGGTGGCTCCCCGCGTGCCGATCAGCGCCAAGCTCGTCGCCGACCTGATCACGACCGCCGGGGCGGCGCGCGTCCTCACGGTCGACCTCCATGCTGGTCAGATCCAAGGGTTCTTCGACGTCCCGGTCGACAACGTGTACGCGACCCCGCCGCTGCTGCAATACCTGCGCGAGAAGCTGACGGGGCGGCCGACCACCGTGATCGCGCCCGACGCCGGCGGTGTCGAGCGCGCGCGGGCCTTCGCCAAGCGACTCGACGCCAACCTCGCGATCATCGACAAGCGCCGTGTGCGCGCGAACGAGGTTGCCGAGATGCAGATCATCGGCGAGATCGACGGGCGAGCGGCGGTCATCGTCGACGACATGGTCGATACGGCCGGCACGCTCTGTGCCGCGGCCCAGGCCGTTCGTCGCGCGGGCGCACCGGTCGTTCTCGCCGCCGCGACGCACGCGGTGCTCTCCGGACCGGCGATCGACCGCCTGGCCGGCTCGACGCTCGACGAGATCGTCGTGACCGACACCATTCCGCTGCGCCCCGAGGCGTCGCGGCTCACCAAGCTCCGCGTGCTTTCGGTAGCGACGCTCCTCGGCGAGGCCATCCGCCGCACGCACGAGGAGGACTCGATCAGCTCGCTGTTCGTCTGAGGGACTCACGCCATGGAAACGGTCGAGATCACCATCGTGCGGCGCACGGGCCACGGCAAGGGAACCGCCCGTCGGCTGCGGCGCGAGGGTAAGGTGCCGGGGGTCCTGTACGGGCCCAAGCGGACGACGACGTCGATCGCGGTCGGCGCTGACGAGATCGAGCGCAAGCTCACCCACCTCGAGGGCTCGCACTTGATCCGGCTCCTGCACGCCGAGCGGGAGCCGGAGCTGCACGAACGCATGGTTCTCCTGCGGGAGATGCAGCGCCATCCGGTGACGGGAACGGTCCTCCACGCGGACTTCTACGAGGTCGATCTCACCGAGCGGCTCACGGTGTCCGTGCCGCTGCACTTCGTGGGCAAGGCCGCCGGTGTCGTGGAGGGCGGGATCCTCCAGCCGCTTTTGCGCGAAGTCGCGGTCGAGTGTCTGCCGACGGAGATCCCGGAGTTCATCGAGGTGGACGTGGCCGGCCTCGGGATCCACGAGGCCGTGCACGTGGGCGAGCTCAACCTGCCGGCGGGGGTCACGGCGGTCGCCGATCGGGCCCAGCCGGTCGTGACGGTCCTGCCTCCGACGGTCGAGGCGCCCAAGCCGGGCGAGGCCGCCGAGGCGGCACCCGAGGCCGCGGCGGCCGAAGGGGCGGCGGCGCCGGCTGCGGAGGCCGCGCCGGCCGCGCCGAAGGGTGGTGCGGAGAAGTGAAGCCAGCACAGACAGAGGGAGATTCCACATGGCGGACCGCCGCTATGAGACGCTCGTCCTGATCCATCCGGAGCAGGGCGAACCCGGCTCGAAGGAGATCACCGCCCGCATCCGGACGCTCGTCGAGGAGCAGGGCTGCCCGATCGGGCAGGTGCAGGAGTGGGGGCTGCGCGAGCTGTCCTATCCGGTGGCCAAGCAGCGCCGGGGGTTCTACGTGCTGTTCGAGTACCGGGCGACGACCACGGCTCTTCAGGAGATCGAGCGCAACCTCAAGCTCATGGACCCCGTGCTGCGGTTCGTCTCCGTCCGCCAGGAGGAGAACGCCCCGCCCACACCGCCGCGCACCGTCCGTCGAGCCGAGCGCGAAGAGGTGGAGGAGGCGGGAGGCGGTGAGGCGGAGCTGGGCGACGGGGAGGGCATGTAGATGGCCAAGGAACGCGAGCGGCCACAGGCGGGCGGGCGAGGACCGCGGCGCCGGGGCATGGGCCGGCGCAAGGTGTGCCGCTTCTGCGCCGACAAGACGATGCTCATCGACTACAAGGACACGCGGGTGCTCGGGAACTTCCTCTCCGAGCGCGGCAAGGTCATACCGGCGCGCATCACGGGTAACTGCGCCGGCCACCAGCGGCGCCTCACCGTGGCGATAAAGCGGGCGCGCACGATGGCGTTGCTCCCGTACACAGCGGTCTATCCGTAGCGGAGGGCGCGACGATGGCGGTCGAGATCATTCTCCGGGACGACGTGCCCAACCTCGGCAAGATCGGTGACGTGGTGCGGGTGCGGCCGGGCTACGCGCGCAATTACCTCCTCCCCCGCGGGCTTGCGGTGGAGGCGAGCACGGGCAACCTGCGCCAGCTCGAGCACCAGAAGCGGATGATCGCCGCCAAGGCCGACCGCGAGCGCAAGTCCGCGCAGGCGGCCGCCGCGAAGGTCGACGGGCTCACGCTGCGGGTGCGCGCCCGCGCCGGCGAGGAGGGGCGGCTGTTCGGCTCGGTCACCAACCTCGACGTCGAGCGCCTGCTCGCCGAGCAGGGGTGCGCGGTCGATCGGCGGCGGATCGCGCTCGAGGAGCCCATCAAGCAGCTCGGCACGTACGGGATCGTGGTTCACGTCGGCCGCGACGTGCAGGCGACCGTCCAGCTCATCGTCGAGGCCGCCGAGGAGTGAGAGCGGGCGCGCCGGATGCTCGACCGCGCCGCATTCGAGACGCGCGAAGACGGGCTGCTGGCGCCCTACGCGATGCGCAGCCGCGACTCGCGCGGCCGGCGCCACGCGGAAGCCGAGCATCGGTTCCGGATGGCGTTTCAGCGCGACCGGGATCGGGTGATCCACTCGACCGCGTTCCGCCGCCTCGAGTACAAGACCCAGGTCTTCGTCAACCACGAGGGCGACTACTACCGCACGCGGCTGACCCACACCATGGAGGCCGCGCAGGTGACGCGCACGCTCGCGCGGGCGCTGCGTCTCAACGAGGACCTGGCCGAGGCGGTGGCTCTCGCCCACGACCTCGGCCACACGCCCTTCGGGCACGCGGGCGAGAAGGTGCTCGACCGCCTGATGGCGGGCCACGGGGGCTTCGACCACAACAGCCAGAGCCTGCGCATCGTCGACGTCCTCGAGGAGCGCTACCCGCACTTCCGCGGCCTCAACCTCACGTGGGAGGTGCGCGAGGGCATCGTCAAGCACTCCACGCGCTACGACCGCCCGCAGGTGGCCGAGTTCAACGCCGACCTGGCGCCGTGCCTCGAGGCGCAGATCGTCGATTTCGCGGACGAGATCGCCTACAACGCGCACGACATCGACGACGGCCTCCAGTCCGGCATGCTCGACCCCGAGGAGCTCGCCGCGGTGCCGCTGTGGGCGGACGCGCTCGCGGAGGCGGAGCGCGGCGCCGCGGGGGTTCCCGTGCGCGTGCTGCGCTACCAGGCGGTGCGGCGGCTGATCGATCGCATGGTGACCGACCTCGGCGAGGCGATCGAGCGGCGGCTGCGCGAACGGGGCGTCGAAACGCTCGCGGACGTGCGGCGTCACAAGCCGCGCCTGGTCGAGTTCTCGCCGGAGATGACCGCGTGTAACCGCGATCTCAAGGCCTTCCTTTACGAGCACCTCTACACCCACCACCGCGTGACGCGCATGACCCAGAAGGCGGAGCGCATCATGACGGCGCTCTTCGAGGCGTACGTCGCCGAGCCGCGCCAGCTTCCGCCGCACGTCACGCGCCGGACGCGGGAGGAAGGCGAGCCGATGCACCGCGTGATCGCGGACTACGTCGCGGGCATGACCGACCGCTTCGCGGTCGAGGAATACAAGAAGCTCTTCGACGCCGACGAGCGCGTCTAACGGCCGCAGGCCGCGGTCAGGACGTCGAGGTAGCGCCCGGCGACGACGGGCCAGCCGAAGCGCGCGCAGGCGATGGCGCGCGCGCGGGCGCCGAACGCGGCCCGCCGTGCGGGGTCGCCGAGCAGCGCCGTGAGCGCACCGGCGAGCGCGGTCGGCTCGCGCGGCGGCACGAGGAGCCCGGTCTCGCCCGGCGTGACGGCGTCGGGGATGCCGTCGACGTCGCTGCCCACCACCGGGCAGCCGCTCGCCATCGCCTCGAGGCAGACGAGCGGCAGGCCCTCCCAGCGCGATGGGCAGGCGAGCAGCAGCGCGCCGCGATAGAGCGCGGCGAGCCGTGCGCTCTGCGTCGAGCCGAGGAAGTGGACGCTCGCGGCGATACCGAGCTCGGCGGCCTGCCGCTCGAGGGCAGCCCGATCCGGACCGTCGCCGGCGAGCAGCAGGTCGACGCCCGCGGCGGCCGGCCCGGCGAGCGCCCACGCCTCGAGCAGGACGTCGAAGCCCTTCTGGTGCGCGAGCCGTCCCACGGCGAGGACGTAGGGCCGTCCGTGCGGATACGGCACGACCTCGGGCGCGAAGCGCGCGAGGTCGACCCCGTTGGGCACATAGACGACGCGCGAGGCCGCCTCGGGCGCGAGCGCGCGTGCGCTCGCCGCCAGCGACGAGGCGCAGGCGACGACCCGGGCCGCACGCCGGAAGGCCCAACGCAGCGCCCGGGGGTGCTGCGCGAAGTCGGGACCGGCGGTCTCGATGCTGAACACGAGCGGGAACGCGCGGGCCAGTCCGATCGTGTACGGGGTGTAGGACGAGACCGCGAGCGAGAGGACGACGTCGGCGCGCCACGTGCGCAGGAGACGGCGCGCGGTCACGAGCAGCCCGGGCAGGCGCACGACCAGCCGCACCCGCCGCAAAAGCAGGTGGGAGCGGCTCGGGAGGTGTCGTAGCGGAAGACGGTGGACGGGCACCTCTCCCGCCGGGGCGGAGGTCGCGCGTCGCCCGCGGGCGACGACCAGCGTCGGGTGCCCGCGGCGACGGAACTCGGCCACCAGGCTCTCGGCCTTGCGCTCGATGCCGCCGAGGTCGCCCCACGTGGGGCAGAGCAGCGCGATGCGCATCCGCTCGCTACCTCCACAGCGCCTTGCGCCGGCAGCGGGCCACGATGCGCCAGTAAGCGAGCCGGGCGCGGCGGCGGAGCCGGGCGATCTCGGGCTCGAGGTGGGGCGAGGCGAACAGGTCGCCGAGCATCGCATCCAGCATCGCGGTGAGCCGTCGCCAGTCGGCGAGCACCGCCGCGTCGGACTGCCCGCCAACGGGAAGGAGCAGGCGGCAGAGGCGGCGCATCGCGCGCGGCCCGGTGAGGAAGGCGGGGTGGGCGCGGACGGCCGTGCGGAGCCACCGCGTCGCGGCGCCGCGGTCGCCCGCGCGGTAGTGGTCGCAGGCGGCCACCAGCGCCACGTTCTGGTAGGCGAGCGGGCGCAGGCGGGACAGGCCGCCGGGCAACCCGGGGTCGGCGAAGAGCTTGTCGAGGACGCGGAGGCAGCTCTGCGCCATGCGCTCGGGGTGCTGGTGCATGGCGTCGGGGCGGACGCGATACTCGACGAGCGGGCGATCGACCAGGGCCCAGCGCACCCCGGCGCGGGCAAGCCGCAGCCAGAGGTCCCAATCCTCGGCCGAGGCGAGCGTCTCGTCGAACCCGCCGGCAGCCGCGATCGGCTCACGGCGCACGAGCAGGGCATGTGGCGGGCCGACGTTGCCGAGGACGAGCTGGGGGAGCACGTCCCCCTCGAGCTGCGCCCAGCCCTGCGGGGGGAGCGGCACGCCGGCCTCGTCCACGTAGCGCACGCCCGCGGTGACCACCCCGACGTCGGGTCGATGCTCGAAGACCGCGAGCTGCGCGGCGAGCTTCTCGGGCAGCAGGCGGTCGTCGGCGTCGAGGAAGTTGACGAACGGCGCGGTGGTCGCGCGCAGGCCCGCGTTGCGCGCCGCCGAAAGGCCGCGGTTGTCCTGGCGGCAGACGCGGACGCGCCCGCCGTAACGGCGCGCGACCTCGCCGCTGCCGTCGGTCGAGCCGTCGTCGACGACCACGACCTCGACGTCGCCGGCCGGGAGCGTCTGCGCGAGCGCGCTCTCGATGGCCTCGGGAAGATATCGCGCGAGGTTGTAGACGGGAATGATGACGCTCACGCGCGGCACGGGCTCGGTGCGTCGTAGACCTTCGCTCGCCTGGGGGCAATCGCCGAGGCGGCGGACGGGGCGGCTCGACCGGCGCGCTCGCGGCGGTTGACAAGCGGTGGGGGTCCGGCCTACCGAGGCGAGGTGCGCGAAACGTTGACGCTCGTCGACGACGGCCGTCCCTTCGCGGTCGCCGCGACGTTCGCTGGGGGCGGCGTCCGCATCGCGCCGGCGGACCTCGAGGCCACGCTCGGCTGGACGCTCAAGCCCGAGGGCCTCTGCCAGGGCGCGCGCTGCGTGGCCACCCGTGGCCACGACGAGCTCGTCACTTCCGACGGCGTCGATCTCGAGCGCTTCGCGGCCCTGGTCGACCGTCCGCTCGCGCTCGATGCGGCGGAGCGCGCGGCGTACCTCGGCGCGTCGGCCGGCGAGCGCGCCGCGCGGCTCGAGTCGCTCGAGGCGCCGGACTTCACCCTTCCCGACCTCGACGGTCGCCCGCACACGCTGTCCGCATATCGCGGTCGCAAGGTCTTCCTCATCGCCTATGCCTCGTGGTGAGGGTGTCGTTACGACCTGCCGGTCTGGCAGGGCCTGTACGAGGAGCTGGGGCGCCACGGGTTCGTCGTCCTCAGCGTCGCGCTCGACAAGAGCGTGGACGAGGTGCGCCCGTGGGTCGAAGCGGCGCGGCCGACGCATCCGAGTCTCATCGACACGGAGCACCGTGTGGCCGACCTCTACCATGTCGTCAACGTGCCGACCGGCATCTGGATCGACGAGCGCGGCCGCATCGTCCGCCCGAACGATCCGGCGTTCGGGAGCGACACGTTCGTGCAGATGCACGGGATCCACTCCGGCCCGCACCTCGACGCGCTGCGCGCCTGGGTGACGGCGGGCACGCTCCCCTTCGACGAGGCCGGCGTCCGGCGGCGGCAATCGTTGCCCACCCCCGCCGAGCAGTGCGCTCGGGCCGAGTTCGCGCTCGCGTGGCACCTCCACCAGCGCGGGCGGAGGGAGGCCGCGGAGCGCCACTTCGTGCGTGCGGGCGAGCTGGCGCCGCTCGACCTCACCATCCGGCGCGGCTCGATGCCGATCCGCGGGCTCGATCCGATGGGGCCGCCGTTCGTCGAGCTGTACCAGGAGTGGCTCGCGAGCGGGCGGCCTTACTACGTCGCAATCGCGCCGTAGCCGCGTCGGCCGTGCCGGCATCGCGGTCGCTCAAGGCGACTCCCTCGGGCCCGTGGGGATGTCGTCTCGCTCGAAGGCGACCAGACGGTCGTTCGCGGCGGAGAGCCGGGCCCGGCGGCGCCCGCCCGCGAGCGCTGCCTTGGCTCGGCGGTGCAGCAGCGGACGGATCGTGCGCCAGTAGGCCAGCTCGGCTCGCCACCGCAGGGGGGCGAGCCCCGGGTCGGCGAGCGCCGCGGCCATCGCGGCGCGCAGCGTGCGTCCGAGCGACCGCCAGCGCGCGGCCATGAGCGCGCCGGTCTGGTAGCCCATTGGGAGGAGCAGGCGGCAGAACCCCGCGAGGGTGTCGGGCTCGGTGAGGAGCATGGGCCGGGCCGCCACCGCGGCGCGGAACTCGCGGGCGCCCGCGACGCGATCGCCGGCACGGTAGTGATCGGCGGCGGCGCGCAGATGGAGGTTCTGGTAGGCGAGGGGCCGCCGATCGGCCACGGCGGCGGGCAGTCCTGGCGTGGCGAAGACGTTGTCGAGGGCCCGCCGGCAGTTCTCTGCCATCCGCCCCGGATGCTGGTGCATGGCCGAGGGGCGGATCCGATACTCGGCGAGCGCGCGGTCGACGCACGCCCAGCGCACGCCGGCGCGGGCGAGGCGCAACCAGAGGTCCCAGTCCTCCGCCGAGGCGAGCGTCTCGTCGAACCCACCGGCGGCGACGACGGCGTCGCGGCGCGCGACCGCGGCGCCGACGTGGATCAGGTTGCCGACGACCAACCGGTCGAGGACCTCGCCCTCGGCGCGGGGCCAGCCGTGCTGGGGCAGCGGGGCGCCGGCGACGTCGATGCACTGGACGCCGGTGTAGACCAGGCCGACGTCGGGCTGCCGTTCGAACGTCGCCAGCACGGTCGCGAGCATCTCGGGGCGGATGCGATCGTCGGCGTCGAGGAAGAGCACGAAGGGCGCCCCGGCCGCGGCGAGGCCCGCGTTGCGCGCGGCCGAGAGGCCGCGGTTCTCCTGCCGCAGGCAGCGCACGCGCGCCCCATGGGCGCGGGCGACGTCCCCGCCGCCGTCGGTCGAGCCGTCGTCGACCACGATCAGCTCGACGGCCTCATGCGGCAGCGTCTGCCCGAGGACGCTGTCGATCGCCTCGCCGATGAACGCCCGCAGGTTGTAGAGCGCGACGACGACGCTCACGCGGGCCATCATGCCATGTAGCCGAGCGCGCGCAGGCGCCGGCTCACCTCGTCCTCCTCGTCGGCGGCGAGGCCTTCGGCCTCGCGCTCGGCGCGTTCGGCGGCCGGGCCGTAGGAGACCTCCGGCGCTTCGAGGAACAGCTCGGTCAGCACGCGGCCGTCCATGTCGGCCGGCACGGGGACGCCGGCGGTCGCGAGCACGGTGGGCGCCAGGTCGACGAGGTCGGCGCCGGCGGCGAGCGGGCCCGACCGCACGCCGTCGCCGGCGGCGACGAGCACGCCCTCGGGCCGGTGCGTGCCGTTCATCACCGCGAAGTGATCGAGCCACATCTGCGGCATCAGGTCGCGGCCGACGGTGTAGCCGGGGCGGGGCACCAGCACCAGGTCGGGGCGGCGGCCGAACGGATCCTCGGGGTACACCGCCTCGCCCGGAAGAACCTCGGCGAACACGGGCGCCCCGTCCTTCGGGTCGGCGAGCGCGGCGAAGCGCGCCCGCAACTCGTCGCGCAACGCGCCTGCCTCCTCGGGCGGCACGATGCCGCGCGGCTCGCGACCGCGCACGTTCAAGTAGAGCAGGCCGTACATCTCGGCGACCGCGACGTAGGCACGCGTGCGCCGCCAGTCGAGCGCGAGGACGCTGGCGAGGCTCGTCTCGCGCACGACCGAGATCCATGCCCCTTCGGGCTTCGGCCGCTTCGCCGGGGGCTCGACGAGCCCGAGCCACGCGAGGCGCTTGCGGATCGAGCGCCGCAGCTTGCCCGGCCGATCCTTGCGGAGGTAGCCCCAGTCGCGCAGGACCGTGTTGGGGAACACGCGGCCCCAGTGCGGGCCAAAGCCGTGGTCGGAGACGACGAGCACGAGCGCCCGTGGCGGCGCGGCGGACAAGAGCGCGGCGAGCAGCGTATCGAGACGCCGGTAGGCGCGCCGGACCTGTGCCGTCCGCTCCGGCTGCGCGTCGGGCTCCTCGAGGCAGCGCCACGCCCGATGCTGGAGGATGTCGACGTCCTGGTAATGGACCATGAAGACGTCCCAGGCGCCGTCGGCGAGGAGGTCGAGCGCCACGGCAGTGCGCTGCTCGAAGCCGCGCTCCACCTGGCGCACGAAATCGGCGAAGCTCTCGTCGCGCTCGAGGTTCGGATCCTTCACGTCGGGCACCGCGATGAAGGCGTAGTCGGGCATCTCGGCGAGGATGCGCTCGCGCAGCGCCGGCGGGTGGGTGAATGCGGCGGCGGTCGACGGCGTGTCGAAGCCGCTCACGACCGTGCCCGCGCGCGGGTCGGGCGGGTAAGTGACGGGCAGGCCGATCACCCCGACGCGACGGCCGGCCGCGGTCAGGGTCTCCCACATCGTCGCGTCGCGCAGCGCGCGGCTGGTCACGAACACGTCGCGGTAGGTCCGCGGATCGTACAGCCGGAAGTCGTAGACGCCGTGCTTCCCGGGATACTTGCCGGTCATGAACGACGACCACGCCGCGGGCGTGATCGGCGGGACCACGGAGCGGACCACCCCCGAGGCGCCGCGGGCGACCAGACCGCCGAGCGTCGGCATCTCGCCGGAGGCGATCAGCGGTCCGAAGGCCGCGTGCGAGGCTCCGTCGAGGCCGATGAGCACGACCGGACGGGGGCTCATGCCACCGTCGCCTCTGCGGAGAGAGGTGGCCGGCTGCGGAGCCCCACGGCGTCGAGGATCTGCGCGGCACGATGGTCGTAGGTGTGCGCCCGCAGCACGATCTCCCGCGCGCGCGCCGCCCGCTCGGCCCGTAGCGCGGGCGAGGCGAGCGCCTCGGCCACGCGCCGCCGCAGCGTCGGCACGTCCTCGAAGGTGGTGAGATCCTCGCCCAGCCGGAACCAGCGCGCGAGGTCGGGCTTGGGGGTGGTGAGACAGAACGCGTCGCAGGCGGCGACCTCGAACAGGCGGAAGTTCTCGCCGTTGACCATGTGCGTCCCCTGAACGTTCAGGTTGATCTTCGAGGCACGGTAGATCTTCGTCTTCTTCACCCCGTAGACCGGCTCCGCCATCGCCGCGCGCGGGACCACGCGCAGGCCGGGGTCGGCCAGCGCCGCCCAGCCGCCGCCCCAGAGCTTGAGCCGCCACGCGCCGAGCGCCTCGGCGAACGCGATCCGCTCGGGATACGGCGAGCCGACGAAGCCGACGTCCGCGCCGTAGCGTTCCTCCTCGTCGGGCCCGAGGACGAGGGGACGGTGCTCCTCCGGGTCCGCGCACGCCGGCAGCAGCTCGACGTGCGCGATCCCCGCCGCGCGGGCGACTGGCAGGAAGTGCGTGTCGTAGTCGAAGTACCAGTCGTAGCGGCGCATGGACTCCGCCTGGTGCGGCTCCGCGAACCGATGGTTGGTCTCCCAGATCGCGACCGTGGTGCCGCGCCGGCGTGCGGCGTCGAGCGTGGCCGGCAGCACGTTCCAGTTGGAGCCGAAGAGGAAGAGGAGTGCCGGGGGGTACTGCGCGATCCGGCGGCCGAGGCGCCGGTTGAACGCCGCCATCGCGCCCGGATGGTCGCGGTGTGCGCCGAGCGCGTCGAGCACGCGCTCGCGGCTCGACAGGTCCTCGTCGACCGCGAACACCTGGGCGCGCTGGCCGAGGCGGTCGAAGGCGCGGGCGAGCAGCAACGGCACGTCGCTCGTTCCCGGCCCGACGTGGGAGACGATCAGGATGGACGCCATCCGAGACTCCGGGCCGCGCGCAGGGCTGCGTACTCGAGCAACCGGGCGAGGTACCAGCGCCCGATCCGATTGCGCGGGATCACCTCGGCGCGACGGCGCGTCACGTCGAAGAGCAGGAGCGCCGGCGCGCCCGTGCGCAGCCCGCGCACCAGGAGCCGGAGCTTCTCGTGGAGGAGGTGGCGATGGAGGCGGTGGCGGAAGGCCAGCACGACGAGGTGCGGGGCGGTCGGGCAGGGTTGCTCCGGCGAGACGATCCTCGCGGTGGGCAACGCCGCGTGCAGCTCGGATTGGAGCTCGCGCAGCGGCCAGCCCTCGAGCGCGGGCACGACGAACACCGTCCCGACGCGGTCCAACCCTGCCTCCGCGAGGCGATGCCGAAGGTAGGCCAATCCCCCGTGGTTTGATAGAGGATGGGCTCCGGGGGCGCAACCGCTCGCTCCGACGCGGGCCCCCCGGCGGAGGCGTGCATGAGCCGTCTGCTGACCAGGCCGCGAGAGGCGTCTTCAGGGGAGGACGAGCGCTGGGCGTTGATCGATCGATTCGCCCCGGGGCGGAGCTTCACCGACGTGGGTTGCATGTGGGGCGTGCACGGCGCCTACGCCTTCCACGCCCATGCCCGTGGCGCGGTGGCGGTCGTCGGCTTCGACCGGGCGCCCGCGACACCGGAATTCCTCGCGCGCAACGCGGAGCTGGGCGATCCCGTGCGCTTCGTGCGCGGCGACGTCAACGCCGCCGGCGTCGAGGCGCTGCTCGGCCGGGCGGACGTCGTGTTCTGCTCCGGCGTCCTCTACCACATGCCGAACCCCGTCCACACGCTTGGTCAGCTCCATCGGGTCTGTAAGCAGGTTCTGATCCTCACTTCGGCGATCATCCCCGAGCGGGCCGAACCGCAGGCGGCGATCTTCTTTCCCTACCTGGACGCGGAGGCCCGCCGGCGGCTCGCGTTCCGCGGCAAAGGGCTCAGGCGCGGCCTCGACACGGAGTTCGCCCCGGAGAAGGAGTACGGCAATTGGTTTTGGGGTCTCACGCCGAGCTGCATCCGCGCGATGCTGCGGACGGCGGGCTTCGAGGTGCTCGAGGCGTACGAGCGGGAGGGGCGGTTCACCGCCGTGTGCGGCCCGGCGGAGGCCAAGGGATAAAAGTTAACATAACGTCCCTTATCAGACGTTGGGCCGGGGCGCGGGCTTTTGCGCGATCACCCGAATCATGGCCGCTTCGGGACGTCCCCGGGCAGCTTCGAGCGCAGGAACTCCTGTAGCTCGCCGTTCGACGCTTCAGCGAGCAGCTTGCGGTAGAGCTCCTGTGCCTCCGCGGTTTTGCCGGCCGCCTCGTCGAGGCGCGCCGCGCCGAGCAGCGCATCGGTGCGAAACGGGCCGTCGAGCGCGCCGGCTCGCGTGTACGCGTCGAGCGCGCCGCTCGCGTCGCCGCCGGCTTCCTTGACGTGCCCCAGGGAATCGAGCGCCTCTTGCCGGAGGTAGTCGGCCGGCGGCGTGCCCGCGAGGAATTCCTCGTAGGCCGTGGCGGCGCCCGCCAGGTCCCCGGCGCGAGCGAGCGCGTGGCCCGCATAGAGGCCGGCGAGCCGTCCGAAGGACGTCGAGCCGTAGTCTCGGCGTAGGTCGGCGAACGCCGTGGCCGCATCCTTGAACTTGCCCGCCTCCAGCACCGCGCGCGCGCTCTGGAAGGCATAGGCCGCCGCGGCCTCGCGGCTCGCGCGGTAGCGCCCGACCGCGATCGCCGCGACGGCGATCGCCACGAGCACCCCTACTCCCGTGAGCAGCTCGCGAACGTGCTGTTCCGCCCAGGTGAAGGCGCCGCCGGCGATGGTCTGGAACTCGTCGGGCTGGCGGAGGCTCTTGCGGCTGATGCGGACGCGCTTGGCGTGCTGGGGCATCGACGACCCGCGCGCTCACATCTTGTACTTGAAGTCGTCGGGGGCCATCTTCTCGAGGATCTCGGCCCACTTGTCGCGCGAGACGTTGGACAGGTCCTGCTCCTTCCCCTCCTCCATCTGCTGGAGGACGCTGGATGCTTCGAGGACCTTCTTCGCCACGTAGATCGGGCTCTTCGTCCGCAGCGCGAGGCTGATCGCGTCCGACGGGCGCGCGTCGATCGTCACCTGCCGCTCGTTGAAGCGCAGGTAGATGAGCGCGAAGTAGGTGTTGTCCTTGAGATCGGTCACCTCCACCCACTCGACCACGCCGCCGAGCTCGGTGATCACCGTGCGCAACAGGTCGTGGGTCATCGGCCGGGCCATCTTGATGCCCTCGATCTCGGTCGCCATCGCGGTCGCCTCGAGGAGGCCGATCCAGATGGGGAGGTTCAGGCGGTTGTCGGGATCGCGCAGGATCACGATGGGGGTCTTGGTCACCGGGTCGAGCGTGAGGCCGCCGACGCTCATCAGGATGAAGTTCTCACGGCTCATGGGTGCTTCCCTTCCGGGCGCGGAGGCATTGTGAAACAGCCCCCCGGGGAGGTCAATGGCTCACGCGGTCACCAGGCGATCGACGACACGATAGAGCTGGTTCAAGTTGCGGCACTCCTCGACGACCGTGCAGTGCGGCGCGTACCGATCCATCTCGCTGTCGCCGAAGCCCCAGGTCATGCGGTTCTCCGGGTTGAGCCAGATCACCTGCTTCGCCCGCTGCTTGATCTCCTTGAGGACCCACTCGTGTGGGAGGTTGTAGTTGTTGCGGGCGTCCCCGAGGACGATGACCGTCGTTCGCTTGTTCACCGCGGCGAGGTGATCGCGGTGGAACATCTTGAACGCACGGCCGAAGTCCGAATGCGCGTAGACGTTGATGAGGTCCCCGCGCAGCGCGCTCTCGATCGCCTGGTTGATGTCGCGCTCGGCGAACAGCGGCGTGATCTCGCCGAGCTCGGCGACGAAAATGTAGCTACGCACCTTCGAGTAGAGGTCCTGGAGGGAGTACATGAACTGGAGCATGAAGCGCGAGACGTTGCGCACCGAATCGGAAACGTCGCAGAGGACCATCACCTGCGGCCGGTCCTTCTTCTTCCGATCGAACACGACGTGGAAGGGCACCCCCCCGTACTGGAGGTTCTTGCGCAGCGTCGCGCTCGAGTCGAAGCGGCCGCGCCGCCCGCGCCGGCGGCGGATCGAGATCACGTTGCGCAGCCGCTGCGCCAGGCGGGTGACCGCCTCCTGCATGCGGCGGATCTCCTCCTCGCTCAGGTAGAAGAAGCTCTTCTCGGCCAGCGAGTCGAGGCGCTGGCGCTCGCGGCGGCTGAGATCCTGGCGGTCGAGCTGGGCCCGCACCATCGCCTTGACGACGTCGCCGAGGTCCTGGAGACGGCGCTCGACGTAGTCGCGCAGCGCGGGCGGGGCATCGTCGCCCGCGAGCGCGGCCTTCAGGCGCTCGAGCTCCTCGCTGAGACTGCCCACCCCGAGGGCGGCGGCCACCGCGTGGGCGAAGCGCCCCTCCTGGAAGGCCTGCTGGATGTCGCCGAGGTTCGCGCGCTCCGCCGCCTCGCGCAGCAGGCGCTCGAGCGAGCCCCCGTCGGCGGCAAGCAGCGCCCGCGCGAGCTCGGACAGCTCGATCCCCTGCTCCTCGAGCCAGCGCCGCAGCTCGTCGAGGAGACGCTGGAAGTCCGGGGCGTCGAGGCCGAGCGCCTCGCGGGTCGCCTCGGTTGCCGCCTCGATCGCCTCGCCGACGCCCGAGAAGAAGAGGTCGAAGAGCAGCTCGTAGGTCGCCAGATCGACGCCGCGTTTGACCATCGTCGCGCGCAGCGTGTCGCGCACGGTCGTGCGGTCAGCGAGCCCGGTCACCGCGAGCGCGCGGCACGCCTCCATGCTCTCGGCAAGCGACACGCGCAACCCGTTCTGGCGCAGCAGGGTCGAGAACTCGATGAGCTTGGCGTCCACGGGACGGTCTCGGCCCGCTAGTTGAGGAGGTCCTTGTCGCTCGTCGGCTGGGCGGTCTTGAGCTTCGCACGCTGGAGCTCGAGGTGGGCCTTCAGCTCCTGCTGCGCCTTGCGGATGTCGCCCTCGTACTTGAGGATCGTCGACAACGTGTCGGTGACGAGCTGGTCGTCGAGCGCGCCGACGTTGAGCAGCGTCAGCGCCCGCGCCCAGTCGAGCGTCTCGCTGATGCTCGGCACCTTCTTCAGATCGAGCTTGCGGATGCGCTGCACCACCGCCACGACCTCGGCGGCGAGCCGCTCGGAGACGCCGGGAACCTTGAGCTTCACGATCTCGAGCTCGTGCGCCCGGTCGGGGAAGTCGATGTAGAGATGGAGGCAGCGGCGCTTGAGCGCGTCGGACATCTCGCGCGCGTTGTTGCTGGTGAGCACGACCAGCGGCACGTGCCGGGCGCGCAGCGTCCCGAGCTCGGGCACGCTCACCTGGAATTCGGAGAGCATCTCGAGGAGAAACGCCTCGAACTCCGTGTCCGACTTGTCGATCTCGTCGATCAGGAGCACGCAGGGCGTCTCGGAGGTGATCGCGCGCAGCAGCGGCCGGGGCAGGATGAAGCGGTCGCTGAAGAACACGTCGTCCTCCCGGGCGATGCGGTCGACCGCCTCGCGCAGCGAGCGCGCGCCGCCCACGACCTCGGTGATCTTGTCCTTCAGGATCTGGGTGTAGAGGAGCTGCTTGGCGTACTCCCATTCGTAGAGCGCCTTCGCCTCGTCGAGCCCCTCGTAGCACTGGAGCCGGATCAGCTCGCGGTCGAGCGCCCCGGCGAGGACCTTCGCCAGCTCCGTCTTGCCGACGCCCGCCGGGCCCTCGACCAGGATCGGCTTGTCGAGCCGGCTGGCGAGGTAGACGACCGTCGCGATCGTGCGGCTGGCGATGTACTGGAGGCGCCCGAAGCGCTCGATGACGTCGTCGATGGAGGCGAACACGCGCACGACCCTCAGGTCGGCGACGCTAACACAGGGGTTTTGCCCTGACAAACCGCGCGGGGCGCCCGGCGGGCGCGCTCACCACGCGAGCCAGACGGTCTCGAGGCGCGCGGGGCGCAGCGGATGGAGGCGGTAGTCGCGCACCCGCGGATGGCGGACCGCAAAGCTCGACGGATGGAAGAGCGGCACCCAGGGGGCGTCGGCCAGGATGCGCACCTCGGCCGCGTGGTAGAGCTGCCAGCGCCGCGGGCCCGCGAGCAGCGGCTCGGCCTCGTCGAGGAGCCGGTCCACCGCCCGGTCGGCGAAGAACGTGTTGTTGTTCGTGTCGCGGTTGCGGCTGTGGAAGAGGACCGCGAGGAAGTTCGACGGATCCGGGAAGTCGGCCTCCCATCCCATCAGGAACAGCGGCACCATGCCCGGCCGGCGCACCGCCTCGAGGAGCGCGGGGAAGTCGACCGGCTTGATCGCGAGCGCGATCCCGAGCGCGCGCAGGTCCTGCTGGATCGACTGCGCGATACGCAGCGTCCCGTCGTCGCGCGTGGCCCAGAGCGTGGTCGCGAAACCGCCGGGGTGCCCGGCGGCCGCCAGCTCGGCACGGGCGGCGGCGAGGTCGAACGCGTAGGGGTGGAGCTCTGGGTCGTAGGCGGGCATGTCCGGGGGCAGGATCTCGTCCGCCACCACGCCGCGCCCGTCGATGAGCGCGAGCAGCCGCTGCTTGTCGACCGCGCGGTTGAGCGCGCGGCGGACGTCGACGTCGTCGAACGGCGGCAGCGCGCAGTTCATGCCGAGGTACTGCGTGGTGAGGGTCGTGCGCTCGAGCAGGAGCGGCCGGTAGCGTGGGTCGATGACCACCCGCGGGAACTCGGCCGACGGAATCCCGGCCAGGTCGAGCTCACCGCGCTGGTACTTGAACCACGCGAGCTGATCGCTCACGCCGATGGTGACCTCCACCCCGTCGAGGTACGGCAGGCCGGCGCGGAAGTAGTGCGGGTTGCGCTCGAGCCGCAGCCGCTGCCCGTAGGTCCACTCGGCGAGGCGGAAGGCGCCGGTGCCGACCGGGTGCTGGGCGAAGGCGTCGTCCCCCACCCGCGCCACGGTCTCGGGGTCGACGACCGACGCGAACGGCATCGCGAGCTTGTGCAGGAACAGGGGGTCGGGCTCGCGGAGCACGAACTCGACGCGGTCGGGTGCCGGCACCACGATGCCCCGCACCTCGGCTGCGCGTCCGGCGCCGAAGTCGGCGGCGCCCTCGAGGCCGGCGAAGAACTCGGCCCCCTGCGAGTGGATGGTCGGTTTGAGCAGGCGCTCCAGCGAGAACTTGACGTCCGCGGCGGTGAGCGGCCGGCCCGTGCTGAAGCGCACGTCGGGCCGAAGCCGAAACGCCCAGCGCCGGCCGTCGGCGCTCACCTCCCACGACGCCGCCAGCTCCGGAACGAGGTTCGTGCCTTGGTCGTAGGCGACGAGCGTGTCGAACAGCATCAGCTCGAAGGACCACGACGCCGTGTCGTATCCCTTGGCGGGGTCGAGCGTGTGTGGGTCCTCGGGCGAGCCGAGCCGTAGCACGCCGCCGGGCCGCGGCGGCCCTCCCCCGTCGGCCGGCCCCGCGGGCGGCGGGTCGAGGGGGACGGCGCAGGCGGCGGCGAGGACGAGCCCCGCAAGGAGCGCGCGGCCGCCCCCGCTCACGTCCGCGGCGCCCCGAGCAGGTCGACGAGCCCGTAGCCGATCAGGTTGAAGCCGATCACCGCCGTGGAGATCGCCACACCCGGCACCACCACGAGCCAGGGGGCCACCGCGAAGTACGTCTGGGTCTCGCTGATCATCCGCCCCCACGACGGCGTCGGCAGCGGCACGCCGAGTCCCAGGTAGCTGAGCCCGGCGTCGAGCCCGATCGCGCCGGACATGCCGAGCGCGGCGAGCACGAGCACGCTCGGCAGCGTGCCCGGCAGCAGGTGGCGCACGATGACGCGCCCGTGCGACGCCCCCAGCGCGCGCGCCGCGAGCACGTAGTCGCGCTCGCGCAGCGAGAGCACCTCGCCGCGCACCGTGCGCGCGAACGTCGTCCAGCCGACGATGCCGATCACGAGCGGGATGGTGAGCAGCGACGGCGGTAGCAGGGTCGCGAGCACGATCAGGAGCAGCAGCGTCGGCATCGTGAGCAGCAGGTCGACGACCCACATGAGCGCCGCGTCGAGCCAGCTCCCGAAGTAGCCGGCGAGCAGGCCCACCGCGACGCCGATGCCGAGGCTCACCAGCATCGCGAGCGCCCCCACGGCGAGCGACGTCCGCGCGCCGAAGACGATGCGCGCCCACACGTCGCGCCCGAGCGTGTCCGTGCCGAGCGGATGCGCGGCGCTCGGCGGCTGTGGCCCCGTGTAGCGCGCGACCACGGTCACGTCGGGGTCGTAGGGCGTGAGCCGGGGCGCGAGCAGCGCGAGCAGCACGATCACCGTGATCATGCCGACGCCGACGAGGAAGAGGAGGCGGCTGCGCCCCGTGTCAGCCATGCTGGACGCGCGGGTCGATCACGCCGTAGAGGAGGTCGACGGCGAGGTTGCACGCGAGCACGAGCACGGCCGAGAACAGCACCGTGCCGGCCACGAGCGGGATGTCGAGGTTGAAGACGGCCTGCACGGCGAGCCGCCCGAGCCCGGGCCAGTTGAACACGGTCTCGGTGAGCACCACGCCGCTCATGAGCGAGGCCACGTCGAGGCCGAGCAGGGTCACGATCGGCACGAGCGCGTTGCGCAGCGCGTGACGGAGGTAGAGCCGCAGCGGAGGCACCCCCTTGGCGCGCGCCGTGCGGACGTAGTCGCTCGCGAGCGTCCCGCTCACGTTCGAGTGCACGAAGCGTGCGTAGAAAAGCAGCTCGACGAACGCGAGCGTCGCCGCCGGCAGGATCAAGTGGGACAGGCCGCCGTAGCCGCCGAGGGGCAGCAGCCGCAGGCGGTAGCCGAAGGCGTAGACGAGGAGGTTGCCGACGAAGAACGTCGGGATCGAGAGCCCGACGAGCGTGGCGATGAGCACGGCCAGGTCGGCGGCCGAGCCCTGGCGGGCCGCGGTGAGGAGCCCTACCGCGACGCCGAGCGTGAAGCCGATCGCGAGGCTGGTCACGGCGAGCAACGCCGTGGCCGGCAGGCGCTCGCCGATCACCGCCGCCACCCCCCGGCCGGTGACGTAGGAGCGGCCGAGGTCGCCGTGCGCGAGCCGCCAGAGGTAGCGGCCGTACTGCACCGCGAGCGGATCGTCGAGGCCGAGGTCCTTGCGGATCGCGGCGAGGGTCGCCGGATCGGCCTTGGGGCCCGCGATCGACACGGCCGGGTCGGCCGGGATGACCCGCACGAGCACGAAGAGCACCAGCGTCGTGCCGAGCAGCGTGGTCGCCGCCCGCAAGAGCCGCCGCGCCACGTAGCCGGCCATCAGGCGACGAGCCGGCCACCGTCGACCAGGTAGACCGCGCCGGTTGTGTAATCGGCCTCCTCCGCGAGGAAACGCACGCACCGGGCGACGTCCTCGGGGCGGCCGATGCGGCCGAGCGGTGTCGCCCGGCGGATCGCCTCGCGCTCGCGGTCGCCGACGTCCTCGGGCAGCAGCACCGGCCCGGGCGCGACCGCGTTCACCTGGACGGCGGGCGCGAGCTCCTTGGCGAGCGCCTTGGTGAGCCCGATGATGCCCGCCTTCGAGACGAAGTACGGGAGGAAGCCCGCGTAGGGCCGGTCGACAGCCCAGTCCGCGAGGTTGACGATGCGGCCGGCGCCGCGCGCGCGCATCGCCCGGCCGAGATGCCAGGCGAGCAGGAACGGCGCCCGCAGGTTCGTGTCGAGGCTCGCGTTCCAGACCGCGTCGCTGATGTCGTCGAAGGGGATGCGCAGGTAGTTCGCGGCGCAGTTCACCAGCACCGCGATCCCGCCCGTGCGCGCCTCCGCCGCCGCGGCGAGGCCGGCCACCGCCGCGGCATCGCCGAGATCGGCGGCCATCGCGACGGCCTCGACGCCGAGCCCGCCGAGCGCGCGCACCGTCTCGGCGGCGTCGGCCGCGGAGCTGCGGTAGTGGACGACGACGTGCATGCCGCGGCGCCCCAGCTCGAGGGCGATCTCCCGTCCCACCCGCTTCCCCGCGCCGGTGACGAGCGCCCAGCGGCCGCGCACCTCCACGGTGCCCGAGGATAGCCGAACCGCCCGGACGACGCCACGACGTGGACTTTTCGGCTTGACGCCGCCGGGGGCGGCGGGTGTACGAGTCGCGTATGACGCCGCTACGGCTCGTCGCCCGTGGGGCGGCGCTCTGCGGGCTCATCCCCGGCGCGGCTTCGGCGGCGGCGCTCTGCCTCGCCAATGCGAGCCCGCCGGTGGCCTGCCCGCCGCTGCGGCTGCGGGCCCCCCACGTGCGCATCAAACGCGACGCCTACGGCGTGCCCCACCTCAAGGCGCGCACGCTCTACGACGTCGGCTACGGGGTGGGCCAGGCGCAGGCCGAGGATCGTCTCTTCCAGATGGAGTTCACGCGCAAGTCGGCGACGGGCAATCTCGCCGAGGTCGTCGGCACGGACTTCCTGAGCGACGACGAGGACACGCGGCGCCAGTTCTATTCCGAGGAGGAGCGCGCGGCGCTCTATCAGACCCTCTCGTGCGACGTGCGGGCGATGATCCAGGGATTCGTCGACGGCGTGAACGCGTTCATCGACGCCGCCTACACCGACCCGACGCTCGCCAAGGTGCCGCACGAGTTCTTCTTCCTGCCGGCGGTCATCCGCCTGGTCGGCAACGGGACGATCCCGAGCGGCGTGCGCTACTCGGTGGTCACCCTGGCCGGCAAGCAGGTCTACAAGCCCGACCCCTGGCGCGTGACCGACGTGGCCGCGATCACCGCGCTGCTCGCCGGCGAGTTCGGCAGCGGGGGCGGCCGCCAGCTCCGGCAGGCCGCGCTCCTCGATTACCTCACTGCGAAGCTCGCGCAGATCGGCCCGCCTCCGGGCAAGACGCCCGCCGAGGCCGCGCGCGACGTCTTCGAGGACGTGCGCTGGCTCGACGACCCGAAGGCGCCGACCACGGTGCCCGCCACCGGCGCGATCAACCCCGTGAGCCACGGCACGACCCCGGTCCCGCTCGCGGCCGCCGCCCCTCCCCTGCCGGTGCTCGCCGCGCGCACGGCCCTGCTCTTGGGCCCGGCGGCCGCCGTGGCCGCCCCGCGCCCGGTGCACGAGGCGCAGCTCGCCTTCGTGCAGAGCCTGCCGCCGGCGAGCGTGCTCCGCGGGCTCGCGGCCGCCGAGCGCATGCGGCGCGAAGCCGAACGGCTCAACCGCCTCTTCGGGGTCTTCCTGCGCTGGGGCAGCAACGCCTGGCTCGTCGCCCCCGCGCGCAGCGCGAACGGCCACGCGCTGCTGTGGGGCGGGCCGCAGGAAGGGTTCGGCAATCCCAACATCGACTGGGAGGCCTACGTCACCGCGCGCACGATGCGTGCGGGCGGGATGTTCATCACGGGCGTGCCGGGCGTGCTGATCGGGCTCACCAAGCGCTTTGCCTACACCACGACCTCGGGCGAGATCGACAACTCGACCCTCTACGTCGAGACGCTCGCGGCGCCCGCCTTCCCCGAGCCGCAGGCCGACAGCGCCGCCTACTCGTTCCTGCTCGACGGCGCCTACTACCCGATGGACCGGCGCACCGAGGTCCTCCACTTCGCCGGCGAGGACTCGACGAAGCCCCCCGCCTACGCGCCGAGCGGCCCGGCCCCGGGCGACGGCCCGGTGCTCTTCAACGTCTTCCGGGTAAACGACTGCGACCCGGCGCACTTCCACGGGCCGGTGATGGCGTTCGACCTCGCCGCCTCGCCGCCTCGGGCGTTCACCTACAAGACCGCGTACTGGAAGAACGAGACGGCGACGGCGCAGGGCTTCCTCGAGTTCGAGCTCGACCGCGGCTTCGACGACTTCTTCGCCTCCGTGAACAAGGTGGTCTCGCTGCACAACTTTTTCTACGCCGACCGCTTCGGGAACATTGCGTACTGGAGCGCCGGCGCGCGGCCCGCCTTCCCCGCCGGCTTCGATGACCGGCTGCCGGCCGACGGGACCGGAAGCCAGGAATGGGGGACTTTCCCCGACGGCGCGCGCTACGTGCCGTTCAGCCGCTCGCTGCTGAGCGTGAACCCGACGCAGGGGTGGCTCGCCAACTGGAACACGAAGCCCGCGGCGGGCAAGTCCTACATCGAGGAGGGCAACAGCCACGACGAGCATTGGGGCGAGATCTACCGCTCCGATCGGATCGCCTTCCTGCTCGCGCACGACGCTCAGATGACGCTCCACGACGTCGAGGAGATCGAGCGCGACGTCGGCACCATCGACAACAGCACCGACACCGTCCGCGCGGCCGCTCCGTTCCTGATCCCGTACATCGAGCAGGCGTACGCGAACCTTCAGGCGGCCGGGAGCCCGCTCGTCGATCCCACGGCGCATCCGACGCTCGGCACCGCCGTGACGGTGCTCGGCGAGTGGCTCGCGTACTTAAGCGACCTCTCGCAGATCTACCCGGACGGGCACTACGGCCCGGCGTACAGCCCCTCGCGCGGGCAGCCGGGGATGTCGATCTTCTTCCAGTGGTGGTACGCGCTCAAGCTGAATCTCTGGGGCGGCGGCGCGAGCCCGAACGCGGCCTTCGTCGGGGCGGTGAACTTCGCCGACCCCACCATCGACGGCAACAGCTACCTCGACGAGACCACCTACAACATGCTCCTCCACCTCCTCGAAGGGCCCGCCGCCGGCGTGCCGCAGCGTTTCACCGGCGACTACTTCGGCGGCCATCGCGACGAGATCGTCGTCGAGAGCCTGAACGACGCGATCGCCGCCCTCTCGGGTACCGGACCGCTGCCGCGGATGGGCTACGGCACCTGCTCGGGGCACGCGGACACGCCGGGGTTCGGCGATCCCGATCCGCGCCACTGGGGCTGGCAGCCGCCGGTGAACCTCGACTTCGACTGCCTCGACTCCTTCGCCGATCCGCTGCTCGCGCTCGGCACGCAGCCGACGAGCTTCGGCAAGGCCGCGGAGGAGAACCGCAGCACCTACATGCAGGCCGTGGACGTCGGGCGCACGGTGCGGGGCGAGAACGTGCTGCCGCCGGGCGAGTCGGGCTTCATCCACCAGCTCCCGAGCGGCCAGGGGCAGGCCGACCCCCACATGGGCGACCAGGCCGGTCTCTTCCGCACGTTCACCTACAAGCCCGTGGGCCTGCCCTGAGGCGGCGGGACGAGCGCGTCGAGGCGTGCGTAGAAGTCGAGGAGGTGGCGGGTGTTGGCGGCCAGGTCCCCCTTGCCCACGCGCGAGGCCGAGCGGGCCACGAGCACCGAGCCGCCGCCCGTCCCGTCCGGCTCGACCCGGATCGTGAGGTCGTCGCGGTAGCCGACAAGGGGCGTTCGCACGACGGCGTGCACCTCCCGCGCGGCGGGCCGCCGCTCGGCAATCCGGGTCCGGGGCATCGCCTGGAGAGCCTCGACGGCGAGGCCGTAGAGGCGCTCGGGGGCGAGGCCCGGGTAGTGCCGCGAGCGCAGCTCGGGGAAGGGCGAGTCCGGGCGGGTCTCGGCGACGTGGGTGGTGAGGTAGGTCTGGAGCCGCGCGGCGAAGCCCGGCGGATCGCCCCAAGGCGGGTTGTTGCGGGCGAGCGAGCTCACCAGCGCGCCAACCCCGATCACGACGAGCAGCGCGACCACCCGGAGCAGCCGCCGCATGCGTCATCGTCCTCCGCGCTCGAGACGGTGCTGCGTGAACAGGTCGTCCTCGAGCCCCTGGTTGAACTGCACGTCGCTGATGTCGATCTCCGTCTTGGTACCGGCGGCGAGGGTCTCGACGTGGACGTGGTGCGCCACCGGAATTGCGCCCTGCGCCTGCACGTCGCTCTGGTGGATGCGCTTCACCGGCGCGGCGTCCTCCCCGTAGAACTCGAGCTGGCGGGCGACGAGGTCGTCCGTGGCGAGCCAGGCGACGATCTTCTTGTAGCCGATGTCCTCGCGCTGGGGCGTGAGCTCGATCGCGTGACACGGCGTGCCGTCGATCGGCTCCTCGCCGCGCAGCTTCGAGCGCGCGTCGGCCTCCGTCCACGACGGCATCTCGGTGATCAGGTCGAGGTCGTGGTAGCTCAGATCGGTGCCGACGAAGCTCTCGTTGCGGATGTTGGCGGTGATCTGGCGCACGCGCTTGAGCTCGGGCAGGTAGAGCCACTGGTCGGCGGGCTTGCCGCGGTGGGTGAAGGCGAGGAAGGCCGTGCCCTTCACCTCGGCGGGCGCCAGGAAGAAGAGGATCGCCTTCTGCTCGTCTCCGGGATAGCGGCGCTCGTAGACCTCGAGCTCGCGCACGCGCTCGCCGCCGCGGCGGTCGGTGATCGTGAGCTTCATTCGCTGGTGGCGGTCGTCCCAGTGGCGGGTGGTGTCGTCGAGCTGCTTGGCGCGGTCGAGGATCTGGCGGGCGGTCTCGGCGCCGCGGGCGAGCGGGCAGAGGCTGCTCGCGAGCGCCACGGCCGCCGGCAGCAGGAGCGAAATGCGCATCCCGGCTCCATAGCAGGGTGCCCGCACGCGGCACAAAGCTCGGCGCGTCATGCGCGCCGGCGGCCCGGGGGCTCGGCCGCCGCCCGCGGCGTCTCCGCCGGGCGATCCTGGCGCTGGAGCCAGTTGAGCCCGCGCACGACGTACTCGAGCCCGGCGGCGCTGGTGGCGATGCCGCTGGCGTAGCCCACCGCCGTCTCCGCCGCGGGCGCGACGACGCCCGGGTGTCCGAGGCGCAGCAGCGCGAGCGTCACCACGCAGAGCTGGAGGAACGTGCTGAGCTTGCCCGTGACGCTCGGCCGCACCTCCATGGTCCGCTGGGTGAGCATGAAGAGGAAGAAGTAGCCGAGCACGATGAGGACGTCGCGCGAGATCACGATGACCACGAGCCAACGCGGGACCGCGTGCATGAAGCCGAGCGCGATGAACGCCGAGACCAGCAGGAGCTTGTCGGCCGCCGGGTCGAGGTACGCGCCGAGGGTCGTTTTCGTGTGCGTCAACCGGGCGATGGCTCCGTCGAGCGCGTCGGTGACGCCGGCCGAGACGAACACGATCAGCGCCTCGGGGTAGCGGAAGTCCTCGAGCAGGATGAGGAAGACGGGGACCATCCCCAGCCGGAGCAGCGTGAGCAGGTTCGGGATGGTGAGGACTGTCAGCACGCTCCCGCCTCGGGGAGCCGCTTGCGGAGCTGGCCGGCGACCTTCGGCGGCACGAGCGCGGTGACCGTCACGCGCCCGTCGCGGTAGTATTCCTCGACGATCCGCCCGCTGCGGCGGAGCCACGCGAGCAGGTCGCCACGCGCCTGCGGCAGGTCGCAGCGCACGCGCTCGAGGCCGGCGGAGAGCCGCTGCTCGATCGCCCGCAGCAGCGCCGGCAGCCCGGCGCCCGTGCGCGCCGAGATGCGCACGCCGTCCGCGCCGGGCGCGGCCGCCGGAGCCAGATCGGCCTTGTTGAGCGCCTCGACGCGCGGGCGGTCGCCGGCGCCGATCTCGTCGAGCACGCGCTCGACCACGCGCACGTGCTCGGGCCAGCTCGGCGCCGCGACGTCGATCACGTGCACGAGGAGGTCCGCGGTGCGCACCTCCTCGAGCGTGCTCTTGAACGCCTCGACGAGCTGGTGCGGCAGCTTGTGGATGAAGCCCACCGTGTCGGTGAGAAGCACGGTCTGCCCCTCCGGGAGGCGCAGCCGCCGGACGGTCGGGTCGAGGGTGGCGAACAGCCGGTCCTCGACGAGCACGCCCGCCTGCGTGAGCGCGTTCATCAGCGTGGACTTGCCCGCATTGGTGTAGCCGACGAGCGCCACGGTCGGGAACGGCACGCTGGCGCGCTCGGCGCGGTGGAGCCGGCGGGTGCGCTCGACGCCCCGCAGCCGCTGGCGGAGCTGCGCGATCCGCTCGCGCACGCGCCGGCGGTCGACCTCGAGCTGCGTCTCGCCGGGGCCGCGGGTGCCCACGCCGCCGCCGAGCCGCGAGAGGTGCGTCCACTGTCGCGTGAGGCGCGGCAGCAGATACTGGAGCTGCGCCAGCTCGACCTGGAGCTTGCCCTCGAGCGAGCGCGCGCGCTGCGCGAAGATGTCGAGGATGAGCGCGCTGCGGTCGATCACCTTGCAGGCGAGCGGCTTCTCGAGGTTGCGCTGCTGCGCGGGCGTGAGGGGGTCGTCGAAGATCACGACGTCGGCGCCCGTGGCCGCCACCTGCTCGCGCAGCGCCTCGACCTTCCCCTGCCCGACGAACGTCGCGGGGTGAATCCGCCGCAGCGCCTGCACCGCGTGGCCGACGACGACCAGCCCGGCCGTCTCGGCGAGCCGGGACAGCTCCGCGAGCGACTCCTCGACGGGGAGCAGCATGCGCGGCAGCTCCGCCGCCACGATGATGGCCCGCTCGGCCGCGCGGGCCGTCGTGTGGGCGCGCGCGTTCACCGGAAGGAGATGGCGCCGGCTCCGAGCACCGTCTCGACAGCATCGACGATTGCGTCGCTGGCCGCAACCCGGATCGCCTGCGGCAGCGCCAGCACCGCCTCGGTGTCGTCGGGGCGGAGCAGGTGGAGGAACGTCTCGCACGGCCCGGGGTGTGCGGCGAGCACGTCCTTGAGGCGCTCGAGGTCACCGCGGCCGGCCGCCGGCGGGACGCGCACGTGCGCCTGGCGAACGGCGTCGGCCCGCGCGGTGGCGAGCGCGACGAGCTCGTCGGCGATCACCTGGCAGCGATCGGCCGACACGTCGAGCGCGCCCGCCACCACGACCGGCGCGCCCGCCTGCACGACGCTCTCGTGGCGGCGGTAGGCGTCGGGCCAGACGATCACCTCGACGACCCCCTCGCGGTCCTCGAGCCGGAAGGTCGCGTAGCGCTCGCCGCGCTTGCTGTTCTTCAGCTTGACCGTGTGGATCACGCCGCCGAGCCGCACCCGCGGGCGCGTATCGGGGCGGCCGCCGCGCTCGCCGTTCTGCGCCGGCGGCAGCTCGGGGCCCTTGGTGCGCAGCGTGCCCGTGGTGACGTTGGTGAACTTCTGGAGGTCCTGCTCGTAGCGGTCGAGCGGGTGGCCCGTGATGAAGAGGCCGATCGCCTCGCGCTCGCGCCCGAGCTCGTCGTCGGGGCGCCAGGCCGGCACGTCGGGCAGCGGCGGCGGTGGCGCCTCGGCCGCGCCCGAGGCGGCGAAGAGCCCCATCTGCGGGCTCGCCTTCTCCTCCGCCCGCTGCCCGGCCCAGCGCAGCACGTCCTCGACCGCAGCCCAGAGCCGGGCGCGGTTGCGGTCGATCGAGTCGAACGCCCCGCAGGCGATGAGGCTCTCGACCACGCGGCGGTTGACCACCTGCCCGCGCACCCGCAGGCAGAAGTCGTGCAGGCTCGCGAACGGCCCGTCGCCCCGGGCGGCGATGATCGCCTCGATCGCCTTCGAGCCGATGCCCTTCACCGCGCCGAGGCCGAAGCGGATCGTGTCGCCGACCACGGTGAAGTCCTCGCGGCTCGCGTTCACGTCGGGGGGCAGGATGCGGATCCCGCGCTCGCGGCACTCGGCAATGTTCTTGTAGGTGGCGTCGCTGTCCCCCGCCTCGAGGGAGAGGAGCCCGGCCATGAACTCGGTCGGGAAGTGCGCCTTCAAGTACGCGGTCTGGTACGTGACGACCGCGTAGGCCGCGGAGTGGCTCTTGTTGAAGCCGTAGGCCGCGAAGGTCTCCATCTGGTCGAAGATCTCGCCCGCGAGCCGCGCGTCGGCCGTGCCGAGGCGGGTGGCGCCCGCGATGAAGCGTTCGCGCTCCTTCGCCATCTCCTCCTTCTTCTTCTTGCCCATGGCGCGGCGGAGGTTGTCGGCGTCGCCGAGGGAGTAGCCGGCGAGCGCCTGCGCGATCTGCATCACCTGCTCCTGGTAGACGATCACGCCGTAGGTCTCGCGCAGCACGGGCTCGAGGGCGGGGTGCGGGTAACGGATCTTCTCCTTGCCGTGCTTGCGGTGGATGAAGACCTCGACCATCGAGCGGCCGTCGTCGAGCTTCGCGTCGAGCGGCCCGGGGCGGTTGAGGGCGTTCGCCGCGACGATGTCGGCGAAGCACGAGGGCTTGAGCTGCGTGATCATGCGCCGCGCGCCGCCCGACTCGAGCTGGAAGACGCCGACCGTGTCGCCGCGCTGGAGCAGCGCGTAGGTCGCGGGATCGTCGAGCGGGAGGGCGTCGAGGCGCAGCTCGATGCCGCGGCCCTCGCGGATGCGGCGCACGACGCCGTCGATCATCGTGAGGTTCTTCAAGCCCAGGAAGTCGAACTTGATGAGCCCGATCGCCTCGACGTCGGTGAAGGTGTACTGGGTGACGACCGCGCCGTCCTTGTCCACCCAGAGCGGCACGTCCTCGACCAGCGGCCGGGGCGAGATCACGATGCCCGCGGCGTGCTTGGAGGTGTGGCGGAGCAGGCCTTCGAGGCGCAGCGCGAGATCGAAGAGCCGCGCTTCGCGCTCGCCCGAGTCGCGTAGCGCGCGCAGCCGCGGCTCCATCTCGAGCGCCTTCTCGAGCGGGAAGTCCTTCCCCTGCTTGGGCTCGGGGTAGAGCTTGGCGATGCGGTCGGTCTCGGCGAACGTGAAGTCGAGCACCCGCCCGACGTCCTTGATCGCGGCCTTGCCCTTGAGCGTCCCGAAGGTGACGATCTGCGCGACGCGGTCCTCGCCGTACTTCTCGCGCACGTAGCGGATCACCTCGTCGCGGCGCACGAAGCAGAAGTCGACGTCGATGTCGGGCATCGACCGGCGCTCGGGGTTCAAGAACCGCTCGAAGAGGAGCCCGTGCTCGATGGGGTCCAGGTCCGTGATGCGCAGCGCCCATGCCACCACGCTGCCTGCGGCCGAGCCGCGCCCGGGGCCGACGGGGATCCCCTGCCCCTTCGCCCAGTTGATGAAGTCCGCGACGATGAGGAAGTAGCCCGCGAAGCCCATCGAGTTGATGGTGGCGAGCTCGCCCGCGAGCCGCTCCTCGTAGACGCGCTCCTGCTCGACCGTCCAGCCGAGGGTGCGCCGGGCGTTCAACCGCTCGTCGAGGCCCGCGCGGGCGGCGGCCTCGAGCGCGCCCTCGAGCGTCTGGCCCTCGGGCACGCGGTAGGCCGGGAAGCGCCAGCGCTGCTTGAACTCGAAGTCGCAGCGGCGGGCGATCGCGAGCGTGTTGGCGACCGCCTCGGGCACGTCGGCGAAGGCGGCCGCCATCTCGTCGGGCTTCTTCACGTAGAGCTGGTCGGTCTCGAACTTCCAGCGCTTCTCGTCGGAGAAGGTCTTGCCGGTCTGGATGCAGAGCAGCACCTCGTGCGCGGCCGAGTCCTCGGGGCAGAGGTAGTGGCAGTCGTTGGTGCCGACGAGCGGAAGGCCGAGCGTCCGGGCCAGCTCCTTCAGCTCGGCGTTGACCTTCTCCTGCTTGGCGAGGCGGTTGTCCTGGATCTCGACGTAGAAACGGCCGTCGAAGATGCCCGCCAGCTCCTCGGCCGCCGCGCGCGCCTTCTCGGGCTGCCCGGTCATGAGGCTGTGGGCCACCTCGCCGCGGAGACAGCCCGAGAGCGCGATCAGCCCGCCGTTCAGCTCGCGCAGCAGCTCCTTGTCCACGCGGGGCTTGTAGTGGAAGCCCTCGCGGTAGCCCGCCGAGACGAGCTGGCAGAGGTGGCCGTAGCCCTCGCGGTTCATGGCGAGGAGGATCAGGTGGTAGTTGCCGCCGGCCTCGTAGTCGTCGATGCGGCCGGCCTTCTCGTGGCGGCTCTGGGGGGCCACGTACATCTCGCAGCCGACGATCGGCTGCACGCCGAAGCGCGCCGCCTCCTGCGCGAACTGGACGGCGCCGAACATGTTGCCGTGGTCCGTGATGGCGCAGGCCGGCATCCCCGCCGCCTTCACGCGCGGGATCAGCTCGCGGATCTTGTTGGCGCCGTCGAGCAGCGAGTACTGCGTGTGGAGATGCAGGTGGACGAAGGACATCGCCGCGCTCCCCTCCTCCGTTCCGTCGTCCGAGTGACGAGCGAGGGTAGCGCGCGGGCGGCGGGGGGGTCAACCGCGAGAGTGGCTACTCGTCGCGCAGGGCGGCGGGGACCGGAAGGCGAGCGGCGCGCACCGAAGGCACCAGCGATGCAACGACGCAGATCGCCAGCGTGAGGCCTGCGGCCCCGAGCGCGAAGCGAGTGGGAAAGTGCAGATCGAGCTGCCAGCCGAGCAATGCGGGGAACTGGACCTCGACCCAGAAGACGCCGAGCCCGAGGCCGGCCACCGCGGCCAGAGTGAGGCCGAGGACACCGATCGCCAGCCCCTCGAGGACTACGATCTGCGAAATGTGCCGACGCGGAAGACCGACGGCACGAAGAACGCCGATCTCCCGCGTGCGCTCGAGGACCCCGCTCGCGAGGGCGTCGCTCAGGGCGATCAATACGAGACAGAAGACGATGATCTGCATCGGGTAGACGAGCCTAAAGCCCTCTCGCGCTTGACCGGCAAAGTAGTTCACGAGTGTGTGACCGTCGCGTACCTGAAGCCGCTCCCTCGTTCCGAATCTTCGCATGATCAGTGAAGCAACGTCCCCCTCCTCGGCGTCGTTGCTCAGCGCCAGGTGTATCCACGTCACTGTCCGATCGCCCCATACGCGCCGATACCACGCTCGGTCAATGAAGATAGCCGCTGTCGGTTCTGCTCGTGTCACACCGACGACCCGAAGCCGCTGCAGTCCGCGTGGAGACTCGAGTGTGATTTCGTCACCAACGCCAAGGTTGAATTCGTGCGCGAACGATGCGGAGATAATCCCCCCGCTGCCCCCCACGATCGACGCGGCAGTGCTAGCCCTGACGGCTTCGTCGATGCCGAAGTCGCACAGCCGTCGGTCGTTGAAGTACGGCGCATCGTAACTGGCCAAAATCACGCTCGCGCCGCGATAGTCGATCTCATGATATTGCCCACCTGCAACCACTGCCACGCCGGGAATGGCCCGCACGTCATCGACCAGCGTATCGGCGAGCGGAGCGTTCATCCAGCCGCCGCTAACGAACGCCGAGGTGACCACAAGGTCGCTGCGCACCCGTGAAGTGAGCTGCGAAACCAAGGTTCGCTCGAAGCTCCTGGTTAACACCGCGAAGAGCAACACGGCCGCTAGGCCTACGCCAAGAACGCCGACGGTCAGGCTGATCCGACGCGGTGTCTGCTCCAAATGCCCTGCGGCGAACTCACCTACCGCAGCGAACAGGTGCCCCCACAGCGCATGGATGATTCTCGCGCCAACGCTCACTAGGGGCCGTGCACAAAGGCAGGCGGCAACCATACAACTTCCGGTGATGAGATTGCCTGCCGCAGTACTGCCGAAGCGTCTTTGCCACGCAACCAATATCGGGATCAGCCCCAACACGAAGGCGGCTGAAACGAGAAGGGGCAATGGTGTGCTTGGCTGCTCGCGGCCGCGCAGGCATAGCAACGCGAGAGGCGAACGCCGTGACAGTGTGAGAGCAGGAATCATCGCCCCAAGAAGCGCCGCGAGAAGGCCGACGATGGAACCTAGAGCAGCAGCGTGCGAGTCCCATGCCGGGCTCGCTGAGGCAACGGGCATGTGAAAATTAATCGCCGTCGCGTTGGCGACCAGCGGGAGGGCGGTGCGGGCTATCGCTATACCGAGCAGCCACCCGGCGAGCGTCCCGGCCGCGCCCAGTAGCAGACTCTCCTTGAGGAGTTCTGCGAAAACAGCCGCCCGGCGCATGCCAACTGCCCGCAAGACACCGCATTCCCAGGCACGACGTTCGAAGATTGCTCTGAGCCGGCTGTAGCAAATGACGAATCCTGCAACTACTGCCAGGAAGCCGAAGGCCGTCAGCATGACCTGGAAACCGCGTACGGATCTTCGAACGATATCCTTCCGCAGGACGGGCTCCTCTACGAGCAGCCCTGGAGGCAGAACCCCTGCGATCGCCGCCCGCACCGCAGCGAGATCCGCGCCAGGTGCAAGCAGGAGGTCGATGCGGTTGATATGCCCCTCCGTCGCGAAGGCACGCTCGGCCGCGTACAGGTCCATCACCACGAGCCGGCCACCGAGCGTGCGCGCGAGCCCCTCCGGGTCGAGCAGCCCCCGCACGACGAAGCGCTGGACGCCGTGAGGAGTGACGAGTGGCAGAGGACTGCCGACATCGAGGCCGCGGCGGGCCGCGAACTCGCGGCCGACGATGATCGAGTCGGTCTGGTTGAGAAAGCCGACGATGTCGTCGACGACCCCCGCGGTGGCGGCTCGATGGTAGACGCGCACCTCCGCGTCGTGCGTGAGGTCGACGCCGTGCACGGTGAGGAGCTCGCCGGACGTGTCGTCGGGAAAGGCGACGCCCGTGACCAAGGGAACGGCGAGCGCCACGCCCGGGACCGCGGCGACCGTCTCGCGGACCTCCTCGGGAAAGGTGAAGCCTTCGCCGGCGGAAACGGTGAGTGCGGCCCGACCGGCGGTGCCGTCGAGAGTGTCGAGGAAGGCGTTCAGGACGGCGGCGTTCATGAGCTGAATGGCGACGACGAGGCCGACGCCGAGGGCGATCGCGAGTGCCGCCAGCGCCATGCGACTGAAGCCGAAGCGCACGTGCTCGTAGGCCATTTGAAAGGACAACCAGACCTTCATCGCTGGCCCACCCCGACGGTGGAAAGCCCGTCGGGCGGTGGCGGCGCGCGAACTTCACGCAGGATCCTTCCGTCCTCGAGCTCGAGCGTCCGATCGCCGTGGGACGCTGCAAGCACGCTGTGCGTCACCATGACGACGGTGGCGTTCGCCTCGCGGCTGAGTGCCACGAGGAGGTTCAGGATGTGCTGTCCGGTGTGCGAGTCGAGGTTGCCGGTGGGCTCGTCGGCGAGCAGGATCTCCGGCCCAGCTACGATGGCGCGCGCGATCGCCACACGCTGCTGCTCCCCGCCGGAGAGCTCTGCGGGGCGCCGCATTGCGTAGTCGGCCATCCCCACCCTCTCCAACGCCTCCAGCGCTCGCGCGCGCTGCTCGCGACGCGAGAAGCCGGCGAACTGCAACGGCCAGGCGACGTTGCGTCCGACGGTGAGCGCCGGAAGCAGATTGAAGGCTTGGAACACGAAACCGATCTTGCGCAGGCGCATGCCGGCGAGCTGCGCGTCGGTCAGGGTCTGAAGGTCGATGCCGCTCACGATCACGCGCCCGGCGTCGGGCGTGTCGAGCCCGGCGATCAGATTGAGGAGCGTCGATTTGCCGGCGCCACTCGGACCCATGATGGAGACGAACTCGCCTCGCCGGATGCGCAGGTTGAGCCGGCTGACGACGCGCGTCACCAAGCGTCCGGTCCCGTAGGACTTGCTCACGTCCGCCAGCTCGATGATCACGTGGCTCACGCGGGCTTCAGCGCCGGTCGTCCGCGCGGCGCTCGGCGCGCGCCGCCGCAACCGGACTCACCGCAAGCTGCCCGCCCTGGCGCAGCCACGATCCGAAGCTCGACCGAAACTCCTTGAGAAATTCCAGCTCCGCGGCGACGATCTTCATCTGGCGCTCGAGGATGGCCGGAAGCGGATCGTAGGCCGTCGTGGGTGGTCGCTCGGGCCGGCGCATGCCGACGTCTTCGAGCGCGCGCGCGAGCTCCTTGCTCCGCAACCACAGATCTTCCTGGCGGCGATCGAGCAGGCGCTCGCGAACGTCGGCGGGAACACGATCGATGAACAGCAACCAATTGTGGAATTCATCGCTCTGCGTGCGCGAGGCGACGAGCCACTGGTCGAAGGTCCGCCGTCCTCGATCCGTGATCTCGTAGGGAATGCGGCGCGGGTCGGCATCCGGCGGATTGATGCCCGCGGCGATGAGCTTCTCGGTGGCGAGCCGCCCGAGCTCGCGGTAGAGGTTTCCCGGACTGGGAAGCGTCCCGGAGCGCAGTCGGTAGTCGTTGATGAGCTCGTAGCCGTGCCGTTGCCGGCCGTCACGGAGCAGGCCGAGGATCACGTGCGAGAACATGTCCCACCGTTCCGGATCATCCGTGCCTCCAATGGTCGGCGAAGTCGCGAGCCTGCGGGGCGGCTGGACCATAGAGGCAGTGTCGTGATGGAGTCAAGATATTTTCCAGGTGCGGGGCATGTATGCCCTGCACGGAATGGCTGGGCTGGTGCGAGACTCCCTTGGGACGTTGGGAGTTTGTCAGAGAATGCCGAAGGGCGGCCTCGCTCAGGACCCGTACCGCCCGCCTGACACGTGGATCACCTCGCCCGTGACATACTCGGCGTCGTCGCTCGCCAGGAACGCCGCCACGCCGGCCACGTCCTCGGGCTTGCCGAGCCGCGGGATCGGCAGCGTGGGGGCCACGCGCTCGACGAGGCTCTGGTAGTGCGGGAGCGAGGTCACGCCGGGGGTGGCGATCACGCCGGGGGCGATGCAGTTGACGGTGACGCCGAACTTGCCCAGCTCGAGCGCGAGCGAGCGCGAGAGGCCGATCACGCCCGCCTTCGACGCCGAGTAGTTCACCTGGCCCTTGTTGCCGAGGTGGGCGCGGCTGCTCATGTTGATGACCCGGCCCCAGCGGGCGGCCACCATGTGGGGCGTGGCGTGCTTGCAGCAGAGGAAGGTGCCCCGCAGGTTCAGGTTCAGCACCGCGTCGAAGTCCTCGAGGGTCATGTCGCGGAGCAGCTTGTCGCGCGTGATCCCGGCGTTGTTGACGAGGATCGTGAGGCCGCGGAGGTCGCGGACGGTGCGTGCCATCAGCTCCTCGACGGCGGCGGGGTCGGTGACGCTGCCGGCGAAGACGGCGGCCCGGCCGCCGGCCGCGCGGATCGCGGCGGCGGTGCGGCCGGCGGTCTCGGCGTGGAGGTCGTTCACCATCACCGCCGCGCCCTCGCGCGCGAGCCGGAGCGCGATCGCCTCGCCGAGGCCCTGCCCCGCCCCGGTCACCACGGCCACCCGCCCTGCGAGCCGCATCGTCCCCTCCTCCCTCAGCGGATCGCGTCGAGCCCGAGCAGCTCGCGCCCGATCACGAGATGCTGGATCTGCGACGTTCCCTCGGCGAGCGTCAGATGGCGGAGGTCGCGGTAGTAGCGCTCGACCGGGAACTCGCGCGTGTAGCCGTAGCCGCCGTGCACCTGGATCGCCAGGTGCGCCACGCGGAGCCCCGCCTCGGTGGCGAAGAGCTTCGCCTGCGACGATTCGAGGACGGCCTTCCCACCGGCCTCGAGCGCGGCGGCGGCCCGGTAGGCCATGAGCCGCGCGGCCTCGGTGAGGCCCGCCATCTCGGCGATCATCTCCTGCACGAGCTGGAAGGCGCCGATCGGCTTGCCGAACTGGCGGCGCTCCTTCGCGTAGCGGACCGCCGCGTCGAGCGCCGCGCGCGCGAGCCCCACGGCCGCGAACGCCACCGAGCAGCGCCCGGTGGCGAGCCCCCGGAGCGCCAGCGCGAGCCCGCTGCCCGGCTCGCCGAGCAGGTTCGCCGCCGGCACCGGGACGTCCTCGAACGCGAGCTCGGCGAGCGGCGTCGCGAGGTTCCCCATCTTGTCGAGCGCCCGGGCTGCGAAGGGCGACTCCTCGCGGTCGACGATGAACGCCGTCGGCCCCGCGTCGCGGAGCCGCGCGAAGACGACGCCGGTCTCGGCCACGGTGCCGTTGGTGATGAGGGTCTTCGTCCCGGAGAGCCGGTAGGCGTCGCCGTGGCGCGTGGCCGTCAGCTCTACCCCCGAGGCGTCGGAGCCCACGTTGGGCTCGGTGAGGCCGAAGAAGGCGATCCGCCGGCCGTCGAGCAGCGGCGGGAGATGGCGGGCACGCTGCGCCGGGGTGCCTGCGTGGGCGATCACGCCCGTGGCGAGGTTGTGGGTGGTCACCGAGCTGCGCAGCGACCCCCAGCAGTACGCCAGCTCCTCGACCAGCACGCAGTACGAGGTGGCGTCGAGGCCGTGGCCGCCGTGCTCGGCGGGGACCATGGCGCCGATGAAACCCGGGGCGACGAGCCGCGGGTAGAGGTCGCGGGGGAAGATGCCGTCGGCCTCGTGGCGCGCGACCCGCGGCGCCACTTCGCGCTCGAGGAAGCGGCGGGCGTTGTCGCGCAGGAGGCGCTGGTCGGGCGTCAGCTCGAGGTCCATCGCCGAGGCCTGGCTCTACCAGGCGCGTCGCGGCCGGGACAAGCGCGGTGCGTCACCCGTCGCAGCCTTGAGAAGCGCCGCCCGTCGCTGCGCGGCCGCGCGGTGGTCCGGGGATTGCTTTTCTCGGATTGCATGGAGGGGGGCACGGCAGTGCAGGGGCGTCGCCGCCGGCTGCTCTCGCCGCTCGACGCGTCCTTCCTCTACTTCGAGCGGCCGACGCAGCTCCTGCACGTCGGCAGCGTCGCGATCCTCGACGCGAGCGTCCCGTTCGAGGACCTGGTCGCCGCGATGGACGCGCGGATCAAGCCCTTCCGCCGCTACCGCCAGCGGCCCGTGCGCCCCTTCCTCGATCTCGGCTGGCCGCGCTGGGAGGAGGATCCCGACTTCGACGTCCGCCGCCACGTGCGCCACGTGGCGGTCCCGCCCCCGGGCGGCGAGCGCGAGCTGCACGAGCTGGTCGACACGCTCTTCGCCGTGCCCCTCGACCGGGAGCGCCCGCTCTGGGAGCTGTACGCGATCGACGGCCTGGCCGACGGCCGCAGCGCGCTCCTGTGGAAGATCCACCACTGCATGATCGACGGCGTGAGCGGCGCGCAGCTCCTCGAGACCATGGCCGACGGGACGCCCTTGGCTCCCCGCCTCCCTCGGCCGCGGCCGGGGCCGTTCGAGCAGGCCCGCGCCGCCGCCGAGGCGGTGCGGGCCGCCCTGGCGCCTGCCGCCCTCCGCGAGCGCATGGCGGACGCGTTCGAGGCCGCGGGCACGATCGTCTCGATGCTCCGCCACCCCTCCCCGAGCCCGCCCTTCGACGGACCGCTGAGCGACCGCCGGCGGATCGTCTGGGCGGCCTTCCCGCTCGACGCGCTTCTCACCGTGCGCGGCGCGGCCGGCTGCAAGGTGAACGACGTGGTGCTCGCCGTGATCGCCGGGGCGCTGCGCCGCTACGTGCTCCGCCGCGGCGCGCTCGATCGCGCGCCCTGGGTGCGGGCGCTCGTCCCGGTGAGCCTCCGGGGCGCCGCCGAGCATCTCAAGCTCGGCAACCTGGTCTCGGCGATGTTCCCCGTGCTGCCGCTCGACGAGCCCGACCCGGCCGAGCGGCTGCGGCGGATCGCGGCCGAGATGGGCAGCTTGAAGGATCGCGGCCAGGCGCGCGCCTCGGCGCTCGTGCTCGGCCTCGCCGGCGTGCTCTCGGCGCCGGTGAGCGCGCTCCTCGGGCGGCTCATGCCTTGCCAGACGACGTGCAACACGGTGATCACCAACGTCCCCGGGCCGCGGGAGCCGGTCGTGCTGCTCGGCCGGCGCATCCTCGACGTGCACCCGATCGTGCCGCTGTTCATGGGCATGGGGCTCGAGTTCGCGGTGATGAGCTACACCAATCGGCTCTCGATCTGCGCCAACGCCGACGCGCGGCTCGTCCCGGACGCGCACCTCCTTCCCGACGACCTGCGCGACTCGTTCGCCGAGCTCGTGGGGGCGTGCGGCGCGCGCCCGGACACCGCCGCCGCGGCCCCGCTGCCCGGGGGGTTACGCGTCGCCGACCTCATGGTCGAGCGGGTGATCGCCGTCGGACCGGGCGACTCGGTGCCGGAGGCCTACCGGCTCATGCGCGCCTGCCGCATCCGCCATCTGCCGGTCGTCGGCCCGGCCGGCGAGTTGCTCGGCGTGGTGAGCCACCGCGACCTGGTGGCCGCGGGCCCGAGCTCGCTGCTCGGCCGCCCCGAGGAGGAGCGCGTGCGGCTCCTCGCCTGGGCGTGCGTCGGCGACCTCATGGAGACGCACGTGAGCACGGCGTCGCCCGAAGAGCCCGCGGCCGAGGCCGGCCGGCGCCTGGTGCGGTACAAGATCGGCTGCCTGCCGGTGGTCGACGCGCGCGGCGGGCTCGCCGGCATCGTCACCGAGGAGGACTTCCTGCGCTGGGCCACCGAGCGGATGGCGGGATAGCTCAAAACGCGCACGCCGCCGACGCCGCCGGCGCGTACGCCGCGTCGCCCGGCCAGCTCGCCTGCGCGCTTCCGCTGTTGATCGTGCCGGCGGGCAGCGTGTCGCTGAAGGACCCGTCGGCGGCGGTGGTCGCGGTGCGGTCCACCGGCGCTCCGCCGACGGCCGGCGTGTAGCTGATCGTCACCGTCGCGCCCGCCCGCGCGGGGATGAGCGTCCCGGTGAAGGTGAGCGGCATCCCGGCGGGGCACGTGAGCGTCAAGCTCGATGCGAGCCGCTGCACGTCGACCGCGCACGCGGACGACGCCGTGACCTCGCCGCCGACTGAGGCCCAGCGCCCGCGGAGCATCCACGTCCCGCCCTCGGCCGGCACGAGGCTCGCGGCGAGCATCCCCGTGCCGTCGCCGCCGGGAATCACGATGAGCCCGCCCGACGGCGGGGCGAACTCGATCCCGCCCTGGCCGTCGCCGAGCGGCGGCGTGACCGTCGCGGTCGCGGCGAGCGGGCTCCCGACCGTGCCACCCGCCGGGCAGGCCACCGTGACCGCGGGCGGCGTCTCGTTCGCGGTGAACGCGCACGCGCCGCTCGCGGGCGCGTGCGCCGCGTCGCCGGCCCACGCGGCGCGCACGGTCCACGTGCCGGCGCGATCGGGAAGGAGGGGGGTCTGGAAGCGCCCGTCGGCGCCTGCGGCCGCGGCGAGGGTGGTCGTCGTCCCGTCCGGTGCCTCCACCTGCACCTCGACCGCCGCCGCCAGCGGCGGAGCGAGCGTCCCGGACGCCGCCGCAGGTGTCCCGGCGGTCGCGCCCGCCGGGCAGGCCAGCGCGATCACGCCGGCGTCGAGCAGCGTCGCCTGCCGAACGAGCGCCGAGCGCGCCGGCCCGTGCTTCGGCCGCGCCCGGGCCGCGAGCCGGATCGGGGCGAGGCCCTGCCCGAGCACCGCGAGCGCGGCGGGTCGGATCGTCAGCTCGAGCGTCTGCGGGCCGTCGCCGGGCACCGTGAAGCGTCGCCGCGCGAGGAGGAGACGGCAGCGCTTGCACCCGGGCTTGCGGCCCGTCGCCTTGACGATGCCCGTGCAGGCGTCGCCCGTGCACCCGAGCGTGACCAGGAGCTTGTCGTTCACGCCCGGCGGCCGGCGGAGCGCGGGCGAGAGCGCCAGCTCGAAGTGCTTGCGCTTCGTCCCGCACGGCGGCGGGGGCGCGCCCGCGTTGCGGTACTTGAGGATCCGATCCGCGCTCGTGACGTAGAGGTTCCCCGCGCAGTCGAAGGCGAGGTCGTGCGGCGTCCCGAAGTTGTTCATCTGTGGATCGCGGCAGATGAGGCACGGGATGTCGAGCTCGGCGCCGATCCCGAGATAGGGGGGCGTGTCCGGCACCTGGCGAACGAAGTGCTCGGCCATCGATGCGAAGAACGAGCCGTCGGTCGGGTCCACGGCCACGCCGCGCGCGTCGCCGTCGGAGATCGAGACGTACACGCACGAGAAGGAATAGCGGCTGAGCCAGCCGTTCGCCCGGACCACGCCTTGTGGGGAAAACACGACGATCTCGCCGCTCGCGAGCGGATCCGCGAGCGGGCGCGGGTCGTACTGCCGCTGGTAGTCCCAGACCTGCCGCGCGCAGGTGTCGTCGTCGGGCTGCTGGAAGCGCTGGAAGGACCGGCCGACGACGATCACGTTCCCGGCCGCGTCGGTGGCGAGCGCCGTCCCCGTGTTGAGGTAGTGCGGCAGATAGTACTCGGAGGGGCCGAAGTCGTCGGGGAACTGCGCCGGCCACGTGCGTAGCTCGGTGCCGTCCGCGGCGCGCGCGGTGACGAAGGGATACGGCGAGAGGAGCACGTTGGCGAGCACGTAGATCGTCCCGCCCGTGTCCGCGGCGACCTCCCGCGCCCCCGGGATGTCCCATGCGGCGAGGAACTTGCCGTTCTCGTCGAAGTGCTGCACGCGGCCGTTCCCGGAGTCCGCGACGTACACGTCGCCGAAGGGATCGACGGTGATCCCGCTCGCGTGGTCGATCTGGCCGGGGCCGCTCCCGGGTCCGCCCCATACCCGGACGAAGACGCCCGTCGAGTCGTACTCGTAGACGTAGTACGTGTCGGCGACGTACACGAGCTGTCCGGTCGGATCGACGGCGATCCCCTGCACGTCGTCGAACCCCTGCCCGAACGGCCCCGTCCAGACGACGGTATCGTTCGGCGACAGGCTCGACGCGGGCACCACGGCCGCCCGGCAGGCGAGCAGGAGGACGGCGGCGACGGCGGTCCTCGTGGCGGCTATCTGCGTCATGGGTCGGTAAGATAACATCTCATCAGGACGGAGGGCCACGGGCCGCGGGACGGTTGCGCAGGGCCGCGACCTTCGGGTATTCGCGTCCTCGTGGTGCGCACGGGGGGTCGGGCGCTGGCGCTTGCGGCAGCGCTCGCTGCGGCGGGCCCCGCCGGAGCGGCGGGCACCGTCGGCACGGGCTCGGCGGGGAGCTGCACGGAGGCCGCCCTCGTCACGGCGCTCACCGGCGGCGGCAGGGTCGTGTTCGACTGCGGCGCCGCGCCGGCCACGATCACGTTCACCGCCCAGAAGGCGATCGCGCAGGACACGATCATCGACGGCGGCGGGAGGATCACGCTCGACGGCGGCGGCGCCACGCGCCTCTTCCAGGTGGGGAGCGGGGTCATCCTCGAGCTCGACAACCTGAGCCTGACCGGCGGCAGCGCGACGCCCGGCGGCGCGATCGACAACGGGGGGAGCCTGTTCATCAGGAACTCCACCGTGTCGAGCAACAGCGCGCCGGGCGGCGTCGCGGGCGCCATCAACAACCGCAGCGGCGCCGCGGCGACGATCACGAACAGCACGCTCGCGAACAACTCCGCGTCGGCCGGGCTCGGCGGCGCCATCGACAACCTCGGCTCGCTGGCGATCAGCGGCAGCACCCTCTCGGGCAACTTCGGCGGCCTCGAAGGCGGCGCGATCCTCAACGGCGGCACGCTCACGATCGACGGCTGCACGTTCCAGATGAACCAGGGCAGCGACGGCGGGGCGATCGCGACCAGCGGCCCGTCGGCCTCGCTCGCGGTCGGCGCCAGCACGTTCGCCAACAACACGGCGATCGGCAACAGCCCGGGTGGCGCCATCTACGCCGACGGCGCCCTCATCGTGACCGGCAGCACCTTCGTCGGGAACAGCGCCGGCTCGAGCGGCGGGGCCATCTATGCCGCCAGCGACACCGCCAATGTGTCCACGAGCACGTTTTCGGGCAACGGCGCGGCCCAGTCCGGGGGCGGCATCTTCAACGCCGGCGCGGCATTCACGATCACGGCGAGCACGCTCTCGGCCAACGCGGCGCCGTCGGGCATGGGTGCCGGCGTCTTCAACGACGTCTCCGGGACGCTGATGCTCGTCAACGCCACCGTCTCCGGCAACGTCGGCACCGGCGTCCGCTCGGCGGGCACGGCCACGCTGCGCAGCAGCACGGTCTACGGGAACACGGCCGAAGGCCTCGTGAACCCGGGGCTCCATCAGGTGGCGGTCGAGGACACGATCCTCGCCGGCAACGGCACGAGCAACTGCCTCGGCATGATCACCTCGCTCGGCGCCAACCTCGACGACGCCGACACGTGCGGCCTCGGCGCCGCGGGCGACCTCCGCAACGCGAACCCGATGCTGGGAGCGCTCGCGAACAACGGCGGCCCGACGAAGACGCACGCGCTGCCCCCGGGCAGCCCGGCGATCGACGCCGGCAACGCCGACTGCCCCGCCACCGATCAGCGCGGCATGCCGCGGCCCGCCGACGGCAACGGCGACGGGGTCGCCCGCTGCGACATCGGGGCGTACGAGTACGAGCCCCCGTCGGTGGGGACGACGACCACGACGACGCTGCCCTGCGTCGTCGCGCCGACCTTCGCCTCGATCCACTGCCGGCTCGGCGCGCTCGTGAGCCTGGTGGCAGCCGAGGTGCCGGCGGGCGGTTTCCAAGCCGGGCTCTCCGGGGCGCTCGCCAAGGCGAGCGCGCTCGTCGCGGACGCCGAAGCCGCGGCCGATCAGGCGCAGGCCGGCCGCGCACGCCGCAAGCTCGCGAAGGCGATCGGCGCGCTGCGCAAGTTCACGGCGCGGCTCGGCTCGCGGCCGGCGAAGAAGCTCGCGTCGGGGCTGCGCAGCGACCTGCGGGCCAGGTCCGCCGATCTCCGCCAGGCGCTCGCCCTGCTGCGGGCGGCGCTCGCCGCTCACTCCCACTCGATCGTCGCCGGCGGCTTCGACGAGACGTCGTAGACCACGCGGTTGACGCCGCGCACCTCGTTGATGATGCGGCTCGAGAGCCGCGCGAGCAGGTCGGCGGGCAGCCGCGCCCAGTCGGCGGTCATGCCGTCGGTCGAGCGCACGGCGCGGATCGCGACCACGTGCTCGTAGGTGCGCTCGTCGCCCATGACACCGACGGTCCGCACCGGGAGAAGCACGGCGAACGCCTGCCACAGCTCGTCGTAGAGGTCCGCCGCGCGCACCTCTTCCTGCACGATCGCGTCGGCCGCCCGCACGATCGCGAGCCGCTCCGCGTCGACCGTGCCGATCACCCGGATGGCGAGCCCGGGGCCGGGAAACGGCTGGCGGGCGATGATCGCGTCGGGGACGTCGAGCACGCGCCCGAGCGCACGCACCTCGTCCTTGAACAGCTCGCGGAGCGGCTCGAGCAGCTCGAGCCGCATGCGCTCGGGGAGCCCGCCCACGTTGTGGTGGCTCTTGATCGTCGCCGAGGGGCCGCGCACCGACGTCGACTCGATCACGTCGGGGTAGAGCGTGCCCTGGGCGAGGAACCCGACGTCGGGGATGTCGCGCGCCTCCTCCTCGAACAGCTCGATGAAGGTGGCGCCGATGATGCGCCGCTTGCGCTCGGGATCCTCGACCCCGCGGAGGTTCGCGAGGAACCGTTCCCCGGCGTCCACCAGGCGCACGTCGAGCGCCATCGTCCCGCGGAAGAGCTCCACCACCTCCGTCGCCTCACCGGCGCGGAGCAGCCCGTTGTCGACGAACACGCACGTGAGCCGGTCGCCGACGGCGCGGTGGACGAGCGCGGCGGTGACCGTCGAGTCGACGCCGCCCGAGAGCGCGCAGAGCACGCGGCGGTGGCCGACGCGCTCGCGGATGCGCGGCACCGTGGCCTCGACGAAGCCTTCCATGGTCCACGTGGGCTCGGCGCCGCAGATGCGCAGCACGAAGTTGCGCAGGATCTCGCGGCCCTCGACCGTGTGGGTGACCTCGGGGTGGAACTGGAGCCCGTAGAGCGGCCGCGCGTGGTGGCGGAAGGCCGCGTGGGGGGAGTTGTCGCTGGTGGCGAGCGTGTCGAGCCCGTCGGCGAGCGTCTCCATCCGGTCGCCGTGGCTCATCCACACGCGGGTCGTGCGCCCGCCGAGGGCGAGCAGCGGGTCGACGCGCACGATGCGGAGGTCGGCGGGGCCGAACTCCTTGCGCTCCGCGCGGCCGATCCGGCCGCCGAGCGCCTGGTTGAGGACGTTCATGCCGTAGCAGATGCCGAGCACGGGGACCGGGGCCCTGGTGAGGAACGCGAGCACGTCGGCCGCCGGCAGCGGCGCATCGGCCCGATAGACGCTCGCCGGGCCCCCCGAGAGGATGATGCCCTCGGGCGCGAGCCGCTCGATCGTGGCGAGCGGCACGTCGTAGGGATGGATCTCGCTGTAGACGTGCAGCTCGCGCACGCGGCGGGCGATGAGCTGCGTGTACTGCGAGCCGAAGTCGAGGATGAGGATCACGAGCGCGGCGGCCTACTCGAGGCGATAGTTGGGCGCCTCCTTCGTGATGTAAACGTCGTGGACGTGGCTCTCCTTGAGCCCCGCCGCCGACACGCGCACGAACCGTGCCTTCTCGCGCAGCTCGGCGAGCGTGCGCGTGCCGAGGTAGCCCATGCCCGCGCGCAGCCCGCCGACGAGCTGCTGCACGATGAAGGAGAGCGCACCCTTGTAGGGCACGCGGCCCTCGATGCCCTCGGGCACGAGCTTGGCGGCGCCGGCGAGCTCTTCGTCGTCCTGGAAGTAGCGGTTGCGGCTGCCCTCCCGTTCGCGCATCGCCTCGAGGGAGCCCATGCCGCGGTAGAGCTTGTAGGTGCGACCCTGGTAGAGGATCGTCTCGCCCGGGCTCTCCTCGGTGCCCGCGAGCAGCCCGCCGAGCATCACCGCGTGCGCGCCTGCTGCGAGTGCCTTGGTGATGTCCCCCGAGAACTTGATGCCGCCGTCGGCGATCACGGGGACGCCCGCCCGCGCGCTCGCCTTCACCGCGTCCGCGATCGCCGTGATCTGCGGCACGCCCACGCCCGAAACCACGCGCGTCGTGCAGATCGACGCCGGCCCCATGCCGACCTTGACCGCGTCGACCCCGGCGCGCAGCAGCGCCTGCGTGCCCTCGGTGGTGGCGACGTTGCCGCCGATCAGCTCGACGCGGGGGAAGGCCCCCTTGATCGCCTCGACGGTCTCGATCACGGCGCGCGAGTGGCCGTGGGCGGTGTCGATGACGAGCACGTCGACGCCCGCGCGCACGAGCGCCTCGGCGCGCGCCTCGCGGTCCGGGCCGGTGCCGATCCCCGCGCCGACGCGCAGCCGCCCGAGGTCGTCCTTGGCGGCGTTCGGATAGCGGGCCGCCTTCTCGATGTCCTTCACGGTGATGAGCCCGCGGAGCACGTTGTGCTCGTCGACCACCGGGAGCTTCTCGATGCGGTCGCGGTGGAGGATCTCCTTGGCCTCCTCGAGCGTGATCCCCGGGCGGGCGGTCACCAGCCGCTCGCGGGTCATCACCTCGCCGACGGTGCGGTCGAGGCGCTTCTCGAAGCGCAGGTCGCGGTTGGTGAGGATGCCGACGAGCTTGCCGTCGCGCGTGACCGGCAGGCCGGAGATGCGGTAGCGCTGCATGATCTCGAGCGCGGCGGCGATCGGCTGCTCGGGGTGCACGGTCACCGGGTCGACGATCATCCCGCTCTCGGACTTCTTCACCTGCTCCACCTCGAGGGCCTGGGCGGCGATCGCGAGATTGCGATGGACGACGCCGAGCCCCCCCTCCTGCGCCATGGCGATCGCCGTGCGGGCCTCGGTGACCGTGTCCATCGCGGCGGAGAGCAGCGGGATGTTGAGCCGGATCGTGCGCGTGAGCTGGGTGGAGACGTCGGTGTCGCGCGGCAGCACGTCCGAGGCGGCGGGCACCAGCAGGACGTCGTCGAAGGTGAGTCCCTCACGCAGCTCGTCGAGCGGCATGATTCCTCCTCGAGACGCGCGAAGGGGCCCACCCGGACGTGCGGATGAGCCCCTTCGAACGTGCCATGCCGTCGTGTAGCAGGCGCCTGGGGGTCGAGCAAGCAGACGGCGGCGCGCTCAGCCGCCGCCCGCCGCGGGTCCGGCGACGAGCGCGCCGAGGGCGTAGGGCGCAACGGCGTCGGCCTGCGGGTGGAAGTCGTCGTACGCCGCGCCGGGTGCGAAGGCGACGGCGTCCATCAGCCGCGCGACGGCACGGCGCGCGACCGCGTAGTCGGCGGGCGCCGCCGCGAGGTTCAGGCGTACGTAGCCGCGGCGGCCGAGGATGCGCGCGCCGAGGTTCATCACCGCGCCGTCGTCATCGCGCAGCGCGACGCTCCACAGGAGGACGTGGCGGCTGCGCTCGTAGCGCGGCTGCTCGCCCCAGCCCTCGACGCGCAGCGGGCTGAACCCGCGCGCGGCGGTCGCCGCGTTGGTGCGGGCCGTGTCGGCCCGGACGGCGGCGAGGAGCGCCGTGGCATCGAGCGTGCGGGCGTCGGCGTCGCGCACGTACCCCTCCTCCACCCACGCCACCTCGATGAACCAGTCGGCGCCCGGGGGCGAGACGAGGGCGAAGCGGTCTTTCGGGGGGACGTTGCCGATGTCGGCGAGGATCCGGCGCGCGCGCGGCCCGGTGACGATGCGAAAGCCCGCGGGCAGGCTGAGCGAGACGCCGGGCCCGAGCTGCACCGCGGTGCGCGGCGCGGTCGGGAGGGCGGCCCGTGCGGACGGGGCCACGAGCAGGCCGGCGAGGAGGAGGTAGCCGAGGCGCATGGCTTCGGCGGAAGCAGGCCGCGTGCCAGGACGCGGGAACCGGGGGTCGGTCCTCGCGCTGCGGCATCACGGTGCCAGGCGCGGCGAGATCGCGGCGGGCGCCGGCTTGCGCCGCGGTGCGCCCCGGGGCTATGGACGCGCGATGATCGCCCCGTACGGCGGCAAGACGCCCGCGATCGACGCGAGCGCCTACGTGCCCGACTCGGCGGTGGTGATCGGTGACGTCGTCATCGGCCCCGAGGCGAGCCTCTGGTTCCACACGGTGGTGCGTGGCGACATCGAGCGGGTGCGCATCGGCGCGCGCACGAACGTCCAGGACAACGCCACGGTGCACGTCGCGCGGGACCGCTGGCCGGCGATCGTCGGCACGGGGGTCACCGTCGGGCACGCCGCGGTGCTCCACGGCTGCACGGTCGGCGACCACTGCCTGATCGGCATCGGCGCGGTCGTGCTCGACGGGGCGGTGATCGAGGAGGAGTGCCTGATCGGCGCCGGCGCGCTGGTGGCCCCCGGGACGCGTGTGGCGGCGCGCTCGCTCGTCCTCGGCAGCCCCGCGCGGCGGGTGCGCGAAGTCAGCGGCGAGGAGCTGGCCCGCCTGCGCGGGCTCGCGCAGAACTACGTGGAGTACGCCGCCCGCTACCGCGCCCAGGGGTTGCGCTGAGCGCGCCCTCGCGCCGCGCGCGCAGCGTGAGCCGCAGCGGCACGCCGTCGAGCCGGAAGGCCTCGCTCAGGCGCGCGGTGAGGTAGCGGACGTAGGCGGGCGGGACCGCGGCGGGCGCGTTCGTGAACACCACGACCGCCGGGGGCCGCCGGCCGACCTGGGTGGCATAGAAGAAGCGCAGCGCGCGGCCCCCGGGGCTCGGCGGCGGCGTCGCCGCCACCGCCGCAGCGAGCGCGCGGTTGAGCGCCGCGGTCGGCAGCGTGCGCGCGTGGGCCGCGTCGACGCGGGCGACCAGGCGGAAGAGGTCGGCGAGCCCCTCCCCCGTGCGCGCGGACACGCAGAGGAGCGGCAGGCGGGCGAACGCCGGCCGCTGCTCGGCGAGCGTGCGGCGGAAGGCGGCGGCGTCGCGGCGTGTGGCCGGCACCGTGTCCCACTTGTTGGCGACGAGGACGACGGCGCGCCCCGCTTCCCAGGCACGGGCGACGATGCGCGCGTCCTGGTCGGTCATGCCCTCGGCCGCGTCGAGCACGACCAGCGCCACGTCGGCGCGGGCGAGCGCGCCGAGCGCGCGCACCGCGCCGTGGCGCTCGACGCGGTCCTCGACGCGCGCCCGCCGGCGAATGCCTGCCGTGTCGACGAGGACGTAGGGCACGCCCGCGACGACGAGCGGGGTGTCGACCGCGTCCCGCGTCGTGCCTGCCTGGGGCGCGACGATGACCCGCTCGGCGCCGAGGAGCCGGTTGAGCAGCGAGGACTTGCCGACGTTCGGCCGGCCGACGAGCGCGAGGCGCGTCCCGGGCGCCGCCCCCGCCGGTGCGCCGGCGGGCGGCAGCGCGGCGACGATCGCGTCGCGCAGCGCCTCGAGGCCGCGGCCGTGCTCGCCCGACACGGGCAGGAGCCGCTCCACGCCGACGGCGTAGAAGTCCGAGAGGAGAGCCTCGCGCGCCGGCGTGTCGACCTTGTTCACCACCCAAAGGACCGGCCGCCCGCTGCGGGCGAGCAGCCGCGCCATCTCCCGGTCCGCGGGGGCGAGGCCGGCGGTGACATCGAAGACGCATACGACGACGTCGGCCTCTTCGACGGCGGCCAGCGCCTGCGCGCGCACCGCGGCGGCGAGGGTCCCGGGGTCGGCCGGCTCGGCGAAAAACCCGCCGGTGTCGACGCACAGGAAGCTGCGGCCGCCGTGCTCGGCGGGGGCGACCACGCGGTCGCGGGTGACGCCCGGCGTGTCGTCGACGATGGCGCGCCGCGCGCGTACGAGCCGGTTGAAGAGCGTCGACTTGCCGACGTTCGGGCGCCCGACGAGGGCGACCCGCGGCGGGCCGGCGGCGGTCACAGGCCGAGCTCGGCGAGTCGGCGCGGGTTGCGCGACCAGCCCGGCTCGACGCGCACGAACAGCTCGAGGAAGATCCTTCTCCCGAAGAACGCCTCGAGCGCCAGCCGCGCGCGGCGGCCGATCTCGCCGAGCTGCCGGCCCCCCGTGCCGATCACGATCCCCTTGTGCCCGGGGCGCTCGACGAGGATCGTCGCCTGGATCAGCAGCAGGTCCCGGTCGGCATCCTCACGGAAAGTATCCACGACGACCGCCGTCCCGTACGGAACCTCCTCGCGCAGCGCGAGCAGGAGTTGCTCGCGGACCGCCTCCTGCACCAGGAAGCGCTCGGTCTCGGTCGTGAGGTCGTCCTCGGCATGGAGGCGCGGGCCCGCGGGCAGGAGGCTCACCACGGCCCCGAGCAACGCGTCGATTCCCTCCCCGGTGCGCGCGCTCACCGGCACCACGTCGCGCCCGGGCAGCAGCACGCCGAGGGCCTGCATCTGCGGCAGCAGCGCCGGCTTCGCCACCCGGTCGATCTTGTTGAGGACGACGAGCGCCGCAACGCGGCTCGCGGCGACGTCGGCGGCGAGCGCACGGTCGGCGGCGGTGACGCCCGCCGCGGCGTCGAGGACCAACGCGGCGACGTCGGCCTCGCCGAGGGCACGGCGGGCCGTGTCGACCATGCGGCGGTTGAGCCCCGAGCGCGCCGCGTGGATGCCTGGGGTGTCGAGGAAGACCACCTGCGCCCCGGGCAGCGTGCGGATGCCGGCGATACGGTTGCGGGTCGTCTGCGGCTTCGGCGTGACGATCGCCAGCTTGACGCCGACGAACGCGTTCAGCAGCGTCGACTTGCCGACGTTCGGCCGGCCGACGAGCGCGACGTACCCGCTGCGGTGCGGGCGGGTCATTCGACCGCCCCGGGGTGCTCGCGCGCGAGCGCCGCGAGCGCTTCCATGGCTGCGGCCTGCTCGGCGACCTTCTTGGTGCGGCCGGCGCCACGCCCGTACGGCCGGCCCCCGATCGTCAGCTCGGAAACGAAGGATTTGTCGTGGTCCGGACCGCGCTCCTCGACCAGCGTGTACTGCGGCGTGGCGCGGAACAGCCGCTGGGTCACCTCCTGGAGCTGCGTCTTGTAGTCGCGCAGCCCGACGGTGGCGTGCGCGGCGAGGTCGGCGGCGAAGTGCGCCTCGACGATCGTGCGGGCGGCGTCGTAGCCGGCATCGAGGTAGACCGCCCCGAGCAGCGCCTCGTAGCCCGCGGCGAGAATCGACGTCTTCTCGCGTCCCCCGCTCTTCTCTTCCCCCTTGCCGAGGCGGAGCCAGCGGCCGAGGTCGAGCTGGCGGGCCTTGCGGGCGAGCGCCTCGGCGTTGACGAGCGCCGCGCGCATCTTCGAGAGGTCGCCCTCGCGCGCCTCGGGGAAGCGCGCCATCAGGAGATCGGACATCGCCAGCCCGAGGACCGCGTCGCCGAGGAACTCGAGCTTCTCGTTGTTGGGCGCCCCGACCGCGTGCGAGCGATGCGCGAGCGCGGTCGCGAGGTGCTCGGGGCGCACGAAGCGGTGGCCGAGCCGGCCCTCGAGGGCGGCGCGCGCCTCGTCCGTCATCGTGCGGCCGGCACGGGCCGCGGCTCGTGCACCGCGAGCTCGCCGACGATCCAGCCCCCGCCGAGGACGAGGTCGCCACGGTAGAGCACCGCGGCCTGTCCGGGCGTCACCGCCGGCCCCGGCGCGTCGAAGGCGAGGCGCACCTCCGTGCCGTCGGCGGCGAGCACGCGGGCGGGCACGAGCGGCTGGCGGTGGCGGACGCGCACGCCGACGGCGGCGCCCGGCCGTGGCGGGGTGCCGGCGCTCCAGACCACGTCGCGGGCGACGACTCCCGCCGCGGGCCGGGGCGCGGCCCCGACCGTCACCGTGCCCGTCGCGGCGTCGATCGCCCGCACGTAGCGCCGGGGGCCGCCCGCGCCGCCGAGGCCGCGACGCTGGCCGATCGTGAAGCGATGGACGCCCGCGTGCGTCCCGAGCACGCGCCCGCCCTCGTCGACCACGGGGCCCGGGCGCAGCGCGCCGGGCGGCGCGTGCCGGGCGACGAAGGCGGCCGTGTCGCCGCCGGAAACGAAACAGACCTCCATGCTCTCGGGCTTGTCGGCCACCGGCAATCCGAGGCCGTGCGCTTGGCGCCGCACCTCGGCTTTCGTCAGGTCGCCCACCGGAAAGAGCGTGCGCGCGAGCGCTTCGGCGTCGAGCGCGAAGAGAAAGTAGCTCTGGTCCTTGTCGGTATCGGCGGCTGCGCGCAGCGCCGGCCGGCCGCTCGCGGGATCGCGCGCGATCCGCGCGTAGTGTCCGGTGGCGAGCCGTGCGGCGCCGAGCTCGCGTGCCCGGCGCCAGAGCAGGTCGAACTTCACGTGCTGGTTGCAGCGCGCGCACGGGTTCGGCGTGCGCCCGGCGAGGTACTCGGTGACGAAGGGACCGACCACGCGCTCGGCGAACGCCTCGGTGAAGTCGAACACGTAGTGCGGGAACCCGAGCCGCTCCGCGACCGCCCGCGCGTCGTGGAAGTCGTCGAGCGAGCAGCAGGCGCCGTCGCCGCCGGGCGCGAGCCGCAGCGAGATGCCCACCACCTCGTGCCCCGCGGCGGCCAGCCGGGCGGCGGCCACGCTCGAGTCGACGCCGCCGCTCATCGCCACGACGACGCGCTCCCGGCTCATGCCGCCGCCCTCGCCCGCACCTCGACGACCGCGCGCGCGAGCACGTCGACGGCGCGCGCGACCTCGGCCGGCGTCGTCTCCGGGCCGAGGCTCAAGCGCAGGCTGCTACGCGCCTCGTCGGCCGAGCGCCCCATGGCGCGCAGCACGTGCGAAGGCTCGGGGGCGCCGGCCGCGCAGGCCGAGCCGAGGGACACGGCGATCCCGGCGAGGTCGAGCAGTACGAGCAGGCTCTCGCCGGGGCAGCCGGGGAACCGCACGTTGAGCGTGTTCGGCAGGCGCGGGCCCTCGGACGGACCGTTGCGCACGACGTCGGGGACGCGTGCGCAAAGCCCCGCGAAGAGCGCCTCGGTGAGCGCCGCCATGTGCGCGGCGGCCCTCGCCAGCTCCTCGCGGGCGAGGCGTGCGGCCACGCCGAAGCCGACGATCGCCGCCACGTTCTCGGTTCCCGCTCGCCGCCCGCGCTCCTGCGGGCCGCCGGTCACCTGGGCCGCGACGCCGACCCCGCGGCGGACCCACAGGGCGCCCGCCCCCGCCGGACCGCCGAGCTTGTGCGCGGAGAGGGAGAGCAGGTCGACGCCGAGCGCGCGCACGTCGAGGGGAAGCCTTCCCGCCGCCTGCGCCGCGTCGGTGTGCAGGAGCACGTCGCGGCCGGCGAGGCCAGCGGCGATCGTCGCCACCGGTGCGATCGACCCCACCTCGCCGTTGGCGAGCCCGACGCTCACGAGCCCCGTGTCCGGGAGGCACGCCGCGAGCACGTCTTCCGCGGTCACGCGGCCCTCGGCGTCGACGCCGACGACGGTGGCGGGTCTGCGGGCGCGCGCGGTCTCGAGCACCGACGCGTGCTCGATGGCGGTGGTGAGGACCCGCGCGCCGGCGCGCACGCCGCGCAGGGCGAGGTTGTTCGCCTCCGTCGCGCCGCTGGTGAAGACGATCTCCGCCGGTGCGCCGCCGACGAGGGCGGCGACTTCCCGGCGCGCCTCCTCGAGCAGACGCCGGGCCCGCGCCCCTTCTCGGTGGGCGCTCGACGGGTTGGCGGGCGGACCCGCGAGCACGGCGAGGACCGCGTCGCGCACCGCCGGGCGCAGCGGCGCGCCCGCGTTGTGATCGAGGTAGACGCGCACCGGCGCTCCTCAGCCCGGCCGGGCCGGGCGCCGCCGGCCGCCGGCCCGCCGGTGCTTGTGTAGCTTGTAGTCCATGCTGTCGACGAGGGCCTGCCAGCTCGCCTCGATCACGTTGTGCGAGACGCCGACGGTGCCCCAGCGCTCGTGCTCGTCACCCGACTCGATCAGCACGCGCACGAGCGCCGCGGTGCCCTCGCCGCCCCCCAGCACCCGCACCTTGTAGTCGTGGAGGCGGATCGTCGCGATCTCGGGGTAGAACTTGCTGAGCGCCTTGCGCAGCGCGCCGTCGAGGGCGTTCACCGGGCCGTTGCCCTGCGCGGCGGTGTGCTCGACGCGGCCGTCGGGTCCCTCGAGCTGGATCGTCGCCTCGGCGATCGGAGGCTCGCCCTCGTGGCGCTTCTCGTCGATCACGCGGAAGCCGATCAGCCGAAAGAATCGCTCGCGCTCGCCGTCGAGCGCCTTGCGCATGAGCAGCTCGAACGACGCCTCGGCGCCCTCGTAGGCGTAACCGCGCGCCTCGAGCTCCTTCAGCTCGCGCAGCAGCGCCTGAACGGCCGGCTTGTCGCTCGCGAGATCGATGCCGAACTCGGCGGCCTTGGCGAGCACGTTCGAGCGGCCCGCAAGGTCGGAGACCAGCACCCGCTGCACGTTGCCGACCAGCGCGGGGTCCATGTGCTCGTAGGTCGCGGCGTTCTTCTGGACCGCCGCGACGTGCAGGCCCCCCTTGTGCGCGAACGCGCTCTGCCCGACGAAGGGCTGGCGCTTGTTGGGCTCGAGGTTGGCCAGCTCGTAGACGAAGTGCGCCACCTCGGCGAGCTGGCGGAGCTGCGCCGGCGTGACGCACTGGTAGCCGCGCTTGAGCTGGAGGACGGGGATCAGCGAGACGAGGTTCGCGTTGCCGCAGCGCTCGCCGAAGCCGTTGATGGTCCCCTGCACCTGGGCGCAGCCGTGCTCGACCGCGGCAAGCGAGTTCGCGACGGCGAGCTCGCAGTCGTTGTGACAGTGGATGCCGAGCGTCGCTCCGGGGAGCGCGGCGCGGGCCGCGTCCACGCCGGCGGCGACCGCGCCGGGCAGCGAGCCGCCGCGCGTGTCGCAGAGGCAGAGCACATGGGCGCCCGCGTCGGCAGCGGCGGCGAGGCAGGCGAGCGCGTGCTCGGGATTGGCGGCGAGCCCGTCGAAGAAGTGCTCCGCGTCGAAGATCACCTCGTCCGTGTGACGCTTGAGATAGGCGATCGAGTCGTGGATCACCTCGAGGTTGGCGCCGAGCGCGATGCGCAGGTCCTCGCGCACGTGGAGGTCCCAGGCCTTGCCGACGATGGTGATCACCGGCGTCTCGGCGCGCACGCAGAGCTGGAGGTTACGGTCCTCGCTCGCGCGCACGCCCACCCGGCGGGTGGAGCCGAACGCCGCCACGCGCGCGTGGTGGAGCCGCAGGCGCTTGACCGCGCGGAAGAACTCCTCGTCGCGCGGATTCGAGCCCGGCCAGCCGCCCTCGACGTAGTCGACGCCGAGGGCGTCGAGGCGCTCGGCGATGCGCAGCTTGTCGTCGAGCGTGAAGGCGACGTCCTCGGCCTGGCAGCCGTCGCGCAGCGTCGTGTCGTAGAGCCGGATGCGCCGAGCGGGCATGCGTCAGCCGACGAAGGCGTCGTGGAGCGCGCGCACCGCGAGCTCGGTGTACTTCGCGTCGATCACGACCGAGATCTTGATCTCCGAGGTGGAGATCATCTGGATGTTGATGCCGTCGCGCGCGAGCACCTCGAACATGCGCGAGGCGATCCCCGCGTGCGTGCGCATGCCGCTGCCGACGATCGACACCTTGGCGATGTCGGTCTCGCCTGTGACCCCCTGCGCGCCGATCGTCCGCGCCGTGGCCTCGACGAGGGCGCGCGCCCGCTCGTAGTCCCCGCGCGGCACGGTGAAGGTGAGGTCGGTGGTGCCGTCGGCGCTCGCGTTCTGGATGATCATGTCGACCACGACGCCGGCCTTGGCGACGGTGCCGAAGAGCGTCGCCGCGACCCCGGGCCGGTCGGGAACGCGCAGCACGGTGAGCTTCGCCTGGTCGCGGTCGTAGGTGACGCCCGCGATCGACTCCTCTTCCATCGTGGGATCCTCCTCGACGACCCAGGTGCCCTCCCCCTCGTGGAACGAGGAGCGCACGTGGATCGGGACGCGATAGCGCCGCGCGAACTCGACGGAGCGGATCTGGAGCACCTTGGCGCCGAGGCTCGCGAGCTCGAGCATCTCGTCGTAAGCGATGCGCGCGCGCTTGCGGGCGCGCGGCACGAGCCGCGGATCGGCCGTGTAGATGCCGTCGACGTCCGTGTAGATCTCGCACTCCGCGGCGCCGAGCGCCGCCGCGAGCGCGACCGCGCTGGTGTCCGACCCGCCCCGGCCGAGCGTGGTGACGCTGCCGTCCTCGGCGACGCCCTGGAAGCCCGCGACCACCGCGACCGCGCCCGCGGCCAGGGTGCGCCGCAGCCGGTCCTCGTCGATGCGCAGGATGCGCGCGCGCCCGTGATCGGCGGTGGTCACGATGGGGACCTGCAATCCGAGGAACGAGCGCGCGGCGACGCCCGCGGCGTGGAGAGCGAGCGCCGTGAGCGCGGCGGTCACCTGTTCGCCGGTGGCCAGCAGCGCGTCGGTCTCGCGGCCGTCGGGGGCGGGCGCCGCCCGCCGGGCGAGCGCGAGCAGCCGGTTGGTCTCACCCGCCATCGCGGAGACCACCACCACCAGCTCGTGGCCACGCGCGCGGCTGCGCGCGATGCGTCCCGCGACGTGCCGGATGCGGTCGAGATCGGCGACGGAGGTGCCGCCGAACTTCTGTACGATGAGCGCCATCGGCCGATCACGTGCCGAGCGCCGCCGCCAGCAGGCGCTCGTGACGCGGGCCGTGCGCCTCGAGTCGGATGGTCCGCCGGTCGCCTCCCCCATGCCGGAGCGTGACCAGCAGGGCCTCCTCTCCGGCCGCCGGGGGCAGCCGCTCGAACCACTCGACGGCCGCGACACCCTCGCCGTAGAGCACGTCGCGCAACGATAGCGCATCGGTGCCGGGGCTCTCAAGGCGGTAGAGGTCGACGTGCGCGAGCGGCAGCCGGCCCCCGCGGTACTCGGTGGCGATGACGAAGGTCGGGCTGTGGACCAGGTCGGGATCGGCGCCGAGGCCCCGGGCGATCCCGCGCACGAGGCAGGTCTTTCCGCTGCCGAGGTCGCCCGTGAGCCCGATCAGCTCGCCGCCCGCCGCCGCGCGGCCGAGCGCCTCCCCGAGCGCCTCGGTGTCGGCCGGCCCCGTGCTCTCGACCTCACGCGTCCGCATGGCGCTCTTTCCGGCCGGCCGCCGCGGCCTGGAGCCCGGCGAGCGTCGGCGGGAGCTCCGCGAGGAGATCGCGCGCGAGGAGCCCGACCTCGCCCCGCCGCGCGGCCACCGTGTCCCCCGCGAGCCCGTGCGCGAAGACCCCGAGCGCGGCCGCATCGGCGGGCCCGAGGCCCTGCGCGAGAAGCCCGCCCACGATCCCCGAGAGCACGTCGCCCGTGCCGCCGCTCGCCATGCCGGGATTGCCCGTCGGGCAGATGACCGCCCCGCCGTCGGGCGAGGCGACGACCGTCCGGGCGCCCTTGAGCACGACCACCACGCCCGCGGCGGCGGCGAGCCGGCGCGCGACGCCGAGCCGGTCGGCTTGCACGGTGGCCGTGTCGGCACCGACCAGCCGCGCCATCTCGCCGGGGTGGGGCGTGAGCACGGTGGGCCCCGGGCGCGCGGCGAGGACATCCGTGCCGGCGACCGAGTTGAGCGCGTCGGCATCGAGAACCAGCGGCGCCGAGCAGCGGCGCACGACGTGGGCGACCAGCGCCCGCGTGCCCTCGGCGAGGCCGAGGCCCGGTCCGCACACCACGGCGGCCCGGCCGGCGAGCAGGCGGTCGACGGCGGTTCCGTCGCCGAGCGCCGCGGTGCCGTCGGGACCGTCGGGCAGCGCGGCGGTCATCGCCTCGCGCACGTGCCCCTCGAGCAGCGGCTGAAGCGCCGCCGCCGCGGCGAGCGTCGTGAGGCCCGCGCCGCTGCGCGCGGCCCCTTCGGCCGCGAGGAGCGCGGCGCCGGTCTTGCCCCGCGACCCGGCGATCACCAGCACGTGGCCGAAGCTCCCTTTGTGCGCGTCGCGCCCGCGCGCGGGCAGGAGCCGCCCCACCTCGTGCGCCTCGAGCAGCGCGGTGCGGGGCCGCACCGCGGCCACGGCCTCGGGCGGGATGCCGATATCGACGACCGCGAGGCTGCCCGTGTGCTCGATTCCGGGATGAATGCACTGCCCGACCTTGGCGAAGCCGAAGGTGGCGGTGACCGCGGCGCGCACGGCCGTCCCGAGCGGCCGCCCCGTGTCGGCGGAGAGGCCCGACGGGAGGTCGATCGCCAGCACCGGCGCCGGCGCGGCGTTGATCGCCTCGATCACCGCGGCGGTGAGCCCCGCGACCGGCTCGTCGAGGCCGGTGCCGAGGATCGCGTCGACGACCACGGCGGCCCGGGCGAGCCGCGCCCGCAGCGTGCCGAGCCGGGCGTCGTCGGCGAGCGACTCGACGCGCCCGCCGGCCCGCCGCCACGCGGCGAGCATGCGGGCGGCGTCGCCCCGCACGGCGTCGGGGCGGCCGAGGAGCCAGGTCTCGACCTGGAAGCGCGCCCGCTTGAGGTGCCGGGCGACGACGAATCCGTCGCCGCCGTTGTTGCCCCGGCCGCAGACGACCACCGCGCGGCCGCGGGCTGCGGGCAGCCGCTCGCGCAGCACGCGCGCCGCGCCGGCGCCCGCGCGCTCCATCAGCACGTGGCCCGGCGTGCCGTGCGCGATCGTCCAGCGGTCGAGCGCGCGCATCTCGGCGGCCGTGGTGACGATCACGCCCTCGCCCCGCCACCCGCCAGCGCGGCGCGCATCTCGGCCACGGCCGCCCCGAGCCCGACGAACACCGCGCGAGCGACGATCGCGTGTCCGATGTTCAGCTCGGCCAGGTGCGGCAGCCCGGCCACGGGCTGCACGTTGTCGACGGTGAGACCGTGCCCGGCGTGCACCTCGAGGCCGAGGGCGTGTGCGCGGCGGGCCGCCGCGGCGAGCCGTGCCAGCTCGCGAGCGGCCGCCGCGGCCGTGCGTGCGGCGGCGTAGTCGCCGGTGTGCAGCTCCACGCCGTGGGCCCCGATCGCGCGGCAGGCCTCGATCTGCGCCGGCTCGGGGTCGACGAACGGGTGCACGCGGATGCCGGCGGCGACGAGCCGGGCGACCGCGTCGCGCACCCGCTCGACGTGGCCGGCGACGTCGAGGCCGCCCTCGGTGGTGAGCTCCTCCCGCCGCTCGGGCACGAGGCAGACGTCGTCGGGCCGCAGGCGGCAGGCGAACACGACGATCGGCTCGGCGACCGCCATCTCGAGGTTGAGACGCGTGCGCACCGCCGCACGCAGCGCCTCGACGTCGCGGTCCTGAATGTGCCGGCGGTCCTCGCGCAGGTGCACGGTGATGCCGTCGGCGCCCGCCGCCTCCGCGACGCGCGCGGCCGCCACCGGGTCGGGATAGGTCACGCCGCGCACCTGGCGCAGCGTGGCGACGTGATCCACGTTCACGCCGAGCCGCACCATGGGGCTACGGCGCCGGCTGCCGCGCCCGGATCGCGCGTGCGCGCGCCGCGACGCGGTCGGCCTCGGACGCCCGGTCCGCCTTGCGCAGCATCCGGCTGTAGTCCTCGAGGATGAGCGCGACGCCGGGATGGTCGGGGCCGAGCGCCTGCTGCTCGATGGCGAGCGCGCGCCGGTAGAGCAGCTCCGCGTCGCCGTAGCGTCCCCGCGCCCCGAAGAGCAGTGCCAGGTTCGTCAGGTTGCCGGCGACCGCCGGGCTCTCCCGGCCGAGCGCGCGCTCGTCGATCGCCAGCGCCTGGCGCAGCAGCGGCTCGGCGTCCGCGTACCGCTCCTCGGCGAGGTAGACGACGCCGAGGCTCGTGAGGGTCTGGGCCGTGTCGGGGTGGTCCGGACCGAGCTTGCGCTCGGCGATGCCGAGCGCCCGGTGGAGCAGCGGCTCGGCGTCCTGGTAGCGCCCCTCGGCGTAGTAGAGCGTGGCGAGGTTGTTGAGCCGCCGCGCGACCTCCGGATCCTCGGGGCCGCGGTCGCGCTCCTCGACGGCGAGCACCCGCTGGAGCAGGGGCTCGGCCTCCGCATAGCGCCCCTGCTCCTTGTACAGCTCGGCCAGCGTGGCGAGCTGGCGCGCCACGGTGGGATGCGCGGGTCCGAGCGCGGCCTCGTCGATCGCGAGCCCGCGCCGCAGCAGGGCCTCGGCCTCGGCGGCCCGGCGCTGGGCGAGGTAGACCCCTCCGAGCGCGTCGACGCTGCGTCCGAGGCGGGCATCCTGTCCCCCGAAGCGCTCCGCCTCGCCGACCGCCGTACGGAAGTGGGCCGCGGCGCCGGCGAGGTCACCGCGGCGCTGCGCCTCCTCGCCGGCGAGCTGGGCGGCCTGCCACACCTCGCCCGGCGGCCGCGGCTTGGCGCACGCGGCCAGCAGCAGCGCGAACGCCGCGATCGCGCGCGCCCCGCCGGTCGTCATGCCTCCGCGCCGCCCCCGAGGGCGGCGCGGGCCGCCTCGGCGATCGCCTCGGCGAGCTCGCCGATGCGCGCCTCGTGCTCGCCCTCGAGCATGATGCGCAGGAGCTTCTCGGTCCCCGAGTAGCGGACCAGCACCCGCCCGCGCTCGCCGAGCGCCGCCTGCGCCTGGGCGACGGCCGCCTGGACCTCGCGCACGCCGTCGAGGTCGCGCTTCTCGGCCACCGGCACGTTCAGCAGGATCTGCGGGAAGCGGCGCATGATCCCCCGCAGCTCCGAGAGCGGGCGGCCCTTCCCGACCATCAGCGCGAGCACGGCGAGGCAGGTCACGAGCCCGTCGCCGGTGGTGTTGTGGTCGAGGAACACGACGTGCCCGGACTGCTCGCCGCCGAGGTTGTAGCCGCCGCGGAGCATCTCCTCGACCACGTAGCGGTCGCCGACCGGCGTGGTGACGATCCGCACGCCACGCTCGCGCATCGCCACGTGCAACCCGAGGTTGCTCATCACGGTGGCCACCAGCGTGCGCGAGCGGAGCTCCCCGCGCGCGTCGAGCTCGGCCGCGAGCATCGCCATCACCGCATCGCCGTCGACCAGCTCGCCCCGCTCGTCGACGAAGATCGCGCGGTCGGCGTCGCCGTCGAGCGCGACGCCGACGTGCGCGCCGCTCACCCGCACGGCGTCCTGGAGCGCCGCGGGATGGAGCGCCCCGCATCCCTGGTTGATGTTCTCGCCGTCGGGTGTGATCCCGAGGGGCACCACGCGGGCGCCGAGCTCCTCGAGCACCTCGGGGGCCACCTTGTAGCCGGCGCCGTTGCCGCAATCGAGCGCCACGGTGAGGCCGTCGAGCGTGAGGTGCCGGGGAAAGGAGCCCTTCACGAACACGTTGTAGCGCCCGACCGCGTCGTCGATGCGGAACGCCTTGCCGATCTCGGTCGCCGTGGGCCGCAGCGCGTCGATCGAATCGGAGAGCACGAGGCGCTCGATCTCGGCCTCGACCTCGTCGGGGAGCTTGAACCCCTCGCGGCTGAAGAACTTGATGCCGTTGTCCTGAAACGGGTTGTGCGACGCGGAGATCACCACGCCCGCGTCGGCGCGGAGCGAGCGGGTGAGGAAGGCGATACCGGGGGTGGGCATCGGGCCGACCAGCAGCACGTCGACCCCCATCGAGCAGATGCCCGAGGCCATGGCGGTCTCGAGCATGTAGCCCGAGAGCCGTGTGTCCTTGCCGATCAGGATCTTGTGCCGGTGCGGCGAGCGCTTGCTCACGTGGGCGAGCGCTCGCCCGAGCCGCAGCGCGGTCTCCGAGGTCATCGGCTCGACGTTGGCGATCCCGCGCACGCCGTCGGTGCCGAAGAGGCGGCGTCGGGTCACGGCTCGGTCCCCGCGGCCGTCAGGGTGAGCTGCACCTCGGGCGGGTCGCCCAGCAGCTCGAGCCCGGGGGGCAGCTCGACGTGGACGCCCGCCGTGTGCCGCCCGGGGCCGAGGCCCGCGGCGTCGACGTACACGCCGCCCGCGGCGAGCTTGAAATTGTGGAACAGCCGCTGCGGGCCGCGGACGGTCAAATCGACCGCCGCAGGCCGGACCTGTACCTGGAATCCCTCGGCGTGGAGCACCCCCACCTCGACGTGGCGGAAGTCGCGCGAAACCATCACCTCCTCGAAGGTCACGCTCACCACCACGTGATCGGGCGCGAAGCTCACGAAGTCCCCCGCCCAGGCGAGCAGGACGTTACGCTGCAGGGTGTCCTTGAGACCGCGCAGGTCGATGGGCTCGGTGGTCACCTCCTTCAGCTCGTCCACTTTGCCGGCCGGGCCCGTGACCTCGACGTGGTCGGGCACGACCTGCGACTCGGCGACGGTATAGCCGAGCGCCGGGGCGCCCGCCAGTTCGGCGTGCACGGGGACGGTGCGCCGGGCCAGGCGGTCGACGCGGAGCGTGAGGCGTGCGGGCTCCATGCGGACCACCTTCACCCGCCGCGGCAGCTCGGGGCGGATCATGTCGGTGTTCAGCTCGATGCGCGTGTCGCCGGGGGCGATCCCGGCGAGATCGAGGGCGATGCGCTCCTTGCGCTCGTCGACGCCGTCGAGAATGGTGCGCGGCCCCCGGAGCGTCATCGCGATCGGGCGCACGGGCGGGTTGGTCACGATGAGCCCCGGCTGGAGCTTGCGGATGCTCAGCGGCAGCTCGACGAGCCGCTCGGCGTCACGCTCGGTGAGGTTGATCGTGAACCACAGCAGCGTGGCGAGCACCAGGGAGAGGAGCTTGAGGCCGGGGTTGCGGCGCAGGCCCTCGCGCAGCGCGCGCCAGCTCGGCAGCGGCACGCGCCGCCGTCGCCGCGGCTCGTCGCCGGGCGCCACGGTGTCGGGACGGGGGCGCAACACGGGCAGCCTCATGCGACCAGCAGGCGGTGCAGCGTCGTGCGGAGCGTCGCGGCGTCGACGTCGCGCGTGATCTTGCCCTCGCGCACGAGCGAGATGGTGCCGTCCTCCTCCGAGACGACCAGCGCGAGCGCGTCGGTCTCCTCGGTGAGGCCGATGGCGGCCCGGTGGCGGGTGCCGAGGGTCTTCGAGACGTTCGGGTTGGTCGTGAGCGGCAGGAAGCAGCCCGCGGCGGTGATGCGTCCGTTCTGGATGATGAGCGCTCCGTCGTGGATCGGGGATCCGGGGAGGAAGATGCTGGTGATCAGCTCGCGCGACACCTGGGCGTCGAGCCGGGTGCCGACCTCGATGTACTCGTTGAGCCCGACCTCGTTCTGCAGCACCACGAGCGCACCCACGCGACGGCTGGCGAGGTAGGTGACCGCCTTCACCAGCTCCTCGACCGCCTGTCCCTGGAGGATGCGCTCGCGCGGCGAGAAGAGCGGCCGCGTGCCCACCTGCGTCAACGCACGGCGGATGTCGTTCTGGAAGACGATGATGACCAGCACGAGCGTCCAGTCGAGGAGGTAGTTCAGCAGGACGTTCACCGTGTAGATCTCGAGCATCCCCGAGACGACGTAGACCGCGTAGACGATGCCGAGCCCGATGAGCATCGGCACCGCGCGCGTGCCGCGAATCAGGTTGATGCCCCAGTAGATGAGGACGGCCAGGAGGAAGATGTCGAGCGCGTCCTGCCAGCGAAAGGAGAGGAGGAGGTCGATCATGCGGCGGCCACCGCCTCCGCCACCACCGCCGCCTCGCGCATCGCCGCGACGTCGTGCACGCGCAGGATGCGCGCCCCACCGGCCACCGCGAGCGCCACCGCCGCGGCGCCGCCGAAGAGGCGCCCGGTCGGCGGCGCCCCGCCGAGGAGCGCGCCGAGAAAGGCTTTCCGCGAGACGCCCACGAGCACCGGATAGCCGAGCGCGGCGATCACGTCCACGTGACGGAGCAGCGCCAGGTTGTGGGCGACGGTCTTGCCGAACCCGATGCCCGGGTCGACGACGATCGCGTCCGCGGCGACGCCGGCGCGGCGGGCGGCGGCGGCTCGCGCGGCGAGAAACGTGGCGACCTCGGCGACCACGTTGCGGTAGCGGGGGCGGCGCTGCATGGTGGCCGGCACGCCGCGCATGTGCATGAGGACGACCGGCACACCGGCGGCGGCGCACAGCGCCAGCATCTCCGGGTCGCGCCCCGCCGACACGTCGTTCACCAGATCGGCGCCCGCGTCGAGCGCCGCCCGCGCGACCGCCGCCTTGCGCGTGTCGACCGACAGCGGCACCCCGACCGCGGCGCGCACCGCTCGGAGCACCGGGAGGAGCCGGCGGAGCTCCTCCTCCGCGGCGACCGGTGCCGCTCCTGGTCGGGTCGACTCGGCGCCGACGTCGAGCAGGACGGCGCCCTCGGCGACCATCGCCGCCGCAGCCTCCGCGGCGCGCGCCGGAGAGGCGAGGCGACCGCCGTCGGAGAAAGAGTCGGGCGTGGCGTTGAGCACGCCCATCAACGCCACGCGGTCCAGGGGGACGGCCCCCGAACGCGTACGCAGCACCGCGCCCGTGATCGCCGGGCTACGCCGTGGCCGCGGCCGCTTCGCGGAGGCCACCGTTGCGGTTTCCGTACTGGCGGAGGATGTCGTCGATCTCGGCGCCGTCGAGGACTTCGCGCTCGAGCAGCGCCTCCGCCATCTTGTGCAGCGCCTCCAGGTTGCGCCGGAGCAGCAGCTTCGCGCGCTCGTACGCCTCGAGGATGATGCGCCGCACCTCGGCGTCGATCTGCACCGCGGTGGTCTCGGAGTAGTCGACCCGTTGCGTGAAGTCGCGGCCGAGGAAGATCTCTTCCTCTTTCTTGCCGAAGGTCATCGGCCCGAGCTTCTCGCTCATGCCCCACTCGCAGACCATCTTGCGCGCCATCTCGGTGGCCCGCTCGATGTCGTTGCCCGCGCCGGTGGTCATGTGGCCGAGCACGAGCTCCTCGCCGGCGCGGCCGCCGAAGAGGATGGTGAGCTGCCCCAGCAGGAAATCCCTCGAGTAGGTGTGACGGTCGTCGAGCGGCACCTGCTGGGTGAGGCCGAGGGCCATGCCGCGCGGGATGATCGTGACCTTGTGCACCGGGTCGGCGCCCGGCATGAGCTTGGCGACCAGCGCGTGCCCCGCCTCGTGGTAGGCGGTGTTCCGGCGTTCCTCGAGCGGGATGATCATCGAGCGGCGCTCGGAGCCCATCATGACCTTGTCCTTCGCCAGCTCGAAGTCGGCCATGTCGACCCGGTCCTTGTTCATGCGCGCGGCGAGCAGCGCGGCCTCGTTCACCAGGTTCTCGAGGTCGGCGCCGGCGAAGCCCGGGGTCTGGCGGGCGAGCAGCTCGATGTTCACGTTTTCGCCCATCGGCACGCGGCGGGTGTGCACGCGCAGGATCCCTTCGCGTCCCTTCACGTCGGGGCGCGGCACCACGACCCGGCGATCGAAGCGGCCGGGCCGGAGCAGCGCCGGGTCGAGGACGTCGGGGCGGTTGGTCGCCGCGATCAGGATGACGCCCTCGTTGCTCTCGAAGCCGTCCATCTCCACGAGGAGCTGGTTGAGCGTCTGCTCGCGCTCGTCGTGCCCGCCGCCGAGGCCCGCCCCGCGGTGGCGCCCGACCGCGTCGATCTCGTCGATGAAGATGATGCAGGGGGCGTTCTTCTTGCCCTGCACGAAGAGGTCGCGCACGCGCGAGGCGCCCACCCCGACGAACATCTCGACGAAGTCCGAGCCCGAGATCGAGAAGAAGGGCACACCGGCCTCGCCGGCGATCGCCCGGGCGAGCAACGTCTTGCCCGTGCCCGGCGCGCCGACCAGGAGCACGCCCTTGGGAATGCGGCCGCCGAGCTTGGTGAACTTCTTCGGGTCCTTGAGGAACGCGATGATCTCCTCGAGCTCCTCCTTGGCCTCGTCGATGCCGGCGACGTCGGTGAACGTGACCTTGTGCTGGTTCTCGGAGAGGAGCTTGGCGCGGCTCTTCCCGAAAGACATCGCCTTGCCGCCGCCGAGCTGCATCTGACGCATGAAGAAGATCCACACGCCGATCAGCAGCAGCATCGGCGCCCACTGCACCAGCGCCACGAAGTACCACGGCTCGGCGTCCTCTGGACGGGCCTCGATGTCGACGCCCTTCTCGCGCAGGAGCCGCACCAGGTCGGGGTCGTCTGGCGCAAAGGTCTTGAAGCCCTCGCCGAGCTCGCCCTTCTCGGCGCGGTAGCGCCCGCGGATGTTCTTGCCCTGGATCGTGACCTCGGCCACGCGGCCGTCCTCGACCGCCTGGACGAAGCGGCTGAAGCTCACCTCCGGCTCACGCGGCTGCTGCTTGGTCACGATGGACCACAGCAACACCCCCATGAGCAGGAGGAGGAGCCAGAGCCCGAGATTGCGGGAGACCGGATTCAATGCGTCGTCCGGGAGCCGGAAGCAGACCGTTGCGAGGTTAACACACGGTTCTCGTTGCGGCAACGCGCGCTCAAGCGCGCCGCTCGAGCGTCCCGACCACGATGCGCCGGGTGCCCGGCCCGAGCAGCGCCCCCGTGCCACGGGCCACCCCGGCCACCCACAGGACCTCCCCGGCGCCCACCAGCAGCGGCAGGGTCGCCCGCGCCTCCCGCGGCACGCGCGCGTCGACGAGCACGTCCTGGAGCTTGCGTGTCCCCACGCGCGCGATGTGCACCCGATCGCCGGGCGCGGGCGAGCGCACGACGAGGTCCGCCGGCAGCGCGTCGGCGTCGAACACGGCCCGCCACGGCCCGGCTGCCGCGAGATCGTCCCCTGCGGCCGCGCGGGGGGTGGAGAGACACAGCTCCCACCGGCCCGCAGGGTCACGGACCCGCTCGCCCGGGGTGATCCGCACGTGGATGCGCAGCACCGGAGCCTGGCGTCCTCGGCGGCACCACAGGCGGTCATCCTCGCGCACCACCCGGGCGGGTCCGGGGATCGCGACGCTGCCCCGGCCGCGCCCCCGGGCGAGCGCGAGGATGCGCTCGACGTGGCGGGCGTCCACCGCCCGGCCCGTGAGAGGCCCGAGCCAGACGCGCACGATCCGCCGACCGAGCGCGGGGGGCTCGGTGCCCACGGCCACGTCGAGGGCGGGCCCCGGGCCGAGAGCCGCGGCGCGCGCGGCGGCGGCGGCCGCGAGGAAGCGATCCTCGTCGCCGAGCCGTTCGGCGAGAGCCGCGAGGGCCGGGCCGAGGCGGGGGTTGAACTCGGCCTCGAGCCAGGGCACGAGGAGCCGGCGGACGCGGTTGCGCGCGTGGCGCAGGTCGGCGTTGCCGCGATCGACGGCGAAGCCCAAGGCACGGTCGGCGAGGAAGCGGCGCACGTCGGCGCGGGTCACCTCGAGCAATGGCCGCCAGAGGCGGCCGCGGCGCGCGCGCATGCCCCCGAGAGCGCCGCGCCCGGCGCCGCGCAGCAAGCGCAGCAGCACGGTCTCGATTTGATCGTCGCGGGTGTGGCCGGTGACGATGCGCGAGGCGCCTGCCTCGTCGGCGAGCGCCTCGAGCGCGTGGTAGCGCACCCGCCGCGCCCGCGCCTCGAGGCCGGGACCGGCGGGCACGGCCGCGCGCCGGCAGCGAAACGGCACGCCGAGCGTGCGCGCCAGCCCTTCGGCCAGCGCGCGGTCGGCATCGCTCTCCGCCCCCCGCAGGGCGTGGTCCACGTGCGCGCCGGTGAGGCGCAGCTCGCGCGCGGGTCCCAGGTCCGCGAGCGCGGCGAGGAGCGCCGTCGAGTCGGGGCCGCCCGAGACCGCGACCAGCAGGTGCTCGCCCGCGCGCGGGCCCTCCGGGCCGTCGAGCGCTGCGGCCAGGCGGCGAAGCACGATCGGGACCGCCGTGCGGGGTGACACGGCGCGATCCTAGCAGAAAACCCCGTGGGCCGTTTGGCATCGGCATGCCCGCGTCATATATGGGACCCAATGGAACGGACCCTCGACGGCCGCGGGCGCCGGCGCACCGAGGAGCTGCGCGCGGTCATGGACGCGCTCCGCCGGCTGGTGCGCGCGCTGCGGCTGTCCGCGCGCGCGGCGGAGAAGGCGATCGGGATCAGCGGGGCGCAGCTCTTCGTCCTCCAGCAGCTCGCGGCGGCGCCCGCGGAGTCTCTGGGGGCGCTCGCCGCGCGCACGCACACCGACCAGAGCTCGGTCTCCGTGGTGGTGCGGCGGCTCGTCGAGCGCGGGCTCGTGGCGCGCCGCAGCGCGACCGCCGATGCGCGCCGGATCGAGATCGCGCTCACCGCGGCGGGGCGTGCCCTGCTCCGCCGCGCGCCCGAGCCGGCGCAGACGCGCCTGCTCGACGCGCTCCAGCGGCTCTCGCCGCCACGCCGCCGCGTGCTCGCGCGCGCGCTCGCCGAGATCGCCCGCGCCGCCGAGCCGGAAGCGAACGCGCCCGGGATGTTCTTCGAGGACGAGATCGCGCGCCGGCCGCTGCGGAGGCGGCCCCATGCCTGACCGTGGACGGGCGGCACTTCCGGTGGCGCCGTCGTTGAGCCCCGCGCTCGCCGGGCTGCGTTTCCCGCGCCGCCGGCGGCTGGTGGGGCGGCGGGTGGCGTTGATCGGCGCGGTCGCGGTCGCGGTCGGCGTCGCGGCGGCCGGCGCCGCGCAGGCGCTGATGTGGCTGATCGGGCTGATCACGAACCTGGCCTTCTACGGCCGCTGGGCGAGCGGCTTCGTCTCGCCGGCGGGTAACTCCCTCGGCGCCCTCGAGATCGGCGTACCGGTCGCCGGGGGCCTGGTCGTCGGGCTCATGGCGCGCTTCGGCGCCGAGGCGATCCGCGGCCACGGCATCCCGGAGGCGATGGAGCAGGTGCTTTTCAACGAGAGCCGCATCCCGCCGCGGATCACGTTTCTCAAGCCGCTCTCGGCCGCGATCGCGATCGGGACGGGCGGTCCGTTCGGCGCCGAGGGGCCGATCATCGCCACCGGCGGCGCGCTCGGCTCGCTCGTCGGCCAGCTCCTCACCGTCACCTCCGAGGAGCGCAAGACGCTGCTCGCCGCCGGCGCCGCCGCCGGCATGGCGGCGACCTTCGGCAGCCCGGTCTCCGCCGTGCTGCTCGCGGTCGAGCTGCTGCTCTTCGAGCTGCGGCCCCGGTCGGTGATCCCGGTGGCGCTGGCGAGCGCCACCGCCGCCGCGGCGCGAGCGGCAATGGTCGGGCACGCGGCGATCTTCGCCGTGCCGGCGCTCGCGCCCGCGGGCGGCACGGCCCTTGCGGCCTACGCCCTGATCGGCCTCGTCGTGGGCGTGGTGTCGGTCGGCGTCACCCGTGCGGTCTACGCGGTCGAAGACGCGTTCGACGGGCTGCCGGTCCACTGGATGTGGTGGCCGGCGCTCGGCGGGCTCGCCGTCGGCGTCGTCGGTCTGATCGCTCCGCACACGCTCGGCGTCGGCTACGACAACATCGAGAACATCGTCGGCGGCTCGATCGTCGGGCGGGCGCTGGTCGTGCTGTGCACGATGAAGTTCGTGTCGTGGGCGATCTCCCTCGGCAGCGGGACCTCCGGCGGTACGCTCGCTCCGTTGTTCACCATGGGCGCCGGTGCGGGCGCGGTGCTCGGCACCGCCGCGGCGCGTATCCTGCCCGGCGCCGCGATCGATCCGCGCATGGCGGCGGTGGTGGGCATGGCCGCGCTGTTCACCGGCGCCTCGCGTGCCTTCCTCGCGTCGGTCGTCTTCGCCTACGAGACGACGCGGGCGGGCTCGGCGCTGCTGCCGCTGCTCGCCGGATGCGCGCCGGCCCTGCTCGTCTCGTGCATGCTGATGCGTGACTCGATCATGACCGAGAAGATCGCCCGGCGCGGGGCCCGCGTCCCCGCGGAGTACGCGGCCGACTACCTCGACCAGGTGCTCGTGCGCGACGCCGCGAGCCGGCCGGTGGTCACGCTCGCCGCCGCCGACACGCTCGCCCGTGTGCGCCGGTGGATGGGGACGGACGGGGTCGGCGCCGGGCATCAGGGCTTCCCCGTGCTCGACGCCTCGGGCAGGCTGCTCGGCGTGCTCACCCGGCGCGATCTCCTCGATCCCGCGGCGCCCGAGACGCGCACGCTGGCGGAGCTGATTCGCCGGCCGCCGGCCGTGGCCTACCCGGACAACTCGCTGCGGGAGGCGGCGGACCTGATGGCCGTCGAAGGGGTCGGCCGCCTGCCGGTGGTCGACCGCGACGCCCCGGGCCAGGTGGTCGGTATGCTCACGCGCAGCGACCTGCTGGCCGCCCACCGCCGCCGCCTCGACGGCGCGCGGCGCGCCACGCGCGGTCTCGGCGGTCCGCCGCGCGCCGCGGCGCACGGCGCGTAGATGCACGCTTGCCGGAAAGCCACCGTTCTCGCCGCCGCGCTGCTCCTCGGCGCCACGGCGTGCCGCGCACCGGCGGCATCCCACGACGCCACGGCGCACCACGACTTCGTCGACGTCGCGCACTGGGCGGCGGTGTTCGACGACCCTGCGCGCGACGCCTGGCAGAAGCCCGACGCGGTCGTCGGCGCGCTCGGGTTGCGGCCCGGGATGACGGTCGCCGACCTCGGCGCCGGCACGGGCTACTTCGAGCGCCGGCTGGCCGGGGCCGTCGGGGCCGTGGGGACCGTGTTCGCGGTCGACACGGAGCCGGGGATGGTCGAGCACCTGCGCGCGCGGGCCGAGCGCGAGGGAACGGACAACGTCGTTCCGGTCCTCGCCTCGCCCGCGACGCCTCGGCTCCCGGCCGGCGCCGTCGACGTGGTGCTGATCGTCGACACCTTCCACCACCTCGACGACCGGCTCGCGTACCTGCACGCGCTGCGCCGCGTGCTGCGCCCTGGCGGGCGGGTCGCCATCGTCGATTGGCGCAAGCGGCCCCTGCCCGTGGGCCCGCCCCCGGAGCACAAGCTGCCCCGCGGCCAGGTCGTGGAGGAGATGGAGGCCGCCGGCTACGCGCTCGTCGGGGCACCCGACGTGCTGCCCTACCAGTACTTCCTGATCTTCGCGCCCCGCTGAGCGCCCGCCCGGGGCACGTTTTCGATTGACGCTGGCCGGGGCTTCCGTCTAGGGTCGGCGGCCACGAGGGTCGTCCTCTAAGGAGGGATGCACGAGATGAAACGGACATGGCCGGGGGCTCTCGCCGCCGCGCTGCTCCTCGGGGGAGCTGGAGCGGGCGAGGCGGCGGTGCTGGTGGTCACGCAGAACGCGGTCGCTTACCAGCACTTCACCACCATCCAGGACGCGGTCAACGCCGCGCAGCAGGGAGACTGGATCCTGATCGACAAGGGCGTCTATCCCGGCGCGGTCTACATCACGACGCCGAACCTCCACGTGCGCGGGATGGACCGCAACGACGTGATCGTCGACGGGCAGCACCAGGTCGGCAACGGCATCGAGGTGTGGAAGGCGAACGGCGTCACGATCGAGAACCTCACCGTGCGCAACTTCGACCGGCCGTCGCTGGACGGTCCGAACGGCAACGAGATCTGGTGGAACGGCGGCGACGGCTCGGGTGTGATCGGGCTGTCGGGCTGGACGGGGCGGTACCTCACCACCTACGACGACGGGCTGCTCGGCGGCTACGGTCTCTTCGCCTCGAACTCGATCAACGGCTTCCTCGACAACGTGTATGCGTCCGGATTCAACGACTCGGGGCTGTACATCGGCGCCTGCCGCGATTGCCGTGCAAAGGTCCGCCACGCGCTCATCGAGAACAACGCGCTCGGCTATTCCGGCACCAATGCCGGCGGCCACCTCATCATCGAGAAGTCGACCTTCCGCAACAACTCGAACGGCGTCGGCCCGAACTCCCTCAACAACGACGACCGGCCCCCGCCCCAGGACGGCGCCTGCGACTCCGGGTCGAACTCTTCGGCGACGCCCGCCTTCGTCTCGACCCGCATCCAGCGATGCACGATGTTCCGACACAACCTCGTGGAGAACAACGGCAACTTCTCGACGCCCGCCAATTCCACCACGGCATCCATCCCCTGGGGCGCGGGCTTCGTGCTGATCGGCACGTATGCCGACCTGATCAAGGACAACACGATCCGCGACAACCCGAGCGCGGGCATCTTGGGCTTCGAGAATCCCGACCCCTTCCCGCCCACGCCGAGCACGGTCTACTTCCAGCTCTCGGGCAACAAGATCGTGCACAACACGTTCAGCAACAACGGGACGCCGAACGTGACCGGATCCACCGACATCACGCTCGTCGGCGGGCTGTTCGGCACGCAGACGTCGGTCAACAACTGCGTCTCGGGCAACACGATCTCGACGTCGAGCCCGGCGAACATCCAGGGCACCTGGAGCTGCAAGAACCGCACGACACCCAATCCGGGCGGCGAGGCCCTGCTCTACCTGCTGAACCTCCAGGCCGCCTCGCAGGCGCGGACGTCGGTCGGCCAGCCGCCGCCGCCGCCCCAGCCGTCGATGGGCAATCCCTGCGCGGGCGTGCCGCGCAATCCGCTCTGCCCCTGACGTTTCGCCCCGTGTGGCCGGCCGGGGAATGTCCACCCCCGGCCGGCCACGGGGGACTCAGAGCTTGCCGAGGTACTGCACCAGCGCCTCGATGTCGTCGCTCGAGAGGTTCTGGTTCGGCATCACGATGTTGCCGTACTCGGCCGGCCAGCTCCGCAGGCTCGGATAGGCGCGAAGCGTCGCGGCCGGGTCGGCGAGCCAGTGCCGCAGCCAGTCGGCGTCGCGCCGCGCGCCCACGCCCTTTAAGTCGGGGCCGATGACGGTCCCGCTGCCGACGCCGTGGCAGCTCGTGCAGCCGCGGGTCACGAACACCTCGCGGCCCGCCTCGGCGCCGACGATCTGGGGCGGCGGCGCGGCCGCCGGCACCGGCCTCGCCTCGGCGACGCCCGCCGGCGGCGGCGGTCCGGGGAGGTAGCGCGGCGGGAACGACTCGCGGCGCCAGCTGAGCAGCAGCAGCGCCAGCGCGCGCGCCTCCTCGGGCTCGAAGTCGAAGTCCGGCATCGCGGTGCCCGGGCTCACGACGTCGGCATGGGTGAGGTGCTGGACGTGCCAGTTGAACGCCGTGCGCGGCCCGGTGACGTGGCTGAAGTCGAACAGCTCGGGGTTCTTGTCGCCGATGTAAGTGAGGTTCGGCGCCTTGAGCCCGCCGCGGCCCTCCACCATGTGGCAGACCAGGCACTTGTTCTTGCGGAAGAGGACCTTGCCGCGGTCGATCGTCTCCATGCCCGGGGTCGACTCGTCGCGACGATGGCAGCCGTTGCAGCGCATCTGCATCAGCTCGGCCGCGGTGAGCCCGTAGCGCCCGGCGAGCGCGGCGTCGAGGAGCGGCTCGTCCCAGTGCTCGACGTGGCCGTGCGCGGCCTCGGTCGCGGTCGCAAAGCCCTGGCCGGCGTGGCACGACGTGCAGCCGAACTCCTCGAACGGATGCGCGCCGAGGTACGGCAGGGGCGGATGCGGCGCCAGCGGCGCCGGCAGGTCGGCTGGCAGGGTCCCGCTCCACTCGTAGCCGAGGTGGCAGGTGACGCAGCGGTCGACGCGGCCGAGCTGCGGGATCCAGAGCTGGCGGACGCCCGGGACGAAGGCCCGCGCCGCCCCCACCTGCCCGTTCTGCTCGAGGACCCCGCGGAACCGCGTCTGGATCGGGCGCCAGTCGCTGCGCTCCTCGCGCGCCACGCCGGCGATCACCAGCGCGAAGAAGAGCAGCGAGAGCACGACCAGCGCCGGGAAGTCGAAGCGCTCGAGGCGGGAGAAGGGACGGCGCACGGCTAGAGCCTCGTCGGCTCCTGCGGCCAGGGTTGCCACGGCCAGTAGAAGCCCCACGACGGTCCGCGGAAGTAGAGGCTCACGATGATGAGCGCGATCATGGCGAGCGCGACCAGCCCGAAGACCAGGTTCTGGCGCCGGCGCTCGCGGGGCAGCCACACGCCCTCGGTGCCGCGCGGGCTCTGATCGAGGAAGGGCCAGGCCGCGGCGAGGAGCAGCAGCACGCCGGGCACGAGGATGCCCCCCACGAACCCGCCGCTCACCGAGAAGCCGCCGATCCGCACCGTGGTGCTCGCCACCAGCTCCTGGAGCCAGAGGAAATACCACGGGGCCTTGGCGGGGTTCGGGGTGAGGGCGGGATTGGCGGCCTCCTCCAGCGGGGCGTTGAACAGCACGCTCAGCAGGAGCGTCACGTTGAAGACCAGCAGGAAGACCAGCACGACGCGCCGCACGAGCTCGGGCGACGAGAAGGCCACGTCCTCCTCCTCGAGGTCCGTCGATACGAGCGTTTGGATCGTCGCCCCGCGCGTGACCCCGAAGAGCGAGTAGCTCTTCGTCGGCGCGGGCGGCCCCGCCGCCTGCGCGCGCGCGCGGCGCAGCGGCTCGATCGCGGCCAGCCCGCCGTCTTTGCGGACGCGCCACATGTGATAGGCGAACAGCACCAGGACTGCGGCGGGCAGCACGAACACGTGCAGGACGTAAAAGCGTAGCAGCGTCGCCTGCCCGATCGTGCTGCCGCCGAGCAACAGGAAGCGCAGGGTCTCGCCCACGACCGGCGCCTCGCGCGCGATGTTCGTGCCGACCGTGACCGCCCAGTAGGCGAGCTGGTCCCAAGGCAGGAGGTAGCCGGTGAACGAGAGGAGCAGCGTCAGCAGCAGGAGGGCGATGCCGACCAGCCAGTTGAGGCTGCGGGGCCCGCGGTAGGCGCCGGTGACGAACACGCGTGCCATGTGCAGGAAGGTCGTGCCCACCATCAGGTGGGCGGCCCAGCGGTGCTGGTTGCGCAGCAGCCAGCCGAAGCTCACGGCGAACCGGATGTCCTTCATGCTCCAGTACGCCTGCTCGACCGACGGCACGTAGAAGAACATGAGCAACATGCCGGTGACCAGCAGGATCAGGAACAGCGAGGCGGCCGCCGTGCCGAGCCAGAGGGAGTAGCCCCAGCTCGCGCTGCGCACCGTGACCTTGTTCGGGAACCAGTGCAGCCAGAGGTTGCGGACGATCGCCTCGCCCGCCTCGCGCTCGCTCTCCGGCGCCCACGTCCACGTCGACGTGCGCCAGAGGGCCCGCAGCCGCCCGCCGCCCCTCACGCCTGCCCCGGCGGCGGGGTGAAGCGGAATCCCCGCGCCACGGTTTCCGCGGTGTCGATCTCGAGGTAGCCGTCGGGGGAGAGCGCCACCGGGTACCAGGCGAGCGGCCGCGGAGCGGGCCCGGCGATCACCGTCCCATCGCGGTGAAAGCGGCTGCCGTGACAGGGGCAGTCGAACTCATCGCGATCGGGCTTCCACTGGACCGTGCAGCCGAGGTGCGTGCAGACCGCGGAGACCACGTGGAAGTCGTTCTCCTGGCGGACCACGAAGAGCCGGTGCTCGTCGTTGAACGTGACCCCCTGCGGGTAGTCCTTCGGCTTGCGTACCTTGAAGCGGCGCGACGGCTCGTAGAGCACGTTCGGGACGAAGGCGCGCGCCGCCGCCACGATCTGCACGAGGAAGGCGAGAAACACCGAGCCCTTGCCGATCAGCCGCAGGAAGCCGCGGCGGCTCTCAGCCATCCGAAGGCACCTCCGCGAAATGGAATCGCTCCATCGTGATCGCCGCGGTCGGGCAGCGCACGGCGCAGAGCCCGCAGCGGATGCACTTCGCGCCGTCGTAGAGGAAGACGCTGACCGGCCCCTCGCCCGGCGGGCTCGGCAGGGCCTTCCGCTGCTCGGGATCGAGGTCGACGGCTTCGAGCGGCGCGAACCGCAGGCAGTGCTCGGGGCAGACATCCGTGCAGCGGCCGCAGAGCACGCAGCGCGCGCCGTCGTAGATCGGGTGGATGTGGCAGTAGAGGCAGCGGCGCGCCTGCTCCTGCGCCTCGGCGGCGCCGTAAGGCAGCTCGACCTCGGTGATGCCGCTGCGCCGGTCGAGGGGGACGACCGGCGTGTGGCGCGCAATCGTCTCGCAGCCCGGGGTGAGGTGGTAGGTGTCGGTCGGCAGCTGCTCGACCGTCACCCGGAGGACCGGCGGGCCCGCCGGCCGCCCCCGCAGGTAGGCGTCGATGGACCGGGCGGCCACCTTCCCCTGCTGAGCGGCCGTGATGATGAGGGCCGGCGGAAACGCGCCGTCGCCCCCGGCGAACACGCCGGCTGCGGTCGTCGCCAGGGTGAGCGGGTCGACTTTGATCGTGCCCGCGGGCGTCGTCTCGACACCGTCCGCCGGGTCGAGGAATGAGACGTCGGGCCCCTGCCCGATCGCGAGGATGACCGCATCCGCGTCCAGGACGCGCGTGGTGCCCTCGTCGAAGAGCGGGTTGAAGCGGCCCGCCTCGTCGAAGGTGCGCAGGCAGCGCACCAGCTCGATGCCGCTCGCCTTCCCTCCCGTGCCGAGGATGCGCCGCGGCCCCCACGACGGCAGGAAACGGATGCCCTCGCCGGCGCAGATCTCGACCTCCTCCCGCCCCTGCACCGAGCGCGCGGCGGGCATCTCCGCCGCCGACTCGAGGCTCACCACCGTCACCTCGGCCGCGCCCCGACGGACGACCTCGCGCGCCGCGTCGAGGGCGACCCGGAGCGTGGTCGCCTCGATCGCCGCCTCCTCTTCCGGGGCCATGGCGATGCCCGGCAGGATCGCGCGCATCGCGGTGCGTGCAGCGTCGAGCGCCACGAGCCCGCCGCCCACCACCACGACACGGCGGCCGACCGGCACGCGATACCCGCGATTGATGTTGAGGAGGTAGTCGATCGCCTTCACCACGCCGTCGAGGTCCGCCCCCTCCAGGCGGAGCCCGCGCCCCCGGCTGGCGCCGATGGCGAGAAAGATCGCATCGTATCCCTGCGCCCGCAGCGCCGCGATGCCGAAGTCGGCCGTGAGCGCGTGTCCGTAGCGGATCTCGACGCCGAGCCCCTCGATCTCCGCCACCTGGTGGTCGATCACCTCGCGCGGCAGCCGGTAGCTCGGAATGCCGTAGCGCATCATGCCCCCGGGCAGCGGCATGGCCTCGAACACGGTGACGCGGTGGCCGAGGAGCGCCAGGTCGTGCGCGCAGGCGAGCCCCGCGGGCCCGGCGCCGACGACGGCGACCCGGCGCCCCGCGCCCCCGGCGGCCCCTGCGGCCAGGCGCTCGCCGTGGCCCGGCGTCGAGCTGCCGCCGCCCATGCTCCCGCGCAGGACCTCCGCCAGCGTGGCCGCCGAGAGCGACTCGGGGCCGTAGCTCTCGGTCACGAACCGTTTGAGCGAGCGGATGGTGACCGGCTCGTCGATCCGCCCGCGCCGGCAGGCGTCCTCGCACGGGGCTCCGCAGGTCCGTCCGCAGATCGAGGCGATCGGGTTCGGGGCGCGGGCGACGCGATAGGCCTCGGCGAACCGCCCCTCGGCGATCAGCTGGACGTAGCGGCCGGCGTCGGTCTTGACCGGACAGGCGTCGAGGCAGGGAACGTTGGCACGGAACCACCAGAGATCCCGGGCCTCGGCGTGCAGGCTTCGACGCACCGCGGACCGTCAGGGCTTGCAGAGGGTGCGAACGTACGCGACGAGGTCGTGGATCTCGTCGTCCTCCATGCCCTCCTTCCAGGCGGGCATGTCCTTGCTCAAATGCACCGCCTCGCCGCCTTCCTTGATCGCCGTGAAGAGCGTGGCGTCGTCGATCGCCTTCATGCGCGCGCAGTCGGTGAAGTCCCGCGGCTTGGTCGAGAGCGCGTCCGCTTGCGGCCCGTCGCCCTTGCCCTCCGGGCCATGGCACTTCGAGCAGAAGCGCACGAAGTCCTTCCGGGCCGCGGCGAGGTCGGCGGCCGCAGCGGGAACCGCGGTTCCCGCCGTCAGAAGCAGTGCGAGCAGCGTCGATCGCATCGAGGTCCTCCCTGGAATCCGTTCCCCCGGCCTCACCACGGCGTCCACAGCAGCAGGTAGAGCGTGTTGTTGTCCGAGGCGCTTCGGCCGGAGCCGTCGTAGTTGGAGGTCGCGCCGTTGAACTCCCCGTAGAAGGTGTACTGGAGGGCGACCTGCGTCATCGGCAGCGCGGGCCAGTGCTGCTGGAACCACCGCGACACGGGCAGCAGGTTGAGCTGCACGAACCCGCCCACCGTGTCGGGGCTGCCGGTGCGGCTGCCGCTCACGGGCGCCGGCCCGTAGAGCAGCGGATCGCGCGACCCCCCGATGTCGAAGAAGCTCAGGGTGAGGCCCGCGAGGTCGTAGTAGTAGTACGAGGTCCAGAGCTGCACCGTGTGCAGGTCGTTGGTTCCGTTCGACGCCGTCCCCGCCGCCTTGGCCGCGGAGAGCCCCTGGTTCTCCCAGATGAACGCCGAGCGGAACGTCACGAAGTGCGGCTTGCTGTTCCACTGGTACTGGACGTCGGCCCCGAGGTCGAGGAAGCTGTTGCTCGGGCCGTGGCTGCCGATCTGGTGAGCCCGATCGTAGAGCCCCACCCCGCCGACCTCGAGCGAGTGGTGCCCCGCGTTCTTGTAGAGCGCGAGGCGCCAGTAGGGCGAGACGCCGTCGGTCACGGGCGCCTTGGCGTTGCCGGTCGTGAGGAAGCTGAGCGCGCCGGTCTTTCCGTTGAGATACGGGGTCACCTCCGCGTAGAGGAAGTTGTCCCAGAACGCATAGGCGCCGACGCCGCTCACCTGCGCGGCGAGGTTGGCGATGCTCGGCGAGGCGGCCGGCCCCGGGGCGACCTCCGACGCCACGAGCTGGCTCCACGCCGGTAGCGTGTTCCAGACGTCCTGCACGGTCGGGCCGTTGTTGAGCGTCGCCCCGTAGACGAGCGTGTGGTTCTCGCCGATCGAACGGACATCGGTCAGCCGCACGTCGACGTTGTCCGTGGCCCACCGGTTGTCCGCACCGTCGTAGGTGCCCATGATGAAGCCGCCCAGGTGCCCGTAGTAGCGGCCGGCGAGGAAGAAGTTCGCCTGCTGCGGATACGAAAAATTGTCGTTCCCGTTCTCCGTAAACGCGATCGTGGGCAGGTTCGCCGTCCCGGGCTGGCCTTTCGCGGTGTGCGTGTACGACCAGGATTGCGCGGCGGAGATCGGAGGATACGGCTCGTAGGACTGCTCCTCGTGCGCGCTCCACAGGTAGCCGTTCAGCTTGAACATGCGACCGAAGTTGTTGAGCTCGGGATAGAACCCCGCCGAGTGGCAGGCGTCGCACGGCATCCCCGTCTGGCGTGCAAAGCTCGGCACGGCGCGTGCCTCGGGGACTTCGAGGAGAAGAAGCAAGAGGCCCGCCAGCGCAGCCGTCAGGCGGATTCTTTGGCCGGTTTCTCGGGATGCGAACTGACCAACGCGTGCCCTCGTGCCACCCATCACGGTCCTCCCCTGGTTGCCCACGCGGCGAGCGCTCACGCGCCCCGTGCGCCCTTAGCGCCGCAGTGCCCTGCTGTCAACGTAGCTTGCGGAGCAAGCAGCGTACCGGCGGAGGCGGCTTCTACGGGCGGGTTCGCGGCGCTGCCGTCCCACATCGGCGAACGGGGAGCCCACGGCCGTCTCGCGGAAGAGAATCGGGGAGCTTCATGGGAGGTTCATCGCCGGCTCACCCGGGCGCAGCCTCGGCGTGGCATGCTGGCAGCATGCAGGGCCTCTTCGATCGCGCAACGGTGAGCCGGGCGGATGTGCGCGCCGCCGCCGCGACGGTGGCCGGCGTCGCGCTCGCCGTACCGGTGGTGGCGGGCTTCGTCGCGCTCGCCGCGACGATGCTCGTCGGCCGCTCGCTCCTGGACGTCATCCGCGCCGCGCGCCGGCGCCGCCGCGCGACGGTCGCGGCCCCGGCCTCACGGCGGCGGCTGGCGGCCTGAGGCCGGCGCGATCACGAACGACCCCTCGAGCGGGAGGGCATCGGAAGATGGACCGACACGCACGACGTACGTGATGGGCTCGACGGTGAACGCTCCGGCCGCACTGTCCCAGAAGGCGAGGTCCTGCGCACGCACGTCGAAGGCGACCGTCTGCGTCTCCCCGGGGGCGAGATGCGCGCGGGCGAAGCCCTCGAGATCCTTGACCGCCCGGTCGACGCGCGAGCCCTCGTAGCTCACGTAGAGCTGCGCGATCTCGTCGCCGCCCACGGCGCCCGTGTTGGTGACGTCGGCGGTCACGCGCACGCGGCCGGCGGGCGAGAGCGTCGTCGGGGCGACGGTGAGGTTCGTGTAGCGGAAGGCCGTGTAGGAGAGCCCGAAGCCGAAGGGAAACAGGGCCGACGTCGCGTTGCGGTCGAGCCAGCGGTAGCCATGGTAGTAGCCATAGGTCACCGCCAGGCTCTGGTCGTCGAACGGCGGCAGGTCCTGCTCGACGCGCGGGAACGAAACCGGGAGCTTGCCCGACGGTGTCACGTCGCCGAAGAGGACGTCCGCGATCGCCCGGCCCCCCTCCTCCCCCGGGTACCAGGCCATCAGGATCGCCGCCACGTCGTCGACCCAGGGCATCGTGACCGCGCCGCTGCCCTCGAGGACGACGATCGTGCGCGGATTGACCGCGGCGACCGCCGCGATGAGCTGGTCCTGGCCGTCGGGCAGCGCGAGCGACTTCCGGTCACCGACGGTGATCTGCCCCTCGCCCTCGTCGGCGAAGGTGAGGCCGGCCACCACCACGGCGGCGTCGGCGGCGGCGATCGTCGTCTGGTCGCTCGCCGAGAGCGCCGCCGACGGCACGTAGGCGACCGTGACCGGGCCGGCCTGCGCCCGGATGCCGTCGAGCGGTGCGAGCGCGAAGGACGGTACGACCGTGCTGCTGCCGTGATCGCCGAGGTTCGCCGTCGCGGCGAGCGGACCCACGACCGCGACCCGGTGCACGCGCGCGCGGTCGAGCGGCAGCGCGGCGCCTGCGTTCTTGAGCAGCACGATGCTCTCGCGGGCCACGGCGAGCGCCAGGTCGGTGTGGGCCGGGCTCTCGATCTGGGTCGGATCGGGCTCGGGCGGCTCCGTGTCGAGCCGAAAGCAGAGCTGCGCGCGCAGAATGCGGCGCACGGCGGCGTCGATGGTCGCCGTCGAGACCTGGTGTGCGGCGACCGCGTCGGCGAGCGGCTTGGCGTAGTAGTTCCCCGCCGGCATCTCGATGTCGAGGCCGGCGACGGCGGACGGCACCGTGCTGCGCGTGCCGAGGTACCAGTCGGACTCGACGAAGCCCGGGAAGCCCCAGTCGCCCTTCAGGATGTCGTGGAGCAGGTGGACGTTCTCGCCGCAGTGCTGGCCGTTCACGGCGTTGTACGCGGACATGACGGAGCCGGCGTGCCCTTGCTGCACGGCGCGCCGGAAGTGCGGAAGGTAGATTTCGCGCAGGCTGCGCTCGTCGATCGACACGTCGACGTTGAAGCGCGTGTCCTCGATGCTGTTGGCCGCGAAGTGCTTCGCGCTGGCGATCACGTGGTTCTGCGCGCCGCGGATGAACGCGACCCCCATGCTGCCGAGGTGGAAGGTGTCCTCGCCATAGGTCTCCTGCGCCCGGCCCCAGCGTGGGTGACGCAGGATGTTCAGCACCGGCGCGAGGATCACGCTCATGCCCTTGGCGCGCGCCTCGGCGCCGATGGCCTCGCCGACGCGCTCCTCGAGCGCCGTGTCCCAGGTCGCGCCCCGCGCCATGGCGACCGGGAAGGCGGTGGCATGCCCCGCCGCGACGCCCACGCCCCGCGCTCCGTCGATCATGCGGAGGCCGGGGATGCCGAGCTTCGCTTCGGCGGCCGGCCCGGGACCAGCGAGGCGACCGTCGCCGTGCATCTGGGCGATCTTCTCGTCGAGGGGCATGCGCCGCAGCAGATCGTCGATGCGCCGCTCGACGGCCGCGGTCCCGTCGCCGCAGAAGCCCCCGTCGCGGAACTCCGCGGCGATCGCGTCGTCGACGGCCGTGGTCGCCGTCGCCAGCAGGCACTGCGCGAGCGCCCCGCCGTCGCCGGGCGTGGCGCAGGGAAACCCGAAGCGCGCTCCGGCGAGCGCGGCGGCCGGACAGCGCGCGAGGATGCGGCGCGCAGCTCGCCCGCCCAGCCCCACGATGCGCGCGGCGACGCGCGGGGCGGCTGCGCAGTCGGTGCCCGGCGGGAGGCGACGCGGGGGATGGCGCTTGCAGGCCTGGATCGCGCGCAGGCGCGCCAGCGCGAACCTGCGGACGGCGCGGATGGCCTCGTCCTGGCAACGCAGCGCCGGCGCGGCCAGCTCGCCGGCGGGCGCACCGGCAGCGATCAGCGCCTCCGCATCGGCCTCGTGGCTGCCGGCGACGCAGGCCGCCAGCGCGGCGGGGGTGCGGGCGCCGGCGCAGTCGCCCCCGGGCATGAGGGCGGCGGCCGCCGTCTCGGAGCACGCGCGGCGCACCCGGTGCGTGAGCGCAGCGGCCGCCTCGGCCCGCCGCCGCGTCGTGGCGGAGCGAGCGAGGCAGTCCGTGCCGGCGGGAAGCCGGCCGCGCGCGATGGCCGCGCGGCAGGCCGTAAGGATCGCGAGCGACCGGTCGAAATAGCGCGCGCCCGCGGCGGCGACGCCCGCCTGACACCGGCCTTCGGGCGTGAGCGCCGGCGCCGGAGCGGCGGTGAGAAGCGCCGCAAGCAGGGCGAGGCGGCTCGGTAGCGACATGGCGCTCCCGTATCGCACCGCCCGCGCGGCCGGCAACCGTCTTGACCGTCTCGCGCCGGCCACGATAGAGGGCGAGCGGGTTTCGAGCACGGGGGAGCGATGCGCACGATCTACCGAATCTTCGCGTACTTCGGCCTGGGTTCGATTTTCGCCGCGCTGCTCCACGGCTTTCGCTTCGCCCACGGGGCACCGGCGGGCAACTACGTCTTCGACGTCGCGCTTTACGGCGCCTTCGTGATCCCCCACCTCGTGATGACGCGCGGCTGGTTCAAGCAGGCGGTGTACGGGTCGCCCGCGGGGTCGGCCTTCGAGCGGCAGGTCTTCATCGCGGTGAGCGTGGTGACCTGGCTCGCCGTGCTCTGGTTCCACCGACCGGTGCCGGGCGGCGCGATGGGCATGCCGGGGCCGCTGCGCTTCGCCGCGACCGTCGGCTTCGTCCTTTGCATCCTCGCGTTCTTCGAGGGGCTGACGTTCGCCATGCTCGACGGGCTGCTCGGCGTGCCGGGCAGCGCGATGACGCACTCCCACGGGGGCGAGACGCCGCTGCTCACCGAGGGCAACTACGCCAAGGTCCGCCACCCGATGTACCGGGCCGCGCTCCTCGCCGGGCTGTGCTCGATCGCGATGCACCCGCACGCGGCACAGGTGCTCTGGTGCCTGATGATCGGCGGGACGTTCGTCGCCTTCATCCCCGTCGAGGAACGGCAGCTCATCGCCGCCCGCGGCGACGCCTATCGGAGCTACATGCAGGCGACGCCGTGGCGGCTCGTGCGCGGCGTCTGGTAGCCGGGCGCCGTGAGGAGGATCGCCAGCGCGAGCACCTCGACCACCGCGTTGCTCGACGCCACGGCGCGCCAGGCGCCGCCGGCGAGGCCGAGCCGGGCGGCGACCGCGTACGTCGTGAGATAGTTCGCCGCCTGCGCCGCGACCAGCGCGAGCAGCAGCCCCCGGACGGCCGGACGGTCCGCGAAGAGCCGCCCGCTGGCGAGCGCGACCGCGGGCAGCACGAGCAGGAGCCCGTCGTAGGTCTGGTGGTAGGCGCAGGCGAGGATGGCGTAGGCGCCGAGGCTCGCGGCGTGCAGGTCCGCCGGGCCGCCGTCGGCACGGCCGCCGCCGGCGAGCCGCGCCATGCGGCGGGCGGCGAGGCCGAGGAGCGCCAAGCCGACCGCCGCCTCGGCGACGAGGCCGAGCGGCCGGCCGGCGAGCCGCGCGAGCAACGCCGGGACGTCGACCCGGATGAGGCTGGTGGCCGGGTCTCCCGCGGGATCGGTGATCACCCGCCGCAGGCTCTCCTCGAGCAGGCGCCACAACGGGATCACCCCGCCCGCCCGCGCGGCGAGCAGCGCCGTCAGCGCCGCCAGCGGCACGGCCGTGATCGCCGCCGCGGTCGCGACCGCGCCGCGCCTCCCGGCCGACCACAGCAGCGCGGCCAGCGGGAGGCCGAACGTCGGCTTGGCGCAGGCGACGGCCAGGCTCGCGCCGGCGAGCCCCGGGCGCGCGCGTGCCCAGCGCACCGCGGCGAGACAGGCGAGCACGACGTAGAGGGTGCACTGCCCGAGGAACAGCGTCTGCTCACCCGGCCGGCTGAGCACGAGCGCGGCCGCCGTCGCGAGCACGCCCGTCGCCGTCGGCTCGACGCCGCACGTGGAGAGCGCGAAGGCCGCGAGGACGACGATCAGCAGCACGTTGACCGCGTAGTGCGCCCACTGCGCCAGGCCGAGCGGCAGGAGCGCGAGGGGCACGTGGAGCAGGATCATCGTCGGCGGATACGGCGGAAAGCTGCGGGCGACGGGATAAGCCGCGACGAATTGCCGGGGATCGTAGGGATCGACGCCGTCGAGCAACGCCACCGCGGGGTAGTAGAACCCGACGCGGAAGTCCTCGAGCCCGTGACGCTCGGGGTCGGGCCGATCGAGCGGAGTCAGGTGGCGCGCCGTGCGCCACGTCGTCGCGCCGATCGCCGCGACGAAGACGGCGCCGGCGAGCCCGGCGAGAAGGAGGCGCCGACCCGAGGCGGCAGCCCGCGGGCCGGCAGTCCCGCACGCGACCGCCCGAAGGTCGCAGCGCGCCTCCCCTCGTGACCGCCCTGTGAATCGCCAGAAATCTCGCAAATGACGGATTGACGCCGGACGGGGCGTTGTGGCACGCAAGAGCCCGTCGGCGGCTGCCGCGATCGCGGCGATCGCTCGCCGGAAGGAGGTCGCGATGCCGAACCGTCCGCTACGGCAGGCGCAGCTCGCACCCTCGACGTCGCCGAAAGCCACGCGGCTGCGGCCGCCACCGCTCACCCCCGACGAGCGCGCGCGGCTCAGCCTCCCCATCGGCTCGGGTGCCCTCGCCGCTCAGTTGCGACACCGACCCGCGACGGGGGGGAAATCCTGAGCCAGGCGCCACACGCGGCTCGGGTATAGTCGGGCACGCTCGGTCAAGCAACGGCGGGGGCTTCTCCGTCGCCGCACGAAACCCGCACGGCGCCCCGGCCGGCGACGAAGGCGCGCAAGAACCGCCGGGCCTGCGGCCGTAGCTACTCGCCAGCGATGCGCCGCAGGGCGCCGGGGTCGATCACCGACACGCGCCCGACGCCGCCGCGGATGATGCCCTGACGGTGGAAGCGGCGCAGCACGCGGATCGCGGTCTCGACGGTCGTGCCCGCGGCTTCGGCGAGGGTGCGACGGGTGAGGTGGGCCTCGCCGTCGCTCGCCGCGCGCAGCAGCTCGCGGGCGAGCCGGGAGGGCGCGGCGTCGTGGGCGAACGCTCGGATGCGCTCGTGCGCGGCGTGCAGGCGGCGAGAGACGACCCCGAGAATCTCCACCCCGAGGCGGGGGTCTTCGGCGAGCAGCCGCAGGAACGTGCTGCGCGCGAGGGTCCAGGCGACGACCGAACCCAGGCTCTCGGCGCTCGCGGGATAACGGTCGACCTCGAGCGCCGAGAGAGCCCCGAAGATCTCGCCGGGCTCGAGCGTCTCGAGCGTCGTCACACGCCCGTCGGAGGAGGTCTTGTAGAGGCGCACGGCACCCTGCCCGACCGCCCAGAGCGCCTCCGCCGGCTGGCCCTCGACGAACAGCGTCGTACGGGGTGGGAGGCGGCGCTCGCGCACGGACGGTCGGACGCGCGCCAGAAGGGTCGGGCCGAGGGCGCGGAAGAACTCCGCGCGCTCGAGCGCGATTTCGCTGTCCGGGTACCCCGTCAAGCGGCCTCCTGTTATGATACGCATCATATTGGGCGCAACCGGCGCGCACTAGGGAAACGAGGCGATTCGAGACATGGCCGAGCGGTCGAACGGCAAAGGTCCGCGGGCAGCGCGGCGCGTCGAGGCGGAGCACCGCCGACTCGAGTCGCTCTTTCGCCGCACGCGTCGCGCGCTCGTGCCCCCGTGCGCGCCGGCCGAGGCGGAAGAGGCGTTCGGCCGACTCCGGCGCGAGGTGGACGGCCACCTCGCCCAGGAGGACAGCCTCTACTACCCGCCCCTCTGGGCGCTGCGGCCCGAGTACAAGGACGCGCTTCAGCAGCTCGTCGGCGCCCACGACGCCTTCCGCCGCCGGCTCGCCGAGATCGCGGCGGACCTCATGCGCGGCGCCGTCGCGCCGGCGCTCGCCGGCTTCGACGCCTTCGTCGAGGACTTCGGCCGCCACGAGCTCCGCGAGGAGCGATTGCTCGCGCGGATCGCGAGGTAGTCCCTCAGGCGGCGTATCCCCACAGGCGGGCGATCGGGGTCACCTCCTCGAGCCGGTAGACTCGATACTTGAGCAGCGTGTCGAGCCCGTCGCAGGCGCGCTCGAGGTTCGTCGCCTCGCCGGGGAAGTTGCCCCAGCCCTGCGGATTCTTCACTTCGACGATCCACGCCATGGCGGCCTCGACGGCATCCTGCGCCGCGATCTCGGGCAGCACGCGCTGCGCGAGCATGAGCGCGCGCGTCGCGTCCATCGTGTGATCGACGTTGCCGCCGTCCCAGGAGCCGTCGGGATGCTGGGCGGCGACGAGCCACCGGGCCGCGCGCCGCGCGGCCTCGCGCACCGTCGGCGGAGCAGAGGACACGGTGAGCGCTCCAGCGAGGCTGTCCTCGAGGATGTGCGCGGTCATCTCGACGGGGCTCCCCGAGGCCACGACCTCGGTCGGTGCACGAAAGCCCGGGTCGCGAAACGCTCCGTCCCGATCCTGCCCGGCGAGAATGAACGCGAGGGCCGCGCTGCGGGAGGCGTCGATTACGGTCGTCCACGGGTAGGAGTCGCGCTGCACGACGTGGAGAAAGCTCAGAGGGTGGCTGGTCGCGTCGAGGCGCGTCCAGCTCGGGGGATCGGCCCACGACCCATCGGCGTTCTGGTTGATGAGGAAGAAGACGACGGCCCGCCCCACCGCACGGGAGAGCCGGGCGTCGCCGACGACGCGCACCGCGCGGGCGCAGGTGAGGGCCGCGAAGGCCGACACCCAGGGGCCGCTCGGCGCGCCGTCGAGCCCGCTGTTCCAGCCGCCATCGGGGCGCTGTACGTCGGCCAGCGCCTGGAACTCGGCCGCCTCCGCGGCGACACGGTCGAGCTGCAGGAGTACACGCAACGCGTGCGCCGTCAGCTCGAGATCGCGGGTGCCGGTGAGGATGCTCCATTCCGTTCGCCGCTCCAGCAGGTGATTCGTCTCGGTGCGGATCGTCTCCTCGAGTGGGACCGGCGGAGAGATCGTCGTGGTCATCGGCGCGTTCTTCCCTCGCGTGCTATGGACACCGCTTCGCCAGGAGCGGCGGCACGACGTAGGTGAGCGTGCCGTACGTGTTGTGCGCAAAGCAGTTGCCGGCGTCCGGCGCGAGCACCAGGTACGTAATGTCGGCCGCGAACGCCTCGAGGCCGCCGAAGGGAATGGGATGGAGGCCGTTGTTCGACAGGGCGTTGGACACGTAGGCGTTGTTCCGCGGCACCGGATCGGCGAGCGGCGGATTGTCGGTGCAGTTGAACGGCGTCCCGCCCGTTGCCAGGCACCAGTCGACCACGGCCGTGCCGAAGAAGTCGTTGTTCTCGACGCGGTTGTCGAGGATGTTCACGTCGTGGACGCCGAGGACCGCGATGCCACCGCCCGGGGGAAGCTGCGCCGACATCGTGCCCGGGGGCGCGCCATTCGCCTGATTGTTGTCGTGCACGTGGTTGCCGAGAAGGGTCCAGTCGCCGTTGTTCTCGAGCGGCTCGAGGGGCGGCAGCGACGCCGCATTGGGGTGGTACAGACCGACGCCCACCGTGTTGTCGTGGATGTCGTTTCCCTGCGCCAGGACGTTGTGGGACACCGTGATCTCGAGGCCGGTCGGGCTGTGGTGCAGCTCGTTGGCGATGACGCGGATGTTCTCGGACGCCTCGACCCACAGCGCGCTGTCCTCCGAGCCGTAGGCCACGTTCTTCTTCACTAGGCCGTTGGCCGAGAGCGTCGGCCAGATGCCGTTCTCGAGGTTGTCGATCGACTCGTTGCGCTCGATCCGGAAGCTGTCGACGTATCGCGTGAGGATGCCGTTGTTCGGAAAACCTTGGACGGTGAAGCCCCGCAGGCGGAAGCCCTCGATGCGCGTGTTGGGGACGGCGGGCTCGACGACGATCCCGTTTCGCTGCCCCGGATAGGCCTGGAGGATCACGCGCAGCCCTGCCTTCGGCTTGCTGCGGCCGATCAGTTGGATGCCGCTCTTGCTGACGGTCACGGCGTTCGGGCGGCCGTGGGTCTCCTGGTAGGTGCCGGGCATGACGTAGATCCGCCCGCCGGGCGCAATGGCGTCGACCGCGTCCTGGATCGACTGTCCGGGATAGAGCCGAAGCATTCGCGGACCGGTCGGCAGCGTGGTCGTCGTAGTCGTCGTCGAGACGATCGTGGTCGTCGTCGAGGCGAACGCCTGACAGGCGGAGTCCGCCATGTCGGCGTAGCCGTTGCCGTCGTTGTCGAGGCCGACGGTGTTGTCGAAGCTCTCCTGCGCCGTGCTGCACGGGTTGGTGAGGTTGTTGGTCGGCTGGCCGTAGTACGGTGGCGGGACGGGCTCCGGGAAGATCAGAGGAGGCGGATCGGGCTCCCCGGTCTCGGCGGAGCCGGGGAAGTGACACGTCGCGCACACGGTCACGCCGAGCAGCGCGTGCTTTCGACGCAGGCCGTAGCCGCTCGCTTTCGGCAGCCCGCTCAGCACGGACGTCTCCCCGTAATCGTTGCCGTGGCAGCCCGCGCAGCCGAACCCCTCGCCGCTCCAGTAGGTGAGGACGGGCAGGCCGTCCCCGCCGGCGGTTTGGTGGCAGAGGGTGCACGCCCCCGTATTGATGATGTTGAACTTGGTGAGGTGGCTCGAGTGGAGGTTGGGGCTGCCGCTGAAGTAGTCGTGACAGGATACGCAGCCGTTGTGCTGGGCCGTCCCGTCGTCGTAGCTCGGGAAGGCCAGGGCCCGCGGGGCCCAGATGACGGAGGCCGTGAGCAGCACGAGCGCGGAGAGGAGCGTACGCCGGTTCATCGCGTCCCGATCGTTCATCTCGCCTCCTCTCGGCAGGTCGATCTTCAGGCCCGGCCGCTTCCGAGCTGATAGGCCCGCCCTTCACCAGCGCGCTATGACCGCCGTCATACCCGGGGGCACGGTCCGCGCGGGAACAGCTTGGCGACGAGCATGTACGACCCCAGCGCGGCGGGAGCCCGGGATCATCGTCTCGAGGGCGATCCCTCGACTACGGTTCGCCGGTTTCGCGGTCCGGTCGCCGACGAGCTCTTCGTGCTCTGCCGTCCGGGCGAGGGCCGAGCCGCACCGGCTCGACAGGCCGAGGTCGTCTACGAGGCGCTGATCGACGCTCTTGCCGCGGAGGGCGTCGGTCCGGAGGCGGTCGTCGCCGAGACCGTGTTCCTCCGGCACGTTCGTGGCCATCTCGACCCGGTGCGGTCGGTGCGGTCGCGGGTGCTCGGCGAGGCCCGGCATCCGGCGCCGACGTTCATCGGGCAGCCGCCACTCCGCGAGCATGCGCTGCTCGAGGTCGCGGCGATGGCCGTGCGTCCGCGACCCACGTGCCCGTGGGCGGCGCGCGACGTGCGTCGGGCAGCCGCGTGCCGGTGTGCGGCGTGCGCGCGAGGGATCGGCGCGCGGATCGTTCGCCAGGGCGACCAGATCTCCCTCTACGCCGGGAACATCCACGGTTCGGGCCGCGGCGCCTCCGAGGAGGCTGCCGACATGTTCCGCGTCGCCGAGGGCCTGCTCGCCGACGCGGACCTGGGCTTCGCCGACGTGCTGCGGACCTGGATCCACGTGCGCGACATCCGTCGGGATTACGCTGCCCTCAACGAGGCCCGCCGCGACTTCTTTCGCCGTCGCGGGCTCGACCGGAGGCCGGCGAGCACCGGCGTTCAGGGCGTCCCGGTCTCGGACGTCCACGGCTTCTCGCTGAGCCTCTACGCGGCGAAGCGGCGCCGAGGGCTCGACGTCGCGGCGATGTCGACCCCGCTCCTCAACGAGGCCTGGAGCTATGGGGCGGACTTCTCGCGCGGGCTTCGGGTCGCGGAGGCGAACAAGGTGAGCCTCTACGTCTCGGGGACCGCGAGCATCGACGAGGCCGGCCGCTCCGTGCACGTGGGCCACGGCGAAGCCCAGGCCGAGCGCATGCTGCGCAACGTTGCTTCGTTGCTCGCCCGGCACGGCGCGACCCTCGACGATGTCGTCTCCGGGGTTGCGTATCTCAAGCACCCGACGGACGCCGCGCCTTTTCGCGCGCTGCTTCGCCGGCGGCGGCTCGACCGCTTCCCGTGCGCGTTGGTTGCCGCCCCGCTCTGCCGGCGCGAGCTCCTCTGCGAAGCGGAGGTCGTTGCGATGTTGCCGCCGACGGCGGCAGGCGCATAGCCGGCCGCCATGTCGAGAATCCTCTCCGTCGGGGTGAGCGTCGTCGCCGCGGCCGGGATGGTCGCGGGCCTGGGGGCTGCCGGACGCGACCGCGGACCCAGCACGCGGGCGATCGTGGCGGCGGCCGGTGACGCGGCCGGCGCTCGGCTGCGGATCGCCTATCCGCTCGAGGGGACGCTCTTTCCGCCCGAGATCGTCGCCCCGACCTTCGTGTGGGAAGACGGGACGCCGGAGGTCGACCGGTGGTACGTCGTCGTGCGCGACGCCACCGGCGCGGTGTTCTTCCGGACGGCGGTCGATGCGCCGCGCTGGAGGCCGTCGGAGGCAAGCTGGAGGCGGATCAAGCAGCGGAGCGCCGAGCGCGACGCCGAGGTGATCGTGGCTGGCGTCGCGCCCTCGAGTCGCGGGACCGTCGCGTCGTCGGCGCGCGTGCACCTGCGGACGTCCAAGGACCCCGTCGGCGACGCGCTTTTCTATCGGGAGGTCCCGCTGCCGTTCCTGAGCGCCGTCCAGGACCCGTCGCGCATCCGCTGGCGCTTCGGCACCATCGACGCCGAGTCCGGCCCGCGGGTCGTCCTGCAGAACCTCCCGGTGTGCGGCAACTGCCACTCCTTCGCCGACGACGGAAGCGTCCTCGGGCTCGACGTCGACTACGGCAACGACAAGGGGGCCTACGCCATCCTTCCGGTGTCGCGGCGCATGCTGCTCGACGACGCGAAGATCATGACCTGGGCCGATTACCGGCGCGAGGACGGCGAGCCGACCTTCGGGCTCCTGTCCCGCGTGTCGCCGACGGGACGGTTCGTGATCAGCACCGTCAAGGACCGGTCCGTCTTCGTCGCGATGCCCGATCTGATGATCTCGCAGCTCTTTTTCCCGATCAAGGGCATTCTCGTCGTCTACGACCGGCAGGCAAAGACGTTCGCCCCGCTCCCGGGCGCCGACGACCCGCGGTACGTGCAGACCAACGCGGTATGGCGCCCCGACGGGAAGGAGATCGTGTTCGCCCGGGCGCAGGCCTACCGAGCGGAGCACCTCGCGCAGGAGAACGGCGCCCTCGCCGACGCGAAGGACGTCCCCGAGTTCACCGCCGAGAAGCGGCCGTTTCGCTACGACCTGTATCGGATCCCGTTCGACGACGGGAAGGGCGGAACGCCCGAGCCGGTCACGGGCGCCTCGAACGACGGGATGAGTAACTTCTTCCCGAAGTACTCGCCGGATGGGCGGTGGATCGTCTTCTGCAAGGCGCGGAGCTACATGCTCCTGCAGCCCGACAGCGAGCTCTACATCGTGCCGGCTGCGGGCGGCGAGGCGCGGCGGCTGCGCTACAACACTTCACGCATGAACTCGTGGCACAGCTGGTCGTCGAACAGCCGCTGGCTGGTCTTTTCGTCGAAGGCGAACGGGCCGTACACGCAGCTCTTTCTCACGCACATCGACGAGCACGGCGACGACAGCCCGCCGGTCTTGCTCGAGCGGTTCACCGCGCCGGATAGGGCGGCGAACATTCCGGAGTTCGTGAGGCTCCCCGGCGACGCGATCGCCGAGATCCGGGAGCAGTTCGTGGACGCCTACTCGTTCCTGCGGGCGGGGATGGCCGACGAGCACACGGGGGATCACCGCGGCGCGGAGCGGCTCTACCGGCGGGGCCTCGCCATCGCGGCCGACGACGCCGAGCTGCACAACGCGCTCGGATGGACGCTGTTCCAGGAGGGACGCACCGCGGAGGCCGTGCCGGAATACGAGCGTGCCCTCGGCGCGAACCCCCGCTACGCGAAGGCGCACGACAACCTGGCGCTCGCGCTCGTCGAGCTGGGGCGGCTCGAGGAGGCGGCGCGGCACTTCGAGGCGTCCCTTGCGATCGAGCCCAAGGCGGAGATCTACAGCGATCTCGGATTCACGATGGCGCGCCTCGGCAGGTCGGAGGAGGCGATCGCCGACTATCACAAGGCGCTCGAGATCGATCGCGGCTGCGCGTCGGCCCACTTCAACCTCGCCGCAACCTTCGCTCAGGAGGGCCGGCTCGCGGAGGCCGAATCCGAATATCGGCGCGCGCTCTCCGGAAGGCCGACCGCCGAGACCCACAACGGCTTGGGATGGGTCCTCGCCCGCGAGGGGAAGGCTGCCGAGGCGACGGCGGAGTTTCAGAAGGCGATCGACGTCGATCCGAACTTCACGCCGGCCTACAACAACCTCGCCGCGGCCTTGGTGGAGCAAGGAAAGCTCGAGGAGGCCGTCGCGTGCTACCGGCGGTCGCTCGCGGAGAGGCCGAGCGCCGCGACCTACGCCGCCTTGGCGGCGGTCCTGCGGCGGCTCGGCAAGACGGACGAAGCCGCCGAGCTGTCAGCGCGGGCGCCCGCGCTGGACTCCGGGGCGGCCGGCGCTCCGAGCGCCCACGAATCCCGCTCCGAGTAGCGTCGAGCCCCCGGAATCACGAGTGGCGGCGCCCGGAATCGAACCGGGGACCTAGGGATTATGAGACCCTCGCTCTAGCCAACTGAGCTACGCCGCCCCGGGGCGGCAAGATGAAGCGCGGGGGGCGGGAAATCAAGCCCGGCGGGGCACTGGAGCGAGGCTGTGGCTGCGCACCGCGCGCTCGCCACGACGGAGCTGGAAGACGGTGCGCTCACGCAGCTCGAGCGCGGTGAGCGTGCCGCCGTAGACGCAGCCCGTGTCGATCCCGATCTTGTACGGCAGATCGACCAGCGGCGCGCGAAACGGCGTGTGCCCGAAGACGACGGTCTGGGGCAGCTCGTGCGGCTCGAGGATGAACTCGTCGCGGATCCAGAGCAGGTCCTCCTCGTCCTGCGCCGCGAGCGGCCGGCCGGGCCGGATGCCGGCGTGCACCAGGAGCCAGTCGTCGTCGGCGCGGTAGGGGAGCAGCCGCTGGAGGAAGGCCACGTGCGCGGCCGGCAGCGCGCCACGCGCCTCGGCCGCGGGCGCGTGCGGATCGAGCCCGTAGCTCTGCAGCGTCGCCCCGGCACCGTTCATCATCCACGACTCGCCCCAGTGGCCGCCGAGCCCGAGGTAGCCGAGGCACATGTCTTCGTGGTTGCCCTTGAGGAACACGGTCGTGAGGCGGGAGCGGCCCTCGAGGTCGAGCAGCAGCTCGATCACGCTGCGGGAGTCGGGTCCGCGGTCGACGTAGTCGCCGACGAACGCGATCGTGTCGCCGGCGGTGGGCCGCAGCGCGGCGAGCAGCCGCTCGAGCTCGCGCGCGCAGCCGTGGAGGTCGCCGACGGCGAAGAGCCGCCCCGCCATGGCCGCTACCGGCCTCCCACCAGCCGCACGAGCGCAGCCGGATCCTCGAGCAGCCGCAGCGCCGCGCTGTACGGATCGGTCGTGCCGGCGCGCACCCCGTCGACGATCGCCCGCACCCCGTCGTTGCCCGTGCCGAGCGCCCGCCCGAGGCGCGCGCGCAGCTCCTCGCCGAGGACGTCGAGCAGCTCGGCCTCGCGCTCCGCCTGCTCGCGCGCCGGGCGCCCGGCGTCGGCGGCCACAAACGCCCGGCGCGCGGCGAGCACCTCGGCCAGCGCGGCGACGCCCGCCCCGCTCGTCGCCTGCGTGCGCAGCACGGGGACGGTCCATGCCCCGGGCGGCCGCAGGTGGAGCATCTGCTGCAGCTCGGCCTCCATGCGCGTCGCGCCCTCGCGGTCGGCCTTGTTGACCACGAGCACGTGGGCGATCTCGAGCAGCCCCGCCTTCATCACCTGCACCGCATCTCCCGCCTCGGGCACCAGCACCACCACGACCGTGTGCGCGAGGCGCATGACGTCGAGCTCGGTCTGGCCGACGCCCACGGTCTCGACGAGCACGTCGTCCATGCCGAAGGCGTCGAGCAGGCGCACGAGGTCGCGGGTCGCCCGCGGCACGCCCCCGTGGGCGCCGCGGGTGGAGAGGCTGCGGATGAACACGCCCGGGTCGAGGAAGTGGGCCTGCATGCGGATGCGGTCGCCGAGGACCGCGCCCCCGCTGAACGGGCTCGAGGGATCGACGGCGACGATGCCGACGCGGCGGCCCGCGGCGCGCAGCGCGGCCGTCAGCCGATCGGTGAGCGTCGACTTGCCGGCACCGGGCGGGCCCGTGATCCCGACGACGCTCGCCCGCCCGGTGCGGGGATAGACGAGGCGCATGAGCTCGGGCAGGCCGGCCGTGCGGTTCTCGGCCAGCGTCATGAGCCGCGCCAGCGCGACGCGGTCGCCGGCGAGCATGCGTTCGACGAGCGCCCTTCCCTCGTCACTCACCGCTTGTCCTCAGAGGCTTCCATGGGTCGTCTCCTCCGGGCGGGCGCCGAGCCCGGCGGCGAGCCGGGCGATCGCGACGCGCGCCGCTTCCGCGACCCCGAGCCGCCGCCCCCCGACGACGTCGAGCGACGCCACGACGTCCGCCGTCATGCCACACGGGCGGATCCACGTAAACGGGGCGCAGTCGGCGCTCAGGTTCACGGCGAAGCCGTGCGAGCTGATCCCGTGTACGACGCGGATGCCGACGGAGGCGACCTTCGCCTCGCCGACCCACGCCCCGCGATGGCCCGGGCGGCGGGCCGCGGCGACGCCCGCGGCCCGCGCCACCGCCAGCGCCGCGTCCTCGAGCAGCGTGACGAACCGCCGCACGCCCAGGCGCCGCACGTCGACGATCGGATAGACCACGAGCTGCCCCGGGCCGTGGTACGTCGCCAACCCGCCGCGGCGCGCGCGCCGCACCGCGACCCCGCGGCGCTCCAGCTCCGCGGCGGGGACCACCAGGTCCGCCGCGCCCGCGCGCAGGCCGAGCGTGACCACCGGCTCGTGCTCGGTGGCTACCGCGCAGTCGGGGCCGCCGGCGCGGCGCGCCGCCAGCAGCCGCTCCTGGAGCGCCACGCCGGCGTCGTAGGGGAGGCGCGGCCAGAGTGCCCAGCGCAGCACCATCGCCGCCAGCGTAGCACAGCCCCCAGGTTGACCGCCGGGGCCCCCGCGGCCAGGATGCCGGGGGCATGGGCGCGATCCACGGGCTGCTTCGCAACGGGTTCGTCCTCGCGGGGGTCCTCCTCCTCGGGGTCGGCGCCGCCGATGCGCTCGTCGGCCGCATCAAGTGCGTCCAGTACGAGGACATCGTCCGCTCGGCGCCCGCCGCCGAGCCCCGCAGCCCGGCCGATCTCTTCCCGACGGCCAGCGAAGGCCGGGAGCGGACGGCCGTGGCGCGCGCGAAGCTCGGCTACTACCAACTGCTGCTGACGGCGGGCGACCTGTTCGGCGCCGTCGGCCTGTTTCTCCTCGCGCTAGGGATGCTCCAGGTCCGGATGGCTGGCCCTCGCCCGCACGCGACCGCTTCGGGTTTGCATTGACTTCGGAGCGAGCGGCGTCTACAACGCGAACAAATTTGCACGCCCGGGCGCTGCTGCGCCCGTGGCGGCTCGCGAGGGGTGGTTGGGTCGGACGGACGCAGGGGCACAGCCTGCCGCGGCAGAGGACCGGGGCGCGGGGCGGGATTGGGGAGTTCCCACAGCTCTGCTCACGGCCGTGGCGCGCGCGCTGCGCCTCGAGCGCGCCGCGCTGCTCATCGAGGACGCGCCTGGCGGGACGTTCGTGCGCCGGGCGGCCCACGGCGCCGTCCGCCTGCGGGCGCTCACGCGTGGCCACGAGCCGGAGGACGGTCCCTGGAGCGTCCTGCTGCCGATCGAAGCCGGGGGCCGGCAGGTGGGTCTCCTCGCGCTGGCGCGCCGCGGCGCCGCCGCGCTCGCCCCGGCCGACGCGCTGCTCGCCCGGCGGCTGGCGGCGGCCTTCGCGAGCATCGTCGAGCACGACCGGCTGAGCGCCGACCTCGCCCACGCCGGCGAGCTGCTCGCCCGTGCCGATCGCCTCTCCGCGCTCGGCACGCTCGCCGCCGGCGTGGCCCACGAGATCCGCAACCCGCTGGTCTCGGTGCGCACCTTCATCCAGCTCCTGCCCGAGCGTGCCGACGACGAGGAGTTCCGCACCGGCTTCCGCGAGCTCGCGCTCTCGGAGATCGAGCGCATCTGTGCGCTGATCAACGACCTGCTCGCTTTCTCGCGGCCTCTGCCCGCCGATCCCGAGCCGGCGGACCTGAACGCGCTGGCGCGCGAGACGGTCCGCCTCCTCGATGCCGAGGCGCGCAAGCAGGGGATCGCGCTGCGCCTGCGTGCTGGCGAGGGCCTGCCGGCGGTGGTGGTGGACGACCGGCAGGTGCGGCAGGTGCTCACCAACGTCGTGCTCAACGCCATCGAGGCGTGCCCGCCGCAGGGCCGGGTGGACGTCGCCACCGCGTGCGAGCGGGAGGCGGGAGCGCGCTGGTGCGTGGTGACGATCGCCGACTCCGGCGCGGGCATTCCGCCGGAACGTGCGGCGCGGATCTTCGAGCCGTTCTTCACCACGAAGGACGAGGGTAGCGGGCTCGGGCTCTTCGTCGCGAGCCGCATCATGAGCGCGCACGGGGGCCGGATCGACGTCGAGGGCGGCGCCGAGGGGGGCGCGGTCTTCCGGCTCCGCTTCCCGGTCGAGCGCAGCGGGGGGCCGGATGCTTGCGCGGGCTGAGGGGCGCGGCCGCGTGGCGCTCCCTCCGCTCCCCGCCGGGCGCGCCGAGGCGCTGCTCGCGCCGCCGTGGATCCCTCCCGCGGCGCTCGACGGGGCGCGGCTCGCTCGGGCGGCGGCGCGCTTCGGGGTGCCCGTGCGCCTGGCCGTGCCGGCGGCGCTGCAGCTGCCGCTCGCCCGCGCGCTCCACACCGCCGCCGGTCGGGGCGGCCGGCTCACCGTGCTCGTCGGCCGCCGGCCGTCGCTCGCCGGGCTTGCCCCCGAGGGCAGCCTCTACCTCGACGCGGGGAGCCTCGCCCCCGAGGCGGCGCTGGCGCTCGCCGCGGCCTGCGATGACGGGGCGCCGTGGGTGCTCGCGGGCGTCGAGCCGGGCGGCGCGCCGCCGCCGCCGCTCCTTTCGCGGCTGACGGCGATTGCGCTCGAGGTGCCCCCGCTCGCTCGGCGAGGGGCCGAGGAGATCGGCGCCCTCGCGGACGCGATCCTCGAGCGGCTCGCCGCCCGCGGCGGGCGCGCCACGCCCGCGCTCGCCCCCGCGGCCACCGCGCGGCTCATCGCCCACGGCTGGCCCGGCGACGTGCCCGAGCTCGAGGCGGTGCTCGCGCGCGCGCTGCTCGTGGCGCCCGAGGACGGACCGATCGCGGCGGAGCACCTCGTGCTTACAGCCGCCGGCGAAGCGACCGCGGCCGACACGCGCGCGGGCGGGGCGCCGCCGGCGCAGCTCGAGGCGCTGCTCACCGAGCTGGCGCACGAGCTGCGCAACCCGCTGGTCACCGTCAAGACGTTCGCCGAGCACCTGCCGGAGCTGCTCGACGACGCCGAGCTGCGCGCCCGCTTCGCCACGCTCACGCGCGAGGCGATCGCCCGCATGGACGGGCTGCTCGAGAACGTGCTCGGATTCGCCCGCCTCGCTTGCCCGACGCGCGGCGCCGTCGAGCTCGGCCCGATCCTCGACGGGGTTCTCGCCGACGTGGCCCCCGAGCTCGAGGGGCGGGCGGTGCAGGTCCGGCGCACGGGCACGACCGCCGCGCGCTGCGCGACCGACCCGACGTACGTCGCCTACGCGCTGCGCAACCTCTTCGCCGGCATCGCGCGCGAGGTGCCGCCGCGCGAGGAGGTGGCGCTCGACACGAGCGCCAACGGCATCGTGCGGGTGCGCTTCCGCGCCGGCGGCGCCGACCTGGGGCGCCTGCGCCGGCTGCTCGGAGGGACGCCCGTGGGCGAGGCGCTCGGCGACCCGACGCTCCTTCCGCTCGCCTTCACGCTCGCGCGCGCGGCGCTGGCGCGGGCGGGCGGCGGCCTCGAGCTGGTGCCGGAGGTCGGCGGCGCGACCACGGTCGTGGTGCGCCTGCCGCTCGCCGAGACGCGGGGCGACTGAACCGAAACGCAGGAGAGAAGAGAATGGCGGCGGTGGAGGATGGCAGGCCCAAGCGGCGGGTGCTGATCGTCGACGACGAGCCCGGGGTGCGCATGTCGGTGAGCATGGCGCTCAAGGACGCCTACGAGCCGGTGGCGGTGGCGGGCGGCGCGGAGGCGCTCGACGCGCTGGCCGCCGCGCCCTTCGACGTCGTGCTCCTCGACATCGTGATGCCGGGCATGGACGGGATGCAGGCGCTCGAGGAGATCCGCGCCCGCTGCGCGCAGCTCCCGGTGGTGATGCTCACGGCCACCAAGACGCTCAAGACCGCCGTCGACGCGATGAAGCTCGGGGCGTTCGACTACGTGACCAAGCCCTTCGACGTCGATGAGCTGCGCGTGATCCTCGACAAGGCCACGGCGAACGCCGCGCTGGTGCGCGAGGTCGAGGAGCTGCGCAGCGAGGTCGGCCGGCGCTACCACCTCGAGAACATCGTCGGCCGATCGCCGAAGATGCAGGAGGTGTTCAAGACGGTCCTCACCGTGGCGCCGCTCAAGACCACCGTGCTGATCACCGGCGAGAGCGGCACCGGCAAGGAGCTGATCGCCAAGGCCATCCACTACGGGAGCCCGCGGGCGGCGCGGCCGCTGGTCACCCTCAACTGCGCGGCGATCCCGGAGACGCTCCTCGAGAGCGAGCTCTTCGGGCACGAGAAGGGCTCGTTCACCGACGCCCACACGAAGAAGCTCGGCCAGTTCGAGCTCGCGCACGGCGGCACGCTCTTTCTCGACGAGATCGGCGAGATGGGCGGGGCCACGCAGTCGAAGCTGCTGCGCGTCCTCGAGCACGCGGAGTTCCTGCGCGTGGGCGGTACGAAGCCCGTGATGGTCGACGTTCGCATCATCGCTGCGACCAACCGCGACCTCGAGACGGGAATCCGCAACGGCACCTTCCGCGCCGATCTCTACTACCGACTGAACGTCGTCACGGTACACCTCCCGCCGCTGCGCGAGCGCCGCGACGACCTGCTGCTCCTCGTGCGCCACTTCACCGCGCTCAAGGCGCGCGAGATGGGCATCGCCGAGAAGACCTTCACGCCGGAGGCCATCGACGCTCTCTTGCGCTACCCATGGCCCGGCAACGTACGCGAGCTCGAGAACCTCATCGAGCGGATGCTCGTGCTCACCGACAGCGCGACCATCACCGCCGAGGACCTCCCCGACCAGATCCGGCGCACCGACCTGAACCCCGGCTCGATCAAGGAGCAGGTGCTCACCGGGCGGAAGTCGCTCGGGAGCGCCGTCGACGAGTTCGAGCGGGAGATCATCCTCGAGGCGCTCGCCAGCACCGACTTCAACCAGACCCGGGCGGCCGAGATGCTCGGGACCACCCGCCGCATCCTCAAGTACCGCATGGACAAGCTCGGGATCCAGGCCCCGGACCGGTAGGGGCGCCAGCGGCACACCCCGGGGCCAGGTCCGTCCAGGAGTGTGCGATTCGTGACACGTCCAGGCGGCCGCCCCCGCATCTCTGCGGGCGACGCCGTGGCATGGTTCCTGCTGCTGCGCACGGAGGCGATGGACGGGCGGCCGCGGGTGCTGGTGGTGGACGACGAGCTCGGGGTCCGGGAGTCCCTGCGGGTAATCCTCGGGACCGACTGCGACGTGCGCCTCGCCAGCTCCGGCGAGGAGGCGCTCGCGCTGATCGGCCGCGAGCCGATCGACGTCGTCACGGTCGACCTGCGCATGCCCGGGCTCGGCGGGATCGCGGTCCTCGAGCGCATCAAGCGCCTCGAGCCCGACATCGAGGTGCTCATCATCACCGGCAACGGGTGCTTCGAGAGCGCCCGGCAGGGGTTGCGCCACCACGCCTTCGACTACCTCACGAAGCCGTTCGAGGCCGAGCAGGTCCGCCGCATCGTGCACGCGGCGCTCGCGCGCCGCGCGACGGTGCGCCGGCTCAAGGCAGCGCCCGAGAGCCTGCTCGCCGGCCTATCGCACGAGTTCCGCACGCCGCTCAACGTGATCGTCGGCTACTCCACCATGCTGCGCGACGAAGGCGCCGGCACGCTCACGCAGGAGCAGCAGATGGCGCTCGACCGCATCCAGGCGAACTCGGGCACGCTGCTCGGCTACGTCGAGACGCTCTTCTACCTCGCCGAGATCGATCGCGGGCTCGTGCCGGTGACGACGACGCCGGTGCGCGTGGCCGCCGTCCTCGCGCGCGTGCGCGAGGAGCTGGCACCGCGCGCGGCGGAGAAAAGTCTTGCGCTCGCCGCCGAGGCGCCCGCGGACCTCGTGCTCACGACCGACGAGGGCAAGCTCGTCCGCCTGGCACGCGCGCTCGCCGACAACGCCGTGCGCTACACCCAGATGGGCGGCGTGGCGCTCGTCGCCCTCCCCTCGCCCGTGGGCGTGACCCTCGAGGTGCGCGACAGCGGTCCCGGCATCCCGCGCGAGGTCCTCACGGAGATGCAGGACGTCGCCGGCGGGGCGCGCGAGGTTGGGTCGGGGGCCGTCTCCGGCTTCGGGCTGCGGCTCGCGCGGCGGCTGGTGGGCCTGCTCGGGGCGACGATCGCGGTCGACACCGGCCCCGAGGGCACGACGGTGCGGCTCACGATCCCCGACCTCGCCGTCGAGGCCCAGGCGCGCGGCGACGCGTAGGCGCAGGCGGCTTGACACGTCGGAGCCCGTCCGATAGCTGCGACGAGGTTCCGTGATGCGTGCACCCGCCTCCGGCGGCGCCTCTCGTACCGACGGCCGCCTCCGCGACGCGCTCGCGCGCGCGAGCGCCGGCGCGGATCTCGACCGCGACGAGGCGACCGCGTTGCTCGCCGATCCCGGAGCCACCGACGCGCTGCTCGCGGCGGCGGCGGCGCGCCGCGACCGGGCGTGGGGTCGCACGGTCACGTATTCGCCGAAGGTGTTCCTGCCGGTCACCAACCTCTGCCGCGACCGGTGCACCTACTGCACCTTTCGCAAGGACCCGGACGACCCCGACGCGTGGACGATGCGCCCCGCGGAGATCCGGGCCTGGGCGGAGCGGGGGCGCCGGCTCGGCTGCCGCGAGGCGCTGCTCTGCCTCGGCGACCGCCCGGAAGCGGCCTTCCGCGGCTACCGCGAGCTGCTCGCGAGCTTCGGGCACCGGACCACCGCGGAGTACCTCCACGAGGCCGCCGCGATCGCGCTCGACGCCGGGCTCCTGCCGCATACCAACGCCGGCGTCCTCACGCGGGAGGAGATGCGGCGCCTCAAGGACGTCAACGTGAGCCTCGGCCTCATGCTCGAGAGCGTGTCGCCGCGGCTGCGGGCCCGCGGCGAGGTCCACCACCGCGCGCCGGACAAGGAGCCGGCGCTGCGTCTGCGCATGCTGCGCGAGGCCGGCGAGCTGCGGATCCCCTTCACCACCGGGCTTTTCCTCGGCATCGGCGAGACGCTCGCCGAGCGCGTCGACACGCTGTTCGCGATCCGCGATGTCCACCGTGCGCACGGCCACGTGCAGGAGGTCATCGTGCAGGCCTTCCGCGCCAAGCCGACGATCCCGCGTGCCGATGCGCCCGAGCCCGGGGCGCTCGACGTCGCACGCACGCTCGCGCTCGCCCGCCTTGTGCTCGACCCCGAGGTGAGCGTCCAGGCTCCCCCGAACCTCTCGCCCGACGATCATGCCCTGCTGCTGGCCGCCGGGCTCAACGACTGGGGCGGCATCTCGCCGCTCACGCCCGACTACGTCAACCCCGAGGCGCCCTGGCCGCACGTGGCCGCGCTGGCGGCGACCTGCGCCGCGGCGGGGTTCGGGCTCGCCGAGCGGCTCGCGATCTACCCGGCCTTCGTTCGCCGTCCGGGCTTCCTCGCGCCCGCGCTGCGCGCGCGCGTGAGCGCGCTCGCCGCCGCGCGCCCCGGACCGGCGGCTCCGGGTGAGGCGCACGCATGAGCTGGTTCGACCCCTGGGAGGCGATCGAGGCGGTGGCGCTCGACGAGGTGCCCGTCGAGCGCGCGCTCGCCCGGGCCGGCGCCGAGGTGCGCGACGTGCTCACCCGCGCCCTCGAGGGCACGCCGCCCACCGTCGTCGAGGGCGAGCGCCTGCTCGCGGCGACGGGCGGCGACCTGGTCGCTCTCGTGCGCGCGGCCGACGCCGTGCGCGCGGCCGACGTCGGCGACACGGTGACCTACGTCGTCAACCGCAACATCAACTTCACTAACGTCTGCTTCGTCAACTGCCGCTTCTGCGCCTTCAAGCGCCAGCGCTGGGAGACCGACGCGTACACCCACGGGCTCGACGTGGTCCTCGGCAAGGTCGAGGAGGCGGTGGCCCGCGGGGCGACCGAGGTCTGCATGCAGGGGGGCATCAACCCCGACATGGACGCGTTCGCCTACCGCGACGTGCTCGTTGCCATCAAGCGGCGCTTCCCGCAGGTCCACGTGCACGCCTTCTCGCCCATGGAGATCATGTACGGGGCGCGGCGGGCCAACATGGACTACGTCGCCTACATCGGCATGCTGCGCGACGCGGGACTCGGCAGCATCCCCGGCACGGCGGCGGAGATCCTCGACGACGCGGTGCGCGAGGTGCTCTCGCACAAGAAGGTCGACGTGCGCACGTGGGTCGAGATCATCACGACCGCGCACCGGCTGGGCGTGCCCACGACATCGACGGTCATGTACGGCCACGTCGAGACGGCGGCGCACCTCGCCCGCCACCTCGACCTCATGCGCGCGATCCAGCGCGAGACCCGCGGCTTCACCGAGTTCGTGCCGCTCGGCTTCATCTGGGAGAACACCCGCCTCTACCACGACGGCCGGGTGACGCCGCAGCCGAAGGGGCTGCGGGACCTGCGCGTCTACGCCGTCTGCCGCCTCATGCTGCGCGGTACGATCGACAACCTCCAGACGTCGTGGGTGAAGCTCGGGCACCGGCTGGCGCAGCTCTCGCTGCGCGCGGGCTGCAACGACTTCGGCGGCACGCTGATGGAGGAGAGCATCTCGCGCGAGGCGGGCGCCGACGCGGGCGAGTACACCTCGGTCGAGGAGATCGAGGCGCTGGTGCGGGGCATGGGGCGGACCCCGGTGCAACGCACGACGCTCTATGGGCGGATCGGGAGCCCCGGTGGGCACACGGACCACGGTGCTGGCGGGTGGCGTGGGGGCAGCCCGGTTCCTCCGGGGCCTTGCGCGTCGCACTGAGCCGCGCGACCTCACCATCATCGGCAACACCGGCGACGACGAGGAGTTCTTCGGGCTCCACGTCTCCCCGGACCTCGACACGGTGCTGTACACGCTCGCCGGGCAGGCCGCGCCCGGGCGCGGCTGGGGGCTGCGCAACGACACCTTCAGCTGCCTCGCGGCGCTCGGGGCCCTCGGCGGTCCCACGTGGTTCGCGCTCGGCGACCGCGACCTCGCCACCCATCTGCTGCGCACGGCGTGGCTGCGGGCGGGACGGTCGCTGTCGGCGGTCACGGCGCACCTCGCCCGCCGCTTCGGCGTGCGCGCGCGCCTGCTGCCCATGACCGACGACCGCGTGCGCACCTTCGTGCACGCCGGCGCCGCCCGCCTGCCCTTCCAGGAGTACCTCGTGCACCGGCGCGCGCGAGGGCGCGTGCGGCGCATCGAGGTGGCCGGCGCGGCCCGCGCGCGGCCCGCGCCCGGTGTCCTCGCGGCGCTGCGTGCCGCGGACGCGATCGTGATCGCGCCCTCCAATCCGCTGGTCTCCGTGGGCCCCATGCTCGCCATTCCCGGGCTCCGCCGCGCGCTCGCCCGGCGCCGCGGGCGGGCGGCGGCGATCTCGCCCCTCGTCGGGGGACGGCCGCTCAAGGGACCGCTCCATCGTATGCTCCGGGGGCTCGGCCTCGAGGTCTCACCGCGCGGCGTGGCGCGGCTCTACCGCGGGCTCGTCGGCACGTTCGTGCTCGACCGCGTCGATGTGCGATGGGCGGCCGCGGTGGAGGCCCTCGGGATGCGCGCGGTCGTCGCCGACACCGTGATGCGCACGCCTGCCCACGCGGCCCGCCTTGCGGCGACCGTGCTCCGGGCGCTAGAGGCGGCGCGATGACGGTGGCCGTGATCCCCGTGCCCGGCCTGCCGATGATTCGCCCCGGCGACGACCTCGCCCGCCTGCTCGCCGATGCGGTGGCCGCGGCGCGCGTCGGGCTCAAGGCGGGCGACGTCGTCGCGGTCTGCCAAAAGGTGGTCTCCAAGGCGGAGGGGGCGATCGTCCGGCTCGCCGACGTGGTCCCGTCGCCGCTCGCCCAAGAGCTGGCGCGCCAGACCCGCGACAAGGATCCGCGCGCGATCGAGGTGGTGCTGCGCGAGGCCCGCCGCATCGTCCGCAACGACCGTGGCCATCTGATCGTCGAGACGCGCCATGGCTGGGTGTGCGCGAACGCCGGCGTCGACGAGTCGAACGGCCTCGGCCCGGGCGTCGTGACGCTGCTGCCGCGCGACGCCGACGCGTCGGCGTCCGCGCTGCGGGCCGCTTTGCACGCGCGCTTCGGTGTCGAGGTCGCGGTGGTCGTCACCGACACGTTCGGGCGGCCGTGGCGCGAGGGACAGGTGGAGGTCGCGATCGGCGTGGCGGGCATGGAGCCGTTGCTCGATCTGCGCGGAGAGCGCGACCTCCTCGGCCGCGAGCTCCAGCACACGGTGATCGGCCTCGCCGACGAGGTGGCGGCGGCCGCCGGCCTGGTCATGGGCAAGGCGAGCGGCATCGCCGCAGCGGTCGTGCGCGGTGTCGGCTACCGGGTCGGCGCCGGCGGCGCCGCGGCGGCGATCGTGCGCCGTGCGGAGCTGGACCTCTTTCGCTAGCGGCGGCTGGCGACCGGCGGGGCGGTCGGGCTACCATCGGCGGCGATGTACGAGCAGCACTTCGGGCTCCGCGAGCCGCCGTTCAACGTCACGCCCGATCCCCGCTTCCTCTACCTCAACGACTGCTACCAGGAGGCCATCGCCGCGCTCGGCTACGGCATCGAGGCGCGCAAGGGCTTCATCACGCTGGTCGGCGAGGCCGGTACCGGGAAGACGACGCTCTTGCGCCGGGTGCTCGACGGCCTCGATGCGCGCGTGCGCAGCGTGCTCCTCCTGCATCCGACGGTGAGCTTCGACGAGATCCTCGAGCACGTCCTTCAGGAGCTCGGCATTCCCACCGCGGGCGGGCGCAAGCTCGTGCTGCTGCAACGGCTCGGCGAGTACCTGGTCGAGCACACCCGCAGCGGCGGCAACGTCGCGCTGCTGATCGACGAGGCGCAGGACCTCGCGCCCGCCGTGCTCGAGGAGCTGCGGCTGCTCTCGAACCTCGAGACGGGCCGGGAGAAGATCCTGCAGATCGTCCTCGCGGGGCAGCCCGAGCTGGACGCCGTTCTCGCCGACCCCGCGCTGCGCCAGCTCCGCCAGCGCGTGACGCTGCGGGTGCGTATCCGCCCGCTGTCGGCGGCGGAGGTGGCCGCGTACGTCCATGCTCGTCTCGAGCGGGCCGGTGCGGCCGATCCTACCGGGCTCTTCACCCCTGCGGCGCTCGCGCGCCTGGCCGAGGCGAGCGGCGGTATCCCGCGCGTGGTGAACGTGCTCTGCGACGCCTGCCTGGTGACGGCCTTCGCCGCCGGCGCCACTGACGTGACACCCGCGGTCGTCGAGGAGGCATGGGCGGACTTTGGCCGCGAGCGCGCCGCGTCCGCCCCCCCTGCACCCGAGCCGCCCGCCGAGCTCGCACCGGATGCCCCCGCGCCGGTGGCGCCCGCGGCGCCCGCGCCCCCGGCGCCGGCCCCGCCGCTGCCGCCGGCGCCGCCCGTCGAGGGGGGCTCACCGCGGTGGGGCGCCGGCGCGCGCGCCGCGCTTGCGGGCTTCACGACCGTCGCGCTGATCGCCGCCGCCTACGGCCTCGCCCGCAGGGCGCAGCCTCCGGTCCTTCCCCCGCCACTGCCGCCACCCGCGACGGCTCCCGTCACCCCGCCGGCCCCGGAGCCACCGCCCCCGGCCGCCGAGGCGGAGCCGCCGCCACCACCCGCGAGCGCGCCGGAAGCCGCGCCGTCGCCCGCGACCACGCCGCCGGCCCCGGAGCCACCGCCGGCTGCGCCGCCCCCGAGCCCGGCCCCGGCGGTCGGCCCCGTGACCGCCGCCGAGGCGACGGGGGTCGTCGATGCCTTCCGGGTCGCGTACTGCGGGCGGGACGCCGACGCGCTGGCGGCGCTGTTCGCTTCGGACGGTCGCGTCAACCGCGTGCGCGGCGCCGGGGCGGTCGCCGCCACCTACCGTGGCAGCTTCGCCAAGCTGAGCGAGGCGCAGTACGTGCTGCCGAGCATGAAGGTGGTGCCGCGCGGCGCGGCGATCGTGGTGAGCGCGCCCTTCACCGTGCGCTATCGGGTCGGCGGCGGGGCGCCCAAGGTCGCCAGCGGCTGGGCGCAGTGGCTCGTCGAGCGTCGCGACGGGCAGCCGCGGATCACAGCACTCGACTATCGCGTGGTGAGCCCGGCCCCGGCGGCACGCGCGCGCCGACGGGCGGGCTCAGCTCGTCAGGCGCCGCCGCACGCCGCGGCGCGCCCAGACGAGGAGTAGCGCCGAGACGCCCACCGTGTAGGCCACGTCCCAGAGAAGGATCGGGGTAGCCGTGCCGCGGAACGCGGCGCGGGCGAGCCGCACCGGGTGGAGCAGCGGCAGCGCCTCGGCGACCCAGAGCCAGCGGGGCGAGAGGCGCTCCTTCAGGGGAAAGAAGACGTCGGCGAACAGGAAGAGCGGTGTGAGGAAGAGCGTGAAGTAGAAGCTGAAGAGGTCGATCGTCGGGATGTGGAGCGAGAAGGCGATGCCGATCGCGGCGAACAGCAGCCCGGCGAGCGGAACGAGCGGCAGCGCCAGGAGCGCGCGCGGCAGCGGCGCGAGGCCGGCGGCCGCGATCACCACGAAGAAGCAGCCGCCGTAGATGGCGGCCCGCGTGACCGCCCAGAGCACCTCGCCCGCGAGCACGTCGTCCGGCTCGATGGGCGTGGTGAGCATGGCGTCGTAGGCCTTCTCGAACGTGAGCCGCACGTAGATGTTGTACGTGACCTCGAAGCTCGCGCCGTTCATGGCCGCGACGCACACGAGCCCGGGCGCGAGGAAGGCCACGTAGGACATCCCGTCCATGCGGGTGACGTAGGCGCCGACGCCGACGCCGATGGAAAGGAGGTAGAACACGGGCTCGAAGAAGTTGGGCAGGATGTTGAGCCACCAGGTGCGGCGATACATGGTGGCGTTGCGCCGCCACACGGCGAGCGCGTGCCGCGCCGAGACGCTCACGCTGCCTCCAGGCTGGTTCCGGTGAGCGCCAGGAAGACGTCCTCGAGGTTCGTCGGTCGCACGACGAACGGGCGGTGCGCGCCGGGGTTGCGGTGCCGCAGCTCGGCGACGAGCGCGCCGGCGTCCTCGACGTAGAGGATCGCCCGCCCCCCGACGCGCAGCCGGGCCCGCGGCCGCAGCCCGTCGGCGAGGGCCGCCTCCTCCTGCGGCGTGCAGTCGAGCTCCACCGCCTCGGCCGCGAGGTGGGCGCGGATGAGGGCGTCGGGCGCGCCGTCGGCGACGATCCGGCCGCCCGCCACGATCGCGACGCGGTCGCAGAGCCGCTGGGCCTCGTCCATGTAGTGCGTCGTGAGCAGCACGGTGGCGCCGCGCGCCTGGAGCGCGCGCACCCGCGACCAGAGCGCGAGCCGCACCGCCGGATCGAGGCCGGTCGTGGGCTCGTCGAGCACCAGCAGCTCCGGGCGGTTCATCAGCGAGAGGGCGACCGCGAGCCGGCGCCGGAACCCGCCCGAGAGCGCCTTCACCGGCACGTCGGCGTGCGAGCGCAGCTCGAGGAAGTCGAGCAGCTCCTCGATACGGCGGGACAGCTCGGGCTCGCGCAGCAAATGATAGCGGCCGAAGACGCGCAGGTTGTCCACCGGCGAGATGGCGTCGATCAGGACGCTCTCCTGGAGCGTGACGCCGATCCGGGCGCGCACGGCGCGCGCCGCCCGGGTGACGTCGAGGCCGAAGACGCGCACCGTGCCCGCCGTCGGGCGCGTGACGCCGTAGATCATCCGTAGCGTGGTCGTCTTGCCCGCGCCGTTGGGGCCGAGGAGGCCGAAGCAGCCTCCGGCCGCCACGGCGAGGTCGAGCCGGTCGACCGCGAGGCGCGCGCCGAAGCGCTTGGAGACGCCGGACAGCTCGAGCAGCATGGCCCACCCAACAAGCAGGGTTGCGCCGCCGATGCCAGCGATGCGCGCGTTGCGCCGCTCGGTCAAACGTGGTGAGGTAGCGCGCCTCGAGGAGGAGCCCACGTGGGGGAGCAGCCGGAGGTCACCGAGCAGATTCTCGACACGGTGCGCCGGTTCGTCGACCGGGAGGTGATGCCGGTGGCGAGCCGCTACGAGCACGCCGACGAGTACCCCCAGCCGCTGGTCGACCGCATGAAGGAGCTCGGCCTCTTCGGCGCGACGATTCCGATCGAGTACGGAGGTCTCGGCCTCGACTACTCCACCTACGCGCGCATCGTCGAGGAGCTGTGCCGCGGCTGGATGAGCCTCTCGGGCGTCCTCAACACGCACCTGATGTTCGCGTTCCACCTGGTGCACCACGGCACGGCGGCGCAGAAGCAGCGCTGGCTCCCGCGCATGGCGACCGGAGAGGAGCGTGCCGGCTTCTGCCTCACCGAGCCGCACGCCGGCAGCGACACGCAGGCGATCCGCACGACGGCGCGTCGCCGCGGCGACCACTACGTGGTGAACGGCACCAAGATGTTCATCACCAACGCGCAGACCGCGACCGTCTTCTCGCTGCTCGCCAAGACCGACCCCGCAGCCGAGCCCCCGCACAAGGGCATCAGCATGTTCGCGGCCCCGAAAGGGCCCGGCCTGTCGGTGAGCCGGCACCTCGACAAGCTCGGCTACCGCGGCATCGACACCTGCGAGGTCGTGTTCGAGGACTACGCGGTGGGGGCCGAGCACCTGATCGGCGGCACCGAGGGGGTCGGGCTCAAGATCGCGCTCTCCGGCCTCGAGGTCGGCCGCATCAACATCGCGGCCAGGGCGGTGGGCGTGGCGCAGGCGGCCTTCGACGACGCCATCCGCTACGCGCAGGAGCGGCGGGCGTTCGGCAAGCCCATCTGCGAGCACCAGGCGATCCAGCTCAAGCTCGCCGACATGGCCACCAAGATCGCCGCGGCGCGGCTGCTCGTGCGCCAGGCGGCTGCGATGAAGGACCGCGGCGAGCGCTGCGACCTCGAGGCGGGGATGGCGAAGCTGTTCGCCTCGGAGATCTGCCAGGAGGTGGCGCTCGAGGCGATGCGCGTCCTCGGCGGCTACGGCTACGTGAAGGAGTTCCGCGTCGAGCGCTACTACCGCGACGCGCCGCTGATGATCATCGGCGAGGGGACCAACGAGATCCAGCGCCTGGTGATCGCTCGCGGCCTGCTCCAGCGCCATCGCGCCTGAGGCCGGCGCGCCGGGGGGCCATGCGACGGGGGCCGCGGGGCGGATAGCTTGAGTGAACGGATGCTTGCCAACGATTGATTGCGGCAGCCTTTTGCGCTATGAAGTGTGCACGGCGGCCACCGGCGTGCCCCTTCATCGAGCCGGCGGCCGCGCGAACCCTCCTCTCCGACTCGGAACGGCGGCGCGGGCGATCTCCGGCGCGAGCGCGCCCGCGCCGTCGCCCGACCAGGGGGGCGCGGCGCTAGAGCCCGGCGGTGCGGAGCATCGCGCCGAGCACGCGGTCGGCGGCGAGGTGCTCGCGGGCGACGGCCGCGGCGTGCGCTTGTGCCCGGGGGTAGTCGGACTCGATCGCGGCGACGGCGGCCGCCGCGTCCTCGAGCGTGCGGAACGCATGCAGCCCGGGGCCGAGCGGTAGGACGTCGCCGAAGGCCGTGTCCTGCTCGACGACCGGCCGGCCGGCGGCGAGGTAGCAAGCGGCGCGGTCGCTGAACCAGCCGCTGCGGAGCCGCACGTTCAGGTCCTTGGCGACCGTGAACTCGCCACGCGAGCCACGCAGGTAGTCCCGATAGCGCCACGGGTCGCGTGAGATGCGGCGCGGGTCGGCCACCCGCCAGCCGTGCGCGCGCAGCAGCTCGAGGTCGCCGGCCACCCGGCCGACGTCCATCGCGACCTCGAACGGCCGGCCGGTCCGCCCCGGGAGGTCGAGGAACCGCAGCCACTGCGTGCGCTTGCGCCAGGTGTACGTCTCCCCCGCGAAGATGACGTCCCGCCCGGCGGAATCCCATGTGCCGATCGTCGTGTAGGCGGCTCCCGGGCCGGGAGCGTCCTGCCAGTGCGCCAGCACGACGGGCGAGCGCGTGGGGTGCCACGCGTAGCCCGCGGTCGGCAGGGGCGAGCGCGGCGTGCCGATGTTCTCCCCGATCGTGAACAGCCGCTCGTGCTCGTCGAGCACCGCGCGGAGCACGGGGTCGCCCGCGGCGGCGCGAATCTGCGTGAAGCCGGGGTCGATGTCGACGTAGATCGCGGGCTTCCCGCCGCGGCGCTCGGGCGGGATGCGGTTCACGCCGGCCAGGTTGACCAAGAGATCGGCCTCCCGCAGCAGCGCGGCCGCCCGGCCGGCCGCAGGCCCGTGCTCGGTGCCCGCCGCCACGTCGGCGAACACCCAGCGGTCACCGAGCCCGAGCCGATCGAGGAAAGCCCCGGCGGCGCGGATGCCGTAGGCGTAGGCGGGGGCGAGCTCGTCCGTGTCGGGGTCGTACGCGAGCGCGTAGTGGCCCGTGTCCTCGTAGAACCAGACGTCGTGGCCGAGCGCGCGCAGCCCGAGGAGATAGTGCGCGGCCTGCCAGGCGTACCCCCCCAGCGGGTTGCGCACGAGGTAGCCGGCGAGGACCAGGCGCGCCACCGCCCGCCCCTACAGCCCCGCGTCGGCCAGCAGACGCGCGCACACCCGCTTCGCGTCGAAGTGCTCGACCGCGACCGCGCGCGCGTGCTCGCGCGCCCGGGGGTACTCGGCGGCGACCGCGGCGAGCGCCGCCGCCGCCTCCTCGACGGTGGCGAAGGGCTGCACGCCAGGACCCGGGGGCACGTGCGCCGGCCATCCCGTGTCCTGGACGACCACCGGCCGCCCGCAGGCGAGGTAGGCCGCGCTGCGCGTGCTGAACCAGCCGCTGCGGGTGGCGACGTAGGCGTTCTTCGCCACCGACCACTCGCCGCGCGAGCCGAGGATGTAGCGGCGGTAGTCCGCGGGCGTGGCCGACACGGCGTGCCCCTCGACGACGCGCCAGCCCGCGGCCGCGAGCCGCGCCCGCGGCGCCGCGCCCGAGAGCGCGACCTCCAGCGGAACCTCCGCGTGCGCCGGCAGCGCGAGGAAGCGCTCGAACTCGACGTCCTTGCCGCCGTAAGCGCGCCCGCCGACCACCGGCGGCGTGGGCTCGATCTTCCACGACATGACGGTGGTGAACGGCGCGCCGGCCGGCGGGGGATCGACGGGCCAGCAGTCGAGCGCGATCGGCTGGCGCGTCGGGTGCCACGTGAGGCCGCCGGTCGGGATCGCGCAGTCCGGAGCGCCCACGTGCTCGCCGAGGGTGAAAAACACGTCGTGACGGCGGATCAAGTCGGCCGAGAAGCGGACGTCGCCGTCGGCGGTGCCGGCGTCGACCGCGGCGAGCTTCGCCTGACTATAGCAGGGATCGGTGTCGAGGTAGGCCTTCACCCGCGCGGCCTGGTAGGGTTCGCGCAGCCAGCACGCGCCCGACACGTTGAGGAAGAGGTCCGCTTCGGCACAGCGTCGCTCTACCGCGGCCGCGTCGGCGCCGTGGTGGCGGCCGTCGGCGGCGCGCACGGCCCACGCGCGCCCGAGCGGGGGGGCGAGCGCCCCGAGCGCATCCGCCAGGTAGCGTGCGCCGCGGCTCACGTCGGAGGTGAACGTCTGCGCCGCCGGGTCGTAAACCCACCGCCCCGTGTCCTCGAGGTAGAACACGTCGCAGCCGAGCGCGTGGAAGCCGAGCGCGTACTGGAGGTAATCCCACGCTACCCCGCCCACGGGGTAGGTCGCGACCAGGCCGGTGACCACCACTCGCATCGGCTCAGCGCGCCGCGCGGGCGGAATCGTCCCCGAACTGCGCGCGGTGCAGCCGGGCGAACGGCCCGCCGCGGGCCACCAGCTCGGCGAAGGTTCCCTGCTCGACGAGGTGGCCGTCGTCGAGGACGAGGATGCGGTCGGCGCGCCGCACCGTCGAGAGCCGATGCGCGATGACGAAGGTCGTGCGGCCGGCGGTGAGCCGCTCGAGCGCCGCCATCACCCGCGACTCGGTGGCCGTGTCGAGCGCCGAGGTGGGCTCGTCGAGGATCAGCAGCGGCGCGTCGCGCAGGAGCGCCCGCGCGATCGTGATGCGGAGCTGCTCCCCGGCCGACAGCGTGGCACCACCCTCGCCGACGACGGTCTCGAGCCCGGCCGGCAGGCGGGCGAGGAAATCCTCGAGCTGTGCCAGCGCGGCCGCCTGCGACACCTCGGCGGGCGTGGCGTCGGGCCGGCCGTAGGCGATGTTCTCGCGCACCGTGGTCGGGAAGACCAGCGGCGGCTGCAGCACCATGGCCACCTGCTGGCGCAGCGCGCGCAGCCGGATCTCCCGCACGTCGACCCCGTCGAGAAGCACGCGGCCCGCGGTCGGGTCGTAGAAGCGCGGCACGAGGCTAACCAGCGTCGTCTTGCCGGCCCCCGTCGCCCCGACGATCGCGATCCTCTCGCCCGCGCGCACCGCGAAGGAAATGCCCTTGAGCACCGGCTGCGCCGGATCGTAGCCGAAGCGCACGTCCTCGAAGGTGACCGCACCGCGCACCTCGCCGCGGGCGAGCCCCCGCGTGCCCTCGGGCAGGTCGGGCGCCGTGTCGAGAATCTCGAACACCCGCTCCGCGCCGACGCGCGCGCTCTGCACGAGCCCCCACGTCTGGGTGAGGCTGTTGATGGGCGCGTAGAGCGAGGCGAGATAGCTCGTGAAGACCAGCACCTCGCCCACGCTGAGGCGGCCGGCGAGCACGTGCGCCGCCCCGGCCCACAGCACGGCGGCGGTGCCCACCGCGATGAGCACGTTCACGAGGGCGCCGTAGACCGTCTGGAACGTGTAGAGGCGCAGGTTGGCCGCGAGGCTCTCCCCGGACGAGGCGAGGAAGCGGCGGTGCTCGACGTCCTCGGTGGTGAACGCCTGCACGACGCGGATCGCCCCCATGGACCGCTGCGCTACGCCCCAGAGCGCGCTCTCCTTGAGACGGGCGTCGGTCGCCAGCGCCGTGATCCGCTGGCTGAGACGCACGATTGCCAGGAGGAGCAGCGGAACGACGGCGAGGGCGATCAGCGTGAGCGTCGCGTCGAGGCGGAGCATCACCCCGACCATGCCGAGCAGCAGCACCGTGGAGGTGAGCACGGGGAAGAAGCCGTTCATCGTGAGCGTCTGGATGGCGAAGGTGTCGGCGGTGAGCCGGTAGAGGAGGTCGCCGACCTCGCGTCGACTGTGGAACGCGAGCGAGAGCCGCTGGAGGTGCGCGTACAGCTCGCTCCGGAAGTCGTTGACCATGCGCTGGCCGACGCTGATGGTCGCGTAATTGCTGGTCACGCTCAGGAGCCCGAGCAGCGCGTAGATCCCGACCAGGGCCCCGCAGGCGACGGCGAGCAACGCACGCGGCGCGAGCGCCGCGAGCCAAGGCCATCCCGCGGGCTTGCCGCCGAGCACCCCGTCGACCACGACCTTGAGCGGCCAGGGCTTCGCCAGCTCGAGGACGCCGATGGCGAGGACCTGCAGCACCGCGAACGCGAACAACGCCCGGTGGGGGGCGAGCCGCCGCAGGACCTTCCGCGCGAGGCGGAGCGTGCCCGGCATGGAACCTACGCCGCCTGCGCCGGCGGTGGCACCCCGGCGGACGCGCGCAGCGGCTTGAGCGCGATCCGGCCGGCCACGAGGTCGAGGGAGTCGTGAACGATGCGCGCCAGGCGGAGGTTCTCCGAGACGATCACGGCGAGGTTGACGAGCCCGAGCGCGAGGCCCGCGCTCGCCACCTCGGGCACGCCGAAGAGAAGCCCGCCGGCCACCGCGAGCGTGTAGCCGAGCACGGCGAGCTGCGCGACGCGCGTCCCGCGCACCTCGACGCGGGCGTTGAGCTGGCGCTTCGAGCCGCCGTGGTTCTCGACCGCCACCGTGAGCCGCGCCTTGGCCCACAACCCGCGGAAGATCTCGAGGTCCCAGGGATTCCACCCGGGATCGACCGCGATCAGATACTTGCGCGGGATGAGGAACTCCATCACCCCGGCGAGCAGCGCCTCCTTCTCGTGCGCCTGCTCGCTCCAGTAGCCGAGCGTGTAGGCGCGGTCGAGCCAGTCGACGCGCGGCGCCTGCTGCGGGCCGACGACGTCGACCCGGTCGACGTCGCCCATGCCCCGCAGCCGCCAGAGATAGCGCTGCCCCCCGCGCACGAGCGGCCCGAGATAGGTGAGCAGCGCGATCAGCGCTCGCGCGCGCACGCCCGCGAAGCGCGGGTCGATGCGTGCGCGCAGCGCGATGCCGATCGACCACGCCGCCGAGACGAGGAGCGGCAGGACGGCGATGGGCAGAATGCCCGGCGACACCAGAGCCGAGAGGAAGAGCAGCAGCGCGATCGCGTTCCATTCGAGCGTGAACGGAAGATAGCTCAGCAGCGACGACGGCGGCTCGTACAGCGACTGGAAGAGCCCCCGGCCGAACGTGCCGAAGTAGATGACCGGGCGGCGGGAGAGCACGGCGGTCGTCAGCTCGCCGTAGATCCGACCGAGCCAGCGCGATTGGCCGAGCAAATTGAAGCGGAAGGGGTGCTTGAAGTAGAGGAGCGCCTCCGCCTTGCCGTAACCCATCTGCTGCTTCAAGTACGCCTTCACCGTGTTGCGGCGGTAGTGCCAGACGGTGGCCGCGGCGCTGAAGCCGATCGTGTAGCCGCGGCTCTGGAGCCGCCAGCAGAAGTCGACGTCGTCGCCCGCGGCGGCGTAGGCGGGGTCGAAGCCGTTGACCTCCACGAGCGCCTTGCGGGTGAAGGCCATGTTGCAGCCGGGGATGTGCTCGGCGACTTCGTCGTCGAGCAGCACGTGCATGGGCCCGCCGGGCGAGACCGCGACGGCAGCCGGCACGAGGCTCGGCTCGGGCGGCGGGAAGTTGGGGCCGCCCACGGCGACGAACCCGCTGCGCACGAACCTGTAGACGAGGAACGCGAGCCAGTCGGGGTCTGGGACGCAGTCGGAATCGGTGTAGGCCACGATCTCGCCGGTGGCCGCCTCGGCGCCGACGTTGCGCGCGACGCTCAAGCCGCGGTTCTCCTGGCTGAGAATCACGAGGCGTGGGCCCGCGGGGTCGGCGCGGTAGGCCTGCGCGTGGCGCTCCGTGATCTCGAGGGTACGGTCCTTCGAGCCGTCGTTGACGACGATAACCTCGTAGTCGGGGTAGTTGAGGGTGCGCAGCGAGGCGAGGCAGGCGTCCATCGTGCGCTCCGCGTTGTACGCGCAGACCACCACCGACACGCGCGGCGGGCGCTCGAGGCGCGGCGGGAGCGGCTCCGTGTAGCGCGCGCGCACCGCGGCCAGGGCGGGCTTCGGCTCGCGCCGGGCATCGACCAGGCCGAAGGCCCAGTCGGCGATCTGCGACCCGCCCGTGAACCAGTCGTCGGTCCAGGAGAAGACGAACGTCCCCGCGACACCGCTCTCGAAGGCCGCGCGCACCATCCACGAGAGATGCTCGGCCTGCCCGTCGCGGCCTTCGCGGATCGAGTCGACGCCGAACTCCGTGAGCACGAGCGGGCGGTCCTCGGCGAGGTTGTGCAGCCGCGAGAGGTAGCGCCGGAAGTCGGCCTCGCGGTGGAGATAGACGTTGAAGGAGAGGAAGTCGGCGAACTCCTGCACGTCGAGGTATTCGGTCGAAGGGAAGTTCGCGTAGCTCACGAGCGCGTGCGGCGCCTGCTGCTTCACCTCGTCGACGAGCGTGCGGAGAAAGCGGCGCACGCGCTGCGGCCCGTACCAGCGGACGATGTCGGGCGGGATCTCGTTGCCGACGAGAAAGCCGAAGAGCGCCGGATGCTCGCCGAGGTTCTGCGCCGCGGCGCGGACCGTGCCGCGGATCTCGGCGACCAGATCCCCGTGGTCGAGGAAGCAGACGTGCTCGGCCCAGGGGATCGTGACCAGCACCCGCACGCCGTGGGCGGCGGCGCGGTCGAGGAGCCAGCGCGGGGGCACGGTGAAGGTCCGCAGGCAGTTCACCCCGGCCTCGGTCATCAGGCAAAGGTCGCGCTCGAGGACGTCGTCGGCCGGAAATGGGAACCCGTGCCCCGACACGCCGAAGGGGCCGTACGAGACGCCCCGCAGGTAGAGCTTGTGCTCGCCCACGAAGAAGAACTTGCCGCCGATCGTGGGCGGCACCCCGTCGAGCGCCGCGGCGGGGGTGCGCTCGGGCAGCGGGCGCAGGGTGGCCTGGGTCATGGGCGCGGGTATCCGGACGAGGATAGACGACGGGCAGGCGAGCTACAACGGCGGACACCCAGCCCGCCTGCCCAGTAGGGCCGCGCTCGTCTCAGTCCTGCGCGATCCTGCGGGGTTGCGGCCCGGAACGCCCGGCCCGCCCGAGCCCTCCCGGCCGGCACGGCGGTTGCTGCTGGGGCATGCGTTTTTCAGCTCCCCTCCTCGTCGCGCTCGCCCTGGGCGCCGCCCCGGCCGTGGCCGCCACCACGACCACGACGACCACCAGCACCTCCACGACCACCAGCACCACCGCGACCACCAGCACGACGACAACGACGACCAGCACGACGACGACCACCCTGCCGCCGACGCAGGTGTCGGACATCTGCTCGGTCAACGGCGCGCCGGCGGGGAAGCCCTGCAACTGCGCCGCGGGGACGTGCACCGTCACCGGCACGGCGCACGTGAACAACGATTCCACGCTCGACTTCACGACGTTCCACGGCACGAGCTGGGCGCTGGTGATCGCCAACGGCGGCACCCTCGACGCCGGCAGCGGCGTGGCCACCATCGACGCCACGAGCCTCGACGTCGCCGCGGGCGGCAAGCTCACGGCCAACGGCGGCCTGCTCTCCGTCAATACGAGCGGCGACATCACGGTGGAGGCGGTCGGCAGGTCCAACGGCAAGATCGACGTGTCGGGTAACTCCGCCGTGGGCGGCGGCGGCGAGGTCGACCTCACGAGCGCCAACGGCAAGGTCGTGCTCAACGGCATCGTCGACGCGCACGGCACGGACACCAACTCCGACGGTGGCGTGATCAACGTGACGGCGTCGGGCGACATCGAGATCAACGCCGCCGCGGACAACGTCCGCGCCGACAGCGGCAGCCAGGGTGGCGGCGGCGACGTGTGCCTGGTCAGCCAGAGCGGCCAGGTCGTCGTGGCCAACGAGATCACCGCCCAGGGTGGTGCCTTCGACGGCGGCTGCATCTCCATGGACGCTCATCTCAACGTGCAGGTCGGACCCCTCGACGCGAGCAGCAGCAACGGCGGCGGCTACGGCGGCATGATCATGCTCACCGCGGACGGCAACGTGATCATGCAGGGCAAGGAGAACGTCCAGGGGGCCGGGCCGGCCGGCTCCGCCGGCGACGGCGGTAACGTGTGCAACGTGGCGACGGGCGCGCTCACCGTGAGCGCGACGGCGCCGATCCAGGCGCAGGGCGGTCCCGGCGGCAGCGGCGGCTGCGTCAGCCTGAGCTCCACGAACGGCCCGCTGGTCGTGCGGGGTGCGATCCAGGCCCAGGGCTCCGCCGACGCTCAGGGCGACGTCGGCTCCGGCGGCATGGTCTGCCTCGACGGCGGCCCGAGCGCCGACGTGACCGGGGCGATCGACGTCAGCGGTCCCCCGCTCCAGGCGAGCGGAGGCATCTTCGACGGCACGGCCCTCGGCACCTTCACGCTCGAGAGCCCCCTCGTCGACGCCCGTGGCGGCGTCGGGGAGATCCAGGTCGAGGCGCCGAGCATCGTGGTGACGAGCGCCGCGCACCTCCTCACCGACGACCCGGGGACCAAGGCGCAGGGCGCGGACGGCGGCGAGGTGAACCTCGTGGCATCCCAGAGCCTGAACGTCCAGGCGGGAAGCGTGATCTCGTCGACGGGCTGGAGCGGCTTCAACCTCTTCCAGAGCTGTGGGACGACGGCGATCGCGGGAACGGTGACGGCCGACACCACGACCACGACCACCACCACCACCATCCCCGGCGGGACCACCACGACGACCCTTCCCGTGTTCGTGCTGAACCCGTGCGCGCAGAGCCCGAACTGCATCCAGTCGTCGGCGCAGCCGACGCTCACCGGAGCGACCTTCACGCCGCCGCCGCAGGTGCTGCTCGGCCCGAACCCCGCCTGCACGACCACCACCACCACCACGAGCACGACGACCACGACCATGGCCGGCGGCACGACCACCACGACCACGCTGCCCCGCGGCACGACCACCACGACCACCACGATCCCGCGGACCTCCACGACCAGCACGACCCTCCCGCACGTGACGACCACCACCACGTTGCCTCCGGCACAGACCCCGTGCGCCACCGACGCGGAGTGCACCGCGGGCGGCGAATGCATGGTCGGCCACTGTGCGGCCGGCGTCTGCGCCTACGAGGACGAGCCCGGCGCGGCGGGCGTGATGTGCCTGCTCGGTCGCGTGGGGACGCTGCTCGACACCGCGTCGCCGGGGGCCATCCGCAGCGCTGCGCTCGGCCGCGCGCTCAAGGGCCAGCTCGGCAAGGTCACCCACCTCGTCGAGACGGCGAGCGGCAAGCACAAGGCGACGAAGGTGCACAAGGCGCACGCGGCCCTCCAGGCGTTCATGAACAAGGTCCGCAAGGCCGAGGGCCACAAGATCGACGCGACCCTCGCCACCGAGATTACCGACACGGCCGGAATGGCCCTCCAGCAGCTCGGGACGCTCTGATCCCGCTCAGGCCCGCCCGCGGGCCCCGGCGATCACGCGCTCGAGCGTGGTAGCCTTGGGGCCCGCGAGCAGCGCCGGCAGCTCGGCGGCGAAGCCCTCGGCCGGATCCTCGTCGCGCAGGATGCACACGAGGTCGGGAAGCGGCTGGACGGTCGCGAGCTGCGCCACGAGGCCGTAGCCGTTGCGGGGCGGAAGCCCCAGGTCGAGCACCACGATCTGCGGCCGGACCATCGCGAGGAGATCGGTTGCCTGCTTGGCATCCCAGGCGATCGACACGGAGACGCCGTGGCGGGTGAGCGCCTGGCGCAGCGCGAGGAACGCGTCGGCCTCCGACCCCGCCGCGAGGACGCGCGTGCCCTGCGCTGCGCCGGCCGCGATCTGCGCGGCCAGCGCGCGCCCGTCGAGGGGGCGGGCGCCCACCTCGATGCCGCCGAGCGCCACGGCCTGGGGCGATCCCGGCACCCCGAGGTAGCCGCGCGCCCGCACGGTGACGCCCGCGGCGCGCGCGGCGGCGAGCGCGGCGAGCGCGCCCGGCGCGGCGAGGTTGACGAGCACCGTGCCCGGATCGAGCTGCCGCAGCCGCTCGCCGAGGTCGTCCCCCGGCTTCGTGACGGCGACGTCGGCGCCGTCACCCGTGGCCGCCGCTTCGCTGTCGACGACCGCCACCCGCCGATTGGCCGCGGCATCGGGCTTGCGCGCGGCGGCGGCCGTCGGCCGCGGCGGCATGGCCGGCGGCGCCTGCCGCGCCCCGCCGCCGCTCGCGAACACCTGCTGGTGCGCCGTCTGGGCCACCGCCTCGAGCCGGGCGCGCTCCTCGCGCAGGAACTCGACCTCGCCTTCGAGGCGCGTGAGCCGGCTCTCCGCCTCCGCGGCGCGCGCGCGGGCCTCCTCGAGCGCATCGCGCAGCTCCTCGCGCTCGCGGCCCACCGTGGCGCCCTCGGCCTGGAGGCGCTCCAGCTCGGCGCGCGCCTGCCGCGCCTGGTCTTCGGCCTCGAGGATCACGCTCTGGGACTGGGCAAGCGCAGCGCGGACGGTTTCCGCCTCGGCGGCGGCAACGGCGCGGGCGGCCTCCGCCGCCTGCACGCTCTCGCGGGCGCGCGCGAGCGTCTCCTCCCGGTCGGTGGCGCTGCGCGCGGCGAGCGCCTCGAGCTCCTCGCGGGCCTTCTGCTCGCGGGCGGTCGTCTCGGCGAGGTCGCGGCTGAGGCGCACGTGCGCCCGCTCGAGCTCGGCGATCCGCTCGCGCTCGGCGGCGACCAACGTCTCCTGCTCGGCCAAACGGGCCGTCCACTCGGCGGTGATCTCGGCTTCTTGCTCGCGGGCGAGCGCGGCGAGCCGGGCGCGCTCCTCGTGGAGGGCGGCGAGGTCGCACTCGAGGGTGGCGAGCTGGCTGCTGACCTCCGCCTCGCGCGCCCGGGCGGCCTCGAGGCTCTCCTGGAGGTTCGCGCGCTCGGCGCCCACCGCCGCGGCCTCGGCACGCGCCCGGTCGGCGGTCGCGCGGGCCTGCCGGGTCTCGTCCTCGGCCTCCATGATCACGGCCTGGGCCTGCGCGAGCGCGGCGCGCAGGGCCTCGGCCTCGGCCGCCGCGGCCGCGCGGGCGCTCTCGGCGGCCTGCGTGCTCTCGCGGGCGCGCGC
>Ga0070734_10000292_pt1 | contig 123932 bp, 97 predicted proteins | sample Coa_R1_8_FD_66444 | JGI IMG/M metagenome (GOLD analysis project Ga0070734, IMG submission 66444) | Surface soil microbial communities from Centralia Pennsylvania, which are recovering from an underground coalmine fire - Coalmine... | ecosystem: Environmental > Terrestrial > Soil > Unclassified... | reverse complement strand
TCCAACGCAGCTTCAATCTGCGCTTCTCTTGTTTGTGCTTCTGCCTTTTGAAGGTCAAGGAAACGTGTGTAGGCACGTTCAAATTCTATTGCAAATCGTTCCAATATTTTTTTCTCATCTCCAAAAAGTGTATTTTTTACGATCACACCAAAGCAGCCATACTTCATGAAAGCTTCAACATAATAGAGACCATCACTAAAATATTCAGCCTTTAATTGTTCAACGCCTGCAATCAATTCGCTCCATGCTGCAAAATAATTTGCCACTCCATCAGGTGGCACATGATAAGCAACAACATGATCATTGCTTTTCCAATCAATCAGACATTGCTTAGTGGCCGGCTCTTTTCTGTCAAGCGGATAATTGATTGCTTTGCTATTGAAAACCGTTGAATTATTTTCTGCCCATGCAGCCCAGAAAATATGCCGGTCTTTTTCTTCATCGGGCAACCATAAAAATGAGAAGGCAGATTTGATGCCAAGCAATAAAACCTGTTCATGAAAAACACGCAATGTATCATCCAGCTCATTGGAGTGCTGCATGATCATGCTTTGTGTTCGGGCACGCTCTAATGCTAATTGAATTTGTGCTTCTCTTGCTGTTGCTTCAGCATGTTTCAAATCAAGGAAGCGCGTATAGGTCATTTCAAAAACTTTTGCAAAACGCACAATGGTCTGCTCCTCCTGTGCAGAAAAAAGTTCAGTAGCCAGAATAAATAAATACCCGTTCGAAAAATTCGCACTATAAAAAATAATACGATCAGGGATATGAGAAAAAATATCTTTAGCGATATTTTCGGGAACATGCTTTGATAAAAACCGGTGATGTTCTTTATTGATTTCTCCTTCTACATCAGCAACGTGAATGGGCTCTTTTTTCTTCCAGCTTTTATACCTGTTATCAAGAATGGGGTCTCCTGTTAACGGGAAATTGATGTAATCAGCAAGCAATGTGCCGTCAGGTAGTGTTGCCCACGCTTTTTGAACACTTTGCGCCTCATCAATAAACATATACCCACAAGTGAAGGTGTTAATACCCAATGTTCCAAACTCATGATAAAGTAATTGTGCAGCTTCAGCAAGTTCTTCGCTCTTTTGCATTGCCATTGTTCTCGAACGAACTCTTTCAAGTGCCAATTCTATTTGCGCTTCACGAGCCTGCGCTTCTGATTTTTGGAGATCAAGAAAACGAGTAAAGGTTTGTTGAAACACCCTCGTAAACCGCAACATAATATCTGTTTGTTCTACAGACAATTTTTTTCCACCTACAATCAATAAATAGCCTTCTTTAAAATAAAAATTATGCAGCAATAACTTTGCTGGTGAAATGGCAATCAGTTGTTTTGCATTTAGCGGAAAGTTTGTGCTGCGTTCCGCAATAAACGTTTGGTGTTTAACTGTTTCTTCTTCATCCATTGCAACTATATAAAAAGAGCTTCCCTTTTTCCAGTTTTCAACTACATGTTGCAAATGAATGCTTTCATTATGCGGAATGATAATGGGAAGCGGCATTATTTTTTTTGTGGATGGGTCAGGAGTGTAATTCAGCCCGTTTTTTTCTTCCTTATCCATCAAAACAAATCCCGCGGTTAAACTTTCAATGCCCAGCTTGTTCATTTCCACAAAAAGTATTTCCGCAGCTTCAAGCAATTCATCGCTTTTGTGCATGGCCATACTTCGGCTTCTCACCCTTTCTAATGCAGCTTCAATTTGAGATTCTCTTGCCTGTGCTTCTGATTTTTGAAGATCAAGAAATCTTGTATAGGTCTGTTCGAAAACTTTTGCGAAACGTTTGAAAATATCATGCGCTTCAATTACAGGTTCATAGGCAATGAACAATAAAAATCCTTGTGAGAAATAAGCGCAATGAAATATTTGAAAGGTAGGTAATGAATGACCCGCATTAATAATGGAGTCTAATATTTCGCCAATGCCAGGAAGTGTGCGCATATACTTGTAATGCGATATCAGTTCATCCCCACCTACTGCTTCTACATGAAATGATTCCCCTCTTTCATATGCTTCGCGAAAATGAATAAAAGAAGGATCTTCTGTGAGCGGCGCGTGAAAAGATGGTTGCATCACGCCTTCACTACTCATCCATAATGTAATGCCTTGTTTATTTTCATCCCAGATACAATACCCGGCACTCCATGCTGGCATGCCCAATGCCTGCATCTGTTGAAATAATAAGTTGGCAGCTTCAGGTAGTTCATCACTATTCTGCATCGCCATGGTTCTTGCTCTTACTCTCTCCAATGCCAATTCAATCTGTGCTTCGCGTGCCTGTGCTTCTGCTTTTTGCAAGTCGAGGAACCGGACATATGCCTGTTCAAACACTCGGGCAAATCTTCTCAGGATATCATTGTGTTCTTCCGGGTATTTATTGCGATTGTAAGATTGCAATAATATTCCGGTATACGTTTCCATTGCGAACGAATAATGATAACACGAACCGGAAAAATTTTTATTCTGAAAATCAACAGGAACAACCTTGTAATCGGTAATGGAAAAGATTTTCTCCAAAAAATCATCTTTGACGGTTTTGTCAAAATGTCTTTCAATAAACTTAACTCCTGTTTCTCTTGCTTTATACACTTCATTCAATATGGGATGGTCGAAATAAGGAACCAGAAACATCATTTCTATATTGATTCCTTGAAATACCGGCCACTGTAACTGATCACGTGAACCTTCCCTGAAAAGCATAATAATTAATCCATCTTCCAGTTCCAGCCCGAGGTTTTGTAATTGTTCAAACATGGTTTTAGCAATTACAGAAAGCTCATCACTTTTGTGCATAGCAAGAGAACGGCTGCGTACTCTTTCCAATGCAGTTTCTATTCTTGCTTCATGTGCCTGTGCTTCCGCTTTTTCTATATCCAAATATCTTCGATAGGAAAGCTCAAATACTTTGAGGAAGCGCTTGAATAAATTTATTTCATCTTCGCTTAAAGGGCTGTACGTTGAGATGCCCAATGCGACAGGGCCAAGAGAAAACCAATAATAATTTAATGAAGATGCAGTCTTCAAATAATCATCAATAAAAACATTCGTGGTTTTTTGATAAGCAAGCCAGTCTTTTACTTCATCGCCTTTAATATGTGCGATCATAAATTCCCCGTTTCCCTTGAGCATCTTATTCGCAAAGTCTTGATGAATTTCATGGCCGGTATAATTGGTTTCAGTTATAAATGTTTTATCATGCTTTGCATAATATTCATAATTCATGTACGTGCCTTTCTCCTGATAAAAAATGGCAGTTTGTACATTGCGTATTTCTTTTACTTTCAGTAGCTCTAATTGTTCACCGATGGTCTGGCATACATGCAGCATGTCATCAGGCCTGTTCATGCTCATGGCAACTGTTCTTACTCTTTCGAGTGAAGATTCAATTTCCAGTTCATGATTTTGCGCTTCAACTGTTTTTCTTTTCTGCTCCAGTTCTTCAATTGTTTCTTCTAATAAAATAGCAGTGGTGCGTTTTACTTTTTCTGTTCGTTCGAGTTTGAATTCGGTGATGGCCCATTGCTTGTCTGCATCAACAATCGCTTTTATCAAAGCTTCTTTATCCTGCTTGGTCAGATCTGTTCTTTTTTGAAAAAGGTCTTGTATTTTTTTAAGGTTTTCGTTCATTGGTTTTTTTTGATACTATATACAAGTGTTGAAATTTTCTGTTTCAAATTTCGTATTCCGGAATAAGTATTTAATGCTTATATTTTCCATAAACCGCTTGCCCAGGCAAAACGTTGGCGACCGTTTTACCGTTTTTTAAGACGATCACACCATTTACTATTACGTATTCAATACCTTCAGAAAAAGCGAGGCCTTTTTCAAATGTAGCTTTGTCGATTACAGTGTTGGGATTGAAAATAGTAATATCAGCATCGGCGCCAACTTGCATTCTTCCTTTATAGCGCATCATTGGTGCAATGCCTTCCAACCTTTTTGCAGGGAGCAGCGTCATTTTTTCTATCGCGGTGTTAAGGTCAAGTGTTTTTTCTTCTCTCACATATTTTCCTAATACCCTTGAATAAGTTCCGGCTGTGCGTGGATGTGCCAGCGGGGCATACGGCATAGCATCTGATGCAATAATGGTATTTGGAAATGCAATTCCATAACTTATCCACTCGGGTTTCATTGAATGTATGATCACTATCCCTCCGGTCTTCCTGCAGCTTTCAAATGTTTCTTTTGTCAGCCGTTCTCCTGTTGCCACCCATTGCAGGTCCTTATAGGTTATCCCGAGTCTTTCCTGCCATCCTTCATTAAAAACGGCACTTTGCAGCAGTGTAGAAGCCGCTGTATAAGGATACAGTTCTGTAGTGATATCGAATCCCCGGTTTTTTGCAGTCTGCACTAATTCAGTGGCAAAATATATTTTACCAAGGCTGGCACTATTAATATGAACGATGTGCAAAGGTGCGCCGGTAAGAACAGCATCAGCAATGGCCTGCTGGATGGCTGTAATCCCACCTTCACGGACATGCGTAAAAATAAGTGCTTTTAATTCTCCGGCTAACTGGTACACACGAAAAACTTCTTCCTGCTTCACAGCAGGCAAATAACCAATCGGAACACCAATACCTATAGCGCCTTCAGCCAATGAGCTCCTGATATTCTGTAAGGTTTTATTCATTTGCTCAGGAGACAAGGTGTCGGAATAAGAAATTTTTATTTTGCTAAAAAGCGAATCAATAGATGATTCTCCTGTTACAGCTAACTGGTATAACTCATTTAATGCAGTTTTATATTTATCCAGGGCTTTGAATCTTTCAAATGGCCAGCAAACACTGGCTCCATAGTTAATCAGAGATTTTGACTTGCGGGATTCATACCATTTGTCTAAAAATTCAATGCCCCATTCCAGTTCAAGCATTGTGGTAACACCATCATGCAATTTATATTCCTGTTCCCTGTAGCCTCTTCCATGCACATGCAGATCAATAAAACCCGGAGCTACCACCAAACCGGAAACGTTGATCATCTCTTTGCCCTTTAACGGCCCGGAAGAAATTTGGGCAATGCGGTTATTGATGATGCCCACATTTTTGATAGTATCTAATTTCGTTTCAGGATCGATCACTCTGCCACCAGTTAATACAATATCATATTCAATAGAAGATTGGGCATGAACAGTGGCAGATAAAAAAAACAAAACACTTAAAAATATTAGGGCGCTGTTTGTAGTTTTATAAATCATATCGGTAGCCATTTTAACTTTTGAATAATATGTAAAATTTATTTTTCTTTCAATGCAACCCAGCAGGTGTTGTTATGAAATTCGTTGTCCCCATTTTTAGTTCTGCCAAATTCGCCATAGGTGAAAAAGCCAGCCATAAGCACATCGAAAGCTTTTCTCATTCCTTGAATTTCATTTTTGATAAATACAAATGCCAATGTTGGTATAAAACCATTAGTCATGCTTTCACGCAATGCAGTTTTAATTTCTTCAGGAGAATTTCCTTTGATGGACCTGGCATTCATATTCTATAGGTATTAGGGCATTATAAAAAGTGAGGAGGTAAGGTCGTTAAATATAACTTTTTTTCTTCAGAGCAGGCAAGGATAAGAGCGTAGAATGGTTGGATAAAAATTTGTAGGAAAGTTTCTAACTCAATGCTTATGTATAACCGAAAAACGAAAGGAAACTATGTTATGCAATTATTGTTTTTTCAGAAAATCAGACAGCTCGTTAATATGATCCGTATTAATATAATCAACTTTCAACTGCATAAATTTTTTCCATGCATTCATATTATCCGGTGCGTCCCAAAAGCGAACTTGTTTATGTAAATCGTGCGCTTTACTGATTTCTTTTTTTAATATTAATTTATCCGATGCAGTAATATCTCCTCTCCCATCCCATTGAGAATAATCTTTAAAATCATCACTCAGCATCACAATCTTTGTCAATGGTTCTCTGCTATATTTTTTATGAAGTTCTCCATCAAATAAAACAAACGCTGGGTATGTGACAAAAAGTGAAGATGCCGGGCGATTTCCTGTTATCACCCACTTAATAGTTTTGTTATTGCTCAATAATGGGATCTGCTTTAAAATTTCTATCAGCTTATCAAGTGTGTGGATAGAATCTGTTTTTATATCAATCCGCATCTGCAATTGCCTTGTTGAATCAGGATATGCATGACCGTTATTTTTTTGAACGGCAAAGAACAATGGCTTCAGATAATATTCTTCCAGTGTCCGGTGCTTTTTCAATTCGATGGTATCGTGGGCTACAATCAGTTCGCCATTCTGTAAAAAAATATCTGCTTCAATAGATCCGAATTGCGCGTTATAAGCAGTATGAAACGGAACAGGGTTTTCATAATCATTATGCGAATGCGCGTTTGCGACTGAATATAATTTTGGCTGTGCAGTCACAGGGACAGAAAGAAAAATCAGGATTATTATTGAAACAATAAAGTGAGCCTTCTTTGTATTTAACACGCTAGTGATTGATGAATAAAATAATTTTATTTATGCTGTCTGAAAAGCCATTCCATCATCTGCGCATCAATATATGCACCGAGCCAAGAGAAATGACCAACTTCCGGATATTGAGTAAAGCCGGGGTGAGCACCTGCTTTGGTCAATGCATTCAACATCTCAAGTGAAAAGATGGGACTGACAGCAGGATCTTCCGAGCCATGATAAATCCAGATGGGCAAATGCGCTATCAGCGGAGCTTTCGACACATCACCGCCGCCACAAACCGGAACTGCTGCTGCAAATAAATTCGGGTATCGCTCAATAGCATCATAGGTTCCAAAACCTCCCATCGAAAGACCGGTAATGTAAATACGATTGCTATCGATTGGCATTGTCTTGATCATTTTGCGAACAAGTTCAATGAGCAATTCCATTGGTTTCGTGGGCGTAGGTAGCAAACGCATGTCAGTAATGCCTTTGTCACGTGAGAAATTTGACCAGCTCATTTTCTCCGGGCATTGCGGCGCAATCACAAATGCAGGATGCAACATCATGTTCTGATCGGTTGCGAAATTCATCACGCCCCATTTCAGTTGCGCTTCATTATCATTGCCACGCTCGCCGGAGCCATGCAAAAAAATCACCAGCGGATATTTTCTCATGGTGTCTGCATCAGGAAAAAGTTGCCTGTACTTTAGTGTGTCGCCTTTTTCGTTCACATAAGTATTCATGCTGAAACGTGACGGTTGTGCAAATGCAAATTGCACGCTTACAAAAAATGTTATTATCAAAACGAAGATTGCTGATTTAATATGTTTCATCTTAAACTATGATTTATTTGATTGGATGAATGCTATGATTAACTGAAAGATCAATCATCACGATTTACGAAATTGGCAGCTTTATAATAAATTCTGCTCCTTCTCCTTCTTTTGTGTTCACTTTTAATTCACCACTGTGAGCTTTTATTATATCGTAGCTCATGCTCAATCCCAAACCTGTTCCTTGTCCTGTTGGCTTTGTAGTGAAGAAAGGCTGAAAAATTTTATCAACGATATTCAGAGGAACTCCATTGCCATTATCTTTTACATGAATATATATTCTGCCAATGTTCACATTCGGAAGCCCTACTCTTCTTGTAGTGACAGTTACCGTTGGTTCATAATGAGGGCCTCCTTCATGTTTAGGTATCGCTTTCTTCTTTTCCGTCACTGCGTAAAAAGCATTGTTGATCAGGTTCAGCAGCACTCGTCCCATATCCTGCGGAACAATATTTATTTTTCCGATTGTAGGATCGAAAACTGTTTTCATGGAAGCATTGAAACTTTTGTCTTTTGCTCTTAATCCATGATAGCTTAAGCGCAAATATTCATCAGCCAATTCATTGATGTCTGTAAGTTCTTTTTGTCCGGTGTTTTTTCTTGAATGCTGGAGCATTCCTTTCACAATCGCATCAGCGCGTTTGCCATGATGATTAATCTTTTCCAGATTCTGTTTAATATTTTCTGCAATCGCCTTTGCTTCATTAATATCTCCTTTTTCCAATTCTTCATTCATCTCAACAATCAGTTCATTGCTAACTTCAGAAAAATTATTCACGAAATTCAGCGGGTTTTGAATTTCGTGTGCAATGCCTGCAGTGAGCTCACCAAGCGAAGCCATTTTTTCTGCCTGTATCAATTGTGTTTGAGTCGATTTCAATTCTGCGACTGTATGTTCCAGTTCCTCTTTCTGCTTGGTAAGTTCGGCTGTTCGTTCTGCTACCTGTATTTCCAACTGATCTTTCAGCGAGATCACTTCCTTTTTCTTTTCTTCTTCAACTTTTGTTTTTTGTTTTTCTTTCTCTAAAGCCTTTTTCTGTTTATTAATGATCACTGCCATGACAAACATATATATCACGGAAAATACGGTAGCAGCTTCAAAAAAGCTTTTCCATCCGGAATAACGGTTTGCATCTGCAAGCTTGGCGATATCTGTGAACAACGATAAAATAATATAAGGGGCGATAGCAAATAAAACCTGTCTCGCCGCTTGCAATTCTTTTTCTGAATAAAGAAGGTAAATCAGATAAAGCATCAGTAAATGCGACAGCCAAACAGCGACAATACGTGACTGCGGAAGAGCTACATTAATTACGAACAATCCGATTGCTGCATACAAGATGTACTTAAAAATATGATCCCATTTGGGAAGTTTGGCAGCCATCTCCAACGATCTGCGCAAGTACCACGTAATAACAATCGTTACAATGAGGTCAAACGTCATATACTATCAATTTGATTAGGAAAGGTTTTTTGAACAGAGAATTTTGTTGTTACTAAATTAAGGAGTATAGCAACAATAAACTCAGAGAAGCTAACTTCTTTTATGAGGGGTCTGTTTTTTGAAAGCCTGTGCGCCAATGCTATCTAATGAATGTGCCTGCGCTTGATAATGCCGCCTGAAGCTTCTTTGATGGTGCTTGCAAACACGAATGCGTTCGGGTCAATATCATTCACTAAATTCTTAAGCTTGCGCATTTCAAGCCTTGTGATGATGGTGAAAATAATATCAACATCGCTGTGCACTTCAAATTTTCCGGGCAGATAGCCGCGCTCGCCTTTGTAAACAGTAATGCCTCGTCTTAATTCATTCACGAGACGGTCTTTGATAATCTCGCTTTTGCCGGAAATGATAGTGACACCAGTATATGCTTCAATTCCTTCTACAACATAATCCACGGTTTTAGATGCAGTGAAATAAGTGAGCATGGAATACAACGCAGTGGGAAGGCCGAAATGAAAAGCAGCTATGCTGAAAATGACAATGTTCAATGCCATGATGATTTCGCTGATCGTAAAACTTGTTTTCCGCCAGGTATAAAGCGCCAGCACTTCAATGCCATCAACTGCACAACCGGCTCGCATGGTCAGTCCAATTCCAACGCCAAGAAAAAATCCTCCGAAAATGGATACCAATAATTTATCTGAAGTAATGAGCGGATAAGGAATATATAACAAACAAAGCCCGAGCATGATGATGCAAAAAAGTGTTTTTGCAGCGAACCTTTTGTTAATAGAATAAATACCCATGATGATGAAGGGCAGATTGGCAATCAGAATGATGTAAGCAAGATTGATTTTATATTCAGTATGCATCAGGATTTCATGAATGAGCAGTGAGATGCCTGTGACACCACCATCAAAAAAATCATTCGGCACCAAAAAACCTTTTAATGCAAAGCCTGCAGTAATAACACCAAGAATGATTAATATAATATCGCTTACATAAAAATCTTTATGCCCTGTAACTGATTTGTGAGATGATTCATCCTGCTCTAAAGCCAACAGGTTTTGATGTTGCTTCTCAGACAATTTTGCTTTTGCAGTTTCAGTGAAATATTGATGCGAGTGCAGAAATTTGATTTGTTGATGAATCCATTCTTCCCTGCTTTTGATAGTACCTGCTTCATACATTTCCAGGTATAAATTTTCCGCTCTTGCCGTATAATTATCAGTGCCCAGATAATAAAGATCCGCATCACATAAAATTTCCGCCAGCTTATCTTTCGGGTCCTGAGGGATTTTTGTAGCCATAATCAAGTCACACACTTTTCTTATCTGTTCATCATTATAATCAAACTGATGAAGATAAGTTTGAGCAAAGCTGCAGGACACTTCTTCATGCCCTATATAAGCTTCCAAAAAACCTGTGTCATGAAGCAATGCTGCAGTGCTTAAAATAGTGAGCTCATCTCCGGAAATATTCTCCGCTTTAGCCAGCTCTTCCGCATAATTGATTACCTCCGTCGTATGCTGTATGCCATGATACAAAAGGAATTTCGGAAGATCCGTTTTAAGCTTATCGAGTATAAAATTTTTCGCTTTGTAAAATTGCATGGCTTAGTGAGCTATTGTAGATTGTAAATATAACAAGCTTTTATTAGTCTGCATTTATTTGTGCGCAGTGAATGAGAATACTAAAAAACAAAACCAGTAAAAAAACAATCGCAATAATTTAAAGATTATAGCAAAGATTTATACTACAAATCTGTATTCGTGATGAAACCGGAATTGAGTGGGTTGAAAGTCTTGAAAGATGGATTGCATAAAGATAATACCTTAAATGCGGAGACGGCGAGATTCGAACTCGCGATACGGTTTCCCGTATACACACTTTCCAGGCGTGCTCCTTCAACCACTCGGACACGTCTCCTTATTGAGGGCAGCAAAAATACATTTTACAATTCAGTTGCGGAAGATTTTTTCTGCATTTGCTGTAGTCACCACAGCCACTTCTTCAACACTCACATTTTTGACTTCAGCAAGTTTCTGCGCCACATAAATAATATAGCTGCTCTCATTTCTTTTCCCACGGAACGGAACAGGTGAAAGATATGGCGCGTCTGTTTCAAGCACCAAATGGCTCAGGTCGATATCCTTCAACGCTTCAGGCAAAGTCGATTTCTTGTAAGTAAGCACTCCGCCAATGCCAAGATAAAACCCAAGATCTATAATCTCTTTTGCTTCATCTGCATTTCCGGAGAAACAGTGAAAGATTCCACCAAGCTTTCCGTTCTGATGTGTTTTCACTACATCGATGCTTTGCCTCATCGATTCGCGGGAATGGATAACAATGGGCAAATCGTAATGAAGCGCCCATTCAATTTGCAGATGAAAAGCCTCAAATTGATTTTGATCAAAGTTCCTGTCCCAATAAAAGTCTAAGCCTATTTCTCCTACCGCTGCGAACTTTCTTTTTTGCAAAAGTTCTTCCACTATTTTCAGTTCTTCTTTAAAATTTTCTTTCACTGAGCATGGGTGAAGACCAGCCATGGCAAAGCATTTGCCGGGAAATTTGGTTTCAATTCCGAGCATAGCTTGCAAAGTGCTGCTATCAATGGCAGGCAGGTAAAATTTTTCAACGCCGGCAACTTCTGCTCTTTGAATCACTTGTTCTATATCTCCTTCAAATTCCTTAGAATATAAATGGCAATGTGTGTCTCTCAGTTTCATTGTTTATCGCTTAAAAATAAGGTGTGCTTCACCGTTGAAAGATTGGTTTCTTGGCGTTATTGCCTTCAAAGTACCGTAAAAACCACATCGTTTTATTAACATAAAAAATTAAAAATGTGCTTTTTTGAAATTACTTTTTTATTAATTAAAAAAGTGTTTTACCTTTAAACCAGTTTTCATAGGGTACGGATTAAAAACGGGCCAGGGTGTCTACCCAGGCCCAATTCATTTAACGACAGTTTGTTGCTCTTCTTAACGCAAATTTTTCTCAAAAAAACTTTCACTTAAGCGCTTCGAAATTATAGCCTTTACCTGCAAAAAAATTTAAAGTCTCTGGCAACGCAATCCTCATTCTTTCAAATGCTTTTTCGCTGTCATGAAAAACAATGATCGAACCTTGCTTTGTATTTCTCAGCACATTCAGCATGCATTGTTCTGCAGAAATTTTTGTATCAAAATCTGCACTGAGCACATCCCACATAATTATTTTAAAACCGGTTTTTTGCAGACATGCAATTTGAAATTTTTTTATCCTCCCATAAGGCGGACGAAAAAGATCGGAGTCAATATATTTTTTTGATTGTTCGATGTCATCGAAATATTTTTTATCATTCACTTTCCATCCATTCAAATGATTGTGTGTGTGATTGCCGACGCGATGACCTTCCTGCAAAATTCTTTTATAGATTTCAGGATATGCAGCTACATTTTTCCCAATGCAAAAAAAAGTAGCTTTTGCGTTGTATTTTTTTAATTCATCCAGCACAAAAGGTGTCGCTTCCGGATGTGGTCCGTCATCAAACGTGAGATAAAATTTTTTTTCCTGGGTTACAATATCCCAGATGCAGGAAGGATATATTTTTTTTAACAGCCATGGAGTTTTTACGAGATAGAACATGTTGCAAATTTCAGCAAATAGCGCAGCAAATCAATAGGTATTGATGTGAATGACATTTTTTTTATCGCGAAATATTTTCCCGTGTTTGCTCACGAATTCCTCCTGTGTTTTTTCATCAGTCAAAATCTTATCCATGTATTTTCTCACTTCATCGTTAAGCAACGAAACAGCATCGCCAAACAAAAGCGCTTCATCAATATATCCGCGCAAAAGCGCCTCTAACTGGCTGTTGAATAAATTCACTCCTGCGTATATATCGCTGCCGAGTATTTTGTTACCAGACACGCACACAAAACCAACAACGGAAGTATCGGTGGTCTTGAATTTTTGCAGGAAATAATTAAAATAATCATCCCCCGGAAGATTAAGCTCTTTCATCTTTTTTTTCTTCTTTGCCTCGGCTTCAGGTTCGCGCTGCGACAGGTACGCCAATGTTTTGCTATTAATATGCCCACGTTCTAATTGGTTGTCTATTTCTCTCCATATCTGCACCTGGTTTTTTGTGCTGTCGAGCACTTTCCTCAAGTGCGTGTTTGCAAAACCACTGTAAATAAATTCTTTTTCTTTGTCGCTCCATCTGTCTTCTTCCACACACATCACTGGTATGTATTGATCGTGTTTTGAAGGCTGAAGTATCGTGTCGCGCATCACCATTCTGTCTTGTCGCCCGCCGGCAACCAATTCGCCGGAATTCACATAAATAGGGCTGTCTGATTCATTATTAATACGAAGCCAATGCACATTTTCGGTAGAAGCAGTGCCACGTTCTGTGACTGTTACTATCCCATTTTTGATGGCGTTGCCAAGAGATATGACTTTAGGAATTCCAATGATGCCACCATCGCCTGTGTTCCTTTGTCTTATCGGAATTATTTTAAGATTTTTATAAGTGAAAGCACTGTCATAATCTACAAACAGCGTTTCGTAAGTTAGCTGAGCGCAAGCGACTGTTGCACTTAACAGAAGCAATATTGAAAACAGAAGTCTCATTAGTAAGAAGGGTATAAATGTAATAAAATAAACCCGAGAATGCTACTACCCTGCTGCTTTTCAAATCTTGTATATTTGCGGCTATGAACAAAAAAGTGAGGGTGCGTTTTGCGCCAAGCCCTACAGGCGGATTGCATATTGGCGGCGTTCGCACGGTGTTATATAACTATTTATTCGCCCGGCATCATGGGGGCGATTTCATTTTAAGGATCGAAGACACAGACCAAACGCGTTTTGTGCAGGGAGCTGAAGAATATATCTATGAAACGCTTAGCTGGTGCGGTTTAGAGCCTGATGAAGGCCCGAAGCATGGCGGCAGTTTCGGTCCTTACCGCCAAAGTGAAAGGAAAGAAAATTACCGCAAATATGCTGAGCAATTGGTGAACGAAGACAAAGCTTATTATGCGTTTGATACACCTGAAGAACTGGATGCAAAAAGAAAAACTGTTGCCAATTTTCAGTATAATATTTCATCAAGAACTGAGATGAAAAACTCTTTGACGCTCGATGAAAGTATTGTTAAAAAAATGCTTGCTGAAAATGTTCCGCATGTGATCAGGATTAAAATGAACGCAGATGAAGAAGTGAAATTTACAGACATGATCCGTGGTGAAGTTTCATTCAACACTTCTCAGGTGGATGATAAAGTTTTATTGAAAGCAGATGGGATGCCCACTTATCATCTGGCTGTTGTGGTGGATGATTATCTCATGCAAATCACTCATGCTTTTCGTGGAGAAGAATGGCTGCCGAGTGCACCGGTTCATATTTTATTATGGAAATATTTATTTGGCGAAGAGAATATGCCGCAATGGGCGCATCTTCCATTGATATTAAAACCTGATGGAAATGGCAAGCTTAGCAAGCGTGATGGTGAAAGGCTTGGCTTCCCGGTGTTCGCGATGGATTGGACAGACCCGAAAACGAATGAAAAAACAACAGGTTTTAAAGAAAGAGGATTTTTGCCGGAAGCATTTATCAATATGCTTGCATTATTAGGATGGAATGACGGAACTGAACAGGAAATTTTTTCTTTGCAAGAACTGATTGAAAAATTTTCGATGGAGCGTGTTCATAAGGGCGGCGCAAAATTTAATTATGAGAAAGCAAAATGGTTCAATCATGAATGGATAAAACAGTCCGCAGTCGGCAGTTTTCAGTTGGCACTGAGAAAGCTTCTTGGAGAGAGTGGCATTGTTGTTAATGACGAAAATAAATTTTTGAAAGTATTAGAATTAGTGAAAGACAGGTGCACATTACTGACTGATTTTGTTCAGCAATCTTCTTTCTTTTTTCAATCGCCAACAAACATTGATATTTCTCCTATCAAACCGAAATGGGATGAAAAGAAAAATCTTTTTTTTATGGAGCTGATCCGTGCTTATGAATTGATGAATTTATGGCGGCATGATGAACTTGAAAAAGAATTCAAAGAAATTGCCGCCGCCAATGAAATTAAAGCAGGCGATGTATTATTGCCATTTCGCATCATGCTGGTTGGCGGTAAATTCGGTCCCGGTGTTTTTGATATTGCATCTATTCTTGGAAAAGAAGAAACTATCAGCAGGATTAAACATTTGCTTCAATTATTATAAATCTATAAGGTTTCAAAAACCTTATAGGTTTTCAAAAGCCTGTTGTATCTTTCTGCAAATAAAATTTCATGCAAAAGCTCAACAGGCTTTTATTTTTTTTTGCTTTTATCAAATTTATTCTTCCCTTCTTATTGCAAAGTTCTTTTTACGAACCTCACCGCGATGAATTTTTATATCTCGCCGAAGGCAATCACATGGCATGGGGTTTTATGGAAGTGCCACCATTGCTTTCTGTTTTTGCATGGCTCACCAATCTATTTGGCGGCAGCATGTTCTGGATAAAATTCTGGCCTTCGTTGTTCGGTGCACTTAATTTCATTCTTACAGGAAAAATTATTATTTCTCTTGGCGGAAGATATTTTGCATTGTTGCTCGGATTTCTTCCATTTGTTACGGGTGCGTATTTGCGTGTTCATTATTTATTCCAGCCAAATTTTCTCGAGATATTTTTCTGGACATTGATTGCGTATAGCTGTATCCGTTATGTTCAAACGCAAAAAAATAAATGGCTCTATGTGTTAGGAATTGCTATAGGTTTCGGAATGCTGAGCAAATATTCTGTGCTGTTTTTTGCTGTTAGCGTAATAGGCGGGTTATTAATAACCGGCCACCGACAATTATTTACAAACAAACATTTTTATTATGCTGCAGCAATCGGCTTTCTCATTTTCCTTCCTAATCTCATCTGGCAATTTGTATATCATTTCCCGGTTGCTATTCACATGAGAAAACTACAGCGCACCCAACTGCAATATATCAGCCCGGCCAGTTTTTTAATCGACCAGTTTATGATGAATTTTGCCTGCGCATTTATATGGGTTGTCGGTTTAATTTGGACAGGGTTCTCGGCAAAAGCAAAATCATACAGGTTCATCGCGTGGGCTTATGTGCTTGTGATTGTATTGTTATTATTAGGTCATGGGAAAAATTATTATGCACTCGGTGCGTATCCTGTTTTGTTTGCCTTCGGCGCATATCAATTTGAACAACTTACTCTGAAACGCATTTATTTTCTACGTTATGTTTCTGTTGCATTCATTATTTTCATTGGTTACTATTCCATTCCTCTTTTATTACCTGTATTTGAACCAGTAAAGCTCGCCGCTTTTTACAGAGCAAAACACCTGGAAAAAACAGGTGCGCTAAAATGGGAAGATTTGAAAAATCATCCGTTGCCACAAGACTTCGCTGATATGATTGGATGGAAAACAATGGCAGAACAAACAGCAAAATTGTATAATAGTTTGCCTGAAGAAGAAAAAATGAAAACAGTTGTCAAGAGCGATAACTATGGCTTGTGTGGCGCTTTAAATTTTTATGGTAGCAAATTAGGATTACCGCAAGTGTATGGATATGATGCATCATTTCTGTTATGGATACCAGACACATTTAATGTAACGAATGTGATAACGGTTGGAGAAGAAATGCCTGATCCGAAAAGGGATCTTCTAAAATATTTCGAAAGTATTTCGGTAAAATACGAACTGAAAGATTCACTGGCGAGAGAAGATGGCAGCAAAATTCTTTTATGGTATCATTGCAACGCTGATACATTGAGCCGTTTTTTGAAAACCGAGATCGCAGAAAAGAAAAAAATCTTTTATAGTAATTGAATTGTAAATCTTCTTCTACTTTTGATGAAGATCGTTTGCTTAATTGCCCTTTATGAACAGACCGATTCGTGTTTTAGTTGCCAAAGTCGGGCTTGACGGCCATGACCGCGGCGCCAAAGTGATTGCTACTTCATTGCGTGATGCCGGCATGGAAGTGATTTATACAGGTCTTCGGCAAACTCCTGAAATGGTGGTGAACGCCGCATTACAGGAAGATGTAGATGCAATCGGCATCAGCATTCTGAGCGGGGCTCACATGACCGTTTTCCCGAAAATTATTCAGTTGATGAAAGAAAAAGAAATGGATGATGTGCTGCTGACCGGCGGCGGCATCATCCCGGAAGATGATATGAAACAACTGAACGAAATGGGCGTTGGAAAATTATTTGCTCCCGGAGCAACAACTACAGATATCGCCGAGTATATCAAAAGCTGGGTGAAAGATAATAGAAGTTTTTAAGTGACTAATATTAATCAAATTTCAGGTAGGCGTAACCGTTTCAATTTAGAAATAATCCTGATAGCAACAATTAGTGCCACACAAATCAACAGATCAATTTCTCTGGAAACGCCGGCTCTTAAAAGCAACACATAAATTATTCCGCCAATTAAACATATTGTTGCATAAAGCTCTCCTCTTTTCAAAAGGTCAGGAACTGTGTTGCTTAAAATATCTGCCAGTAAACCGCCGAATGTTGCTGATATAACACCCATCAGCACGGCATAGACACCATTCACCCCATGCTCAAAGCTTCTTTCAATGCCACCAACTGTGAACATGCCGATGCCGATGGCATCAGTGATAAAAAAAGTTCGCTTGAATTTTGAAATATTTTTCTTCACTAGAGAAACAATCACCACAGCACTTGCAACCAGCGAAAGAGCAATATTATCGTTCACCCAGTTTACAGGTTTGATGCCCAGCAATACATCTCTTATTGTGCCACCACCATACGCCGTAACAAATGCAAGAATGATGGCGCCAAAGATATCCATGTGAAATGTTCTCGCCTTAAGCGCCCCGGTAGCAGCAAATACAAATGTGCCGGTGTAAAGAATAATATCAACAACCTTCATGCTTGAAAGTTACTTAAAAACAAAATGCACATGCATTATCTTCGTTGAATAAAATTTTATTATGGCTTATCAAACTTTGCTCACTGAGCTTACAGATCATATTTTCATTATCACCATCAACCGCCCTGATAAATTAAATGCACTTAACAAAACAGTGATTGAAGAATTGGGCGATGCCATCAATGAGATTTATTATAACCAAGAAATAAAAGCCGCTATAATTACTGGCAGCGGAGCGAAAGCGTTTGTTGCAGGCGCAGACATCAGCGAGTTCACTTCGCTTGATGGCAAAGGCGGCAAAGCACTTGCGCGGAAAGGACAGGAAAATGTTTTTGATAAAATTGAAAACTCGCCGAAACCAATTGTTGCAGCCGTGAATGGGTTTGCGCTTGGTGGGGGCTGCGAACTTGCGATGGCTTGTCATTTTCGTTTAGCAAGTGATAATGCAAAATTCGGTCAGCCTGAAGTGAATTTGGGGTTGGTGCCCGGTTACGGTGGCACACAAAGGCTGACACAACTCATTGGCAAAGGAAAAGCAATGGAATTGACTCTTTCAGGGAATATGATTGATGCCAATGAAGCATTGAGATTGGGATTAGCAAATCATGTAACGACTCTGGAAAATTTATTACCAGAAACAAAAAAGATTTTGGAAACGATAAATAGTAAAGCCCCTCTTGCTATTGCCGAAGCCATCGCTCTTGTTAACCACGCTGCTTATGGAAAGGAAAAAGGATTGCAAAAAGAAATAGAATCATTTGGGAAATTATTTGATACGATAGATGCGAAAGAAGGCGCCAAAGCATTTCTTGAAAAAAGGAAAGCTAACTTTACCGGGAAATAAAATTTACTTTCTTGCTCACTGCTAACAGCTTAAAGCTCGCATTTCATTTCACTCATATCCATTTTGAAAAATAATCGTTTGCCCCTTTATTGTCGGCATTTCTGCAATATTATCATGCACTGAAACAGAAGAACGGTTTGCACCTTTTATCATCCATGTTTTGAATGGCAGTTTTATTTTTAGTATTCCGCCGTGCTCTGAAAAAATTTTCACTTCAGTAGCCACTCCATTTTCTTTTTTTGCACTGATCAAAAATGCTCCTTCCGCTCTTAATGTCTTAAATGAAACACTTTTCCATTCATCCGGAACAGCAGGGAAAATTTCAATCACATCATCATGATTTTGGAGAAGCAACTCATGTACTCCCTGCGCAAATGCAAAGTTTCCTTCGAGCGTGAAAGGGCGATATGTGAATGAAGAATATTGCCCACCCTTTTGATCACCATTCAAATGAAAACTATTTGGTGAACAAAAATTGCTTGCAAATATCTGCAATTGCTTTACTGCGCTGTCTGCTTCTTTAGCTCTTGCATATAAAGATGCCATCCAGCTAAACGAGTACCCACACCATTCACCGGTTCCATGCACTTCTATATTGTGCAAAGATTTCTTAATGATATCTGCATCATCATTATTATTAACATCAAGCAGGCACAATGGATAAATCGCCATATAAGGTGACATATGTCGATGCGAAACATTTAAGTTTTGTCCTTTTGCAATTGTTAGTCCGGTTTCATTAATATCAAAATAAGGAAGAAATTTCAGAGAAGAAATCCGCTTGCGTGTTGCAATAGTCGTATCAAATTCATTGATTTTATTTTTCACTTTGATGGTATATCTGCATAATGCCAAATCGTAATTAGTGAAACTATTGAACCATGCATCAATTCTGTTGTCATTAAATTCAGGGCTTGAGCTGAGCGGCAACTGATGCGTTTCTTTGTTGATCATGCTGAGTAAAAATTCCATCGCATCATTATAATATGGTTTCAGTTTGTTGTAGAAAAAATTTTTGTCCATGCTATATTTCCATTGCCAGTAAAAATGTTGCGCAAGCCAGCAAACGGTTGTCGGGCTAACAGAATATTGAATCCATCCACCCATTGGCTTGCCGCTGATGGTTGTTACACCGGGAACATTTAATCCATTCACTTCAAAACATTGTTTTGTCCATCGCTTATTTTCTTCTCTCGTCTTCCAAAGAAAATTAGTGTAGGATTGAGTCAGGTCAAGATGATTGCTCGCGTATCCAGGCCAATAACTTAATTGAGTATTCAGATCATTATGAATATCTCCTTTCCATGGCGGAAGATTTCCATTATCGGCAGTCCATATTGCCTGCAAAGAAATCGGTGGCGTATTGCTTCTTGCCACACAACCAAATTTGTACATCTCTAAATAATATTGCTTCTCAATCAACTTATCAGGAATAGAAATGGAAGATTGAGACCAGAAATTTTTCCACCATGCAATATGAGACAACCAGCCAGTTGGGTCTTTCGAAGCAGGATTCATTTCAGGCAACATAGCATGTTTATTGAAACCAATTGTCCATTCGCCAACAAAATTTGTTTCAGAAAATTTTTTCCATGTAACCAGCACTTCATAATAATTCCCGTTCCATGTTGGCTGGTGATACAAAATGCTGTTAGCTGTTTTGCTGATTGTTCCTTTTTTATATCCCAATCTCTCAAGCCCTTGTCCTTCCACACTGTTGCCTGTTGAATTATTTTTATCGGAACTATATCCGGGAATGATTAATGAAGGAATTAAATCACTGATAGAAAAACCTTTTTGGAGATTTTCAAAACCGAAATATCCGATTTGATTGGCTGCATGAATGTAATTGTGGAATAAAACGCCGTTTTCAAATTTCACAGTTGCCAATGCCTGCACAATATCTACTCCGCTTGATATAATCTTTCCGAATTTCTTCAAATCAAATTCAAGCGCAGCACCCGGAATTTTTGTAGGCGCTGGATATTTTTCATAAGGTTCATCGCCTAATTTTTGTACGGTATCGTATTGCCTTTTTTTTACTTGTTCAACAACCCATGGAAATTTCAACTTATCAATATCAGGCATCGGTCTGTCATCCCACAAATCAACCCTGTCTAAAGAAAGCCTCATCATATCATCTCTTTGCCAAATCAATGCACCAAGCCACCCATTGCCGATGGGAAGGCCTTCATCCCATCTTTTTGCAATCGAATCAAAAGCAAGATTATGTTCCGGTTTCGGTTGTGCAGCAACATTAGATAAAAAACAAACCATCACAATCGGAAAAAATAATCTTCTACTCATATTGCAGGTTATTTCTTTATTAGAGGTGCTTTTGATGTCACTGTATCATCAGGAGAAAAAGGCACATTATAGCCTCCTGAATCAACAATAGTTTTCGGAAACATCTTTTTTATTTCAGCCCAATCGTTTTTATTAATACCTGTTTGGAAAAGATAAAGCGATTGCAGGTTTTTCAAATCCTTCAATTGTGCTATTCCGGCTGCAGTAATTTTAGTGCCGACGATATTCAATGAACGTAGTTGTTTTAATTCTTTCAGATGAGCAATCCCAGTATCAGTAATATTTGTATGAGCCAATTGCAATTTGATAAGCTGATCGCATTGAGCCAAAATAGAAAGAGCGGAATCAGAGATTTTAGAGTTATTCAAATCCAGCCAGATCAATTGCTTTTTTAGAGGAAGCAATAACGAAATATCCTTGTCAGAAACAGTTGATGAAGTCACAAAATTTGCAAACAGATAATTATTATTTTGAGCTACAGCTTCAACAATTATTCCTTTCTCTCTGAGTTTTTGCAATGCAGTTTCATCAGCTTTCTCAACAGGTTTCTCAGGAACATCTGCATTGGGCTTTTTTTCTGCAGTTTCGTTTTGCAAAGCTGTTAATGCAGATTTTATTTTGTCTGCCTGCGGAATTTGCTTAACCTTTTTTGAAAAGCTTGCACCGTTATCAATCCACCATTTTAATAATGAAATTTCCCGTTCGGCAAGCTGAGGTTTTTCTTTAGGTGCCATGTGGTGCTCATCTTCACGAGGGAGCAGGACTCGTTTTATCAATTCACTCCCGGAAGATTTTCCGGCAATAATAACAACGCCATCTTTTCCACCTTTCATCATTGTAACGGAATCGTCTAACCGGAGTTTTCCTTTTTGTTTGTTTGACCCATGGCATGAATAACATTTCTCCTGAAAGATCGGTTTCACTACATCTTCATAAACCAATGCTTCCTGCACATTAACTATTGGCTTTCGTTTAAATGTTGTCGAACTGTCGTTACTAAAAATATTTTCCAGCGGCTGTGTCAGGTAATCGCTGCCATGCGTTAATGAACCACCAAGATGACCGGTAATGAAAATCAATGCAACCAGTAACAATGCCAGTGGCAATTGCCATTTGTGCAATGAATTTTTTCTCCTGAAATAATAAATCAAAATTGAAATTGCTGCAACGCCAATGCCCATCCATTGATGAATATTCACTGCATCTTCATCATAATCGCCTGTTTGAGAAAGTATATATCCTGTAATGCAGGATAAAATCGCAGATATCATTCCAAGCAATAAAATAATATTTATCGCCGGCTGCAAATGAGCATATTTATCTTTTCTCGATTGCCATAAGAACAAACAAGCAAGCAATAAAATGCCTATTGGAAGATGAACAAGAACAGGGTGAAGATGACCGAGAAGTTGAAGCATAGTTGATAGATACGAGTTACGAGATGCCGGATCTGATTTGTTTATCTTTTATTTTCAAGCTTGATAAAATATGAGTTGTAAAACAATGATGCTGTAGCCATATCCGTTATCTCGCATCTCCTGTCATTTACTACAAATATCTCTTCCTCAACAACTGCATCATGTGAACATTAATCGCCCATTGATCTGCAACAGGCTGAACAGTGTATGGCAGTGCAGGCATGTAATGTGGAGGACCGAATTCAGTTAAGATGGTTAATCGCTCGCCATTTTTTCTTTTTATTTCAACGACTTTATCCCACCAGGCAAAATGTGCTTTCACTGCATCATCCCATTCAGGTGCACGTGGGTCATTTACCTGCGGCCCTTCCTGATGACCAATACGCGCATGTATATGATCTACCCGTTGCAGAGCCATATTAACTGTTTCCTGTTGATCCTGTAACAAACTTTCATGAACATTGCACCAATGAGAAATGTCTAATGTGATTCTTAATCCAGGGATTTTCTCCATAAAATTTTTTGCAACCGGAGCTGAATATAATATTCTTGAGCGATGGGTTTCATGACAGATCTTTATTCCTGTTTGCTTTGAAAGCTGCATGGTATGCTCAATAAAATTTTTATTGTCATCAAAAGAAAAATAATCTTTCCCTGAGTGGCAATTGATATAAAGAGGTTTCTGCACAGTGTTGGTTGCAGCAGCATCAATCATTTTTGTGAATGAAGCAAAATTATCTTTGAAATTTGATTCATGACCTGCTGTGAGAAAACCCACTTCAAGATTATTTTTTTTCAGAGCGCTAAATAATTCATCCTGATCTTTTTTTTCAAGCGGCCACCATATTTCTATTCCATCATAACCATCATGTTTCGCTTTGGCGCAGTATTCATCAATTGTTCCCGGGAAGCCCCAGTTAGTAGCTAATATTTTCAATTCAAAATTGCTGCTCATATTAAAAGTAGGTTTGTTTGATAATGCGAACGTGTCTAATGAAGAAAGAAATAATGCTGTGCTTGCCGTTGTTGATGCCTGAATAAAATTTCTTCTTTTCATAAATTTATTTTCTCAACCTTAAACTCAGAGCCCGTTAACTCCAGTCAAACCGAACTTCTTTACCATCCAACTTCCATAAAGCAGGGCGATAATTGGTTATCCAATCCAAAGGCTCTGCAATTGGCTGCGGCTTTGCTGCTGCTTCAAAACTTTTTTTGATGAATTGTTTTTGCTCTTCGCCTACTGCGGCCGGCTGTGCTGAAATAAATAATGGCGCACTGCTTTCTGCAAGCAATTGCATCCATTGTTTGTTTTTTTCCCACGGCACTTTATTGGTAAGCCCGACACAATCGCCATCTGCTTCATAAAAAGTTTTGTGCTGCACCATCCGGAAACCAAGTGTGTTCACGCCCATTTTTCTGGTACGATCCCATTCCTGTCCGCTGGTATCGTCACCAATCCTATTCAGTTCAAACATTCCTGCAGATAGATGGCTCATGGTATTGCAACCGATGATATATATGTCGCCTGCGCCTTCGCGTATGGCTTTGTACAAATTCAGAATAATTTCTGCATTGGTTTTTGTGTTGTCATTGAAATGCCAGTTAGGTTCTGTCAGATCATCTTTCATTTCAAAGCCCCATCTTGCAAAAATGTCGTAGGTTGTATAATCGTGCTTTACCATTTCATAACCCCAATGCTTATACGTAATTAAGTAATTTTTTACCCGCTCAATATTTTCTTCTATTGTGGGATCAAGAAAAGGGTTTTTAGGATCATTGCGGTTTTTGATAGATGGCATCAATAGATTTGGCTTTTCATTCTGGTCGGCACATAAAACTCTTGTCCATAAACCGGGCCGCATTCCTAATTGTTTTATCTGCTCAGCCAGCTTAGACATGTCACCAAATTTATTATTAGGAGCTTCGCAAACTTCACCTGCAGCCCAGCCTTCATCAATCACTGAAAAAGGTTTGTTGGATGTGCTCGTGATTAATGGCGCCATCAATGAAGTATGCTGAAGAATAAGTTCTGCTGAATTATGTCCATAAGCAAAATACCAATCGTTGATACCATAAACAGGTTGAGCAACTTTGCGCGGATTATCGCACATCATTTTGCAAAAGCGCCGCACTGTTGCAAAAACATTTTCACTGCTCTCATTTTTTGTAGTAATAATATCCGCAGCATGTAATGTTCTGTTTTTTAGTTGAACACCATCACCACCGGATTTAGTATCCATTGATAAACTCAATACATCGCCATTTGTTTCCCAATAACAAATCGAATTACAACCTGTTTTCACACCAAAACAATTCGTTTCTTTATCATCATGCGCTATCACATACCATGGCATTTTTGCTTTTTGGCTAAGTGGTTCCCATTGAACATCACCATAAGTTCTTTCCCAATGGTCGCCGAGCAATTGAGCAGTTTTTGATATCGGATATTTCCAGGAAAGCTTTACTGTTTTTAATGCAAGTGTTGGAGATAGGACATGTACAGAAATCAAATTACTAACCTGTTTCAATTTCACTTCTGCATCATTATATTTCCACGATGATTGTGCTGATGATTTCATTTCATGCCATCCGTCATTCGTTAAAATGGAAACTGCATCAGGCAATTTGATGCTGTAATTTTTTTTCCCTTCTGCTCTGATATAATCTGCGATCAATAAACTTCCAAGAGATGCTCCTGATAAGCGGATAAAATTTCTGCGTTGCAATGTAGTTATTGGTTTATTATATGATTAAGCAATGATTTCGTTGAGCACTTTTCCGCTCACATCAGTTAGCCTGAATGGCCGGCCTTGAGATTCATAAGTAAATTTTTCATGGTCAAACCCAAGCTGGTTAAGGATGGTAGCTTGTATATCAAAAGCTTCCACCTTTCCGCTCACAATACTATATCCGATTTCATCTGTTTCACCATAAGACGAGCCCCCTTTTATTCCACCGCCTGCCATCCACATACTAAATGCTTCTCCATGATGATCTCTTCCTTTGAAAGGCATTTGTTTTCCTTCGCGATTTTCCTGCATCGGCGTTCTGCCAAATTCAGCTCCCCAGATCACTAAAGTTTCGTCCAATAATCCGCGTTGTTTTAAATCTAATAATAATGCAGTAACAGGCCTGTCCACTTTTCTGCATTTATTGATCAAACCAATATCAACTGCATTTTTTGCCGAATCACCATGCGCGTCCCAGCCCCAATCGAACAACTGCACAAAGCGTACACCTTTCTCAACTAATTTTCTCGCAAGTAAAACATTGTTGGCAAAACTTGCTTCACCTGGTTTGGTACCATACATCTCATGAATATAATCGGGCTCATCATTGATGTTCATCACTTCAGGAACTGATATCTGCATCTTATACGCCATCTCGTATTGAGAGATACGCGAAAGAATTTCCGGGTCTTTATATTCTCCGTACTCTTCATGATTTATTTTGTTGATGGCATCTATAGAAGCTTTCCTGATATCGCGATCCATACCATTCGGATCTTTGATAAACAATACAGGGTCACCTTCGCTTCTGCATTGCACGCCTTGATATACACTTGGCAAAAAACCACTTCCCCACACACTTTTTCCTGCATCAGGGTTGTTGCCGCCAGACGTAAGCACCACAAAGCCGGGAAGGTCCTGATTCTCGGATCCCAATCCATAAGTAACCCATGAACCAATGCTCGGTCTTCCCAATCTTGGCGAACCAGTATGCATTAATAATTGTGCAGGCGCATGATTGAACTGATCAGTGGTCACTGCATTGAGCATTGCAATTTCATCAACCACTGTTGACAGGTGCGGAAGATTATCAGACAGCCATATCCCGCTTTGTCCATGTCTTTTGAATTTTGCCTGTGGGCCAAGCATTTTCGGAACGCCGCGAATGAATGCAAATCTTTTTCCTTCCAATAATGAAGGCGGACAGCTTTGCCCGTCTAATTTGGCAAGCTCAGGTTTATAGCTGAACATCTCCAGTTGTGATGGCGCACCAGCCATGTGTAAATAAATAACTGATTTGGCTTTGCCCGGGAACATCGGCGCTTTTGGCATCAGCGGATGTGCAGGGTCAAAAATCGTTTGTGCATAACCGTTAGATGTGCCGAATTTGCACCCACCGATTAGTGAGCCCAATGCAAGAGCACCGAGACCCATTGCGCTCTCTTTCAAAAAATGGCGGCGCGTTAAAAATTGAAGTCTTCTTTCATTTGCTTCATTCACCAGCCGTTGATTATTTAATTCGTCTCTGGTCATAATTATTAGTCTGAACTATGATTTTATCCTTGTTGTTCTGATTCTTCTGATATTTAGAATATCTAGTTAATCAGATAAATCAGGCCAAAATCGTGGTTAATTCTTACTTACCCATTCATCCAAATTCAGCATCGCATTTGCAACAACAACCAAAGCTGCTGTTTCAGGATTATTATGTTCATCCATCTGTCCTGTCATTTCGCAAGTGTTGTCTTTATCGTTTTTAAATTTGGAATATGATTCGTTGTATAATTCAACCAACGCTTTTAACCTGTTATCAGAAATTGGTTTGAGCATCATTTTTTCATAGCCTTTTTTAATTTGATTGCTTACTTCTTTACCACCCAATTTCTGCATTGTAAAAGCAAAATGCCGCGACATAACAAGATAGGCTGAATCATTTAATGTAGTTAATGCCTGCAATGGTGTGTTTGTTCTTATCCTTCTTGTAATGCAAACTTCTCTGGCACCCCCATCAAATGTAATCATAGAAGGATATGGCGCAGTCCTTTTCCAAAAAGTATAAACAGCTCTGCGAAATTGATTTTCTCCTTCGCTCAATTTCCAGCTTTCATCATTGTACGGCGAACGCCATATTCCTTCCGGTTGAAATGGCATCACGCTTTTTCCATACATTTTATTGCTGAGCACGTTGCTTACAGACAACGCCTGATCTCTTAATTGTTCTGCAGACAAACGAACTCTTGATGCTCTTGCATAAAATTTATTATTCGGATCTTTTTTTAATAATTCTTCCGTTGTTTTTGAGTCTTCTCTGTATGTTGCTGACATCACAATTTCTTTCAGCACTTTTTTTATGCTCCAATTAAAGTCATTCATGAACTGCCATGACAAATGATCAAGCAATTCTTTATGTGTTGGAGGAATTCCCTGCGTGCCTAAATCTTCCAGCGTTTCTGCCAAACCAAAACCAAAGAGCTGTTCCCACAAGCGGTTGACCATTGTTCTTGCAACCAACGGATTTTTTTTATCTGTCAGCCACATTGCCAAACCTAATCTGTTCTTTGGTGCATTTGCTGGCATCGGGTTCATCGTGTGCGGAACATCGGGCGTAACAACATCTCCTTTCACCAGCCAATTCCCTCTTTCAAAAATATTTGATGCGCGAAATTGCTCATTGTTGTTCTCAATCATCACAGGCGTTGTTTCCACTTTTGCATCCATCAAATCATTGAAGTGTTTATATGCCGAATCAAAACCAGGTTTCCCTTCACCGGGGAAATGCTGGCCGAATTGAAACCAATCAAACATAATACCTGTTTCAAGTGCATTTTTTATAGCAGGGCTGTAGTACTTAAAATATAAACTATGTTTTCCGGAGATGTGAGGAATCTGAAGCGTTATAACTTTCCATTTGTCTTTTGTAGTATCGAGGGAAACTGAATTTAATAATTGACCATTCAGGCTATCGAGGTAAACAAAGTATTTGCCGTTTTTAAAACCCATATAACGGAATATCATCTCATCTTTATTATCAAAGACAACATTTTTCAGCCTACAGTTTCCGTTATTGCGCAAACCTGCAAACATGTTGCCAATCAAATCGGCATCCACAAACTGATCGCATTGTAAAGAGTTAATAGTGGGCTGCCATGTTTTAAGAAATGTATAATATTCTTTTGCTTTTTGTTCTGATGCATTTTTTTTAATCCATTCAATCAGTTGAATCAGCTTTAAACTGTCAGCATTGTTATATTGGCGCAATAATGGATAATCTGCTTCCGTATCTTCATCACGGCTGTTATTAAAAAAAGCCATGAACTTATAATATTCTTCATGCCTGAAAGGATCGTAAGGATGGCTATGACACTGAACACAATTAAAAGTCGTTCCCATTAATGCGCTCCATGTTGTGTTCACTCTGTCGAGCACAGCGGCAGTCCTGAATTCTTCATTATCCGTTCCGCCTTCATCGTTGGTCATCGTGTTTCTATGGAAAGCAGTAGCAATATATTTATCATCGCTCGGGTCTTTCATTAAATCACCCGCAATCTGTTCAGTTAAAAAAACATCATAAGGTTTGTCGGCATTAAAAGAGTTGATTAGCCAATCTCGATATTTCCAGATATTGCGCCCACGGTCTGCTTCATATCCTTTTGTGTCAGCATAACGTGCAAGATCAAGCCAGAGTGATGCCCACTTTTCTCCGTAGCGTGGTGATGCAAGCAATGAATCAATCAATGTTTCATAAGCTGCATCGCTTTTATCATTCAAAAATTTCTGCGCAATATTTTCAGGCACAGGCATTCCGATCAAATCCAGGCTTGCTCTTCTTAATAATGTTGGCTTGTCTGCTTCAGGTGAGTGAGGTAATTTTTGCTCCTTTAATTTTTCATTGATGAAATTGTCGATATCATTTTTTGCCCAATCAGGTTTTGAAGGAACATCAACAGGCTTCACAGGAACATAAGCCCAATGGTCGCCCCATTGTGCACCTTCTTTGATCCATCTTCTTAAAATATTGATCTCATCTTTCGATAGTGCTTCATGTTTGTAAGGCATTCTTTCTTCAGGATCTTTCAGGGTTAATCTTCTGATCATTTCACTATGATCCGGATCGCCTGGAATGATTGCAAATTTTCCTGATTCTGTTTTTGCCAAAGCTTCCGAACGGAACAGCACACTGAACCCTCCTTTACTACGAACACCACCATGACAAGTGATGCATTTCTTATTTAAGATGGGCTTGACTTGCGAGCTGAAATCTATTGCTTGCCTGCGCATGCTGAAGGTGAAAAGCAAAACAGCTATAAGGATAATTGAGAGAACAAGCCACCATTTTTTATTTAACAGAAGAGCCGCCATGAACAAGCAATTAATAAGTGTCTAAGTTACAGTTTTTTGTTCGAGATTTTGACATCGTCTGTAGCAAAACAATATTATATATACCTGTTCTGAAAAATGGCTAAGTATAGTGTAAAAACATATCATAATTCTGAAACCACCTGATAAATCAAAAAGGCTTTTAAGATTTATTTTTCTATTAAGCTTTCATCAATCAAGTAAACAGCAGCTCCGCTGAGTATTGGGTTTGATCTTGAATCATTAATAATAATATCAAATCCATCAGCTTCCACTGCATCAAAAGTCAAAATACGTTTTCTTCCAATGGTTGTTCCTTCTATTTCTTTAACCGTTTCATTTCCTTTTTTAAATGTAACAGAGAATTTCTTCACTCTTTGTCCAAATTGAACAAGCTCACTGATAACAACACAATTAATTTTTTTACCTGAAATAAAACCAACACTATATTTTTCCTTGGACACTGGCGAAGATTTCATAGAAATGCCGGTAAAAACTCTGCTGGTCACAGGTTTTCCAAAACTTTCATTACGCAATTTTTTAAAACCAACAAGCGCAGCAGAATCATGTTCATTAATCAAGCCTCTTCTGTCTGGGGGAACATTCAATAATAATGAAGCGCCTCTTCCAACGGATTTCAAATACAGGTCAAACAATTGTTCGGGAGTTTTTACTTTTTCATCTTCCTGCTGATGATAGAACCATCCTGGCCTGATGCTCACATCACATTCAGCGGGAATCCAAACTTTACCATTTTCATTTCCTGCATTGAGCGTATCAGTTGAAGGAGCACCTGCTCCACGTGTAAAGCCTGCAGTGTCCAGCATATTCCAGTTAGTTTTTCCTGCAATACCGTTTTCATTTCCTACCCAACGAATGTCAGGACCAATATCACTGAACACAACAGTATTTGGTGCAATAGTGCGCATTGTTTTTTCGAAACGCGCAAAATCATACACTTGTTTTTTTCCATTCGGTCCTTCGCCATTTGCGCCATCCCACCAGAATTCAAAAAATGGCCCATAGTTTTTGACTATTTCTTTCATCATATTTACATACACATCGTTATATGCATCGGTTCCATACGCCGGATGGTTTCTGTCCCATGGCGACAAATACACGCCCATCTTCAATCCATATTCATCGCAGGCTTTGCACAATTCACGCAGCACATCTCCTTTTCCGTTTTTCCATTTGCTCTGTGCAACAGTATGCGTTGAATATTTGCTTGGCCACAAACAAAAACCATCATGATGTTTTGCGGTAATAATAATTCCTTTTGCACCCGCAGCTTTTGCAACACGGCACCACTGGCGGCAATCTAAATTCGTTGGGTTAAACACTTCTTCATGCTCTGTGCCTTTTCCCCATTCCAGATCTGTAAATGTGTTTGGCCCAAAATGCACGAACATATAAAACTCCATGTTGCTGTGCTGTAATTGTCTCGCAGCCGGAAGTGGAGGCAAAGGTTTAATTGTTTGTGCCTGCATAGAAATCGCAACAATACAAAAACATAAAAAAGCAAAACATTTATTTCTCATACATCAGGATTTTAGAAATGGGATATACATCTCCGTTATACAATATAGGGCAACATTAGATTTGAAATTTTTCTTTTTAGTCACCTGCATCAACCCTTGATTAGACTTTGCTTGCGTCGCACTCTTCAACATTTATACTCCTATTTATCTTCAGGCTACTCCGCTTTTTTTAAAATAATATCAAAAATTGTTTATTCGCAATTTCAAAAGCACGAAGCATGCCTACGGCACACAAAAAAAACCTCTCTACATTTTTTCTACCGACGAGTTGTTCCTACGGAACAATTCACATATTCAAACTGCAACCGATATCGATATCCCAACAATACTATAATCTCAAAAATGCAGGTTCAGACAATCAGACAACTCCTCCCATAAAAGGATCGCTTGAAGATGGATTACCGGCTTCAACATGTCCAGCATATCTTCTTTCAAAAATATCATTTCCTTTTACGCGAATGCTGAAATCATACCATGAAGAGCTCTTGCTGAGATCAAGAACTATTTTTTGTTCCTGGTTAGGAGCAATTGCTTTTATAACAGCAGGATTTTTATAAGCATTGTCTTTTATTTCTATTGTTAAGGCAGATGCATCATTATTTTTTATACTCAGCTCCACATTTCCAGTCAGTTTTTTTGCTCCATGATAATTGCACGCAACATCAATGCCTGGCTGATTTGCATCACCTTTGAATTCCCTGAAAAAACCATTTGGTCCATACAATCTTAGCTGATAAACATTGTCCGCAAAATCATTCAGCTTCCATGAATCTTTCAAACTATCTCCGGCAATAACAGCATAGGATGAAAATTTTTCTCCTGCATAAATATTAAATGGTGAGCCAGCAGATTTTTCTTTGAACACTGCATTACCGGCTTTCATTTCAACAGCAAAAGATTTCTTGTCATCACTTAATTTCCCTTCTGCGTATAATTCATAAGGCAATGCACACGCGGAACGAATTCCTTTTTCCTGTTTAGGAAAATAAGGCGAGAAATAGGGATCGTTATTGATCTGCCCGATTTCTTCTTTCGTTAATTTTTTAAAATTGCTCGGAACGTTTTTGAATTTTGCTTTATGAATACCTTCTATAAAAACATCTTTCGCAAGAAATGGAAGTGTATCAATTTTCTCTCCTTTATTCTGCCTGAAAACAGATGTCAAATCTCCACAAACCGTGCGACGCCATTTTGTAATATTTGTTTCTTCAATATTCTTCCTAAATTTTTTGTTCAGAAATTTTTCAAGGAATTGTAACGTTGATGTATGATCGAAAACCTGCGAGTTCACCCAGCCACCACGCGACCATGGTGAAGCAATTACTAACGGTACCCTATAACCGAGGCCGATTGATCCTGGTGAATCATTCTCTGCCTGAACATGTTCAGTAACAGTATCAATTCCTTCAGAAACCTTGCCCGATGCAGGGTTGCGCGAATCCGGTGCAACAAATGGCGGAACGTGATCGAAGTAACCGTCGTTTTCGTCGTACGCCAGAACAAAAATTGTTTTCTTCCATATTTCAGGATTTTGCGTGAGGATATCCATCGCTTCCGATAAATACCAGGAACCAAACCACGGCGCACTTGGATGATCGGAGAAATATTCCGGCGCGACTAACCACGATACTGTAGGAAGAGTTCCGTTCTTTACATCTTCTCTAAACTGATGAAACAGATCCCCTTTCGGAATATTTATTTCACGACCAATATTTTCATCTGTATAATTCAGCGGAGTTAATTTATGTTGGTCGGGGTCTTTTGTATTTGTTGCAAATGCTTTGCGATGTATAGTTTTTTGATGCTCAGATAAGCTTTCATATTTCTCATGCGTGCAATTTTCATAATCTTCATTCGCAAGCCTCAATTCATGTTCAACATATCTTATATAACCAATAATCTGTTCATGCTTCTTTTTGTCGGTAATTTGTTTTGCCTGTTCATCGAGTGTTTTTATCTGTGCTTTTAATTTCTCTATTCGTTTTGGCAAATGATCAATATATCTTTTTGAAAGTCTTACATTATACTGCTTAAAATATTCAAGTACATTATCGCCGAAATTGCTCAACCACACATCTTCTTCTTGTGTAAAACCTCCGTCAGCAGCAATTTCATTCTGATATACTTTCCACGAAATACCAGCTTTCTCCAATCGCTCTGGAAATGTTTCCCATTCTACGCCTGCTTCAATATCTCCATTATCAACAAAAGGCTTGGAACTTTCTTTGTGCTCTGCTCGCACGGTTCCTGTCCAGAAATAGGAGCGATTAGGATCGGTGCCGGTTAATGATGAACAAAAATTTTGATCACACACTGTAAAAGCATCTGCAAGCGCGTAATAAAATGGAATGTCCTCACGCGTATAATAACCCATCGTCAATGGCAAGTCTCCATATTCTTCATGGTCATCCGCTCTTTTTGCATCAATCCAATTATCATGAGCACCATTATTTCTTGCCAACATCTGGCTTTCACGCCCATGTGGCAACGAACCCATCCATGTAATTTTTGTGTCTTTAATATCCAGACGGAACGGAGAATAAGTGTCGCCTGCTTTGTTGGTTTGCAGCCACACTTTATTTTTATTGGGTAAAGAAATTGCCCTCGGATCATTGAACCCACGTACTCCTCGCAATGTTCCAAACGCATGATCGAATGAACGGTTTTCCTGCATTAACAACACAATGTGCTCGGCATCCATAAATGTGCTGCCCGGTTTTGGATCTATCGCTAATGCACGCTGAATAGAAGGTGGCAATGCAAATGACATTCCAGCCGCGCCAGATAATAAAGCAGATTTTTTCAGAAAACTTCTTCTTGTTTCCATAAAATTTATTGCTGATAAAAATGAAATCGCGAAAATATCAATTCAACAGATAAGGCTTGTGGAGTCGAGATAAAATAACCGTAAATTAATCGTTAAAGCTACACAATCGTTCGCGCAAAAAATCGCTCATCATTGTACTATAAACCATGTATAACTTTCCGGTGCTATCGAAAAAGAAATTTCAATTTCATAGTTGCGGTTCAATGTGTAATTTTTTGCAATACCATCTTTCTCTCTCACAGAAGCAGTATTCGTTAAACCTGCATAATACAAAGGCACTTTGATTGTTCTTGTAATTCTTTCTTTTAGCGGATTGTATAACATCATCAACGCTTTTGTTTTCAATTGCGGGTTCACATGCATAACGCCATCCCAATCCCTTCCGTCTGCACGGCGTAAATGAATGATATCAGAATTTAAAATATCGCGGTATTTTTTGTACCAACTAACTACATTGCTTACCGTTTGTTTTGTCGCATCCGTATCAAACAATCTTGGTCCGCGATAACATGCCTGCACACCGGAACTATAATATTGCATCATGAGTTGCTCATAATCTTTCAAATGCTCCGAAAGTGGCTCCAGCACTGCTTCTTCGCCACCGCCTTGATATTTAGTAAGCGGAACAAATCCCCAGCTCATTGACGGCGTTTTCTCCCACAAGCCATCATAAATATTTTGCCTGTTTAAAATTTTTTGGTTTTCTCTTGGTAAAGAAAAATTTACTTCGCGGTAACCAATCGCAATTTTATTGGTGCCATCTAAAAAATACCAGTCGGGTGCATTTACATATACTCCATGCTCGCTGCACCAGTGGTATAATCCTTTCTGCAATTCCATTTGCTTCCATTGGCTATCATCTAAATTTTTATGCCCCGGATGTTTTGTAGATGCACAAACATCGCCGGGATAAGGGCCATCATTTTCAAAAAGATCAAAACCGGTATTACTAATAAAATATTTCAGCGTTGCTAAATAATTCAGTCCCCATTTGCTTCCCATGCAAGGAGCGTTGCCGAAGAATGCTGCTGCATCCGGTTTGCCGGTTACCGGATCGATCACATCATCTTCATCACTGATCTTTCTTGAACTGAATAATGAATAACCGCCGATGAGAATACTTTTACTGTGCGCATAATCGCTAAGCATTTTCCATCGCTTGATATTTTCCGCAGATGTATCTTCCATATTGCAATGGCTACCGAAACTAAGTATCACGGCTTCATAACCTGTAGCTGCACATTGATCAACGGCACGTTTTACCTCTTCATCATTTTTGCTGACAAGATGCATGAAAATCGGGTTCTCTGTTGTCCATGGCGCAATTGTCCTATACATTTTGCGAATGGCTAATCCTCTTCTTTCACGGTCGTAACTATCCATTAATAATTCTGACGTGCGAACTGAATTCATTTTTTCATTCGGCTGTAACTCAACGTCGGTAACTTTTTCAGGATATACTTCCAGCAAACAGGGCGTTTGAAAATTATAATTCACCTGAGATGTATATACTGTATCTGTCTTCCAATGCGTGGTTTGATCGCTGATATCATAACGCATTGCATTATTGAATGCATAATTTGTTTCTACATAAATGCCGTGTTGTTTTTTCATTTGTTCCGGTGAACCAACAACAGCGCTTTCTTCTTCCACTAAAGCTAATGACTCATTGACAACACGATTGATTGTGATGAGATGATCGGATTTATTTTCAACGGAACCCCATTTGATGATCAACGGAATTCCATCATACAATTCATAATGAACTTGTACGAAAATATTTTTTAATCCAGGTAGAGAAGATTGAAAAATGAATGAAAGCATTTTTCCTGTCGGTTGGTTTTTATTCATTGCCCAGCCTTTCTGTTTCCATTGAATGAAGGGTTGAATATCCTGCACCTCATATTTCACAAATTGAAAATCATTTTCATCGGTTTTGAAATTATCTAACCATTCCGGGAGCAGATATGCATTTTCAGTTTGTCCGTGCAACCCGCCAACATTATATTCTTTATTATTGATGATTACTTTGGCTTCTGGTTTTATAGCACGCAACAATTGTTGACCATTGCTCATGTTTTTATAATCGATGCAAACAACATTTGGTTGGATACGAAATGTCCGTTTTACCAAGCCATTGTACAAAATAATATCTCTTCCATTAGCTGATTTATATACGTCAGCTTTAACAACAACAGGATTAACTAACCAATCTTTTGAAAAGAGGTTGTCGTTTTCTGCTTTCCAGGTTTGCTGTGCAAATGATTTGCTTAATAATAAAATGAAAAAAAAGAAAATTGTTTTTTTCATGATTTGTTTTGTAACTATTAATCATTGCTAAAGTATCATCGTCATTTCGAATCCCGCTTTGTGAACTTATTATTTCACACAAATTATGCGGGATGAAAAATCCCTTTTATCAAAAGAGATTTCTCACTCCGCCGCAAATTGCTGATATAAATTAATTTTTGATGGCTTCGTTCGAAATGACGCTGTTCTTCTAAATCCATCCTAACAATTCGCTTCAATTCTTGTAATTAGTGTATCACCATTTCATCCACAAATAACCATGCCTCATCACCGGCGCCTGTGTTACCCGCAGGAATTTTTCCTAATGGTTCTGCAATTATTCGCATATACCTTGCCGTTACAGATTCCCATTTCATTTCAAAAGGTGATGCCCCGTCTTTTGATGGAACAGGAACATCTTTTTCTGCAATGGTTTTGAAATTTGTTCCATCATCCGAAACCTGCACGGTTACTTTTTTTGCCACCCAAACCCAGCTCGATGGTTTATGAAAAAAACGAGTTTGTAAAGAAGAAATATTTGTTGCGTTGCCAAAATCAATTGTGCCGTTAAATGTTTTTCCGTTCCAGCCAAGCCATTCATCATCGCTGAATTGTTCATCATTACCAAGACAGCCATTCACCCACGCATTGTTGCCGCCCTTATTGTATTGCTTGTCTGGTAAGGTTTCCAGCGTTATTGATTTTCCAACAGCTTTGTGTAACTCAAAAGATTTTTTTACCTGATCGAGAATAATTCCATCCTGTAAAACAGCAGCAATCAAAGTCGCATTTTTTTCTATGATGATTGGTTGTGAATAAACCGGAGATTGTTCAGTTGGAATTGTTCCGTCCATTGTATAGCGGATCACATGATCTTTATTAACGCCTCCCAATGATGCAGTGACCTGTTTATTTTCATTTAAAGAAGTGGTCAGTTTTATTTCAAACAAATGTTTGCTATAATTGACATGATACGTGCTTAATCTTTTTAGATAAGAAGAAAGCCTTGTAGTGAATTCATTATAATTTTTTTTAGAAGCATCAGTCCAACCTACTTCCGCCAGCGCAACAGATCGTGGAAACAACATGTATTCTGCCTTTGCAGGGTCAGGAACATATTCGCCCCACAAATTTCCCTGCGTTCCCTTAATGTATCGTGATTCATCAGCAGTCAGCACTGCTGGAACAGGATTGAAACTATAAACTTTTGGTAAAGTCACCATACAACAAAAAGCAATAGGCTCGCCGGGTGCATCAGATTGGTAATAATCAAGATAACAATATTCTGTTGGAGTCATGATCACATCATGGTGTTGTTGTGCTGCTTTGATGCCACCTTCGATTCCAGTCCAACTCATCACAGTTGCATTCGGCGCTAATCCACCTTGCAAAATTTCATCCCAGCCAATAATGCTTCTTCCTTTGCTATTCACAAATTTTTCAATGCGCTTGATGAAATAGCTTTGTAGTTCTTCCACATTATTCAAACCCTCATCTTTCATTCGTTGCAAATCGTATTTGCATTTCTTCCATGTTTCTTTTGATGCTTCGTCGCCGGCTACGTGAATATATTTTGAAGGGAACACATCCATCACTTCACTCAATATATCATCCAGAAAATTAAATGTTGCATCTTTTGTGCAATATTCGTTTTGTATTTGCTGTGGATATGGAAATGCATTTCCATTGCTGTCGAGGCACGCCAGCTCCGGATATGATGCAAGTGCCGCCATTGCATGCGCTGGCATTTCTATTTCCGGAATGATGGTAATGAATTTTTGAGATGCATATTTTACCAGATCTTTTAATTGCTGCTGCGTGTAATAGCCTCCGTACAAACTATCATTAGGGCGGGAATTATAATCATAAGTCGTATTCAATGCCGTGCCCTTTCTGTAAGCTCCGATCTGAGTAAGTTTCGGATATTTTTTGCTTTCAAAACGCCAGCCCTGGCCATCAGTTAAATGAAGCTGCAAACGATTCATTTTTTGCATAGCCAACAGATCAATCATCTTCCTTAAAAAAGTTATGGGCAAATAATGCCGAGCAACATCAAGCAGAACACCGCGGTATGCAAAACGTGGTTCATCTTTAATAACTACACAAGGCACTTGCCATTTTATATTTTTTTGAATAAAATCCTTTTCAATTGCTTCAGGTAATAATTGCAAAATGGTTTGCACGCCATAAAAAATTCCTGCTGCAGTTTTTGCTTTCAATGAAATTAGTTCTGGAGAGATGCTCAATTCATATCCTTCATTATTGGCAATTGTTTTATCAAGGCTTACATTGATGAACGATTTTTTTGAACATGATGATTTTGAAAGAAGGTCAATTCCGGCCGAACTTGAAAGTTTTGCTATCAGTGGCTCAACCGCTTCTTTTAGTGATTCATCAAAATGCAAACGTGTGCATGATGAAAACACAAAATCCCCCGGATTTACTTTTAAGCCATTCGGTAAGGGAATAACGCTGATTTGGGATTGAGAAAAACAAATACTACTGATCAGCAAAAAAAATAAAACAGCAATCTGTCTTTTCATGTTGATATTTTAACCGAAGGCAAATTTTTTCGGCATGGAAGTTATTGAAAAAAAATTGTGAACCTGAAAAACTTTAAGCAATTACCTTTGCCGCAAAATATTTATTGTATGGAATATAGGATTGAAAAAGATACGATGGGTGAAGTGAAAGTTCCCATTGATGCATATTTCGGAGCACAGACACAACGCAGCATCGACAACTTTAAAATTGCACAGGACATTAATAAAATGCCGAAAGAAATCATCCGTGCATTTGCTTATCTGAAAAAAGCTGCGGCATTAACAAATTTTGAAGCTGGCGTCCTCCCAAAAGAAAAATCTGACCTGATTGGAAAAGTATGTGATGAAATTTTAGAACACAAACTTGATAACGAATTCCCGCTTGTGGTTTGGCAAACCGGAAGTGGAACACAAAGCAATATGAATGTGAATGAAGTGATCGCTTATCGTGCTCATGTGTTGAATGGCGGCAAACTAACTGATAAAGAAAAATTTGTTCACCCAAATGACGATGTGAACAAATCGCAATCATCCAATGATACTTTTCCGACTGCGATGCACATTGCCGCTTATAAAATTTTAATTGAAACCACTATTCCCGGAATTGAAAAACTGAGGGATACACTTGCCGCAAAAAGCAAACAGTATATGAACGTGGTGAAAATCGGCCGCACACATTTTATGGATGCAACACCTTTAACTGTCGGACAGGAGTTCAGCGGTTATGCATCACAGTTAACTCACGGGTTAAAAGCAATCAAAAATACATTAGCTCATTTATCAGAATTAGCACTCGGTGGAACTGCAGTCGGCACCGGCATTAACACGCCGCCGAATTATGCAGTTAATGTGGCAAAGAAAATTGCTGAATTAACAGGCTTACCTTTCATAACTGCAGAAAACAAATTTGAATCTCTTGCTGCTCATGATGCAATTGTGGAATCTCATGGTGCTTTGAAAACAGTTGCAGTAAGCCTGATGAAAATTGCTAATGATATCCGCATGCTATCTTCTGGTCCAAGAAGTGGTATTGGAGAAATTTTTATTCCGGATAATGAACCAGGTTCATCCATCATGCCGGGGAAAGTTAACCCGACGCAATGTGAAGCACTGACAATGATTGCAGCGCAGGTTTTAGGAAATGATGTTGCCATCAATATTGGCGGTGCAACCGGTCATTTTGAGCTGAATGTTTTTAAACCAGTAATGATTTACAATTTTCTTCACAGCGCAAGGCTGATTGGTGACGGCTGTGTTTCTTTCAATAATAAATGCGCAATCGGCATCGAACCGATTGAGGCTAATATCAAAAAGCATGTTGACAATTCTTTAATGCTCGTTACTTCTCTCAACACAAAAATCGGTTATTACAAAGCAGCAGAGATTGCACAAAAAGCACATAAAGAAGGAACGACTTTGAAAGAAATGGCAGTGAAGCTTGGATACGTGACGCCAGAACAATTTGACGAATGGGTGATACCAGCCAAGATGGTGGCAGAAATTAAAGCTTAAATTTGCCTTTGGATAGCAATTTTATTGTAGTTATGTCGTTGTGATAGCCGGGTACTAAACTTCGCATCGCAAATTCTTTATCTTTTTTGTATGAATAGGGCTTTTAGGATCGTAACCATGCTGATTGTATCGGCAACTCTTTTTTTTAGCTGCTCAAAAGAACTGAGCTATGAATCGGATGTGGTACCTGTTGCAACAACCGCTACGGGAACGCTTAAAGATACCTCCGGAAACTGCATGACAATAACTCCTGCCGGAACATATTTCAATGGTGTTGCGATTCTTGGAGACACGAATTATGTTCAGGTTACTGTCAACGTGAAAACAACCGGCAGCTACAATATTCAATCCGATAGACAAAATGGATTTCAGTTCGCAGGAACAGGCGTGTTTAATAACACTGGCGTGCAAACGGTCAGTTTAAAAGCTTCAGGAACACCCGCACAAATTCAGTCCACTGTTTTTAATGTTTCATTTGACAGCACAGCTTGTTCATTCACAGTAAATGTTCAGGATAGCACGGGGCATAGCGGAAATGGTGGCAGCACAGACACATCATCAATTGCTTTGGGCAAATGGCAGTTCTTTACTAACGGTCATACTTATTCAGGTAATATAGTGACTGCTCAGTTCGCAAACCTGATCGGCTCAACCCTTACGGTTGTTGGCAGCATGGCATCTAACAGCACTGATACTGTCTTTGGAATCACAGTTCAATTTTCGGGCAGTACGCTTGATACCGGAACATATCTTACTTCTGATGCAGGCACCAATTTCGCGCTACAAAAATATCCCAGCGGAAATATTATTTACGGAGCGAACGCCACTTCCAACGAGGTTGTTAGCGTCGATCTGATCAGTTATGTTGTTTCTTCAAAAATTGTTACGGGAACATTTTCCGGGCAGGCTTATGCCATTGATAACCTTGGAAATTCCAGCACTGTTAATATAACTAACGGGAAATTTAAGGCAGCAGTTCAGTAGCTAAATACCTTCTATTCATTTTATCAATTCCATTCTTACATGAAAATAATTAATATCTAACTATTATTTTTTCTGTACTGATATTAATTCCGTAACCATTATATAGCTTGAGAACATATACTCCGGCAGTTAAGCCACTTACATCAATCGTAAAACTATCCTGATTCGTATTTTTTTGCAACACAATGTTCCCTGACATATCGTATAAGTTTGCGGTTAAAGGTTTATGAATTCCCTGCATAGTTAGCACATGAAGAAGTTTTGAAACCGGATTAGGATAAAGAAGAATCGTTGTTATCTTATTTTGTTTTGGAATTGTTTGTTGAAAATCGTCCAATGGCAATGTATTGATATAAGTCATCCGCAAAATAAAACCTGCGTTTGTAACACTTGTTGTCGTGCCGCTGAAACCACCGGTTGGTCCTGATGTTGAACCAGTACTGTCAATCGCAAAAAATAATGTGTCCCCTGTTGGCGCAATAGCAACGTCTCTTATCCTGTATCCATGCAAGTAAGCAATGGTGTCTACAATCTGAGGCGTGCTTGTGCTGTCAACAGCACTTCCATCAGGTTTTAGCTTCAAGCGATACATCCCGAGCTTTAATGATGTAACAAGCAAAGAATTGTTCCATCCCGGAATGGTTGTTTTATCATAATAATCAATACTGGATGGCGCAATCGTCGGCCATGTGAAATTGCTCGCACCGCTTGAAGGCACATCAATTCCATCAACATTAAAAAAAGAAAACAACGGTTCTTTCAGGTTTGCTGTTGCAGCGCAGAAATCATGTTCATTGTGAACTAATTTATTGGCGAGATAATTATTGTTCACATTTGCATCGGTGTCGTTATAATTATCGTCACACATGCCGGCAACTTTTGGCCAGCCATAATTTTTTCCTGACTCAATTATGTTCACTTCATCATCACTTTTATCACCATGTTCTGAATTATATAAAATCCAATTGCTGTTCACGTTTGCCCAAACCAATCCCTGACTATTTCGATGTCCATAAGAAAAAACAGCCGTTGTATATCCGGTAGAAGAATTTGTGAAGGGATTGCTGTTTGGTATCCATTCATTATATGGGTCGGAAATATCAGGCGCGTCTCCATCAGGCTCTGTATTCAACCGCAAAACTTTCCCTTCATAAATATCTTTATCCTGTGCATTATTAATTCTTGATGCATTATTAAATTGTCCCGCGCCCATGTCACCAATTGTATAATACAAATAATAATTACCATCACTTTCAGCACCGGTCGGGCTTATTTTAAGGCGCCCGGAATTATGGTCATTGCTTCCATCCAAACCATCGAGCATCACTTGCGCCGAACCAAGTGTTCCGCTTGCGAAATCATAAGTGTAGCGAATCACTTTCGATTTATAAAAACATGGGTGACCATTGCTGCCTGAGCCGTTGCATAAATCATTATTCGTGCTCATCGTGCCGCTGTCTGAAAAAATATCAGGCTCACCGGAAACTGCATTTAGATAATAAACAAGAACAACATACACATAAGGCTTGCCACTATTGAATAAAGGGTGAAGAGCCAAACCTTCCAATCCGCCTTGTGGAGCAATTGCATTTGTTGAGCCGATTTTGGGTTTATAATAATTGAAATTTTTAAGTGAATTCAAGTCCAGAACCATCCGGCTTCCTTTATTGCCCGGATTTATTTTCCAGATACGATAACCATGCGCCTCTGTAACCCATAGTGAATCGTCAGGGCCATACGTAATTTCCCATGGGAAACTAAGACCGTTGTTTCCTGATTCAGGATATAATGTATCTATTTTAAAAACCTGATTGTGGATAGTAATGGTCTGACCATGAGCAGCATGCATGCAGAAGCATAGTGGTAAGATGGCAAAACAAATCCCTGCCCAAAAATTTTTCATTGGTATACCGGATTTAGGGTTGACGAACTGAGCAAAGTAGCAAACAAAGCCAACACATGGAATAGTATATATCCTTGCTATGAGCCTGAAGTTTTACTATTGACTTGCATAAAATTCGGGAGTATTTTTAAGCGGTTTTTAGCAGACCCTAAACCGAATTTTGAATTTAATCCGATACTATGGAGCGAACTCTACCCCTCAAGTTTTCATGCTGCAAACAATTTTTCATCTGGCTTTTACCCACCTTCATTTCCTTGCAATCATTTTCCCAGGACTATGGAAAAAGTTATGTGAACATCACCAAAGGAACTGTAGGCAGCACCATTGAGCCAGGTGATACACTGGAAATCAGAGCAACATTTGTTGTAAGATCAGGCACGTTTACGCTATGTTCTTTTTCAGATGTCGTTCCATCTAATACAACTTATGTTCCCGGTACAATACGTGTGCTTACTAATGAAGGGAAAATATTTCGCCAATATACTGATGCAGGCGGTGATGATGCCGGAACTTTATCAGGTTCTAATATCACTATCAATTTAGGGAAGGGAGCTACATCAAGCTCTGGTGGCAGCATTAAGAACACTGACAAGCCTTCTTTCTATCATGGCTCATGCATTATGGTCGCTTCTTACAGAGTTGTTGTAAATGCAGTTCCTTATGGAACAAAAGTTGGTATTGGTTACGGAAATCTTACATACACAACCAGTTCAACTGTCAATATCACATTTCCTCAGGACACGATTGTGGTGTATCAGAATTATGGGATTTGCAGTAATACAGTTGGTGCAAATGCTATTCTTTCTGAATATGGCGGAACGTTCGGATCAGGTAATGTGAAAGATCGCGGAGCTTCTACAAGTGTTCCTTCAAATTACACTTATGCTGCATTCACTTCAGGAGGCAATATGCCAAACGATTACTATTATGGTGTGAGCAACAATACCAGTGGTGGCAACACAGCAGCAACGGGATATTCAACTTCTAATACATGGGCTTTCCCTGATAACTCACAAACACCGGCTCATCGTATTTTCAGAGTTTGGGACATTATTGGTGACCACACTGGCGCAAGCAATCCGTTACTTGGCAATTCACCAACAGACGATAACGCCGGAGCATCCGGAGGTTATATGCTTGCCATCAATGCTTCTTACAGAACCGACACAGCTTTTCTTGATACGGTAACAAATCTTTGCCCGAATACTTATTATCAATATGTAGCGTGGTTCAGGAATATTTGTTCAAAGTGTGGTTGCGACAGCAATGGAACAGGTGCAACAGGATCGGGTTATATTCCAACTGCCACTGGAGATTCTTCCGGTGTATATCCGAACTTAACATTCAATGTAAATGGCTTTGATTACTACACGACAGGAAATATTCTTCACACCGGTCAATGGGTACAAAAAGGTTTTATTTATAAAACAGGGGCAACTGAAACATCAATGATTATCAGTGTGCGCAACAACGCACCCGGTGGCGGTGGTAATGATTGGGTGATTGATGATATTGATGTAGCAACTTGTTCTCCAAACATTGCATTGACACCAGACAAGCCTGATACTTTATGTCAGGGCGCTGATGACACTGTGCGGTTTAAAGTGACTTCTTATTTTAATAATTATACAGAATGGAGAATTGAACAAAGTTTTGACAATGGAGTTACATGGTCATCGCCGGGAAATGACACTACAGGAGCAGCATCTACAGGTTCTGCAACACCAGTGTTCAATTCCTCTATCAGTCAATATGAATATATCATCACCCGATATTATAGATTGGATAATGTCCACAGCTTTGTCAAGTACAGAATTGTGATCGCATCCACCACAGCTAACCTGAATAATGCCAATTGTTCTTTCCCTGCCTATACTCCCAAAGCAGTGTATGCGGTGAATTGCATGGTAATACTTCCTGTGAATATTATTTATTTCAACGGACAATTAAAAAATGGGTTTGCCAATTTAAAATGGTCTGCATCCAATGAAATGAGCAACTTGAAATATTTTGTTGAGCGAAGCAGTGATCAAATAAATTTCGAACCTATTGGCACATTGAATGCGCAAAACATTTCTAATGCTGATGCAACTTATAATTTTATAGACCCTAAACCTGTTTCATCTGCAGTGTATTATCGCATCCGCATGGTGAGTGGCGATAAACAGAAAATAAGTTCAATTATTTTGTTGAGCAATTCTCAAATAGATTTTAATGTTCGTTCTCTCATCAATCCATTCAATAGTCAGCTATCTTTTGAAATGATTGTGCCAAACAATGATATTGCGACGCTTACATTAATAGACATGTATGGAAGGATTATCAAACAGCAAAAGCAGAATGTTTATCAAGGCGAAAACAATATATATATCTATGACCTGGGCACGTTGTCAGTAGCAGCTTACACGCTTAAAATACAATATGCCGACAAAATAGTAGTAAAACAGGTAATGAAAAAATAATCAGGAAATCTGAACGGTGTCGTTCACTTCGCTGCTTGTTTCAACGGTTGTGTTTTGCTGTGAAGATTCTTTCTTAAAAAATTTCTTTTGGAAAAGAAGGATTGCTATCACACCTGCTGAAATAGAAGCATCGGCAATATTAAACACAGGGCTGAAAAACTCAAATTCATCGCCGCCGAAAAAAGGCACCCAGTGAGGATAATGCGTTCTTACCAGTGGGAAGTAAAGCATATCAACAACGCGACCGTGCAGGAAACCTGCATAACCATGCGCAGGGAATATTTTTGCAACGTGATCAATGTTACTGTCTTCAAATATCAATCCGTAGAACATGCTGTCGATTAAATTGCCGAGAGCACCTGCAAAAATCAAACCTGCACAAATAATAAACCCTTTGTGATATTTCTTATGAATAATTGAACGGATATAAAACACGCCAAAAATAACGGCCACCAACCTGAAAAGCGTGAGCGCAGTTTTGCCCCAATAACCTCCGAAACTTTTGCCCCATGCCATGCCTTCATTTTCTACAAAATAAATCTGGAATTTATCGCCGAAAACTCGGATCCCTTTATCATATCTTGAAACTGCCTGATGATATGAATCCCACTGATAGCTCAATGGCATGTGTGTTTTCACCCAAATTTTCAGGGACTGGTCGGCGATAATTATTAGTAGAACAATAAAGAAAACATTCCTGAGCTTCACTACGATTGTTTGAGCCGCAAATATAGTCAAATTGTTGTCAGGTGCGGGCTTGATGGCAGGCTACTTTTATATTATTTTAATGAAGGGTTCTTTATTATATCAACGGCTAATAATCAACACTACTCTTCAAAATAAACCCTCTTCACTCTCTGCGAAACACCTGTTAATATTTCATAAGGGATTGTCTGTGCCCATTTGGCAAGCTGCTGAACGGATAATTCTTTTCCAAAAACGATAACCTCATCGCCTTCGTGAACATCAGGGATTCCGGTAATGTCGATCATTGTCATGTCCATACAAACACTGCCAATGACAGGAGCCAATCTTCCGTTCACCAGCATTTTTCCTGAGCCATTTCCCAAACTCCGCGAATAACCGTCGGCATAGCCGATGCCGATTGTTGCGATAGTCGTTTTTCCATCAGCAATTCCTTTTCGGTTATACCCGACCGTTATTCCATCATGCAAATGCTTTATTTGAGCGATGGTTGATTTAAGCGTTGATACTTCATGTAGGTTCAACTTGTTCGAAACACTGCTGTCGATTCCATATAAACCAATGCCGAGCCTCACCATATCCAACTGTAATTGAGGATGACGGATAATAGCAGCGGTGTTTGCAATATGTTTTATAAAAAGATATCCAAAAGCAGATTCTATTTCGCCCGCCGCATGCAAAAATATTTCAGCTTGTTGTCTGGTGAATTCATCTTGTTGTGCTTCTTCGCTTGCAGCCAAATGACTGAACACACTTTGTATTTTGAAAGAAGATTTTTTTAAATCATCAATGAGTTTTTTTAATTCATTGATTGGAAAACCAAATCTGTTCATTCCTGTTTCAAGTTCAATGTGTACAGGAAATTGTTGCACGCCTTCTCCTTTCAAAAATTTATCGAACAATTCCAGCAAATGAAAAGAATAAATGGCAGGCTCTAAATGATACTGAACCAATGCGTCGAAAGTTGTCACTTCAGCATTCATTACCATAATCGGCAAACTGATTCCCGATTTTCTTAATTCAATTCCTTCATCCGCATAAGCGACAGCGAGATAATCTACTTTATGAAACTGAAGCAGGTTAGCAATTTCAAAGCTTCCGCCTCCATAAGAAAATGCTTTTACCATTGCCATCAGTTTAGTAGTAGGCTGAAGCAACTGCTGATATTGTTTCAGGTTAGATGCCATAGCGCTCAAATCAATTTCCAGAACTGTTTGATGGATTTGCTCTGATAATAATCTGTCGATGATTTCAAATTCAAAAATGCGCGCACCTTTCAGCAAAATAGTTTCATCGCGGAAATGCAACTGATGAAAATTTCTTTTGAAATTATCGATGGAAGGATAGAATTCTTTTTCTTTTAGTTCATGAAATGCTTCATTACTTGCAGTTATTTTTTCTCCGATACCGATTAACCTGTCGACTTTTTTTTGTTTCAATAACTGAGCTACTTCTTTATATAATTCTTTTTCTTTTTTCCCGCTTTCTAAAATATCGGAAAGAATGACTGTTCTTTTGTGATGTTGCTGTTGCTGCAACATAAAGTCAAGTGCAATTTTTAATGAATTGATTTCTGCACTATAGCTATCATTAATAACAGAGCAATTATTAATCCCGCTTTTTAATTCGAGGCGCATGGCAATATGCGATAATCGCAGCAGCCTTGTTTGAATTTTTGAAGAAGGGATTTTTAAATATAGGAGAACACATATACATGTAATTGAATTTTCAATAGAAGCATCATCCACAAAAGGTATGATCAACGAAAGTTTTTCATCTTCGTAGAAAATGTCAATCGAAGTGTTGTTCTGATCTTTTTTGAGGTTTATTATCTGAACTTTTGCAGATATATTTTTTCCCCAACTCAATAATGTAATTGATTTTTTTGCTGAAAAATTTTCTATTGCTTTTGAAATATTTTCATCATCATTATTATACACAATGGCAGAAGCATTTTCGAAAAGAATTATTTTCTCATTAATTTTTTGCTCAGCGTTTTCAAAACCTTCATTATGTGCTTCTCCGATATTTGTGAGAACGCCAATCGTTGGCTGAATTATTTTTTGCAGTTTTTGCATTTCATTTGGCTGAGAAATTCCTGCTTCAAAAATTCCGAGCTCATGTGCTTCATTTATCTGCCAAACACTTAATGGAACGCCAATTTGTGAATTATAACTTCGCGGACTTCTGACAATTTGATAATCTTCTTCCAGCAATTGGTTCAGCCATTCTTTCACGATTGTTTTTCCATTGCTGCCGGTAATGCCGATGACAGGAGTAGCGAATTGACTACGATGAAACGTCGCTAACTGTTGCAATGCAATCAAACTATCTTTTACAAGAATAATGTTTGCGTCTTTATAATTGGATACATCTATTTTTTCAAACACTACAAAATTTCTCACGCTTCTCTGATACAGTTCATCAATAAAATGCTGACCGCTTTTTCTTTGCCCTTTCAGTGAAAAAAATAATGTGGTTGATGGAAAGATTAATCTTCTGCTATCAGTGAGCAAATGTTCTATCTCATCATTTTTGGACTGTTGCAAAAATGAACCGCTGATGATTTTGCAGATATGGTCAATGGAGTAATGCACGTGAGTGGTGAGCGGTGAATGGTGAGTAGTGAATAGTGAGCAGTGAATAGTGGGTAGTGAATTGACCATTCACCATTGACCATTCACCATTCACTATTGACCATTCACCATTACCCATTGACAAAAATTTTTACTGGCTTATTTGTTTTTCTTTCTTCAGTACTGAATAAAGCATGGCAATGCCGATGCAACCAACAATCACGAGCAGTGAGACATATACTGGCAAAACTATGTGAAACATTTCAATCAGCATTTTTACTCCGATAAAAACGAGCACGATGGCGATGCCTTGTGGAAGATATTTGAATTTGTTGACTGCACCTCGCAACAGGAAAAACAGTGAGCGCAAACCAAGCACTGCAAAAATATTGGAAGTATAAATTACGAGCCTGTCTTGCGTGATGCCAAACACTGCCGGAATGGAATCAATAGCGAAAATCACATCGGTGGTTGCTAATAAAATGATGACGGCAAAAATGCTGGTATACATTTTTTTTCCGTTTTCGATAATAGTCAGTTTCCCATTTCCATCGCTGGAAGTAAGCGGAAAAAAACGCTTTAGAAATTTGTACATTTTATTTTCTTCAAGGTTCACTTCCTGGTCGTGCTTTGCCACAAACATGCTGATGCCGGTGTAAATCAAAATCGCTCCGAAAATATAAAGCAGCCAGTGGAAATTCTGTACCAGCGCGACTCCTACGGTGATGAAGATGATGCGCAAAATGACAGCCGTCATAATCCCTATCAAAAGCACGCGCCCATAATATTCCTCTTTCATCGAAAAAAAAGAGAAGATTAAAATGAATACAAAAATATTGTCGATGCTCAGGCTCCATTCCATGAGATAAGCACTGATGTATTCAATGGCGGAAGTCTGCCCTTTTTCATACCATAAAAAACCAAAAAAAGCAACTGCGAGGCAGACCCAGAAAATAGTTTGCCACAGCGCTTTTTGAATGGTAACAGTTGTTCCTTTTTTGCTGAGGAGACCAAGGTCGAAAACAAGAGCAATAATGAGAACTGCTCCGAAAATAAGATAGGTCAGAAGAGAGGAATTCATGAAGCGAAGATACATTTTAGTTGAGAGTCGGGAGTTGCGAGTTCAGAGTCGAGAATTCGCAGTCAGGGATTAACTCCTGACTCTGAATTATAAACTCTGAACTAAGAAGTATATTTTTTCTTTCTGATAAACTGGAAAATAAAGCCTGCGAGAATAACCAATAATAATGGAAAAACAACATTGACGAATTGCCAGAATGTTTTATTGTCTTCCACTTTTTTGTGGTCAAGCAAGCGAAGCGTGAAGTCTTTTGAACGTGTTTCTAAAATGCCTGAACTGCTGGTGAGATAATCCAAACAATTTTGCAGGAAGTCGTTATTGGCGAAAGTGTAATTAATGTCTTTATTATAACCCATCGGAGCAGGACCTCTTTGTGTCACTTCATTCATCACAATTTCGGCACTGCCACAAACAATAATTTTTGATTCCTTTTCAGCAGTTGGCAAAAAAGGTTCTTTGTAAACATTTGCAAATGTGTCGACCATTCCGGAAGAAATTCTGTTTGCATACAAAGAATTGAATTTCCCTTCAAGCAAAAGCGCCGCAGGAATATTCGGTTGATTGAATACTTTCGGGTCGTTCGCTACTTTCACGCTTTCAAAACTTATCAATGCAGGGGTTCCGATAATTCTACCATTTGCTGAAGTTTGAAGCAATATCGTTTTCTTAATACCATTTGCTTTAACTGTGTCAACGGAATTGGTGAACTTAGAATATACAGGGTCAAGATTTTTTGAGATAGGATGAGTTAAGCTTCCGCCAAGCAATGGAAAATAGGGCCAAGCTAAAGGTTGCATTTGTGGTTTATCACCTGTCATACCAATCACAAAATTGATAGTGGCGCATTGCATATCCTGCACCAAATCCTGATTGATGCGTGCGCCAAATTTAAAGAGCAAATCTTCCAGGTTCAGCCCGCGGTCATAAGCAATGGTTTCTTTATCTAAACGCAGGCTATCCATTTCAGCCCGCAGGTTATCAATCATAAAAATGATATTGCCACCACGCATCGCATATTGGTCTAGCTTCAGCTTTTCCGCATCAGAAAATTTGCTGGTTGGCTTAACGATTATAATTGCATCGAACTCTTTGGGAATTGTCTGAACGCTGTCCAATCTCATAATCCCGAAATTGTAATTATTCCGCAAGCCTTGAATCAAATTATAGACGCTGAGATTCAGTCTATCATCATTCCGGTCTTCAAGCGGCTCGCCATTTCCTATCACATAACCAATGGCCGCACGCCGCTTTTCAGTAATCTTATCAATTGCATTGGCAAACTTGTATTCCAGCAAAGCTTCTGCATTGTTATAATAAGAACTTTCGTCTGTGTTGCTTACGCCTTTCAACAGGTTAATCGGGAAAATTCTTTCTTTATATTTCACGACAGCTCCCGGCAGCACAAAACGCTCGCTTTGCTCTTCACCTTTTTTTGACTGCGCCACTTGAGTCATTGGTTGAATGCCCATCCTGTTCAATGAATCGACAAAATCTTTTTTTGCAGAATCATTCAAATCAGTCAGTGGATCAAAAAAGCGAAAATGGATTTTTCCGTTTCCATATTCTTTGAATTCAGTCAGCAGCTCTTCGGTGCTTTTCGCTAATTTTTTAATCCCCGATTTCAAATCGCCTTTCAAGTACACATCAACGTTGATATTATCATCAAGGCTCTTTAATAATTTTTTCGTTGGCTCACTGAGCGTGTATCTTTTTTCCTTCGTTAAATCAAGCCTATAATGAAATTGAGAAGCGATGAAATTAATTGCGATGATGATAATCAGCAAATACAGCCACCAGGATTTTGAAGAAATAATTTTATTCATTGCTGATTTCAGGATTAGCGTTTAGCGAGGTTTCGGTTAGTAAATATCAAAAAGAAAAAAATGATGCTCAGGAAGTAAATCAAGTCCCTCGTATCAATCACGCCCCGGCTGATGCTGCGATAATGAAAATCTATGCCAAGCATTTCAATATAATAATCTGCGCCGGCAGCAAAAGAAGAAATGCCGCTGACCGCATTAAAGCCGCTATAAATCAAAAAACAAAAAAATGCGGAAGCAATAAAAGCAACAACTGCATTATTGGTGAAGCTGCTGCAACAAATCCCAATCGCTACAAAAACCGCAGCCAAAAAAAACAAGCCAATATATGAACCAATAGAAGCGCCTACATCAATGCCGTTTTGTGCTGATAATTGCTGGATGGAAAAAAAGTAAACAATGGTCGGCAACAAAGCAATTATCACAACTATCAGGCTTGCGAGATATTTGCCTGCAACTACATTCCATTTTGTTAATGGCTTTGTTTGAAGGATTTCAAAAGTACCAGCCCTGAACTCATCAGAAAAACTGCGCATGGTGATAGCCGGAATAAGAAGGAGCAAAATCCACGGCGCGAGCTCAAAAAAGTTAGCCAACGTAGCATAACCAAAATCAAAAATATTAGTGCTGGGAAAAACAAACAGCAATAGCCCGTTCATCAATAAAAAAACGACGATGGCTATATATCCGGTTAAGCTGCTGAAGAATTGCCTGAGTTCTTTTTTGCAAACTGCCCACATGCACGCGAAAGTAAGAGATATAATGTTTCGATTGATATTCTTAACTGAAATCAATTTTTACATAATTTTTCGCCCAAGCCATTTTGTGAAATCTTAACCAAACCGCAATGCAGCCTCTCTAAAACCCAATTTGATTGAATAAATCGCAAAAAATTTTTTTAAAAGAAAAATTTTTTTTAACAAACCATTTTCACCTATATTCGCTGCTCAATCACCGATTGCCTTCCCTCTTGAAGAATATAACATGGTTAGGATATAAAAATATTTTGCCGAAACCAACTGCATGAAAATCCCGCAAGTGCGGGGTTTTTCTTTTTAAGGCATCTCTCTTTTCCCAACACACTCACGACCGATTTAACCAGTTATAAAATAAAAAACTCCCTTTGTGAGGGAGTTTGCAAAATATATTTTAAGAATTGATTAGACTGAAAAGCTCTCTCCGCAGCCACAGGTGCGGCTTGCATTGGGATTATTAAAATAAAACCCTTTGCCATTCAAGCCGTCGGAAAATTCTAAAGTTGTATTCACGAGGTATAAAAAGCTTTTTAAGTCTGTCACCACTTTCACACCATTGTCTTCAAACACCTGGTCCATCGGCTTCGATTCATTATCAAAATCAAGCTTATAACTTAATCCTGAGCATCCACCACCGACTACAGAAACACGCAGAAAATTATCTTTTGCAATGGAACCATCTTCCATCAGTCTCTGCACCTTTTCTTTTGCTTTATCGCTTACGTAAATCATATAAATTAAAACGTTTAAAATCCTGAATAGTTCGGGCACAAATTTAAAAAAACTATCGCGCAAATGCAATCGCATCGCGAATCTCCTTCACCTTTTTGTTAACTTGCTCAATGGCATAATCTATTTCTTCTTCTGTGGTGAACCTTCCCGCGCCAAAACGGATAGAGCTGTGAGCCAGTTTATCAGCTAAGCCAAGTGCTTTTAGAACGTAGCTTGGCTCAACAGAAGCTGAAGTGCAGGCAGAACCAGACGAAACCGCAATGTTCTTTGTAATGCCCATTAATAAACTATCTCCTTCAACCCGACCAAAAGAAATATTCGTAAGATTCGGAAGTCGATATTCTTTGTTTCCATTCACAAAGCATTCTCCGGTTTCAAGAATGCCTTTTTCCAATTTATCTCTTAGTGTGATTATTCTTCTATTATCACTTTCCATTTCAGCCATGCACAATTCGCACGCTTTACCAAGACCAATGATTCCGGGCACATTCAGCGTTCCGCTGCGTATGCCTCGTTCATGACCGCCACCATCCATTTGAGCAGCGAGCTTCACTCTTGGATTTTTTCTCCTCACATATAAAGCACCTGCTCCTTTTGGCCCGTATATTTTATGAGCGCTCATGCACAACAAATCAATCCCATGTTCATTCACATCTATAGCAACTTTTCCAACAGCCTGCGTTGCATCCGTGAAAAGAATAACATTATGTTTTCGGGCAATCTCGCTTATTTTTTTGATTGACTGAATCACGCCGATTTCATTATTGGCATACATCACGGCAATCAAAATCGTTTTTTCCGTGATAGCAGATTCCAGTTCATTCAAATCAATCAAGCCATCGGATTTCACTTGCAGGTAAGTAATCGTTCCGCCATATTTTTCAATATGCTTACAAGTATCGAGAACGGCTTTATGTTCCGTATTCACTGTGATAATGTGATTGCCTTTTGATGCATACATTTCGAACACACCTTTAATAGCCAGGTTCACAGCTTCAGTAGCTCCCGAAGTGAACACGATTTCTTTTGGCTCTGCTCCTATCAATTTTGCGACTTGTTCTCTTGCATATTCAACAGCTTCTTCAGCCTGCCAGCCAAAAAGATGACTGCGGCTCGCAGCATTACCAAAATGCTTGGTGAAAAAAGGCAACATCGCTTCAACAACCCGCGGGTCGCATGGCGTTGTAGCATTGTTATCGAGATAAATTGGGAGTTGCAACATCTATACAAAATTAAACCAAATGAACGAGGAGTAAAAAAGGAGAAATGAAGAATTAGAAATAAGGAATAAGAAAGTTTAGTAAGCCACCCAAAATCTTATCGAAGTTTGCAAATCACCATTCAACAAAATGAATCCTATTTTTACAAAAATATTTCAGCATGAACAAAGTAGAGCATATCGGAATTGCTGTAAAAAGTTTAGATATTTCAATCCCGCTCTTTGAAAAATTGCTTAACACAGTTTGCTATAAAACAGAATTTGTAGATAGTGAAAAAGTGAACACGGCTTTCTTCCAAAAAGGTGAAACAAAAATTGAATTGCTCGAAAGCACAGATAATGATGGCGTGATTTCAACATACATTGAAAAAAAAGGCGAAGGCATTCACCACATCGCTTTTGATGTGAGCGATATTGAAGCTGAAATGAAAAGATTATCTGATGAAGGATTTGTTTTATTGAATGACAAACCAAAAGCAGGAGCAGATAATAAGCTCATCTGTTTTCTTCACCCGAAAAACACGAATGGGGTGCTGATAGAGCTTTGCATGGAAAAAACTGCTAAAGAAAATATGCTTTTATAAAACTTACTTCTTTATTATAAATTTTCCAACTTCTTTTGAGCCATCTTCTGCAACCACCTGCACAAAATAATTACCCGGAGGATATCCGAATAACTGGAAAGATAATGTTGTTCCGTCATTAGTTGCCGTTACTTGCTTTTGTTGCAGCACCTGACCGAATTGATTAAGCAGTCTCACATTGCCATTTTTCGCTTTGCTTAAAGTTATATCGACATAATCATTTGCCGGATTAGGGAATACTTTGAACAGCCTGATAATTGGCGTGCGGATTAATTTTATAATAGTCAAGCCTGATTTATTATCAAGGTCTGTCATCTGCAAACGATAATAATTTAGTCCATCTAACGGAGCCGGGTCATTAAAAGAATAGTTGCTCACAATTTGAGAGTTTCCATTTGCCTGAACTCTGCCAATCACTTCCCAGTTAGCGCCATCTGCACTTCTTTGAATCAAAAAATGGCTCAGGTTCACTTCCATTTGTGTGCTCCAGCTCAGATCAACCGTTTTATTGTTGTTCAAATTAGCTGTGAAATCGACAAGAACAACAGGCAATGGAGCAATAATATTAAAACCAGTGGCGCCTAAAATGGATGGTCCGTTTGCCTGCCCTTTGTTGCAGGTATAAGCCTGCGAGCTGCCAACGGAAGAAAAGCCGCATAAAGGAGAATTATCAGTTCCTGCAAAACGTTTTGCACCTGAGGCTGGCGTGGAGTTTGCCGCACCGGTGTAACTAAAATAAATATATGCTGTGGGTGAGCTCTGAAGCTTTATAAAATTAGCGCCGCTCGCTAATTGAATGGAAGATGAATTATCAAGAAATAATGCTTGTTTGGGATTAGAAGCACTTCCATTAATAGAAAGACCCGAAGTGGTGCTCACATTTACAAACCCAGTTTTCCCTAAAATAATATGTGAATTAGTTAAGTAAAGTGGATAATCTATCACCAACTGACCAGTCATTTGAAGATTGATGGTGCAATTGTCGCAGGTAAAATAGGTGCTTGAGCCAGAGCCATGCTTTGCAAATACAATATCTGCATCTGTATTAATAGAGCTTACCGAGCCTGTTCCTGAAATTGTAAAACTCCCCATTCCTGTTGATCCGGCAGTTTTTGTCCAAACAACTTGCGAATCTGAACTAAAATAAGCCAGACAGCAAACCAATATCAAAAATATTTTTGAGGTGTAGCAATGTTTCATCAGCAATTATTTAGTTGATCGCAATAAAGGTTTACAAAAAAATAAAAAGGGCTGCTCGAAGGAAGTTCTAAAGAATGGATTTAAATTGAAGAGGCTTTTTGTAAAACCTATAACTTGTATTTTTAAAAACATAGGGTTTATATGAAAGATAAAGGATTAAAAAATCAGGCCTTCTACACTTTCACAAACGAAGAGAATATAAAAATAAGGCAGCTTTTCTGATTTTGCAATAAAATGCAAACAAAAAAATTTACCTGACCACGAAATTTAATATCTGTTTATTATCAGATGTAATACTTTGAGCCTTAATAAAATAAACTCCTGCAGCAAGCCTGCTATAAAAGCTGATATGCGCTAATGACGTATTATTAAATCGGTTCGTTTGAATTCGGTTTCCCAGAGCCGAATAAATAGTGATATCCCAATTATCTTTTGCGAGAGAAACATTGATATAATCATGAGATGGGTTGGGATAAACAAATGCATTTCTAAGATCAGCATCATCCGAAATATCAACCATTTTTACTTCCGAATATTTTACCGCCCCCGATGGGTAAATAATTTTTAATCTGAAATATAATTTGCCATTATCATTTGGCCCGATCAGGTAATGGTATAAATATTTATCAGTGTTATTATCGCCAAGGACAGAACCGATAGAAGAAAAGTGAGTGTTCGTAATTCCTTTTTGAATTTCATAAACAACGGCATTCTGTGAATCTTTTGTTGACCAGTTGAGCTGAATCTTTTCTTTGTTTTCTCTGTTCGCAGAAAAAGACAAATTGTTATCAGGCAAAATGGAGTTGTCACAATAATAATACGTCACAGAAAAATGGATCGTATCATTTGCTGTTGCACTGTAATAATAAACATTGCTGCCGGTAAGGATGGTGTATGTTATGGGTTTATAATCAAAAGAAACAGAGTTGCTACCTAAAAAGTTTACAACATCATTTGTAATGCTATCATTCTGGCTATATTGGTACAAGACAGTATAAGGAGCTTTTGTAACTGAATCTCCTGGGTTCAAAATAAAATCTCCTATGCTTGTGTCAACCAGGTTTGTAAAAGCTGAGCTCAAAGCACTACTTGAAAAATGGTCATATCTCCCAACTGATACGGCAAAATCTCTCTGAACAGCTTCTACATTTTTTAAGGTGAAGCCATAATTAACTGAAATGGTGGAATTGATTTTGGCAGATGCTAATGTTCCGATAGAAGGATCGAATTGAGGGAGGCTGATTGTATGAGTATCGTTGCCGGTTCCGATTATTATGGTGTCATAAGTCAGGTTTCGCAAGCTGCTGCATTGTGCAGTTGCTGACGAGGCTGCTATCATTAAAATACATCCTGCGAAGCATACAGTTTTCCACAAGGGTTTCATACGATCTTGGTTTTCGCACGGAAATTGGATTATTGAACCAATACTATAACTCCAAACAGCCTGTGTTTATTATGTCTCAGGCGTTTTATAGTGAATTTGTTTTCGCATAAAAAACCCCGAAAGCTTTCACTTTCGGGGTTGAGAAATATCTTATTCTGATTTATTAATGATTCAATACTATTCTGTAACTATTCTGGCTACCATCAGCAGCTTTCACATGCAAAGTGTAAATGCCTTGTGCATAGTTATTCAAAGAGAACAATATTGTTGATCCTGCAGGCTGGCTTATTTGTTTTTGCTGCAGCACTTGCCCATATTGATTGATCAATCGAAGTGTCAGTGCTGAAGAAATATCACTGCCAAAAGTAATATGCAGATTGTCTCTGACAGGATTAGGCCCGAACTTAATTCCCTTAATAAATAATCCTTTAATCAACTTGATTTCTGAGAATTTATATTGCAGATTATTATCAACTGCTTTTACCCTATAATAATTTATTCCCTGCAGTGGAGTCTGGTCTGTGAATGAATAATTAACAGGTATTGAAGAATTGCCTTTTGCCTGAATTTTGCCGATTGTTTCCCAGGTCACACCATCCCCGCTTCTCAACATCACAAACTGATTCAGGTTAGATTCCTGTTCTGTTGACCATGTTACTTTTACGACATTATCCGTTAATGTTGCGTTGAAGTTGGTCATCAACAATGGCAATGTTCCTCCTGAGAACAAAACATGAGGTCCTGCAAGACTTGTTCCATATGATGGCAATGCTGTACCAATGATATTATTTCCCTGAAACAATGATGGTGCATTGCCAATAACTTTTTGATAGATGGAATTAGGAAATGGCCCTACAAAAATCCCGTCATAAGTGCCTGCAGCAGTCGCAATGATTTTGCTATTTGCGGTAACGAAATTAATCATTGAATTCCCGGGAAGTGTATCCATCACTATATTAAAAGCACTTGTAATAGAAGACTGAGAACTATTTCCGACTATCAGCTGTGCTCCGTCTCTAAGTGTAAGAATCGAAGTGCCTGAAAGCTCAGTATGAGCATCTACCTGTACAATAATTCCAGCATTAATAGTTACTGAGCAATTATTGCAAAGCATTGCAGGTATTGCACCGGGAGCCCATGTAATCGGGCTGCTCCAATTACCCGAATTTGTAGCTGTGTACTGTGCCTGCCCTTTGTAAATAAAACCGATGCTTAAAACTGCAGCCAGAAAGTAAAGCTTTTTCATACAAAAAAATTTAATTTAAAAATGTGGTTAAGGCAACCATAGTATGTGGATTTGTGGTGAGGTATCTTAAGGATGGATTCGCACTTTTACTCAGTTTCACTATTAGCTTCACAGAGTAAATCGATTGGGTTGTTTTGAATTTGAATACAATTCAAACAACCTGAAAATTCTGCATGATCTTTATTGCGAAAAGAATAATCATTCAATTCATCAACAAACAATACAGAGTAAGCGCTGCTTTTAGTACGGATAAATAGGGACACGGGGTGATTCAGGTTTTTCAAAATTGGAGTTCTTGGAAACGAATTAAGTTCAGAAGTTATTCACAACAAGAGGGTGCGATGTGTATAAATCATCAGTTAGAGACTGCTAAGTAAGTAACTTTTTTTGAGAATTAATAATAAAATCTAAGTTTTTTATGCAGATTGTTCCTCGTCGGCCTCTGTTTTATTCAGGCCTAGCTTGTCAATGGCAACCTGAGCTGCGATCTGGCTCGCATCTTTCTTGTTGTAAGCCTTGCCTTGGGCAAGCAATTGACCGTCAACAACCGCACCTACAGTAAATAATCTTCTTCCTGCCTCCATGTGCTCATCAAGCGTTTCAAACTCTAGCGATTTACTGTTTTTATTTGCCCACCCGTATAGCTTATTCTTATGATTTATCTCGAGAATCTCAAGGTCATCCATAAAAAGATAGGGCTGAATGATGCGCTCCATCACCCATTGGTTTGCTTTATTAAATCCTTTGTCGAGATAAATGGCTCCAACAACTGCTTCAAGCGTATTACCAAAAATCTGGCTCATTTTAAGCGAGCCATCAAATTTATTGAAATAGCTTATTTTTTTTAACCCCATCTTCACAGCAATATCATTTAGCTGATTGCGGTTCACCATTTTGCTACGCATTTCGGTCAGAAAACCTTCTTCTTTGTAGGGATACTTTTTAAACAGGAAATCTGCGATAATAGCACTAAGTACAGCATCACCTAAATATTCCAGCCGTTCATTATTCTCGTCGGATTTATCTTTTAATGAACGATGAGTGAGTGCCGTTTTGTAGAGCACCGTTTTTCCGGGCGCAAAGCCCAAAACATTTTTAAGTTGCTTTCGGAAAGATGCAGCGGATGAGTCGTTTTTTATGATACGTTCCAGTATTCCCACAAGAAAAGCTACAAAATTTTTAGCTGACTTAAAAAATTTTTATAAATATGTGCAGGTAAGATTTCGCTGATTATGACTTTCATCATAATCCATAAAAACGAAAAATCAGGATAAGTATTTTTTAACAATGACACATGCATTGTGACCGCCAAATCCAAAAGTGTTGCTCAACGCAGCCCTCACAGTTCTGGCTTGCGATTTATTAAAAGTGAAATTTAATCTTGGGTCGAGTTCGGGATCATCAGTAAAATGGTTAATTGTCGGAGGCACTATATCATTCACGACGCTCATGGTGCAGGCAATTGCTTCAATAACACCTGCTGCACCTAAGCAATGACCAGTCATTGATTTTGTGGAACTAATATTCAAATTATAAGCATGCTCACCAAATACATCAGTCACAGCTTTCACTTCTGAAATATCACCTAATGGAGTTGAAGTTCCATGCGTATTTATATAATCGATATCGGAAGGTTTCATACCAGCATCTTTCAGCGCAGCATTCATCACATTTTTTGCGCCAAGCCCTTCTGGATGTGGCGCTGTTATGTGATGCGCATCAGCAGTTGCACCAGCTCCTGCAATCTCGCAATAAATTTTTGCACCTCTTGCTTTTGCGTGCTCTAATTCTTCAAGCACCAATATTCCTGCAGCCTCGCCCATCACAAAACCATCTCTGTCTTTATCGTACGGACGGCTTGCCGTTTTGGGGTCATCATTTCTTTCGCTCATCGCTTTCATCGCATTAAATCCACCAACTCCGGCTTCTATTATCACGCTTTCGGAGCCGCCACTCAGTATAATATCAGCAAGACCTAAGCGAATCAAATTAAATGATTCCATGATGGCATTTGTGGAAGACGCACATGCGCTGACTACTGCAAAATTCGGACCGCGCAAACCATGCCTCATAGAAATATGACCGGCTGCGATATCCAATATCATTTTTGGTATGAAGAAAGGATTGAATCTTGGAGTTCCATCGCCTTTTGCAAAGTTTGAAACTTCTTCCTGAAATGTAGTAATGCCGCCGATACCGCTTGCAAAAACAACACCTACCCTATCTGTATTGACATTGTCTTTATTGATGCCTGCATCAGCCATGGCTTCATCGCTTGCTGCGAGCGCAGTTTGTGTGAAGCGGTCGAGTTTGCGAGCTTCTTTTCTGTCAAAATATTTTAAAGGGTCAAAATTCTTTATCTCACAGGCAAACCTCGTCTTGAATTTTGATGCATCGAATTGAGTGATGAAATCAGCGCCTGGAACACCATTAATAAGACCGTTCCAATAATCCTGAACATTATTGCCCAGCGGTGTCAGCGCACCGATTCCCGTAACAACAACTCTTTTTACTTCCATATAGCTGCCCGGAAATTTTAAAAGTGATACATCCGCCTACTAAGCAAAATTGCTTTCGAAGGCGGATGAAACAAATGTATTACAAATAACAAAAGGCTGATTACTTAGCGTGTTCTTCCAAGTAAGCGATGGCTTGCCCTACAGTAGTAATAGTTTCAGCCTGCTCATCAGGGATTGAGATGTTGAATTCTTTTTCAAACTCCATAATAAGCTCAACGGTGTCGAGTGAATCTGCACCCAGGTCATTAGTGAAGGAAGCCTCGTTTGTAACTTCTGCTTCTTCTACTCCTAATTTATCAACAATGATTTTTTTAACTCTTGTAGCAATGTCTGACATGTTTGTAAAATTTAGTTACGGCTGCAAAAATATAGTTTTTGAATTAAACACAATTAAACAGGCAATTTTAATTTTTTTGAGCAAAAAAGCCTTCTTTGGCTTATTTATTTAATTTATATGCCGAAAAGAAATTTGGTTGACATATGACATAACACTTCATATTACCAAATTTCAATTTTTATATGAACGAGAAAAAAGGAATTGGTAAATTCAATATCTTACATATCCATTTTAATCAAACTAATTGTCAGCATGGCTTTGAAAATGATTGATCACGGCTCAAAAGAATACAAGCAAATGGTTGATTTGCGGAATGAGATATTGCGCAAGCCGCTTGGGCTGACTTTTAGCGCGGATGATCTCGAAAAAGAAAAAGAAGATGTGCTGATGGGCGCTTTTGAAGACGATAGGATTTTGGGCTGCTGCCTGCTCACGAAGGTTGATGATAAATCAGTTCGGCTTCGGCAAATGGCAGTGCCAAATAGCATGCAAGGCAAGGGAATCGGAAGGGCACTCATGATTTTTGCAGAAAATATTGCCCGCGATTTAGGCTATAGAGTATTACTAATGCATGCGCGAAAAACAGCCGCTGGGTTTTACCAAAAACTCGGCTATAATATTTCCGGCAATGAATTTGAAGAAGTGACCATTCCGCATTATGTGATGGAAAAAAGTTTATAGGCTCACCGTTTTATTTTCCGATTTCATTTCTGCAAAAGCATGTAACTGCTGCATAAATTTCAGTAAATGCTGCATCGATAAAATATCATCAACAACAAGCATAAATAATTTTCCGTTTTGCCGCAGCTTGGCTTTGTTGGTTTGCTTTTGAATGAATTCAAGAATATGTTTGAAAGTATCAGATTCAAAATAGGGCGAATCGGGTTTATTAATGAAGTAACATTTCAGTGTATCGTCTTTTAATAGCATCCTTTCAAAACCCAATGCCACTGCAAGCTTGCGACAACGAACGGTATCGAATAAATCTTCCACTTGTTTAGGCAAAGGACCGAAACGGTCAATCAATTCAATTGCAAAGAAATTTAATTCTTCTTCACTATCACAATTGTCTAATCTTGTGTAAAGCGATAATCTTTCTGTGATGCTTTCAACATAACTATCAGGTATCAAAATTTCCAAGTCAGTGTCAATGGTGCAATCCTGCACATAATCTTCCTGCTTCGAAATTTCTTCTTTGAACAATTCTTTGAATTCAGTCCTTTTTAATTCTTTGATGGCTTCATCCAAAATTTTCTGATAAGTCTCAAAACCAATTTCAGCCATGAATCCGCTTTGTTCACCACCAAGCATATTTCCCGCACCGCGAATATCCAAATCCCGCATCGCAATCTGGAAACCGCTTCCCAAATCGCTATGTTGTTCTAAAGTTTGCAATCTTTTTCTTGAGTCTGTTGGTAATGTTGCGAGAGACGGAGCTAATAAATAACAAAAAGCTTTTTTATTGCTTCTTCCAACTCTTCCACGCAATTGGTGCAAATCACTCAATCCAAACTGATGTGCATTATTAACGATAATCGTGTTCACATTCGGAATATCAACTCCGCTTTCAACAATGTTAGTACAAACGAGCACATCATATTTTTTATCAATGAAATCAAGAATTCTTTCTTCGAGTTCATGCCCTTCCATTTGTCCATGCGCATAACCGATACTCAAATCAGGACAAAGACCTTGAATAATAGCAGTCATTTCGGCAAGACCAAGTATTCTGTTGAAAATAAAGAAAACCTGTCCGCCTCTTTCGGTTTCAAAATAAATGGCATCACGAATGAAATCTTCATTATAGCCATGAACTTCCGTTTGTATCGGTTGGCGGTTTGGCGGCGGTGTATTAATAATGCTCAAATCTCTTGCTCCCATCAAACTGAACTGAAGCGTTCTTGGGATAGGCGTTGCCGTTAATGTAAGGCAATCAACATTTGTGCGAAGTGTTTTTATTTTTTCTTTATGGGCAACGCCAAATTTCTGTTCTTCATCAATTACTAATAATCCCAAATCCTTGAACTTTACTTCTTTTCCAAGCAAAGCATGCGTTCCGATGATGATATCTACTTTTCCTTCTTCTAATTTTTTATATGTTTCCTTTTTTTCTTTAGAAGATTTGAAACGATTCACATAATCAACGGTAACAGGAAAATCTTTCAATCTTTCACCAAATGTTTTATAATGCTGAAAAGCAAGAATGGTGGTAGGAACCAACACTGCAGCCTGTTTGCCATCACAACAGGTTTTGAAAGCAGCGCGAATCGCAACTTCGGTTTTGCCGAAACCAACATCGCCACAAACTAATCTGTCCATCGGCGAAGGCGATTCCATATCTCTCTTCACATCGGCAGTTGCTTTGCTCTGGTCGGGCGTGTCCTCATAAATAAAAGAGGCTTCGAGTTCAGTTTGCATATAATTATCCAATGCATGCGCAAACCCCTGCTGGGCCTTTCTTTGAGCATATAATTTTATTAAGTCGAAAGCAATTTCTTTTACTCTCGTTTTTGTTTTCTCTTTCAGCTTTTGCCAAACATCGCTTCCGAGCTTGCTCACTTTCGGGACTGTTCCTTCTTTACCAGTGTATTTTGAAATTTTGTGCAGCGAATTAATATTCACGTACAAAATATCGCTGTCTTTATAAATAATGCGAACCGCTTCCTGCAATTTTCCATTCACTTCAATCTTCTGCAAACCACTGTACACACCCACTCCATGGTCGATATGCGTCACATAATCTCCCGGCTGCAATTCTCTGAGCGTTCTTAATGTAAGTGCTTTGTTTTTATTATATGCCTGTTTGACTTTGTATTTATGATAACGCTGAAAAATCTGATGATCAGTGTAGCAGACAATTTTTAAATCATCATCAATAAAACCTTCGTGGATAGAGACAGGAATTGGGTTGAATTGAATCGCTGAATGTAAATCTTCAAAAATGACATGCAAGCGCTCAAGCTGCTTTGGGTTTTCAGCGAACAAATAAATTTTGTATTGATTTGCTTCGCGATTTTTTAAATCTTTCATCAGCAAATCAAAATTGCGATTGAAAGAAGGTTGAGCTTTGGTGTTGAAAATAATTTCGGTCGTAGGTTGTCGGCCATCCGTCGTCGAACCAAATTCAATGAAATGGAATTTTTTTAGTTGCTCTTCAACCGAATTCACAGTAACAAAATCTTCAAAACTTATTTTCTTTTTTTCTGCGTTTTCATCTTCCGTTTCACGCGTCTTATATCCCGTATCTCCCATCTCAATAAACAGCCGCAGATTTTCTTCTTCAATTAATAATTTATCTTTCACAAATTCCCAATCCTGCATCCATATCACTGTGTTATCAGGAATGAAATCGAGCAAAGAAACTTTTTCGTTATCATCGAACTGCGTTTCAACATTTGGTATAATGCTTACCTGCAACAATTTTCGTTCGCTCAATTGTGTTTCGGGGTCGAATATTCTTATCGAGTCAACATCATTCCCAAACAATTCAACGCGATAAGGTTTTTCATTGCCGAAAGAATAAATATCGAGTATGCCGCCACGCAATGCGAATTGTCCTGGCTCATACACGAAATCCGTTCTCTCAAAACCATAGCTTACAAATTTTTCCATCATGCCATTCAGATCGATGCTGTCTCCTGATTTGATTTGAATGATATTTCCCGACAAAGTTTTTGGAAGCACTACTTTTTCAAAAAGTGCTTCAGGATAAGTGACCAATAATTTTTTATTTCCACCTGCGCTCCATTTTGTCAATGCTTCCGTGCGAAGCATCACATGGCTGCTGTTTAGCAATCGATAATTTTTTTTGTTCTTGAAAGAAGAAGGGAAATAAAAAATATCAAGACCGTTAGTGAGGTTTTCAATTGTGTTATGCAAATAAGCTGCAGCCTCAGCATCGGCGCAAACAACAATATGGTTCAATTGCGCAGTTATTTGATGCTGAAAAATAGCGCTGATAACAAATGCAGGAGAACTGCCGTAAAGGTTCTTTAAAGCAATTGTTTGAGGCTGGGACAAAGTAATCCTGTCCGCAATTTGAAAAATGCGGGGGGAGTTCATTAACAAACCTGGAGAAACCTCACTGCTCATGGAAGCTGCAAAGATAAAGCAACCGCAGAAAATATAAGAGCGTATCTAGTTTATGGCTGGATGTTACAATTCATTAATAGACGGCATCATAATCAATCCTGAATTCAACCTTTGAAAACTTTTCCGACAAAACTTCTGTAGGAGAAATATTGTTGTCTTTATCGAACCAATTTGCAAAAAACAAATCGTCTTTTTTTGCAAACAAAGAATACTTGCCGGGCGCAAGATTGATTTTGAAATATCCGGTTGAATCTGATTCAACTTTGGCAACGTAGTTAGTTCTTATAGAACGATAAAATGCTGACAGCCCTTGCCTTTGAACCTGATTTATATTTGTGAGCTGATAGATGTACAAAACGGTTTGTATACCACGAGGCTTTGATGGTTTTGCATCGGGAGAAGGCATCTGGTTTCCGGAAATCCTGTAAACATATCCTTCAATTCCCTGTTGCAGCATATTTTGAGAATTGGTGGTTTTGGATGTTGAACATGAAATAGCAATCAATGACGATACCTTTAACAGAGAAAAAAGAATTTTATTCATTCCCGCATTTTGAAAGTGAAAGTTTTTAATTTAGTGAAAATAAAGAATAAGATTAAACAGTTGTTTATGATTAAAAGGCTTCCGCTTATCCTGACCTTGATGATTAGTATGATAATAACAATTGGGTTACATGCTCAGGTGCTTACTGATAAAAATCTTTTGGCGCGAATGTCAAAAGATTTTAAGGATAGAGAAGACAAAAATTTTGCACAAGCAAAATTATTAGCAAAACAAAAAGGCTGGTTCATCACCAAAAGAACACCGAATGGTGGCGTTGTAACGTTGATCGGTGTCGATGAGTTGGGAAATCCTCAGTATGTCGCCACTTATAATAACATCATTGCTGCTGCAACAACCAGGGCAAATCAATTATGGCCCGGCGGCACTTCAGGCTTAAACTTATCCGGATCATCAGATGCTGTCAAAGGAAAAATTGCCATCTGGGATGGCGGCCATCCTTTAGGGACACATGTTGAGCTGACAGGTAGAATAACGAATAAGGATGCTGGTTCTGTAGAAGGACACAGCACACACACTACAGGAACCATGATTGCAACCGGCATCAACCCTATTGCAAAAGGAATGGCTTTTGGAGCGCAACAGTTGTTAGCTTATAATTTTAATAATGATGTTTCAGAAATGACATCCGCAGCTCCAGGCCTTTTAATATCGAACCACTCTTATGGATTTTTATCAGGATCGGGCTGGAGTTATGATGGCACGAACTGGGATTGGTATGGCGATACTACAATAAGCAAAACAGATGCTTTTGGTTTTGGCTATTATGATATAAACGCACAGAGTTATGATTCCATAGCATATAACGCACCTTACTATTTAATAGATGTGGCAGCAGGGAATGCAAGAGGTTATAATGGACCGGCTGTGGACAGCCCTTATCTTTATAATGCAGGAGTGAAATTAAAACGAAGCGCTACTTTAAAAAACAATCCCAATTTTGTGAGCGTGCTCAATTCTTCAACTGCAAAAGATGCTCTGGTTGTAGGTGCGGTCAATGGAATACCTTCCGGTTATTATTCCCCGAATGACGTTACTATTGCGAGTTTCAGTTCATTAGGCCCAACAAATGATGGCAGAATAAAACCTGATATCGTTGCAGATGGAGTTGATGTAACCTCTACATGGAACACGAGCAACACTGCGTACAGCACTCAAAGCGGCACATCAATGGCTACCCCTAACGTAACAGGTTCTCTTTATCTTTTGCAGGAATATTATACCAAACTTCATCCATCTGTTTTCATGCGATCTGCTACTTTAAAAGGACTTGCTATTCACACAGCAGATGAAGCTGGCGCTGCGCCTGGACCAGATTACACTTATGGCTGGGGGTTATTAGATGTGCTGAAAGGATCAGGCGTGATCACATCTTCTTACAATCAACAATCAGATACTATTATTGAAAGCGCATTATTGAATGGCGCAACTTATACATTCAACGCAGTTGCCTCAGGAAAAGGAACACTGGTAGCAACATTATCATGGACTGACCCTCCTGCAACACCGGTTCCGGTTGCTCAATCATTGCACAATACAAAAGCAATGCTGGTAAATGATCTTGATATGCGGATTACATCTGCAAACGGTGCTCAGGTTTTTAAGCCGTGGGTGCTTGATCCTTCAAACCCCGGGAACGCTGCTACCAAAGGAGATAATTTTCGTGATAATGTGGAGAAGATAAACGTTGACAGTGTTACCCCCGGACAAACATATAAGATCACGATTACACACAAAGGAACTTTGGCAAGAGGCCAACAGGCATTTTCTCTTTTAGTGAGCGGAATCGGCGGAGAATCTTATTGCACATCTGCCCCAACGAGCAGCGCAGGCACGCGTATTGACAGCGTGAACATCAGCAACATTCAAATTGCTAACCCTGCAGGATGCACTACTTACACAGATAATACAAAATACACGATTCAAATTCAGCCGAAACAAAAACTGCCTGTCCGAATTAAGCTGAGCAGTTGTGATGCGACAGTAGCAGATAAGGTTGTGAAAATATTTATCGACTATAATAACAATGGTGTTTTTGATGCTAATGAATTAGCTGCACAAAGCGGAGTGATCAATGGCAATGGCGTATACACAGACACTATCAATATTCCTTCATTAACAAAAGGCAATACAGCTTTGCTTCGCATTGTAGCAGAAGAGACCAGCGATCCTTCCACTGTTCAGGCATGTGGAAGCTATGGCAAAGGAGAAACACAGGATTTCAATGTTATTGTAGGAACTCCGACAAGCGACCTTGCTCTTGCGCAAATTGTTGCACCTGCTAATGGCGAATGCAGTGATGATTCTGCACTTATGGTGATCACTATCAGGAATAATGGAATTGATACAATATCAAATGTGCCAGTATCTGCGATCGTAAAAAATGGCAGTAGCACAGTTGCTACGCTCAACGAAACTTATCCCGGAAAAATTCCACCCGGATTTTTAGTTACCTATACTTTCCAGCAAACTTTTCCTACAACTGCAGGGACAAATTATAATGTTTCTTCTTTTGTGACTTCAGCAACAGATCAAAATAGCGCGAACGATACTTTAACAAGCACTGTCAGCATTGCTGCCGCACCTGCTGCGCCCGAAGCAACTGCAACAGTTAGTGGAGACACTCTTCATTTGACAGTCACCAACCCAAATCCGAGCTCAACTTATTTCTGGTATTCCAGTGCAACAAGCGACACAGCCTTGTTTGCAACTACGGATACTATACTCACCTTAACTTCTGTTCCTGCCGGAAATACTTTTTATGTAGGTGAAGGGATAAAAGGAAGTGTAGGAGTGAAATCAAAAAATGATTACCCAAACGGTGGCAGTTATCGCGATTCCTTAGGATTTGATCAGCAGAGATTGGGAGTTAATTCATTGTCTTATACTGCTAATGTTCCTCTTATTTTAAAAAGCGTCAGGTTGTATACTGGTAATCCCGGAAAGATTACAATCATGACCGCAGACACAGTTCTTGACCAAGGTCAGGTAGCATATTATTTTCCTGCACTTTCAAGTACTACTATCGATGTTTATGCAACAAGTCCAACAGCAAAACCTGGCTCCCGACCAAATGACCCTGCTGATAATGGTGCAATATTTTATCTCAACCTCCCAATACCTGTAGGAAAACATGTGCTTCTTGATTCCACTGTTGATGCTTCTGTTGATAAAACTGCAATAGACAATGCCTCTATTTTTCGCAACAATAATGTTACAGGAAACCCATATCCTTTCAGAATACCAAATGTAATTTCCATTACAGGTAATAGTGTCGCTGCCCCCAGTAATTTTCAGAATTATTATTATTATTTCTATAACATGAAAGTTCAAACTAATGATTGCATCGGCGAAAGAACTGCTGTTTCTGTTTCTGTACCTGCAAATACTAATTTCAATATTTGGCCAAACCCAAGCCATGGCTCATTCAATGTCATATTGAATACAGGAAGTTCTGGAACCAACAATATTTCAGTGGAGCTTTTTGATTTGCTTGGAAGAAGATGTTTCCTCCAAACTTTTTCAGCATCAGGACTTTTCAGCACAACAATAAACACAGGCACTTTAATAACGGGCATGTATATCTTATCAATAAAATCAGGCAGTATCTCGTACAAAAAGAAAATATTGATAACCAGATAATATAAATAATCCTCACTTAAATTAAAATTTTGAATAATGCATAAGATTTAAGTAATTCCAATAATCCTTTTTTTATTACTTAAATCTTATGTTATGAAATTTAGAAATTTACAACCCTTAAGCAGAGTTCTATTTTGCCCAATTGCCCTTATTTTTTCTCTCACTTCAAAAAGTTACTCAGGAACTTATACCATTAATTATTCAGGCCTTAGTTTAAGCACAACAAATTGTAATGTTTTCTCATTGCCTGTAGCGATTTCAGGATACAGTCACATTAGTGTTTGTGGTGGAATCAAATATGGCTCTAACCATTTAATACTTACAACTGGTTTTGATGCTACTACAGGGAATGCTGGGGGAACAGTTTATGGAATTAACTTCAACTTCAAAGCTGGGTACACATATCAGGTCTCAATTAATGCCGCTGCATCTAATACAAGTTCTCCTGTTCTAAGGGCAGCAGTGTTTTCAAATCTTCCTTCATTTACTGATCAATCATCAACTTGTGTTGTTGAATCAAAAGCAACTAATGTGGCAACTGGAAATTATTATAAGGGCTTTAATTTGACTACGACAAATACATCTTATTCACTTTCAAGTTTTTCACCATCAACTAATCTCGCTTATTTGCTTATTGGAGCTGATGGTGCTTCATCATCTGCGTACATTAATAGTATTACGATCGTTGAAACAGTACCGCCACCTCCGAGTTTTCAATTATCCCCGACATTGGTTCCCATTGCATGTAACACTGCGGTAACCCAAACTTTTGCAATCAGCAATCCTAGTAATATTGCAGGTGTAACAGGTTATGTCTGGAATTTAGGTGGTGCAAATAATGGTTGGAAATACAATGGAAGCGCAGCCCCAGCAACTATTACAACAGGTGCAAATGTAAATTCTATAACGTTAACAAGCGTAGCAGGTACAACTGCACCAAATAATATTTCCGTAACTGTGCAAATTAATAATGCAGCATCATCTTATATTTATAATTCTACTGTAAGTTTTGGTTGTTGCTATTCTTCTCCTCCTCCGCAACCTACTGGAGTGAGCTCTACAAATACAACTGCAACGACTGCGAATATTAGTTGGTTGCCTGTAACATGTTGTGGAAATACCGGTTATGGCATTGATATATCTATCAAAGCAACTGGTCAATTGGTAACGACAGGTGGAACTGATATTAGATCACCAAATATAACATCAACAACTATTACCGGGTTGGTTCCAAATACAACATATAATTGTGCAATTAACTCTGTAAATTGCGCTTTCTATTTTCACGGTACTCCTCAAATCTCATTTACAACTCAAAACTGTACACTTCCAGCACCAGTAGGATTAAATGTAAATGGAACACAATCAAGCACACAAACTGTAATTACATGGGCTACTGTTACCGGAGCAACCAGTTATGCACTCCAATATAAAAACATGACTACAGGTGTTTCAAATACAGTCGCAGTTAGTAGCCCTCCCTATGTTCTGAATGATAATATCAGTACTACTTATCAGGTTTCAGTTGCTGCGATGCCTTTTAGTGATTGTAGTGCCTATGCAACTTATAGCCCAATAGTAACATTTACTACACCTGTTGCTATAAATTGTGCCAAGCCAACAAATTTTTCTATGACTCCATTGGGAACAAATCAATACACTGTGAACTGGGCTCCAGTGGCTGGTGCCTCAAAGTATTTAATAAATTCAACGCTTGTAACAACAAGCACGACATATATTGCTCCGGCAAATGCAAGCGGTTTAACTTGTATTTCAGTTCAGGCACAATGCCCTGTAAATACTTTTGGTGATTTCTTGACTAGTCAGGGCACAGGTTTATGTATGGGAAGTGTACCAAACAGCATTAGTTCTGGAAATAAAGTGATGACACCTGTTGAGAGTGATCAATCTGATTTAAGTTATCAAACAGGAACTCTTAATTTATATCCGGTGCCAGCATCTGATAATTTAAATATTTCTTTTAGCACGAAACAAAATTGTAAAACACAATTATTAATTATTAATTCATCAGGAGAAACAATAATAAACAGAACCTACTATGCACAGACAGGAAAAAATTTATTGACTACAAATGTAAATAAGTTAACAAATGGGTTTTACATTGTGAAATTGATTAAAGAAGGAGAAGCGCCTGAAATGCAGAAATTGATTATTCAGAAATAAACTGGGATGTTCAATAATCAAAAACACTTATATTAGCTTCATCGATTGCTTGCCATCAATGGCAAACCTTGGGAGCAGATCGTTTTGGTCTGCTCTTTTTATTAATACCAAACTGAAAAATAAGCCACATGCCCCAGCCCTGGCAAAAAGGAACCATCATCAAAATTGAAAATGAAACAGAAAGCACGCGCCGTTTCTGGATCAAAGTAAATGATGTCGAATCATTCGACTTCAAGCCTGGCCAGTTTGTTACACTCGATCTTCCCATTCACGAAAAACCTGCACGCCGCTGGAGGAGCTATTCCATTGCTTCATGGCCCGATGGCACTAATGTTTTTGAATTGGTAATCGTTCTGCTGGAAGATGGAGCAGGGACTCATTATTTGTTCAATGAAGTAGCTGTTGGCAGTGAGCTGAGTTTACGCGGCCCGCAAGGTGTTTTCACTTTGCCTGAGCCAATCGAAAAAGATTTATTTTTTATTTGCACCGGAACCGGCATCGCTCCTTTCAGAGCTATGTCGCATCATATCTTCAATCATAATATTCCCCACGGTGATGTATATCTGATTTTTGGCTGCAGGAAATTCGGGGACTGTCTTTACAGAAATGAACTGGAAGAACTCGATAAAAAAATGGAGCGCTTTCATTACATACCCACTTTTTCAAGAGAAGTTGCTGATGTGACGAACAAGCCAATGAGAACAGGTTATGTTCATGCTGTGTATGAAGAAATTTGCAGGAGCAATATCAAGATCAGCGTTGCAGAAGAAACGTCTACATTGAAACCTGCATCGTTCTTTTTATGCGGCTGGAAAAATATGATAGATGAAGCAAAGCAAAGAATTCAGATGCTTGGCTACGACCGGAAATCAATCCATCAGGAATTGTATGGCTAAAAGCTACTTTGCTGCAGCAGCTTCCTTCTCCAATAATTGGCTATACATAAAATCGTAAGCTTCATTTCTTGAAGGGAAATCTTTTGCCAAAGGTTTTTTTGCTTTTCTTCCTGTAATCAGGTAGATAACAATAAAAAATACCAATGCCGCAAGAATAATAGGGAAAATGTTCAGCTGAAATCCGCCGTGGAGGTTTACTACAGTTTGCATGGTTCCGTTTTTTATAAGGATTTGGATATTAGTATAACGACTAAAAGTAAATTATATTTCTTCCGAAGGCAAAGTATTTTTACTGAATCATGAACTCGTAATCTTACTATCAAAAAAAATTGCCACCAGAACATAAAACACTAATAAGTTAATTGTGTTTCATGATCTGGTGGCAACAAAAAAAATCGGGTACAATCAATCAATTTTTCATGAATACCGGAAAGCAGGAATGGCAGGCAATCAATGAGGGCTTGTTTCTTTATTCATCAGGTTATCGTAAATCAGGTTGTAACCTTCATTACGCGTAGGTGTAAAATCTTTTGTAAGCATTTTCTTTCTCAGCGCACCATTAGGCAGTTTCTCATTGCTGTTCGCATCATTTGGATTGGTCAGTAAAACAACCGGGTCTTTTATCCCGCGCAATTTTAATTCCATGCTGATATATTCTTTTTGGATCTCAAGAATTTCAGCATGACTGTTGATCATTTCGTTTTCTGCTTTGACAAGTTTCTTGTGGATTTTTGCAATCTGGCTTCTGCGAAGACTAAATCCGATGAACATGGACACTGCAATTACCGCTAATAGGATAAGCGCGTTGATTGGGAATTCAAACGTAAGCATTGTAATTTAATTGAGGTTAGTAAGTAAACACAAATAGATAACACAAGACATTGCACGCATGCATGCAGCATCTGAAATCTAAGGTAGAAGTTTGATAAAAGGCTTATGAAATTTGTTTTTCCACAATGCTCTTAATTGTGTGAATAGCGATGCGCTCTTGTTGCATGCTGTCGCGGTAACGGATCGTTACTGTGTTGTCTTCTTTTGTTTGATGATCTACAGTGATGCAGAACGGAGTGCCGATTGCATCCATGCGGCGATAGCGTTTTCCGATTGCATCTTTTTCTTCATAAAAACAACGGAAAGAATTTTTGCAATCATCAATGATTTGTTGTGCAATTTCAGGCAAGCCATCTTTTTTTGTCAATGGAAAAATAGCAAGCTTTATAGGAGCCAGCATTGGCGGTAGTTTCAAGACAATACGATTATCTTGTTTATCTGCAGTGCTTAAATCTTCTTCAGTATATGAATTGCTGATGATCAATAAAAACATCCTGTCAAGACCGATAGAAGTTTCAATAACATAAGGGATATAGTTGCCGTAAGGTTTGCCGTTTGCATCCAGATCATTATCGAAATATTGCATTTTCTTTTTGCTGTATTCCTGATGATTGCGCAAATCAAAATCAGTTCTTGAATGAATTCCTTCCACTTCTTTAAAACCGATTGGAAAATCATATTCGATATCGCAAGCTGCATCTGCATAGTGCGCAAGCTTCACATGGTCATGAAATTGATATTTTTCTTTTTCGATGCCGAGACTCAAATGCCATTTCATTCTTTCTTCTTTCCAGAACTCATACCATTCTTTTTGTGTGCCGGGGCGAATAAAAAATTGCATTTCCATTTGTTCAAACTCGCGCATGCGAAAAATAAATTGCCTAGCAACAATTTCATTACGGAATGCTTTTCCAATCTGCGCAATACCAAAAGGGATTTTCATTCTTCCCGTTTTTTGCACGTTCAGGAAATTGACGAATATTCCCTGAGCAGTTTCTGGACGCAAATACACTTTATTATCTTCTTCATCAGCAGATGCAGTGGAACCAAATTCCGTCGAGAACATCAAGTTGAACTGGCGAACATCCGTCCAGTTGCTTGTTCCGCTGATGCTGCATTTTATTTTATTATCTTCTATTAGTTTTTTTAATCCATCAAAATCATCTTTTGCTAATAAAGATTCCATAGAATCAAGAACTTCTTGTGCCTTGTTACTTGCGCCTTGTGCCTTCAATTCATCTGCAAATCCTTCAATCAAATGATCAACACGATATCTTTTTTTACTGTCTTTATTATCGATCATCGGGTCACTGAAATTATCAACGTGCCCGCTGGCTTTCCAGGTTGTCGGGTGCATGAAAATAGCCGCATCAATGCCCACAATATTTTCATGCAATTGAGTCATACTTTTCCACCAATAATCTTTTATATTTTTTTTCAATTCGCTTCCCCATTGGCCATAATCATACACAGCACTTAAGCCATCATATATTTCGCTCGAAGGAAAAATAAAGCCGTATTCTTTGCAATGAGAAATGATTGCCTGAAATCTTTTTGTATCGTTCGCCATAGTGGGCGCAAAGGTAAAATATTATTGCAGAAAAGATTGAGCGATTCTCTTCCAACCATTAAATTACATTTGTATTAACCTTCCTCATTATGCCCGAATCTGTTGAATTTAAAAAGAAGAAACAACCACTGCTGGAAAGATTTGGTGTTTATTATCTCGGAGTTTTCGGACGGCGCGACTTGTCACACCATGTTTTTGATTTCACCGATGAAGAGCTGAATAAAAAAATCAATCGCATTTCCAATAAAGGAGTTTTTCTTTCCGCACTTGTCGGTTTGGTTTGTGTGTGGCCAACTGTTTATATAGATGTGCTGAAACAAAATGAACCTTTGCTAATTCATTATGGTTGGGTAGCGGTAGTTACTATAATATCTATCGCTATTGAATTCTATGTTTTATTTATCATCGCATTGAGAGCAGTTCATGAAGTAAGCGAACTAATCAATATCCATGCGCACAAAAAAGATTTTTTGAAAAGCGGTCCATTTAATGTTACTAACATTCTTGCAAGAACCGCACTGGAATTGCCGGATCCTGAAATGCAGATTTTAGGAATCAATCCCTTTGAGCAGGTTTCAAAAAGAAATTTATTCATACTTGGATTATTGTATAAACTGAAAATTGTCATTACCAATTTCATTTCAAAATTATTGTTACGGCTCAGCTTTGGCGAAACCATTGCCGGTATTTCCATTAACTACATTGCATTGCCTGTTGAATGTTTCTGGAATGGCATGGTGATCCATCGCGTGGTGAATGAAGCAAGATTGCGCTTGTTTGGTTTTGCGCTCAGCAATCATATTGCTGATAATTTGTTGCACGATCATTTACTGGAACAACTATCTGATGAAGCAAAAGTCGGTTGTCTTCGTGCTATAGGCAATGCAGTAGTGATGGCGAAAAATTATCACCCGAATATGATTGTGCTGTTGTTGAGGTTTCAGCATTTGCTGCATATCGATAAAGATAAAAAATATGATGACTGGAATCTCTTTTTGGATTGCCTGAAAAAAGTGAGCGAGAAAGAAAGAAATTTTTTGCTTGATTTATTTACAGTTGCTGTTGCGTTTGATGGAAGAATATCAGAACTTGAAATGGAGAAATTAAAAGACGCTTACGGAAAAGATTATGAATTGTATTATCCCCGATTGAAGCAGTTGACTGAAAATTTAAAGGATGGGAAATTGCATGCGGCGGCTAATCTTTGTAAACTGGATTTTGTGGCTGGATAATATCTGAACCTTGATTTATCCGATTTGAATGATTCTTCTGATTGCGGAACAAAAATTATTCAGTGGAATTGACTGTTGATTTTTCTGCAGGTTGCTGCTGCAAAGGTTTTTTTGACTCTACTTCTATTTGCTGGATCCACACTGCATAATCATTTGGATAAATTTGTGAGCCGGTATGAACAGCGTATACTTTTGTGAACTCTGCACCGAAATAAAGGATGATAGCCGAGTAATAAACCCATAATAAAATAACAATCACAGAACCTGCAGCTCCGTACGCAGAGCTGAGCTTACTATGACCGAGATAATATCCGATTAAAAATTTTCCAATCAAAAAAAGCAGTGCGGTGGTGAAAGCCCCTGCACGAACATGTTTCCACCTGATTTTTGCATCGGGCAAAAATTTAAAAATAATAGCAAACAAAAATGATGTGATCAAAAACGTGAGCACCAGATTGAAGCTATAAACAGTGAAAGCAGTAATACGTGGAAATAATTCGGTAAGCTTATGAATAAATACTTCTGTTAATCCATTTACCAACAACGCAACAAGCAACAAGAAGCCAAGGCAAACAACCATCGAAAAAGAAATCAATCTGTTGATAAGAATTTTGAGCCATCCTTTTTTGGGTTTTGCTTTCAATTTCCAGATCAGGTTTATTGAATCCTGAATTTCGCCGAACACACTGGTTGCACCAATGATAAGTGTTACTAAACCAATTACTGTTGCAAAGCTTGCCTGATTTGATAATGCTGCGGAGCGAATGGTTTGCTGTATCTGAAGCGCCGCATCTTTGCCAACAAAGCTTGCTATCTGACCATAAATAGTTCCTTCAATTGCATCACGGCCATAAAAAATATCGCTGACAGCGATAATAATAATGAGCATTGCCGGAAGAGAAAAAATAGTATAATAAGCAAGTGCTGCGCTTAATTTCAACACACGGTCATTGACAAAATCAATGGATGACTGTTTTAATATTTTCCATATAGTTCCAACGGATAAAGCCATAAAGTTTCTACTTCAGTTTTTCATTTTGCTGATGACGTTCTGCATCGCGTATCTTTTTCTTTTCAAAATTTTTTTGCAGCGCATCTGTCAGATCGATATTGGTTTGATTAGCGATGCACATTAAAACCCACAAAACATCAGCGAGCTCATCAGACAATTTTTTTTCTTTATCAGATTCTTTGAATGACTGGTCGCCATAAATGCGGCTCATTAATCGTGCCACTTCGCCGACTTCTTCAGTCAAGATAGCCATGTTTGTCAGCTCGCTGAAATAGCGGACACCAGCAGTTTTTATCCACCCATCTATTTTTTGCTGTGCTTCGCGAATGGAAATTTCATTTGATTGCATTATGAATAATTTATTACACGAATTAAAATCGAATTACACGAATTGTTTAGTAACGAAATGTAGAATAAAAAATCTTCTTCTTGCTCTTAGGACTGAGGAAATTCGTGTAATTCGATTTTAATTTGTGTTCTTAACCTAAATAAATACATCTCCTTCCAGATAAGTTCTTGCATTGCCGCTGATCAATACTCTGTCTCCTTTCATCTCGCATTCCAGATATCCTTTGCGATTTGATAATTGAATGGCAGACATTTTTTCTTTGCCCAGTTTCTTTGACCAATATGGAGCCATTACCGTGTGTGCAGAACCTGTAACAGGATCTTCGTCTATGCCTGACTGTGGGAAAAAGCAACGGGATACAAAATCTACACCATCACCTTTGGCTGTTGCAATAATTCCCCGCGATTCCAACTGTGATAAAATTTTAAAATCAGGAGAAAGATTCTCAATCATTTTTTGATTTTCAAATATTGCCATATAATCTGAAACGCCTTTATACACTTCCAAAGGTTTTATTTTTAACCCTTCTTCAATAGTTGGTGAAGATTCTGTTACCGGAGCATGATCGGCGGGAAAGTCCAGCGTCAATTTCCCGTCACTTCTTTTTGAAACATGCAGCGAGCCACTTTTTGAATGGAATGTAATTTTATCTTTCTGATAGTTTAAATGATCATAAAAAACATGTGCAGAAGCAAGCGTAGCATGACCGCACAATGCCACTTCAACCGCTGGCGTGAACCAACGGATAGCATAATCATTCTCTTGTTCAACAATAAATGCAGTTTCAGCAATATTGTGCTGCATTGCCATTTTTTGCATCAGATCTTCGGGTAGCCATTCCCGTAAGATCATAACCCCGGCTGGGTTGCCACCAAATGTAGATTCTGCGAAGGCATTGACGATATAAACTTTTTGTTTCATGGTCAAAATTTTAATTCGTGCTCACTCCTTGTTTTTCGTGTCAATAATAATTGTTATTGGTCCGTCATTCACTAAACTTACTTTCATATCAGCACCGAATTGTCCGGTAAAAATTTTTTTATTGAAATCGGTTTCAAGTTGTTCAATCATTTTTTCATATAAAGGAATTGCAATATCCGGTTTGCTTGCGCGGAGATATGACGGGCGGTTCCCTTTTTTTGTTGATGCCTGCAAAGTAAATTGGCTCACCAGCAAAATATCTCCTTCACAATCTTTCACAGAAATATTCATCACACCGTTTTCGTCATTAAAAATTCTCAGGTTAATAATCTTTGCGCTCAGCCATTGAATATCTTCTATTTCATCAGCATCTTCAATACCTACAAGCACGAGCAATCCCTTTTCAATTTTCGATTTTATAACATTATCAATAGTGACACCTGCACTGCTCACCCGTTGAATAACTGCACGCATTTCGCTCTTCTTTTAATTTGTAATTTTGATGCATGAAGATAGATGTTTCAAAAGAAATTGTTTTCAGGACTGCGAGGAGCGGCGGTAAAGGAGGACAGAATGTAAATAAAGTAGAAACGATGGTGGAAGGTTATTTCGACATCAGCAATTCTTTATTGCTTGATGAAGCGCAAAAACAAAAGCTCCATGAAAAACTTGCAAACAAGATCAACTCTGAAGGAATTCTTTTAGTGAAGTCACAGGTTCATCGATCGCAGTTGAGCAATAAAGAAGAAGTGATAGAAAAAATAAATCGGTTGATTGAATCTGCTTTAAAGAAAGTAAAAAAGCGCATTGCTACCAAGCCGTCGAAAGCCTCTAAAGAAAAAAGGATTGAATCCAAAAAGAAACAATCCCAGATAAAAGGCGGAAGGAAAAAAATCAGCGATTGGTAAGGGGCGAGTAGTCAATAGTGAATGGTGAATATGGAGTCATTTTTATTTAGGCCTCCGATTCACTATTGACCATTCACCATTCACTACTTTACTTGTATAGTATAATACCTGCTTTTTATTGCACCGGTGCCTTGCTCCCATTTCCTGGTCTGGCTGAAAAATATTTTTGCAGTTCCTTGTTTCAATCCTTTCACTTCAAACACTTCCATTCCACCGTTACCAAGTGTACGAGGACTCTGCAGTTCATTGTCTTTCTTTTTCAACTCGATGATGGAAGTGTCATCAACAGCATAATCCCACAGGTAACCGGATGTAGCAAGGCTTTCCAGCTTGATTAAAACTGTACTTCCATTTTCTATTTCTATTTGCCGTCCATTCATTGAAATGTTACTAAACAAGCCTGATTGTCCAAAAATCGTCACAAAGATTAGCACTTGTGATATAGGCATAAGGCATATAAAAATATCCTTTGGCTCCCCAACCTGTTCCCCATGAATTTCTTACAATCATTACACTTTTCGTGTCATCATATCCAACTGCCATCACTGCATGCCCACCTTCTACCTTTTCTCCTGCTTCCGGCATTGGCATCTTACCTGTTTTGGCAACAGCTGCGCTCATGAAACTTTCATAAACCGTGAAACCAAAAACAAATGGAAAACCTTCGCTAACGCATGACTTTAGCAACATCAGGTTTGTGTTGTCGAGCCTTTGATAAGATTGTATTTCGTTTTTCTTTGCATCACTATAGCATTTCGCTGTTGGTTTCACCGCAAATTGGGCAATGTTATATGGCCATTCGCTTTCCGGGCACACACCCTGTTTATTCAACGTCTTTATGCCATCGCGGATCTGTGCGCCACTATCTGAACTAACGCTATGCTCAATCACTCTTTCATTGTAATAAATGAACAACCGTGATGGCATAAAATCTTTTTTCTTTTCTTTAATCCTGTCGAATTCGTATGCTCCGGCAAGTGCATTAGCAGTGCAACTGCCAAGCTGGCCTTGGTCATAAACCGCCGGACATTGTGACCTTAGGTCAATTGTTGCAGGCAACTTTTTCATTACGGATAATGAAGTAGCATAAGTGAGGTCACGGTGATCTGGAATGTCAGGTATCCATCCGAGTTTGTAGGAAGTTTTTGCTTTCGCCATAAGATGAGTTTTAGTAGTGAATAAATTACTAATAAATAACGATCGACAAAGGTTGCCATAAATATTTTTGTGCAACAATAGGAGCGCTACTTAAAAGACATAGGTAGTTCTACTTATTATTTTAAGAGTATATACTTGTCTGTGGTTTAATTTGCATAACCTATTTTGAGTAACTTTTAAACCAACTAAATACTGAATCATGAAATCTAAAAACATGTTACTGACTGTTGTCATCTTAGCAATTATGAGCATTATTTTTAGCAGTTGTTATCGCGATAAAATCCGTTTTGATGAAAATCGCGCCAAACAACAAATAATCCCAATCGACACAGCAAAAATTTTTCAAAAAAATTTCCTTGCTTCGCATGAAAGGTTCACAAAATTTGCAACAGACACATCATTTTTTGCAAAACACCTCAATATGCCAAATGCAGAAACATTCAACCGGGACATAATATCTCTTTTGTTGAATCAGAACGGTGCAGATGGTATCCGCATCTATTATGGTGAGGATGAGAAAGGGCAAGTGAGGCTGGTCCTATTGCCTGTCGATGCAAAAGGGAACGACATTATAAACGATCTCAGAAGTACTTCTGCTATTAAAATTCCGGGCATTTCAAGTGCTTACGCCCAAACCGGTGGAGGAGCGGGAGAAAATGGACAAGGTTGCCCGCCATGCCAAATAGGAGGAAATCACTAATTCTTTCAATATGAGCGCAGATGATGTGTGGAGATTTGTCCTAAGCTTATCGGTCGCATTTCCGGCAGTAGCAGGCATCATAAGATTCAAAAAAATTGATTCGTCTTATGCGCCGTTGCTCATTTACTTTTTTGTTTCCTTGGTGAATGAATTGATAATGGGCATTCTGATAGTGCCAAACAACAAACGGATTGTAGTATTAAATTGGACGCTTTTCAATTTATTCGAATCTATCATTTTGCTTGTGCAGTTTTATTACTGGAAAAGATTTGACCGCTATAAGAAGATATTCCCCATATTATTAGGTTTAGATATCGGGATCTGGGTGATAGAGGACTTGTTTGTCTACGATATCTATCACTTTAATATTTTTTTTCTGATTTCGTATTCATTTGTGCTTGTATTGCTGAGTGTACAAACGATCAATTATATTATTGTGAATGAAGGCAGGGTTCCTCTTACTAAAAACCCAAAGTTCATTATATGCACTACGATGATCATTTTTTTTATCTACAATATATTTGTCTATACGCTAATGGCAAAAGGAGTTAAGGTTTATAATAAAGCATTCATGGGGAAGATATTTGCCATTCAGGTCTACGTGAATGTGTTTGCTAATATATTGTATGGAATTGCAGTTTGCCTGATGCCACAAAAAATGGAAAGCAAGGCAGTTTTTAAGGATTTCGGCAACGAATGATTTTAATAATATAAAGCTCTGACAGGCACAATTAATCAGCGGTTATGGGTGCAAGTAGTAATCAGTTTTTTGATGCTATTATTATTATAGCAATATTGATTGGCATTATATTGCTGTATTTCATCGTTACTATTATCCGGTATCACAGGCGATATGTGAAGCTTCAGAAAGAAAGGATTTTTGCTGAGATCACTATGCAGGAAAACGAGAGAAAAAGGATCGCGAATGACCTGCACGACAGCCTTGGGCCTTTGCTTTCATCGGTAAAGCTGAACATGAACAGCATTGACGTTCATAACAGCCAGGACCAGGAAATCATTAATAAAGCCGGAAAACATATTGATGAGATCATCAGCAGCCTTCGCCAGATCTCCTATAACCTGCTTCCCAACACGCTTCAAAGAAATGGCCTCAACGAAGCAATCCGCGAATTCATAAAAGATATTCAGAGCAAGCACAAGCTGCAGGTGCATTTATATCTTTTGAAAGAAGTGAAGATCAGCAAAGAAAAAGAGATCCATATTTTCAGGATATTGCAGGAAATGATCCACAATGCGCTGAAACATGCAAATGCAAAAAACCTTTACATAGGAATTAGCGAAGAAAATGGTAATTTACAAGTGATGGTGAAAGACGATGGGAAAGGTTTCGATATGGAAAAGGCAAAAACAGAATCGCGGGGATTAGGATTGAAAAGCCTTGAAAGCCGCATCGAGATTTTGAGCGGACAGTTGTCTTTCGAATCGTTGCCAAACAAAGGCACTAATTATTTTTTCAAAGCCCCATTATGATAATTTATCGTTAGCGCTTATTTTATGAAATACATTATCCGTTTAGTGATTGCCGATGATCACGAAATTTTTCGGGATGGCCTTATGCTGATGCTTTCCAAAGAAAAGGATATTATTCTGGAAGGCCAGGCTGAAAATGGACTGGAATTAATTGAATTGGCAAACAGCAAACGCCCCGATGTGATTTTGACTGATATTAAAATGCCGCGCATGGATGGTATTCATGCAACTAAAGTGCTCATCAAAAATAATCCGGATCAAAAGATTATTGCGCTTTCTATGTTTGATGAAGAGAACCTGATTGTTGAAATGCTTGAAGCCGGCGCCAAAGGTTATCTGCTCAAAAATGCAGACAAGCACGAAATCATCGATGCTATCGAACAGGTATATGAAGGCAATACTTTTTACTGCCGCCACACATCTGCCAGGCTTGCAAAGATGATCGTGAAGAGCAATTTCAACCCGCATAAGAAAACCGATAGAATCGTTTTCACCGATCGTGAAAAAGCAATCATTAAATTCACCTGCCAGCAACTAACAGCGCAACAGATTGGTGATAAATTATTTTTAAGCAAACGCACTGTAGAAGGCTATCGAACTAAAATATTAGAGAAGATGAATGTGAAGAACACCGCGGGGGTTGTTATCTATGCCTTAAAGCATGAATTGATTGAAGAGAAAGATATTCTATAAAAAGAAAGCCCCGAAAATTTCGGGGCTTTCTTTTTATTTTCTACATTTTCTTTTTAGCTTTTAAAGCATCCAGCACCTGTTGCTGTTTGTCGAGTTCTTTGTATTGATTCAAAAGATTGTTTTTTGTTTCATCCAAATCTGCCTGAGCTTTTCTTTGTTTTTTTCTGATATTATCCTGCTCATCCAGAAGCTTGTTCATTCTCTTTTGTGCCTTGTTTTTCACATCATCATTTGCAGTTACTGCAGTTTGAATTTCAGTTGTCTGTTTTAGGATATCGCTTTTATTTTGATCTGCATCACTGCTCAGGTTTCTTAATTTCTTTTCCAGATCAGTGGAATCGCTGATATAGCCATTCAATTTTTTCTGAGTCTTTTTAAGCACGTCTTGCTGCTTGCCAATTTCTACATCTGTATTATGCTCTTCAACAAATGGTGCCAAGTTATTAAGAAATGCTTTTGCTTTATCAGTTTGTCCAGTGCTGTCAGCAGCAGGCCTTGAAAGAATATCCATGTTAGCTTTTGTTGCCAATAAAGTAACTACGGAATAATCTTTGTTACCTTTCTTCTTTTCTATTTTGAAATATAGGTCACTTGGATCTGCATCTGCATCATCTAATTTCACGGCCCTGTAAACTGTTAGCCCCTTTGAACTGGAACCTTTAAATCCTTTTTTGTTCATATACTCAGTAACTGCATCTTCGGTAACTGAAGAGTTAAAAGGAAGATCGATAGCTGCAACCTGCTGTAATGTTTTCTGGTAATCTAATTTGCTTTCATAAGCCTGTGCTTGCGCAAAAGTGGTGATCTTAATTGCGATCAGTGCTATCAATATTAGTATGGTCTTTTTCATGCTTAATAAGTTTAACGCAAATGTAGGTGATTTCGCAGTTTTCCTGTTTCACGTGATTGGGTAAAAAATAAGACTGGCAGCCACTTTAACACTCCACATCAAAAATGGTTATGATTATAAATTATGAATGTATGACAACATAAAGCCGGCAATAAAATGAGAAGCTTTGGTTGTGTGAGGAACACCGGAAAGAACATTAAGCTCACTTGGGTTATCAAAATTTACATACTGCATATATTTGTTTGTTGTGCCATAAGTAAATAATAATCCGCCGCGCAAATTGAATTTTCTTTTGGTAATATTCGCTCCTATTTGAAAATGGTAATCGTTCCAATCAGAAATATTGGAAGGATAGCCATCATTATCGCCATATAATTTTGTGTCGGCATAATTGAAATCAGTGCGGGCAGAAATATAACCGGTAACACGGTCACTCAACGGATGGCTTATTCCAATAGAGTAATTAATAAGCGATTTATGAACATCTTTCAACCTAATCAATTGTGACCCGCCCAAGTTCAGAGAAGTATCAATTCGAAGAAAATTATCATCAGTTGGAGTGATGATATTATAATCTTTCACTTTGTTGAAATATTCCGCTGAAACATAAATCTGCCAGCGTTCCAAACTAAGTGTGTATCCAAATGCAATAGACAATGGGAGTTTATACTTTGATTTCAATCCGGTTTGTCTTGTATTCGCAAGAAGATAGTCTGTGATGGAAGTATCTAGTTTAAGATTGTTCACAATGAGGTCACTTTGCAAAGTGCCGCTTCCTGCAATGCGCAACAAAGGTGAAGAAACCATTAATCCAAAATGGTGATTATCTGAAGGGTCATAAGAAAATCCTGCTTTGAACCGCATCCCAACATGCAAATAACTCACCTGATAGTTTTCCTGAACATTCACGAGCATGTGTACCGGCAATGTGTCATTCGCCAATGCCCTTGAGCTATAACCGAATTGGTAATTCTGTTTTCTTATCTGCCCTTCAAGCGTTATTCCCGCAGCAAATTTTGGAGCAACTTTAAAACCGATGCTGAGTAATCCTTTCGTTTCATTCAATACATTTTGTTCTGCATATTGACCCACAAAAACTTCACTGCCGGGACTATAAGAATCATTCAGCACATTTTGCTTGGTATCTTTTCTTTGTGTTACGCTATAATTCATGATAGGTGAATTGATAAGCGCATAAGCAATCGTGAACGGCTTTTTCAACTTTAGTGAAATCACATTCGATGCCATTAACGGAATCACACTGCCACCTGATGTTTTAAGGTCGAGCCCCGTTCCAATGCCATCTTTTATTTTTGTGGATTGATACTGATAAATATTCCCGCTAATGGATGCTGCGCTTTTGTTTGCATACGCTAACAATGCAGGATTATAAAACATCACGCCACTGTCTTTATTATACGAGACCACTGCACCGGGAGTTAAAAAACCACCTGGGCCATAATCCGACTGCCAGTAATTTGCGTCTTGTGCTTTTGTTTGAAATGAAGAAATAATAACGAGAAAGATCAATAGGAGTTTGTTCTGAATCATGTTGGTAAGATTTAGCAATTAGTTAATTAATAAAACAAGCCGGTGTTGGCCGGCTCGCATCATTTTTCTGCAAGCTACTTTGTAAATTGCTTCGGAAAAAAAATTTTCTATGAAATTTCTAACTGCAACCAGGTTTTTTTTATCTGCTCTATTATGCGTGTATGCGAGCACGTTAATCGCCCAAAACCTGAGCTTTGGCAAGCCATTCAATTTTCTGCCCAATGTCAAGACTGACAAAGCTTTTGACATCACTAATTTTAAAGGTGCTCATTTTGTAACATGGAAAGAGGCTGGTGCTTTTGGAAAAATCCATGTTTGCTATCTTGGCAAAAAATATGACACTGCTTTTTCAGAAAAAGATCAGATAATAAAAGATGAAGAAACAGCTTTCGGGGCTGTGCTCAGAACACTGGGCGATCGCATTTATACATTCTGGCTTGGCAAAGATGGCTCTGTGAAATACATCATCAACAAAAGCGATGATGCATTTGATAATGAAAAAGTGTACACCGTAAAATTCAGCAATGCTTTCAAACTTTCTTTGGGAATAACGGTGGCAACCATTAATAATAAAATTGTGATCGCATCGCATGCTGATGATAAAAGCACGCTCGCATATTCAATCGCAGATATTGAAAGCAATGGTGAATTGAAAGAAGCAGAGCTGATGAAAGTGCCGAACAAAACCAGCCCTGATTTCCCTTTTGCAGTTGCGCTGCCGGATACAGCCATCAGGATTTCATGGAAAAACAAAGACGATAATATTTATTATGCAGATTATAATCTTGCTGAAAAAAAATGGTCGGCTTCTATTCCGATTGCTGCTTCCAAATCAAAATTCTCTCCAGCGATTTACAGCATCTGGAATTCGAACAGGTTATTTTATATATGGAGTGGCACTAAGAAAGACAATAAAATGTATTATGCCACCAGAAAAAGAAATGTGGCACCCGAAAAAGCAAATACATTGCCGGGATGGTTCGCAACAAACAATGCAGTTTCCATCTGCAATGTTGACGACAAAAATTTCATGATGGCTTATGTTGGCACCGACCAGCATTTGTACATGAGCTATTTTTCCAACTATAATCCTGCTTCGTGGATGCAGGATGTGCTGATGCCAACAAAAAGCAATTACACTTTGAAAGATATTGCTATTCCGGGTGCGCATGATGCAGGCATGTCTGTGCTCACTGCGGCGGTTGGACAAGTATCTGGAACAATCAATCAATGCAACACACTTACGCAGATTCAAAACATCGGAGCACAATTGAATGCGGGAATTAGAATGTTCGATTTGCGTGCGGGCATGTTCAACAAGCAGCTTTATGTAAAACACAGTTCATCTGATTGCATTGACAGTGCGATTGGTGGCGGCTTCGGCGAAAAAATCAGCGCTGTCAGTTCTGCAATCAATAAATTCCTTCATAAAAACATAAAAGAAATTGTGATTTTATCGTTCAGCCATTTTTGTGAGAAAGAAGCGCCGGTCTATGCAATCGTTGACAGTCTTGTGAAAGGTATCGGCAGTGATTTGATTTTCCCCAAATCACCCAAACCATTAAGCGAACTGACATTGAAAGAACTTGCCGGAAAAGTCATCATCACTTTTGAAAATTATTCGGGAGATAATGCATATATCAATTCAAATTCGATCGCAACAACATCATCAACATTTATGAATTTCCGTCGCGAATATGCAGCAACTAATGAGATTGACAAAATGCTTGGCAAGCAGGAAATTTATTTTGATGGGATGAAAGATGGTGTGAAGAACAACGACATTATCCGCCTCGACTGGCAATTAACGCAAAGCCCTGATGAAGCTGCAATGGTCTGCAATGCATTTGAAGGCGAGCATACAAGCGTTGTTGTGAACAGCATTATGCTGCTGACGAATGTGGCAAGAAAACATCAGAGCATTGTTGATCTTTCCATCAACGGTAACAAATATCTTCCTGCCAAAATAAATGAGTGGATTAGCAATGGAAAAATCAACAAAAACAACAAACCGAATATCTTGTACGTTGATGTTGCCGGCGCATGGATAACTGATTATTGCATTGAGCTGAATAAAAATGCCATCTATCAGAAGTAGAAGGGTTAAGGCACAAGAGAGAAGAAACAAGGCACAAGTTGGGTTCTTGCATTTTTAATCTGTTTAGTTTATGTACGCTCCCCAACTTGTACCTTGTGACTTGATTCTTGTTCCTTCTTAGCAACGAAACTTTATTTTTGCAGATAAATCACTTTTTTGAGCAGCATAAAAAAATTAGCAGGGCAAACGGTTTGGTATGGTGCAAGCACCATTTTCTCGCGTTTGCTGAATGTATTGCTAACTCCTTACCTCACCCATGAATTCAGAGGCACTACCGAATATGGGAAAATGAGCCTGATATATTCAATGATTCCCTTTTTGTACACGCTCACGATGTTCGGTTTTGAAACCGCTTATTTCAGATATATTCAAAAGAAGGAACATGAAAAAGATGTTTATAATACCATTCTTACTTCGCTTTTCATCAGCACAACAATTATTACTACAATAACCATCTTATTCAGACAACAGATCGCTTCTTTTATCGGAGTTGGCGACCATCCTGAATATATAATCATCGGTGCTCTTATTATTGCGTTCGATACAATTTCCACCATTCCATTCGCCAAATTGCGGCATGAAGGAAAGCCCAGAAAGTATGCATTTCTGAGAGTGTCGGGAATATTAATCAATATAATAGTCACTTTCTTTTTCCTTTCTATATTCCCCGGCGTCTATAAAAAACATCCTGATAGTATATTGTTGTTTTTTTACAGTGCAAGTTTTGGTGTAGGATACGTGCTTATCGGTAATCTTGCACAGGCCGTCTTTCAATTCATCGTCTTATTAAAAGAAATATTGCTTTTTAGGTGGGAATTGAATAAAAAACTCTGGCAAGAAATTGTTATTTATTCGCTTCCTTTGACGATTGCAGGTTTCGGTGGGATTATTAACGAAACGTTTGACCGCGTGATGCTGGAAAAATGGCTGCCTCTCTCAAAAGATGCTGCCACCATCCAGGTTGGCATTTACAGTGGTTGTTATAAATTGTCCATTCTCATATCTCTGTTCATACAAGCTTTTAGAATGGGAGCAGAACCTTTCTTTTTCAAGCAATCACAAATAGAAGGTGCTCAAAAAGTGTATGCAAGAGTGATGAAATTTTTTGTAATTGTTGTTTGCGTAATGTTCCTTGTAGCAGCTTTGTATGTGAACATCTGGAAGCTTATTATCATCCGCGACCCCAAAATGTGGGAAGGGCTCAAAATTGTCCCCATTCTTCTTTTCGCAAATATGTTTCTTGGCATTTATTATAATCTTTCCATCTGGTACAGATTGTCGCACAAAACAACAGCAGGGGCATACATCACCCTAACCGGTGCAGCAATCACTCTTATCATCAATTATTTTTTCATTCCACATTTCGGCTACATGGCAAGCGCATGGGCAACTTTTCTTTGCTATGGAAGCATGATGGTCATATCCTATCAGTGGGGGCAAAAAGCATATCGCATTCCTTATGCAACAAAAAAATTAGTAGCTTATATGGTGATTGTCGCGATGCTTTATTTCATTCATCATTTCCTCACATTAGCATGGAATAATAATATATTCAGTTTTGCATTAGCGACTGTCCTTACATCTGCTTTCGTTCTTTTTGTAATAAAGATTGAGAGAAAAGAATTTCAGCGATTGCCTTATATCGGGAAGTGGGTGTGAGATGGTGAATGGTCAATGGTGAATAGTGAATGGAAAAGTGACTCCCAAATCAATCTTTCTTGGTAATAAAAGTTTGGCTCTTTATTTCAAGATATTCGCTCCACTTTAAATCAGCAGGTAATAAACTTTTGCCAAACTCAATATGAATAACCCTTCTTTTATGATTGTTGGTTGTTCTGCCTGATGCATGAAATAACAATGGCTTCATTATCATAATCCCGCCTTTCTTAACATCACAAACTTTTTCATTTTCTTTTTTAAAACTCATTGAATCAAGCCGGCAAATTCCGCTTAAATGAGATTTTGGGAGGACTTTTAATGCTCCGTTTTCATCATTTGTTTCATCAAGGTGAATCCGTATGGTGAAGTTCTCTTCTAAGATTTTTAAAGGTGGCTGAACAGAAAATTGATTTTGCTTGACTGTCCATGGGCCAAAATCTTTAATATCAATTTTCTTATCAACTGAAATGGTAAGGTCTTGGTGATACGCCACAAACCAATTTGATTTTTCCGGTTTGTCAAAATAGATGGATTTGACAACGAAATAATCTTTACCAAATAAATTTGATATGATTGACCTTAGCTTCTCATTAAAAACAATTTCAATGGAATCAGGAACTTCTTTAAAAAATTGCCTGATAGCAAATAAGTCATCAGTTATTCGAAAAGTCGGCTTATTAGTTTCGGAATTTTCAATAATCAATAATAGCCTCTCAATTTCTTTATTGGAAAATATATTATTAATTATTGAATAACCTTCAGATTCAATTTCATTTTTTATATGCTGCAAAGAATCTATAAGCCCACTTTCTAATTTCTCATTACTCATTTCTGATTCCTTATTTTAAAAACGGATTATGCATCTTCTCAAACCCAATTGTTGTCGGTTCGCCATGACCGGGATAAACTTTGACGTCATCGGGCAGCGCCAATAATTTTTGAGTGATGCTGTTTATTAATGTGTCAAAATCACCGCCGGGCAAATCGCTTCTGCCAATGCTCATTCTGAAAAGAACATCACCTCCGATTATAAATTTCTGTGCTTCGCAATAAAAACAAATACTCCCGGGCGAATGCCCCGGCGTGAGCAGAACTTTCAGCTCATCTTCGCCCAATTTGATAATATCTCCTTCTCTCAAGAAAATCAATTCGCCGCGGTAATTTTCAAAAGGTATTCCCCAGCGCAAACCCGCTTCAGGCGCATGTCTCAGAACCATTTCCTCTTTTTCGTGAATATGCAACGTCAACCCATATTCGTCATGTATAAATTTATTCCCGAAAACATGGTCGAGATGGCAATGGGTATTTAACAAAAGGTTAGGAAATAATTTCTGCTCTTCAATAAATTCCTGCAATGTTTTTCGTTCATTGCCAAAATAACATCCCGGATCGACGATGCAGCAAGCATCCTTATTGTCATAAAGAACGTATGTATTTTCCTGCAGCGGATTGAATGTAAAATGTTTTACAGTGAGCATACAATCAAAGTTTTAATGCAAAATGGATTTCACTGATAATATGGATTGTTCTAACTTTAAAAATTCAAAGAATTGGTATGCAAGATTATCAGAATAAGGGAAAGACAAAATATTTTTTTTTAATCCTCGCCGGCTTATCTTTTTTAGTGTCACAAAGTTTTGCGCAAGTGAACACTGTTGAGTTCGGGAAAAACCGCCAACAGTTCAAAAAGTTCAAATGGAAATATTATCAGACTCCGAATTTCAATACTTATTTCTACGATAATGGCCAACCAATTGCAAAGTTTGTAGCACAGATAGCGGAAAAGGAATTGCCGAGCATCGAACAATTTGTGGAGTATGGTTTACAGCGCCGCGCCAACCTCGCCATATATAATAGCTTCAACGATATGGAGCAGTCCAATATCGGATTAAGCCTCGACTGGCAGACAACCGGCGGCATCACCAAATTAGTGAACAACAAGGTAGTTCTTTACTCAACGGATGATTACAACAAGATGCGCATTCAGGTGAGACAAGGGATTGCACGGATATTGGTTGAAAATATTTTGTTCGGTGATGACCTTGGCGAATTTGCTGCCAATCAGGCTTTGCTCGATTTACCGCAATGGCTCACTGACGGGTACGTTGAATACGTGAGCGAGAACTGGAACACTGAATTGGACGACCAATTAAAGTCAGCAATACTTTCCGGCAGATATAAGAATTTCTATCAGTTCGCATTTGAGAAACCAAATCTTGCAGGTCATGCTTTCTGGTATTATTTCGCAGAAAAATACAAAAAAGAAAACGTCACGTATTTTCTTTATCTCTCCCGCGTTTACAGAAATCTCAACAGCGCATCGCAAAGAATTTGCAAGAAAAAGTTCAAAGAAGTGCTGAAAGATTTTATGGATGAAGAAGAACAGAAATATGATAAAGATATCCGCGGCAGAAGAAATTTCCCTAAAGGGACAGTTTCAGTTGTTGAGAACATTGGGCCTAATAAAGATTTTTTTCATTTCTCTCCAAGCCCTCAGCCCAAAAGCCAGACTTACGCAGTGGTTGAATATAACCACGGCCGATATTGTGTGGTTCTCAACGAAAATTTTATTTATAGAAAAGTACTCCTGAAAAATGGCGTGCGCCTGAATGATGGCCAGATTAACCCGCACTATCCGCTGATTGCATGGGATGGCAAAGGCACAAGGCTTGCAGTTATTTATTGGGACAAAGGCAAAGTGAGGTTGTTTGTATATGATGTTGTGAGAAAATATAAACCTGTTGTGCAGGATCTGGATATGTTCGATCAGGTGCAGGACATGAAATATATGCTGGATGACAACACGCTTATTTTAAGCGCAGTCAAAAACGGGCAGCCAGATATTTTCGTTTACAAAATGGACAAGCAGGAAGTGGAGCAGATAACCAATGATGTGTATAATGACCTTGATGCGACATTTGTTTCTTTCCCAGGAAAAACAGGAATCATCTATTCTTCAAACCGTCCTTCAGGGAATGCACCAACTGGCGACACGGTTCTGCCATCAAATAATCATTATAATATTTTTCTGATTGACAATTGGAACAAGAGCGAGTTCAAACAAATTTCTCAGCTCACCAGAATGAAATATAGTGATGCCCGCTACCCTGTTCAATACAATAATTTTCATTTCACTTTTATCAGTGATGAAAACGGTATCGCTAACCGATATGCAGGTTTGTTCACCACTAGAAGAGCAGGCATTGACACGGTTTATAGAATTGGCGATGAGATTTTGCGCAATCCAGATATGAAAGAACTGGATTCCGTTTTAAAAGCCAATAAGAAAAGTGAGCCTGACACGATGTATGCTTTTTCAATCACCAATGATTCAGCTTATGTTTTCCCGATCACCAATTATCAAAGCGGGTTGAAAGAAACAAAGATTGCAGGTGACAATGGTCAGGTGAGCGAAGTGAGGCAAGAAGGCGATTTGAAATTTTTGTATAAACTGAAAGTTGATGAAAGTGCATTGACGAAAAGAAATGTCAATCCTCGATTAACCGATTTCAGAAAAAAGGAAGTTACTGCTTTGCAGCTTTCAAAAGGTGAAGCAGTAAAATATCAACAAACAGATCAGGATACAGCGAAAAAGAAAAATGATTTTTTTGAAAACGAATTTGAAAAAGAGAAAACAGACACATCAGCGAAAGCAAAAATAGCTTTGGTTGAAAAGACAGCTCCTCCTGAAGAAGAACCATTAATAAAAAAAGCAAAACTTTTAGATTATAAATTGAAATTTTCAGTTGATAATTTCACTGCAGGTTTCAACAACGATGTCCTGATCAACCGTTATCAGCCTTATACAGGTTCGCTTCCTATCAACCTGGCAGGCAATGATGCATTTAGCGGAATGTTCAAAGCTTCGGTTTTTGATTTGTTTGAAGACATTCGTTTTACTGGCGCACTTCGCCTTCCATTTTTTGGCAGCGGCAGCAGCAGTTCGCCTGAAATTGGTGTTACAGGCAATACATTTACCCCGAGCAGTTCTTCTTTTTTCGATGGCAGCAGCGAATGGTATGGCAGGATCGATTATCTGAAAAAGATGTTTGATTACTCGCTCATTTACTACAGACAGGCACAAAGCGGCATCATTGACGTTGAAGCGCCCGGTTCAAACCCAAATTTATTGGGGCACAGTTTTTATGGCAAGAGCGTTACTAATTTATATGAAGGCGTAATTAAATATCCATTTGACAGGATCAGGAGTCTTCGTTTTTCTTTCGGCGCAAGAACAGACAAATGGGTGCTGCAGCCAACGGGAGAATCTACAGTGAGTGACACTGCAGCACTTGCATCAAAAGACATTAATAAGAAAACTTATGCGCTGCTCAGGCTTGAATATGTGTTCGATAATACAATTATGAAAGCTACGAATATCTGGAATGGTCTTCGTTATAAATTTTATATGGATTTCAATAATCAGATCAACAAACCTGAGTCTGGTGAAGGCCGTAAAATGTTCAATTTCGGTTTTGATGCAAGGAATTATTATCCGATTTACAGAAATCTTATTTGGGCCGTTCGTGTAGCTGGAGATTTTTCATGGGGCAATCAAAAAGTGATTTATTATCTCGGAGGAACAGACGGATGGCTTTTTCCGAAAGCAAATCAATCACAGCCAGCACCTGACAACTCTTACGCATTTCAGTCATTGGCAGTTAACCTGAGAGGCTTTAATCAAAATATTTCCAATGGCAACAATGCAGTTGTAATAAACAGTGAATTCCGGTTGCCTGTGTTTTCAACATTGTTCAACAAACCGATCAACAATGCCTTCCTGCGCAATTTTCAGTTGATACAATTCTTTGACCTAGGTAGTGCCTGGAACGGAGCTTACAACAAAATGGCAAGACCATCAGAAACTTATACCAACAATGACCCAAATAATCCGATCTCAGTGCTGATCAAAGCAGGAGGCATCGGCCCTTTTGCAGGTGGCTATGGATTTGGCGCACGCAGCACTTTGCTTGGTTATTTCCTTCGCTGCGATGTGGGCTGGGAAATGAACACTTTCTTTGGAGGCAAACCTGTTGTGAATGTTTCTATGGGAGTTGATTTCTAAAAATACTTTCTTTGTTAAAAGAGCCTGCAGATTTTGCAGGCTTTTTTATTAGACAGATTTGATTGTTATGTATTCTTCAAAAAAATCTTATGAAGTCCATTTTATTTTCCTTGAGAAATACATGACAATTGCTAACATTACGAACAAACCAATGCTTCCTATAAGCAATGCGTAATCTTCCAATTGTATCAAAGTGAAAATAAAACCATACATCCCTGCCAGCAATCCTGCAATGAATATTGCCATTCTTGATGAATGCAAAATGCTTCTCACATACCATGAAATAAGCAGGATTGTTGCGATGGAAGCAATCAGGTATGATAGATTGAAGCTGATATATTCTGAAAAAGAAAGCAGCAGGGTATAAAAAATACATAAGGCTATACCAACCAACACATATTGAAGCGAGTGAATAGTTTTGGAATAAATAAGTTCTATCAGAAAAAATGCAGTGAAAGTGAGCAATATGCATAGTATTGCATACTTGACACTACGCGTTGTTTGCTGATACGAATCAACAGGTATAATCAAATTCACGCCGAAAGAAAAATCTTTCAACTCATATATTTTATCTTTCCATTGCTGAGGATAGTTCCGGTTAAGATATAATACTTTCCAGTTTGCAGTAAAGCCACTGTCTCCCACATTTCTTACATCCGGTAAATAATTGCCGACAAAACTTGGCGCATTCCATGAAGATTGTATAGTGACGTCTGTTTGCTTTCCAACGGGGACAAACAACAGATTTTCCGATCCTTTCAATTTAACAGAAGCAGAAAAATCTAATGCTCCATGATTATTGAAAACTTCCGGTGGAATTGCTGCGCTCAGAGAATTTTTGAATAGTTCATTCGAAAATTTTCCCGGCACAAGATTTAATTCGTTTTGATTGATATGCATGTTCACTTCTTCTTTCAATCCTCTCACATCACTGATATCAAAAAATATCGCAGCTTCATTCCACAGAATTTTATCAGAGCTGATATTCAAATCAGCAAAACGAAGGCTGTCAAATGAGCCGCTAATCTCTAAGTCTGTTGAATAAACCACCACTTTATAAATTCCTCGATATCTTTTTTCAGGAGATATTATAGAATGTATAGATAATTTATCAGGGAGAAAATAAGCCAGCTTTTTAACGCTTGTTGGTTTGCCCTGGTCATTTGTTTCTGTTTCCATGTATGGAACAACAATCGCAGGGCCGTTGATTGTTTGTTGTCCTGCCCATTTTGAATTCACTTCAGAAATTGCTTCTTTCTGCCTGACTTGCCTTTCAGAAATTAAATTCTGAATAAAAACAGTCGGGATTAAAAGCAATAGAATCAAGAACCCAATCAGAAAACTTTTGAAAATAATTTTGTTCCTGTTCCAAAAAGATGAAAATACATTTTCCATAAATAATTTTTTTTACAGTTATCAGCTTTTGTGATAGGTTAGTTATTATAATATCGCTTTGCTTAATTTTTTCAGCATCAGGTAAATCAACGTTAGTAAAATGGAAAAACAAAAAATCATGCCGGTTGCATATTTTTCTGCGAAAGGATGCAGCAGCACATCTGCAATATCTCTCATCAGATGGAATGGATTTGAAACAACATCCCAGGTGTTGAACCTTAAATATCTTCCGATATAAACCCCAAGCGCATTCAGCCACATCACGGGATAGAGAAAAAGCAATTCATTTTTTAAAGAGAAATTTTTCTGAACCATTTTTTCGATATGCCTCACTGATAAAATCCCCAACAGCAAACCGTTCCAGGCAAAAGACAAAATCATTGCCAGATCGAACCATTGCGGCATTGAGAAGTCGTTGTACTCATCACCGATATGATATAAATCGGTGATGATATAAAAAGTGTTGGGGACAAACGCCAGCCATATAACAAATGCTAATGCAAAAATTAATCTGCTTTTCATTTTATTTTGATAATGATAAAGCCATTGCGAAATGCAATAAGGAATCCATGCCAAAAAAAGATTCCATATCAAAAAAATAAAAGTCAGGTGACCTGAATATAGCGTTCGAAAAGTTGTCATCGCAATGCTGAACATCATGCTCAATGCAAGTAATCTGTCAATTTCACTTCGCAGAAAAAAAATCCTGCTATAAAATAAATTCAGCATGTTCTTCATATTTATAAAATTTTAGGAATAAAAATGATTAAGCCAATAACAAACGCGGCTATAGAAGCGACAAGCACAGCACCGGCTGCAATGTCTTTGATTGATTTAATGGCAGGATGCGTTTCTACTGACATGAAATCCATGATTTTTTCTATGCAGGTATTGAACATTTCGGCTGTCCACACCATGCCGATAGAAATGGCAACCATCATTGCTTCATGCAGGGATATACGGAAAATAAAAGATGCAACAATTACAGCTATTGTCGCCGTCAAATGTATCCGCGCATTATGTTCGGTGATGATGAATTCTTTGATGCCGTTAAAAGCATATTTGAAACTCTTCAGTTGTGCAGCCATCGAAAATTTTTCAGTTTGCATGATTGTGTTTTTTGTTCATTATGCATAAGATGCTAAAACGGCTGGAGTGCATAATCTCCTTTAACTGAAAATTTCAGCTTGCCTATTGTTTTTGCACATTTGAATCTCATCTTCCTGAAATATCTCCTGAAATCATTACCACCGGCTTTGAATAATTTTCTATGTGCAAACCAGACAACAACAGATGTAGATAAAAAGAAAAATTTATAAAAAGGAAGAGCAATGTTTTTTGCAGTCGCACTTTTTGAATAAAAAATAATGGCTAATCTTTCCTGCTGAAACCGGATATGAGGAGCTTCATCAATCAAAATGTCGGTACAAATTTCTTTCAACAGGTTGCATTGAGAAGCATCTTTTAATGACTGATAAAAAACCTGAGCAGTGCTTTCCACTGAAATCACGGCAAGCGTCCACCATTCCATGCTATTGTTCAGGTATCTTATTTTTCTGAACAATGTATCGCCCCAGTTTTTTTGAATTTTTGGCTGTTCAATCATATCCAAATATCTTCCAAGATTGTTACCATGCTTTTGTTCTTCTCTGATGAAAAGCTGAACAGCTTTGATATAATAAGGGTCATTGATTTTTTCTGCATATATCGAACTTGCCTTCAGCAAATTTTTCCCGTCAGAAGTTTCGCCCAATTGCCATGCCTGCAATGCTTTCAAAACATTTTTTTGTTCCTGCTCAGTGATTGTTGCAGGCTGTTGCCAATTGATTCGTTTGATTTCAAGATTGTCTTTGAAATAGCTGACCCATTCCTGTGAGCTTCGCATAAAATTAATTTTAGTGATAAGTAATTTTGTTTAATGATAATTCCATCACCTGAATTTTTCTGTAACAGATATATAAAGGAATAATCCCGATGATGCCAAATGAGCAATCAATCAATCTCCACCAAAAAGGCAAGCCGCGATAATAACCCATGATCAACGCGAATGGAATGATGAGCATGCATGCAATCATGCCGAATTCAATCACCCATTTGTTGCGGACAGGGTCGCGCAGTGGGCCGATGAAAAGAATGGCGAGCACGAAATGCGCAAATGCCAGCCAGTCGTATCCATAAAAAAGAAAAGGAAATTCCGTTTGTGTTTTAGTCACTCCATTTTCAATCATTGAAAAGAAATGATGAAGTGATGAATCTTGCGGCAATATCTTCAAAACAAATGCAAGCTCAGTTGCTGCGGGCATTGCAGTTGCGCCGCTCAAAAAAAGTGCGATGATAAAAAACCAAAGGAGCGATTTTATTTGTCTTTCTGTTTTCTCCATATCTAAATTTTTTTAAAAAGCACTTTGAAATACAAAGTATATTTACAAAAAAATTATTTTACTCCTTTAATCATATTTTCCAATCCATCCAGATGTTCTTTGAATGCCTTTTCACCCGCTTTAGTGATTGAGTATGTCGTCTTCGTTTTTCTTCCGATAAAACCTTTGTGCACTTTAATGAAACCGTTCTCTTCCAGGTTAGTGAGGTGCGATGCGAGATTTCCGTCCGTGAGCTGCAACAATTCTTTCAGCCCGTTAAAATCGATTTCGTTATTCACCAATAGAATGCTCATCACGCCAAGGCGAATGCGGCTATCAAAAATTTTATTGAGATTTCCTATCGGATTCTTCATTTTCTGTTTGTTTTCTTTGCCACTGAAGCACAGAATGTTTTAGTGTTTCTGAGTTTCTGCGGCAAATAATTTATGCGGTCTTGTCATATTTCCACCACATAATCAATCCATAAATGATATGCAGCACACCAAAACCAATTGCCCAAAAATACAAGCTATAATCCGGGAAGAATATATTCACAAGCCCAAGCGCAATTTCGAGCAATCCTATATAACGTATATCTGTCAAAGTGTACTTGCTTGCGTTCACCAATGCTAAACCATAAAATACGAGGCAAGCCGGCGCAACCAGAAACCATTCTCCCTGATACAGTAAGCCAAGCACAAACAAGCCACCTGCGATTAATGGAATCAGCAAATTAATCATTAGCTTTTTCGATGTATGCCCCCACATAGCCACACCATTTTTCTTTACCTTTCTCCATGTGAAATAAAATGCAAAGCTCACCGAAAGCGTAAGCACAGCGGCAGCTAAGAACACCAGCTTCCAGATTAATGTGTGAAAACTTTCATTCTCATAATTTCCTCTTGCATAGCCATAACCACCAAGCCATTCGTGAGCCGTGTATGCCCCCGCAAGTGCAAACACGCCGGCGCTAACACCACTAAGCCCGCTCAATGAAATAAAACGCGATGAGCTTTCCATCATCCGCCGGATGTCTTGCAAAGTCTCTAAGGATGTATCTTGGCTATTCATATTAAAAGCACTTTGAAATACAAAGTAAACGCTTAAACCTGATATTCCAAATTTTTATTTTGTCTTTTTTTCACAGCAAAAAGCAACCTTTTATGCATAGCATTAGTATTTTTATAATATGGGCTTATTGAAAGATTCTTTCTCCAAAACCTTTCTGCTGTTTTTCGCTTTATTAATGATTCATTCACTCATTTTTTCTCAAACAAAAATTTTAAAAGGTGTTATCAAAGATGCGCATAGCGATGAGCGTGTACCCTTCGCGTCCATGCAATTCAAAAATTCAAAAACAGGCAAACTCAGCGATTCATCAGGCTCATTTGCTTTTCGTTTTGATGAATGGCCTAATGATACTTTAATCATTACCTATGTTGGCTTTCAGGATTACAAGCTCACATTCGATTCATCTTTTTTTGCAAAAGCCTCGAATAATAATGTTGTGAACATCACCATAAAATTAGAGAGAGGCAAATATCAAAACGAAGTAGTAGTGCGAAAGAAAGTTGACCACGGGCTTATAATGTGGAGAAGGATTGTGCGGAGAAAAAAATTCAACGACAGATATCGCTTCAATAATTTTTCTTATGAATTATATAATAAACTGGAACTGGATTTGAACAACGTGAACAGAGAAAAATTAGAAAAGAAAAAATTGCTTCGCCCTTTTAATTTCGTGCTCGATAATATTGATACTTCAGAGGGCAAACCTTTTCTTCCGGTTTATCTCACCGAAACCATTTCAGATTATTATTATCAGAAATCACCGGTCAAAAGGCGTGAAGTCATTAAAGGAAGCAAAACAATCGGCGTTGATAATGAAAGTGTGAGCCAGTTGCTTGGTGGCATGGAACAGAATGTAGATTTCTACAGCAATTTCATTCCGGTGTTTGACAAAAAATTTGTGAGCCCGATCAGTGATAATGGTGATGATTATTATCACTACAAAGTTGTGGACACACAGTATGTAAACTCAAGAAGGCTTTTCCATCTCATCTTCACACCAAAGCACAAAGGGCAAAGCACTTTCGAAGGTGATTGCTGGGTGCACGATACAACATTTGCCATTCAAAAAATGAACCTTCGCCTTTCTGAAGAGGCGAATATCAATTTTGTAAAACAGCTCAGTCTTATCCAGGAATTTAGTTTAGTAAATGATTCTGTCTGGTTTTTAGATAAAGATAAGTTTGTTGTGGATGTTACATTAATAGGCAAAAAAACAGGTTCATTCATCGGAAGAAAAACAACCACTTATCGAAATGTTGTTATTAATGATAGTTCGGTCACAAATGAATTGGGCAAAAATAAAATTATAGAAGAAACATTATTCCAGCCTGGTGCGAGAAACAAGCCTGATTCATTCTGGACAAATAACCGTCATGAGGAATTGAGCAAGAATGAAAAAGCAGTGTATGTGATGGTGGACACTTTATTCAAGATGCCCATTTTTCACAAGTATGTCAACTATATCAATTTCATCACAACAGGCTATCTGGATGTTTATAAAAAATATCAAATTGGCCCATGGTTCAGTTGGATTTACAGCGACTTGCTTGAAGGCTTGCGTCTTCGCTTTGATTTAGGTACCAACAGATATTTCAACAAAAAAGTAATTCTTCACGGATATGTTGCTTATGGTTTTGCCGACCAGAAATGGAAAGAAGAAGCAGATGCATTATATGTTATCAAAAAAAATCCGCGGCTTACTTTATTCGCGAAGTACAAGCAAGACCTTGATTTCGGACAACAGTATTACGACGAAATTTCGTCCGACAATATTTTTTCACTTGCATTTCGAAAAGCTAATATCCCAATCAAATTCATTCACATAGAACAAAAAAAATTAGAGCTTTTCAAAGAATGGCATTCAGGGTTTTCGGTTGCGCTTACAGGTGATAATAAAATTTATAACCCTCTGCAAAATCTTCCTCTAAAAGATAACTATCCTTCAACAACAGGTCAAACTTTGAATACATTTGAGGCATCAATAAAACTTCGCTTTGCTTATCTCGAAAAATTTTTCGAGAATAATTTTTTCAGGACAAGCCTTGGCAGCGATTATCCGATTGTTGATTTCAAATACACACGCGGGATTGCAGGCGTTCTGAACAGCAGTTATAACTATGATAAAATCTCTGCCAGTATTTCTGATTACAAAAAAATCCCGCCGCTTGGAACACTTTACTACAATGTATTTGGCGGAAAAACGTATGCAACGTTACCGTTCCCCTTTCTTGATATTGCTCCCGGCAATGAAATTTATTATTACAATCAATATGCGTTCAGCCTGATGAATAAATTTCAATACCTCAGTGACCAATATGTTGGAGTAAATCTGGAGCATAATATCGGCATCGGTCTATTCCGTTTCATCCCATTCACACGAAAATTAAAATTCAGGCAATTCTGGACAGCAAAAGCTTTGTGGGGAAGTTTGAGCGATGCTAATAAATTGCTCAACACAAGTTCTGATTACACTTTTCAAACTTTGAATGGAAAAACTTATCTCGAGCTCGGCACCGGCGTTGACAATATTTTCAAATTTTTCCGTCTTGATTTTGTGTGGAGAGTTGCACCAAAACCCGCGCCAACAGGCAGTGCACCTGACTTCGGAATATTCGGAAGCTTCAGGGTTGACTTCTGATTTTATGATACAGGCATTGAATCTCTATTCACCATCGTTGCGTCGCATTTCGTTCATCCGTAGTACTACTATTTAGCTTTAGTTCTCTCCGTAAATGATTGAAAAAATATAGACTTTTGTCCATCAGAAATTTGTTTGAATGATTACATACACTACATCAAAAACGGAAAAAGATTTGCTCGGCATTCTTGAATTGCAAAAAAATAATCTTCCTGATAATCTATCGCAGGAAGAAATTTCGAGAGAAGGTTTTGTGACAGTCGTTCATGATTTCGATGCTTTAAAAAAATTGAACGATATAGAACAACATGTCATCGCAAAAGACGGCGATAAAGTGATTGCTTATTTATTGGCAATGACAACAAAATCAAAAAATGAATTTCCGGTGCTGTTCTCTATGTTTGAAAATTTTGAGAAAATAGCATTTCATGGAAAAACATTTTCAGACTATCATTATATTGTTGTCGGGCAGGTTTGTGTTGCAAAAGATTATCGCGGACAAGGCGTTCTGGACAATTGTTATGCGGAATATAAAAATCAATTCAAAAGCAAATACGATTTTGCGGTAACAGAAATCAACATTAAAAATCAGCGCTCAATAAATGCACATCGAAGAATTGGCTTTCATGAAATTCATCAGTTCACAACTACTGATAATGTTGAATGGAGCATTGTAGTTTGGGAGTGGTAAAAATTTATCTGCATTTTTTTCTGATGGCTTTATTAAAATCCTGCATCAGGTTTTTGTTTTTATCCGAAGTATATTCCAGCTTATATTTCTTTTCAAACAAAGCTCTTGCAGCTTCGCATTCTGTCATATAATCATTTCCGGTGAAATCATTTTTTATCCACTTCCATGAATTGTCGGAATTTATTTTCAGCACTGAAAAAAGACCGCCCAATTCATTTTCCTTATGAAATGCTTTGATATATCCTTCCAGCGCATTTGAGCCTGCTTCACCCGCTTGTTTGCTGTTGGCATCTTTTGGCAGGTTCAATAAATGCAAAGAATCAATTTGCATAAACACATTTGAAGCCCATGCATCCTGATTGATGGAATATGTCTTTCCATCCAGCAAAATCGCAATCATTTTTTCCGGTGCAAAGCCTGCACAAATTATCGGCTCGGTAGTCAAGTTCTTAAAATATGCAGGAAATTTTTCTTTGGTGAACAATCCGAATTTATAAAGACATTCTTCAGGAGTTCTGTAAGATGGATTTGTTTTGTCAAAATCGGTCACTATCTTTTTGATGAGAGATGCACCGTCAGAAAAATCGCCTGAAATTCCTATCGCAAATTTTTTCAACGGATAAATTTTAGGAACGCCATCCTGATAGGCTAACACAACATTGCTCTGAACAGATTTGAAAGCAAGCCGTGAATCACAAATCATCACAATACCATCTTTCGCTTTTATTGCCATGATAATTGAACCATTGGGGCGGAAAAAATTGTTCACGCTGTCCTGTGCCCGGACGTTTGTGAAAGATGCGAATAACAAGGTCAGAAAGAGTAAAAACTTTAATGGCATATATGAGTAAAAATAAAGCTAATGATAATAATAACAATAGCAATCATTAGAATTATGCGTGCTCAAAATTCCTTACAAATTAATATTGACATTGCATATTCACTATTCACCATTGACCATTCACTATTTTATGCTCTTTAAAATCCTGTTCCATCTTGGCCCTTTGTCCCAGCTCATAAATATCAGTGATGCTTTTCCCACAACGCGGTCTTCAGGCACAAAACCCCAATATCTCGAATCCTGTGAATCATGTCGGTTGTCCCCCATCATCCAGAAATAATCCATTTTGAAAGTATATTGATTTGCCTGTTTATCGTTGATATAAAATTTGCCGTCTTTTGATTCAAATTTATTTCCTTCATAAGTGCGGATTGCTCTTTCATATAAAGCATAATTATCTGCAGTGAGTGTCAATGTTTCACCTTTTTTCGGAACCCAGATCGGTCCAAAATCATCGATTGTCCATTTGTGGATGTTGTCGTAAGGAAAAACAAGTCCGCCTGCTTTTTCTGTGTATGTTTCCAAAGAAATATTTTTTGCCAGACCATTCTTTTGCATTTTTTCTTTTGCATCGGCAGTAAGCAGCATGCGAAATACATTCTGCTTATCTGTTGTTTGAAATTCGTCGCTGTTGTTCATGTCCACATCATATTCCTCTTTCATTGCAGTTTCATCTAAAGGCTGACCGCCTGTTTCAACATAATAATAAGTTTCAGATTTAGGAGGGAATTCAGCTTGCTTGCCGTTAATATAGACCACGCTTTTTTTAATCTCCAGATTGTCTCCGGCAATCGCAACACAACGCTTCACATAATTATCTGTCTTATCGACCGTGTGAACGATAATTGGATACTCATCAGGGTTAGAAAGAATTATTTTTCTCCCTTCATCAGAATTTCCATTTCCGGCTCTTCTTATCACATCATAATATGGGTCTTTCGTTCCGAACTCTTCTTTGTCCACTACAGTATCACCAATGGGGAGATTGAATATCACTACATCATTTCTTTTCACCGGGCTTGCAAACCAGCGTGTGTATGGAAGCTGAATCCAATCAACATAAGATTTTGTATTGATAAAAGGAATTTTATTATGAACAAACGGAAGCGCAAGCGGAGTATTGGGAATGCGCGGGCCATAACTCAGCTTATTAGCGAAGAGATAATCATTCACGAGCATTGTTTTTTCCATAGAACCAGAAGGAATAGCATAGGATTCAAACACAAATGCGCGGATTAATGTAGCCGCAACCACTGCAAACACAGCAGCATCTGCCCATTCACGAGCCGCAGATTTTTTATGTTTGACGATTGCTTCTGCACCAATGAATTTATCCTGCTTGTTAAATCCGAGATAAGAAAAATAAACTATCGGCAACAATGCTGACATAGCATGCTCGTATAATTTGAACTTCCCGAACGTTTTAACGAAGTCAACAAAAATGCTCATGGAAATAAACCAGCCTGCTACAGGAACAAACTGAAAAAAGAAAATATATTTTCTGCGATTAGCAAGCTCAAGCATTATCCATGTGTTATAGAATGGCACTAATGCTTTCCATCCGGCAACACCTGCTTTTTCAAACATTTTATAGATGCCAACTGCAGGCAGTAACAAAATCAGCAATTGGATAATAAGAATAATGACGAGTTGATGTATAGGCATAAGAAGATTTTTGAGAAAATTATAATGAATGCATGGGTTATGAAAAAAATCAGGCGGAAAATTTTGTTAAAAGAGAGTAGCCCGCAGAGAACCACAGAGGAAAACAGAGAGCCACAGAAAATTCTGTGGCTCTCATAAAACTCTGCGGCCCTCTGTGGGCAAATTTTATTCTTTAATGCTCGTTGTCATTGAAGGCTTATCGAATTTCCATTCACTGGTATTCAATTTTCTTTGTTGTGGATACACTTCATCAGCCGTGTTTCCGTCGTATAATCTTCCGTTCTTCATCACATACTGAATGGTGTTTGTGTTGCGGATATTTTCCAAAGGATTTTTTTCCATGATAATTAAATCCGCAAGTTTGCCTGCTTCGAGGCTTCCCAAATCTTTATCAAGCCCCAATCCTTCTGCACCGAGAATAGTTGCGCATTTTAATGCATCTATCGTTCTCATGCCACCACTTTGCATCGCCCAAACTTCCCAATGATAACCAAGTCCCTGAAACTCGCCATGGCTGCCGATTCCAACCATGCCACCCGCTTCAACAAGCGCTTTCATATTCTTTGCATGTTTAGGAAATACCTGTTCTTCCGGCATAAACCAACCTGCTTTCACGCGGCGTGTTTTCGAAGCCAGTTCTTCATAAGCCATGAAGTGTTGCACTTTAGGATCACGATAAGGAAATTCTGTTTCCCAGAAATAATTTTCTGCAAATGGGCCACCATAAGAAACAATAAGCGTTGGCGTAACAATCATGTGTGCCTGAACAATTGCTTTCCACACATCACTATACAACGGGAAAATTGGCAGCGCATGTTCGTGACCCGGATAACCATCAAGCATATTCGACATATCGAATTTAAAATCAAGACCGCCTTCTGTTGTCGGCATCAATTGCTGATGGCGTGCTGCTTCAATCACCCACTCTCTCTGTTTCCTGTTCCCCACCAAATACATCTTGATATATTTTGTGTGGAAGTATTTGCTGTATTGTGTCAATACACTTTCTGTCTGCGCAGAATCTTTGAAATTATAAAACCAATAACCGACACCTGGACCTGTTGAATAAATCCTTGGGCCAATCATAGAACCAGCGTCAACCATATCGCCATAAGTCAGCACGTCGGTTGTTGCAGTTTGTGGATCGCGTGTGGTAGTAACTCCATAGGCGAGGTTCATTGCATAAATCCAAATCTGATTTTTGTGAATTCCCCAGTTAGGCCACATGTGAGAGTGAGGATCCACAAATCCCGGAGTGATTGTTTTGCCTGACATATCCATCACTTTAGCACCGGGCGGCGCATTAATCGTCCCGCTTTTGCCAACTGCTTTAATCCTGTTATTCTCTACTAACAAATCGCCGCCTTCAATCACTTCATCTCCTTTCATGGTAATGATTCTTGCATTCTTGAATAAAACAGTTCCTTGCGGCAAGTCTTTTTTGAAGAACACTTTCACATCATATTCTTCTGCTTTGAACTTTGGTTCTTCTTTTTTATCTGCCTTTTTTGCAGTCGTATCTTTTGCTTTTAATGAGTCCTGAATTTTCTTTGCAGCATCAGCAGCTTTTTTCAAAGTTGAGTCAGCAGCCAATCGCGCAATTGAATCTTCTGTTCTTTTTCCTTGTGCTTTTTTAGCAGCCTCAACACTATCGTCAAATGCCTGTGCTTTATCTACATCATAAGAAAAATGTGCACTGCCAAGGCTCCAGTGAATAGTTTTTCCATCCAGTTGCCATGAAGGAAATTCGCCGCCAATTTCAGTCAGCTTGCGGGCAGGGAAATCTGCACTGCTTGCATCGGCAACAGAGATATTACTTGTTTTTCCTGTTCTTGGGATAGTAACAACATAAATATTATTGTTCACCTGCGCCAATGCACGATTGCCTTCGGGCGACATGGTCACAACACCTGCGGCAGATGGAGGATTTACTTCTCTTTCTTTCACATCATCCAAATCAGATTCTTCCAGAACATCGTTTTTTCTGGAAACATCGGGCCTGCCATATTTCATAGGAATACTTCCAAAAGTTGTAATCCCTGTTATCCGCACAATTTTCTTTTCATCTGTGCCATCCCATTTCACAGAAATAAGATATCCATCTCCGTTAGTCAGGTAAACCCTGTCGTCTTGCCCTTTCACAAAGTGCGGGTTAAACCTTCCTAAAGATTTATCGATAACGTTCACATTACCTCCTGTTGATGAAATCCAGCAAATATCATCTTCGCTTCCATCATAGCCCGGACCGTAAGCTTCTTTAAAAACCCTTGCATTGCTTCTGATGAAAGCAATCCTGTCTCCTTTTAAATTATAAATCAGGTTCTGATATAAGCCGGGTTCTGTCGTCAATTTTTGAATGGAATTTCCTTTCGCTCCGATTGCTACTTTATAAATATTCCCACCGTCCGCATTCCATGTGCAGAATGCAAGTGTGCTTCCGTCGGGTGACCATGCTGGTTGCGCTTCTGTGAATTCATTTGTGGTAACGCGTTTTGGTGTTCCATTCGGATAATCCATCACATACAAACGGTTCAGCACAGTGAATGCTAATTTCTTTCCGTCAGGCGAAGGAACTGCATCGCGGATTTGAGTTGATTGCTGATAAGCAGTATCAGAAACAGGATATTTGAATTCAAGTTTCGGCCCAAGCTCCAACTCAACATCTGCATTGAAAGGGATTTCAGTTGGCGAGCTACCGTCAATGGGTATCCGAAAAAATTTCCCCCCATAAGAAGCGATTACAAATTTGCTGTCGGGCGTGAAAGCCATCGCTGGTAATACTCCTAAAGGCGCAATAGATTCCTGTTCGTCTCTTTGCACAGGATAGGCGAGCCATTTTTCTTCACCGGTTTTCAAATCTCTTATTATTAATCCAGTCTTGTCTTCGTAACGGCTTCCGTACACCAGCCATTTCCCATCTTTCGACAAAACAGGCGTAAAACCTGAGCCATAGCGGGAAGTAATGGTGTTCAGTTTTGCATTCTCTCTGTCATAAACACCTACTTCGTATTGAGGCAAATCGGCATTATAATTCCATGCGCCACGACGCTCTGAGAAATAAACATATCTGCCGTCAGGACTAATGGCAGGATCAATCGCTTTTAAAAATGCAGGAGCTTCAATCAACTGAACACCGCCACCGCCTTTTCGATGTGCCATGTACAATTTTATGTTGCGTCTCCCTTTTGCATAAATAATATAATCGCCATCGGGTGTCCAGCATGCACTTGGAAAAAATTGGTTATTATCGCTTGTCAGCTGAACAGTATCCTTTTTTTCTGTGTCAATGTACCAAACATTATCAGCTCCGCTCCTGTCTGAAATAAACAATATCTTTTTACCATCAGGACTATATCGTGGATGAACATCATAAGCAAGTCCTTTTGTAATCGCAGTTGCTTTGCCGCCGGTGACTGGCATTGTGTATAAATCGCCCATCAAATCGAATACGATGGTTTGTCCGTCAGGGCTCACATCAAGGCTCATCCATGAACCCTCTTTTGTGTCATACTTTATTTTGCGAACCGGTTTTAACGGAAGGCTTTTATACTGCGTATATTTCGTAGTATCTTTTTTTGTTGAATCGTTTGAAGGAAAACGATTTGGCGAATAAAAGTGATGGTTCGCATTCGCCGGCAAACAAAAAGAAAAAATTAGCATCAGCAATCCAACGGAATATAGACTGCCTTTTAGTTTTGGTATCCGTCTCATAACGTGTGTTTTTAAAATAGGGAAGGAAGTTACAGCAGAAATGACAAACGAAATTTTTTTGAATGATTTTATTTGATGAGCGGCGGTAAAGGAATTTTCTTATCTTTTGCTCTAAAAACCGATTGCATGCAGGAAAAATATATTCTCGCCCTTGACCAGGGAACCACCAGTTCACGGGCTATTCTTTTTAATCACTCAGGTAATATCATTAATGTAGCGCAGAAAGAATTTAAACAGATTTATCCGCAGCCGGCCTGGGTCGAGCATGATGCTGAAGAAATCTGGTCTTCGCAATATGGTGTGCTGGCTGAAGCAATGGCAAAAAAAAATATTACTAATCAACAAATAGCAGCCATCGGCATCACCAATCAAAGAGAAACAACAGTTGTCTGGGAAAGAAAAACGGGCAAACCTATTTATAATGCCATCGTCTGGCAAGACAGGAGAACTGCCGATTATTGCAATGAACTTAAATCGCAAGGATTAGCAAAAACCATTCAGGAGAAAACAGGTTTGATTATCGACGCTTATTTTTCTGCCACCAAATTAAAATGGATACTCGATAACGTTAGTGGTGCAAGAGCAAAAGCAGATAAAGGTGAGCTTGCATTTGGGACTGTCGACTCATGGATTGCATGGAAGTTGTCTTCAGGGCAATTGCATATCACTGATATATCGAATGCATCTCGAACGATGCTTTTCAATATTCATACCTGCGATTGGGATGAAGATTTGCTGAAGCTTTTCAACATCCCAAAAAATATTTTGCCTGAAGTGAAAGCATCAAGCGAAGTATATGGAACAAGCGGGAGTATCATTGAACCATCATCCGGTGTTCCAATTGCGGGTATTGCAGGCGACCAGCAAGCTGCATTGTTCGGGCAGTTATGCACCCAACCCGGAATGGTAAAAAACACTTACGGCACCGGATGTTTTATGTTGATGAACACAGGCACAAATGCAGTTGCATCAAAAAATAATTTGCTGACTACTATTGCGTGGAAGATTAATGATAAAGTAGAATACGCACTCGAAGGAAGTATTTTCATTGGAGGCGCCGTGGTGCAATGGCTTCGCGATGGGTTGCGATTGATACATTCTTCATCAGAGGTAGAAGCACTGGCAACACAGGTGGATGAAACTGATGGAGTGTATGTTGTTCCGGCATTTGCCGGGCTTGGCGCTCCTCACTGGAATCAATATGCAAGAGGAAGTATTTTTGGCATGACACGCGGAACGACCAATGCGCATATTGCACGTGCTGCACTGGAAAGTATCGCTTATCAAACTTATGATGTGTTGAATGCGATGGAAGCTGATTCAAAAATCAGTATCAAAGAATTGCGTGTTGATGGCGGTGCAACTGCCAACAACTTGCTGATGCAATTTCAGTGTGATATTTTGCAAGCTCCAGTTGTTCGACCAAAAGTGTATGAAACGACTGCGCTTGGTGCTGCATATCTCGCAGGTCTTGCAGTAGGCTATTGGAGCAGCATTGATGATTTGCAAAAGCAGTGGCAGGTTGATAAAAAATTTGCACCTGATGTGAACGAAGAAAAAACAAAATCATTACTAAAAGGATGGCAGCGTGCTGTGAAAGCAAGCATTGCATGGGCGGAAGAGAAATGAATTAATAATGGATAATTAAAAATTAATGATTGAGCAAACTTTCGGAGATAGATTATTCACCATTGACCATTCACGAATATGAACAGACAACAAATGATATCCCAACTCGAATCACTTTCCGACGAATGGGATATCTGCATTATTGGAGGCGGTGCAACTGGGCTGGGAGCTGCCATTGATGCGGCTTCGCGTGGTTTTAAAACTATTTTATTAGAACAATATGATTTTGCAAAAGGGACTTCTTCACGCTCAACAAAATTGGTTCATGGCGGTGTTCGCTATTTACAACAAGGCAATATAAAATTAGTATTAGAAGCTCTGCGTGAGCGTGGTCTTTTGAAAAGCAATGCTCCGCATCTTGTAAAAAATCAGTCGTTCATCGTTCCGAATTATAAATGGTGGGAAGGCGCATTTTATGGAATTGGCTTAAAGGTTTATGACTGGATGAGTGGGCGATTAGGATTAGGTCCTTCCCAATTATTATCAAAAGACGAAACGCTCGAACTCGCTCCTACATTAGATGCAGACGGATTACGCGGAGGTGTTCTTTATCACGATGGGCAATTTGACGATGCAAGACTTGCTATCAATCTTGCTCAAACATCTGCAGAAAACGGTGGTGTATTGATTAACTATTGCAAAGTAATCGGGTTAATAAAGACAGATGATAAAATTACGGGTGTGCATGCACGTGATATTTTAAATAATAAAGATTATGAAATAAAAGCCAAATCGATTATCAATGCAACCGGAGTTTTTACAGATTCCATTTTAAAAATGGATGATGCGAATAGTGAGGACATTATTGCACCGAGTCAGGGAGTACACATTGTACTTGACAAAGAATTTCTACCCGGTGATGCTGCGATTATGGTGCCGCATACTGATGACGGAAGAGTTTTATTTGCAGTTCCATGGCATAATAAAATCATTATCGGCACAACAGACACTCCGATTGATGAGCACAGTGAAAAATCTTTGGCTGAGCCTGTTGCGATGGAGGAAGAAATCAATTTTATTTTAAATCAAATCGGAAAATATTTAACGCACACGCCTAACCGAAAAAATATCAGAAGTGTTTTTGCAGGATTGCGCCCACTCGTAAAAGGCAACAGCAAAAAAACTGCCGAGCTCGCACGCGACCATCTGATAACAGTGTCTGATGCCGGACTAATTACCATCACAGGCGGCAAATGGACTACTTATCGCCGCATGGCTGAAGACGTTATTAATACGGTCATTAAAAAAGCCAATCTTGAAAACAAACCCTGTGTGACTGCCGGCTTAAAAATTCATGGAGCAAGAGAAAACACTGATTTTAAAGCACCTCTTTATTATTATGGAACTGATGAAGAGAAAATAAAATCCTTGATTGAAAAAGACAGATCATTAAGCGAGCTGATTCATCCAAATCTTCCATACATTAAGGCAGAAATTATTTTAGCAGTGCAAAATGAAATGTGCATGACTGTTGAAGATGCATTAGCAAGAAGAACAAGAGCGTTGTTGCTTGATGCAAAAGCTACGATTGAATCTGCTCCAGTTGTAGCTTCTTTAATGGCGAAAGAAATGAATAAAGATGAAAATTGGATTCAGGAACAAATCAAATCATTTAATGAAATAGCTAAAAACTATTTACCAAACATCTAACATTGTACACTATAAATCTTACATAATCATGACTCCTTTTCTCGGCGAGCTAATCGGCACAGCATTATTAATCACATTAGGGGGCGGCGTAGTTGCAAACGTTGTTCTCAATAAAACAAAAGGGAATAACAGTGGCTGGATTGTCATCACATTTGGCTGGGCAATGGCAGTATACGTTGGCGTTTTTGTTGCTACGCCTTATAGCGGCGCACATTTAAATCCTGCAGTTACTATTGGTCTTGCTGTCGCCGGAAAATTTGAATGGGCATTAGTCGGCACATATATCTTGGCACAGATTCTTGGAGCGATGATTGGTGCGTTTATCGTTTGGCTAACCTATCGTCAGCATTTTAATGCAACGGATGATGTTGATGGCAAGCTTGCGGTTTTTTCTACAGGCCCTGCTATCCGTAATTCTATTGATAATTTAATATCGGAAATCGTCGGAACATTTGTTCTGATTTTTGCAGTGCTTTATATTTCCAGCCCTACTATCAATATCAATAATACTGATGGCAAAATGGGGCTCGGGGCAATTGGCGCGTTGCCTGTTGCATTTCTCGTGCTCGCAATCGGGCTTTCGCTTGGGGGTACAACCGGTTATGCTATTAACCCTGCACGTGACCTTGGCCCGCGCATTATGCATTTTATTTTACCAATCGGAAAGAAAAGAGACAGTGACTGGAGCTATGCATGGATCCCTGTTATCGGACCAATAATTGGTGGAGTGCTGGCTGCCGTTTTGTTTAAGATGATTTGAAAAATTTGAATAACTATTTTAATTCATAGCTTTCAAAATAATCGCACACGCATTTCTAATTTCATCTTCACTAATAATCAGCGGCGGTGCAACGCGCATACAATGAGGTGCGAATAAAAACCAGTCGGTTAATAATCCATTGGCAATACAAGTGTCAATAATTTTTTTATTGGTTTCGAAGTTTTCAAATTCGATAGCAATCAACAAACCTGCTGAACGAACAGCTTTTATTTTTGGGTGAATTAATAATTTTTTAAATAATTCTTCTTTCTCTTTTACCTGACTAACCCAATTTTCTTCTAACAGCGCTTTCATGGAAGCGAAGCCGGCAGCGCAACACACAGGATGACCTCCAAAAGTAGTGATATGACCAAGAACCGGATTTTCTGTCAATTGATTCATTAATTTTTTATCAGTAATAAATGCTCCGAGCGGCATTCCTCCGCCGAGCGCTTTCCCTAATAATAAAATATCAGGCATAATTTCATATTGCTGAAAACCCCAAAGCTTGCCGGTTCTTCCGAAACCAGTTTGAATTTCGTCAAGTATCAATAATGTTCCTGTATCATCGCATTTTTTTCTGAGTGCTTTCATCCAATCTAACGTTGGCGCATAAACGCCTTTTTCAGCCTGAATAGTTTCGGCAATCACGCATGCGGTTTTTTCGGTTATACATTGAAGTGACTCGAAAGAATTATAATCAAGATGCAGAACATCCGGTAATAACGGGCGGAAAGCATTGCGCCAATATTCATCACCAATAATGCTTAAAGCACCTTGCGTTGAGCCATGATAAGAATCTTTAAAAGCGATTATCTGAGTTCTGTTTGTAGCGCGTTTTGATAATTTCATGGCACCTTCAACAGCTTCTGCTCCGGAGTTAGTGAAATAAACTGAGTTTAGGGTTTCGGGCAAATTATCTGTGAGCAGTTTTGCATACTGCACTTGTGGCGATTGAATAAATTCTCCATAAACAAGCACATGCAAATATTCATCTGCCTGTTTTTTGATTGCCTCTACAACTTTCGGGTGGCGATGACCAACATTGCAAACGCTAATGCCACCAATCAAATCCAGATATTTTTTTCCGGATGCATCAAATAAATACATTCCTTCAGCTTTCACTATTTCGAGAGCAAGTGGTGAAGGAGAAGTCTGTGCTACATGCCTGAAAAATAATTCCCGATTATTCATTGCAGCAAATGTCGCGAAGAATTCGGGATATTTATGGGGAAGAAAAGTTTTTTGCAAAGACGCGAAGGCGCAACGAAAAGGCTTGGCACGGTTTCCAACCGTGCCAAGCTTCCGCAACAACTTGCCGATTATGATGCTGAAGCCGAATAGACTATCAACTGTACAAGAGTGCGACGCAAGAATGTAGAATAGAATTACCAATGCTGGTTACCAAAAAAATTAATAATTTGCTTAGCTTGTACAAGCTGAAGAAATCGTAAATCTAAAATCGTAAATAACCATGGCAGTTATTCTTCCTGTTGAAGGTGTTTCTCCTAAGTTTGGGAGCAATTGTTTTATAGCGCCGAATGCAACAATTGTCGGCGATGTAGTAATGGGCGATGATTGCAGCGTGTGGTTCAATGCAGTTGTTCGTGGCGATGTAAATATCATCCGCATCGGCAATAAAGTGAACATCCAGGACGGCGCTGTTATTCATTGCACTTATAAAAAAACGCAAACTATTATTGGCAATAATGTTTCCATTGGTCACAACGCAATTGTACATGGCTGCACGGTTCATGACAGCGTGCTGATTGGTATGGGAGCTATCGTGATGGATGGCGCTGAAATCGGTTCTCATTCGATTATTGCAGCCGGCGCGGTTGTGCTGGAAAACACCAAAATTGAAGCTGCGGCTATTTATGCAGGCGTTCCGGCAAAGAAGGTAAAAGACATTTCAGAAGAGCTCATCAGCGGTCAGATTCAACGGATTGCAGATAATTATGTTCACTATGCTGGTTGGTTTAAGGATGCGAAAGAAAGTGGTAATGAGTAAGTGGTAAGGAAGAAAGTTGCTGCCAAAATTGCAAATACAACATAATATTAGTAAGTTTAAATCGTTTAAAAGCTACACCCATGAAAACCGGCAAAAAAATATTGCCCCTTCTATTAGTTTCTACACTCATTTTCTGCAACAGTTCTTGCAGGCTTATCAATAACATTTTTGGACCTAAATACGGATGCCCAAGCAACGGTAAAAACGTTGGCGCGGAAAGGATTTTGAGCGGGGAGAAAGTGCCCAAAGCAGGTAAGTTCAAATCATAAAATTCTAATTCTATTATAATCCTAAATCCACCCTCTATGAGCCTAACACTACGCACCGATTTCGGTTGCACAGAAGCAGTTATTGATGACGATTGCGGCCTTAAACGTTTTTACGAAGTGGCCAACATTCTTTCCGATGACCTTGACATTAAATTCACCCAAAAGACTGATGATTTCGATTCGCTGATGTGGGACTTTATGTTCAAAGGCCACACTCTTACTTTGCACTATAACATTTACACGGGCATTTCCATTTACCCGCGCAAATTTCGCGAAGCGCCGAGAAAAGACAATGATGCTGTTGTTGAAGTAGCGAAATTTCTGGAAACAAAACTGATGATCAATACAGCGAGAAAATTTATGTCGTAAGACTAATAATTTTTTTCGTTGATGGAATCAAGAATGTTACAGTAGCTCACATAACGATCAACATAAATCAAGCCCTCTTCGAGGGCTTTTTTAATGCCACAACCCGGCTCATTCACGTGCAGGCAGTTGTTGAACTGGCAATCATTAATGCGGACTCTCATCTCAGGAAAATAATGTGAAAGTTCTTGTTTTGAAATATCAACTAATCCGAATTCGCGCATACCTGGCGTGTCGATGATTTGCCCGCCAAAAGGAAGGTCATACATTTCTGCAAATGTTGTTGTATGAATGCCCTTACCGCTCCAGCCGCTCACTTCATGCGTTTTCAAATTCAGGTTAGGAAAGATATGATTGATATAAGATGATTTGCCAACACCGGAATGTCCACTGAGCAAAGTGATTTTATCTTTTAATAATGAAGATATTTCTTCAACGCCAATATTATCCTTAATGCTTGTCAGCAAAATTGTATAACCTACGGATTCATACATTTCTTTCCATTCTTCAAATTTTTCAAACTCTTTCCTTTTATATACATCCGATTTATTAAGAACAATAACAGCCGGAACATGATATGCTTCGCATGCCACCAAAAATCTATCAATAAATCCTTGTGATGTTTTTGGTTCTTTTAAGCTTCCCATTAAAATGGATTGGTCAACATTTGCAGCAACGATATGATGTTGCCATTTGTTTGTGGGAGATTGGCGGTTGATGTAATTTCTTCGGTTATGTATTTCCGTTATAGTAGCAGAATGTTCCAATTCGTTTTCAGGTTCAATCTCCACATCATCACCAACTGCAATCGGGTTAGTGGAAGAGATTTCATCAATCTTGAAAATGCCTTTTAACCGCGCATTCCAGAATTGACCAGACTCTGTTTTTACAGAATACCAACTGCCGGTAGATTTATAAACTTTTGATTTCATTTTTAGCCACAGATTGCACAAATGAACACAAATAAATACATCAATATATTAGTCTTTTAAACTCAAGCTTACTTCTTCCGAAATTTATTAATAAACCAAGTTTACAATTAGATGCTCTTAAATAATTTAATATTTGTGCAGTGAATTCATCATTAAAACCGCCGTCATTAGCTTTTATTTCAAGTATGATTTTTTCATGCAAAATAAAATCGGCATAAAATTTATGTGGCAATATTATGTTCTTATAATGAATTAAAAACTCTTTTTCTCGTTCATAAAAAATTCCTTTGCTTTTTATTTCCCATTCAATAGCATCTTTATAAACAATTTCTAAAAATCCATGTCCGAGGTTTTTATGAACTTCCATGCATAATCCAATAATTTCATAGCTTTCTTCTTTGAAAGGAAAGTTTTCAATCATAAGATAAAATTTATAAGGTTTGCAATAATAATACGCAACTATAAATATAAATTATTAATAGTGAGATACAACATCAGAGACTATCTGTGTTCATCTGTGCAATCTGTGGCTAAAAAACATTAAGGAAACTTTCTGAATAATGTAAATCGCAGAATCATTTCAAGCAGCAAAAACGTCGCGGCAGCTAATGCGAATGGCAGGAATTGTTCACTGTATCTTCTATAAGAAGTCACTTCCACTTTTGATTTTTCGAGCTTATCGATTTCTGCATAAATGTTTTTCAGGCTTGAATCATCTTTTGCGCGATAATATTTTCCGCCGGTTTCACTAGCGATTTGTGTAAGAAGTTTTTCATCAATGTTTATTTTTTCACGCTGCATAATCACACCGCTTGCTGTTTGCACAGGCACTGGCGCAAAACCTTCTGTACCTACACCAATTGTATACACACGAACTCCAACCGATTTTGCAATTTCTTTTGCTGTGTTCGGGTCAATCAATCCGCCATTATTTTCACCATCAGTTAATAAAATAATCACTTTGCTTTTTGATGGCGAGCCGCGAAGCCTGTCAACACCTGTTGCAAGACCAGAGCCAATTGCAGTTCCATCTTCCAGCAAACCGCTTGCAACATTATACAACTGAGATTTTAAAACAGCATGGTCAGTTGTGAGTGGGCACATCGTGAAACTTTCGCCGGAAAAAATCACCAAGCCAATTCTATCAGTTGGACGATTATCAATAAAAGTGGATGCCACATTTTTTGCCGCTTCAATCCTGTTCGGCGTGAAATCCTGTGCCAGCATGCTTCCGCTGATATCGATGCAAAGCATCACATCAATGCCTTCCCCATTAACTAATTGTTCATCATTTTTTATCTGTGGGCGTGCTAATGCAAAAATCAAACTAACGGTAGTGAGCACACGTAAAATAAATGGAACATGCCTGAAAGTGTTTTTCCAGGATGAAACACCTTTGAAGTTTTGTGTGCTTGAAATAGTTATAGAAGCTTGTCCTTGATTGTATTTCTGCACATACCAATAAATCATCAGTGGCACTAACGCAAGCAAACCGAAGAAAACCGGATAAGCAAAACTGATATGTTGAAACCACTCGTAAAACACTATTTATCTATTTCATTTAAAATTTCTACAGATGATTTAATCACTTTAAAATTCTCTTCATTATCATTTTCATTCGGCAAATATTTCGCAAACTTCACAAAATCGCTCATTCGTAAAGACTGCACAAGATGAGAAAATTGTTCTCTTGAAATATTCAATTCTTTTAGCTGCATAATTAATTCTTCATTTGTCTTTGTCATGCTCGCTATCTGCAGTTTTCTCAAAACAAATAAGCGAAGAATATCATTCAACCTGCTGTAATATAATTTCACCTGGCCTTTTGCAGGAAGTTCCTGTTTCTTTAATTCTTCCAAAGATTTGATGGCTTCATCATAAGCTGTCAGCCTCGAAACAAATTGTTCTTCTTCTTTTACTTTTTCCTTTTGTTTTCTGGTAATGAAATAAACGACAAGCGCAATTGAAATAATTGTGATTGCTACAATTGTCCAAACAATATATTTTGAATATGGGTTTTGAACGTCGAGAATATCTTTGATGTCATGATAATCCTGCTTCGGGTCAGCCGGTGTGAATTTTACAGTGATGGGAATTGAATCTGTCAAAAAACTTTTACCTCCAATTATTACCGGCATTCTGGGAATCACATGCATGCCTGAATCGAAGCTGGTGATAATAATGTTTTGATGATAAGATTTATCATTTTCTGTGACAACTGAATCAATCTTTCCTTTCTCAATAAATTCAAAATGTGGAATAGAATCTAACGGAAACCAGAATGGATTAAAGCCAAGCGAAACTTTTACATCAAGAGACAGTTGAATTCTTTGACCAATCAATATCTCACTTTTATCAACAGCAGCATTTACAGTAACTGAAGATTGAGCAAATGAAAATTTTGCAAAAAGCAATAAAGCCAGAATCGAAGCTGTATGTAATATCGTTCGTCTCATTGGCTATGCCGGCTTGCTCCTCCCTATAAAAAACTTTTTCAGCACTTTCACGTAATCTTCGTCTGTTCTGATATGCAATAAATCACTTCCTGCTTTCAAAAAAATTGTTTTGCAATTTTCCGTAGCTGAAAAAAACTTTTCCTGATAATTTTTTCTCACTGAATAATCGTTTGTGTCAACCCATTGCACTTTCCCTGTTTCCGCATCTTGTATTTCAAGCAAACCTGCTTCCGGCAGTTGCATATCCATTTTGTCATAAATCTTGATGCCTGTGATGTCGTGCTTTTTTCCGGCAACCTTTAAAGCATCATCAAATTTTTCATCTAAAAAATCGCTCAGCACAAACGCAATGCTTTTTTGTTTGATAGAGCCATTAAAAAAGCGGATGGCTTCGCTCAACTTTGTGCCTTTTCGTTTAGCCGTCACCGTTAGAATTTCACGAACGATATACAAAGCTTGTTCTCTTCCCTTTTTGGGCGGTATATATTTCTCCACTTTATCAGTAAAAAAAATTGCTCCAATCTTATCATTATTATTAATCGCCGAAAACGCAAGCACAGCGCTGATTTCAGTAATGATATCTTTTTTGCTGGCATGAACAGTACCGAATAAAGAACTTGCACTAATGTCTATTAATAATATCACCGTCAGTTCACGTTCTTCTTCAAATAATTTGCTAAACGGATGACCGAATCGCGCAGAAACATTCCAGTCAATAAATCGAACATCATCTCCCGCTGCATATTCTCTTACTTCCCGAAAGCTCATGCCGCGACCTTTGAAAGCACTATGATACTCGCCTGTGAAAATATGGCGTGTAAGCCTCTTGCTTTTAATTTCGAGTTCACGAACCTTTTTTAATATTTCGGGAGTAGTGAGCATAGTTTCGAGTTTACAGTCTATAGTTTTCAGTTGGCAGCCTTAAATCCATCATCACACTTAGATTTGCTTTTCAAAATTCAAAGAGTTTAGGTTTCATAATCAAACTCAAACTATCAGAACTGAAAACTATAGACTGCGAACTGAAGACTTCTAAGGTACTTGTATCGCCTTAAGCACATCATCAATCACTTGTTCTGTGTTCACATTTTCTGCTTCTGCTTCATAAGTTAATCCAATCCTGTGTCGAAGCACATCTTTCGAAATCGCACGAACATCTTCAGGAATCACATAACCGCGCTTGTTTAAAAATGCATTTGCTTTTGCAGCCAATGCAAGATTAATGCTTGCACGCGGTGAACCGCCGTAAGCAATCAATGGCTTTAATTTTTCGAGCCTATATTTTTCAGGAGTGCGTGTTGCAAAAACGATATCCAGAATATAATTCTCCACTTTTTCGTCCATATAAATCTGCTTCGTCAAATCTCGCGCCTGCAAAATTTCCTGGATGGAAACCACTTGCCCAACTTGCGGAAAACCTCCTCCTTGCACATTCTGGCGGATTATCATTTGTTCTTCCGATTTTGTTGGATAACCTACAATTACTTTCATGATAAACCTGTCCTGCTGCGCTTCCGGCAATGGATAAGTTCCTTCCTGCTCTAATGGGTTTTGAGTAGCAAGAACGAGAAATGGTTCATCCAATTTATAGCTCGAATCACCGATGGTCACTTGCCTTTCCTGCATCGCTTCAAGCAGTGCACTTTGCACTTTTGCAGGAGCGCGGTTGATTTCATCAGCCAAAATAAAATTGGCGAAGATGGGGCCTTTGCGAACGACAAACTCATTTTTCTGCTGATTGTAAATCATGGTGCCTATAACATCGGCAGGCAATAAATCCGGCGTGAATTGTATACGGCTGAAATTAGCTCTGATGGCCTGGGCCAGCGATTTGATAGAAAGTGTTTTTGCAAGACCCGGAACTCCTTCGAGCAACACGTGACCATTGCTTAGCAAGCCAATTAATAACCTGTCGAGCATGTGCTGCTGACCAACAATTACGCGACTTATTTCATCGCGAAGCCTGTCAATAAAAACTCCCTGATATTGTATCTTTTCGTTGAGTTGCCTGATGTCTTCTGCAGTATATACCATAAACTTTGATTAGGGGTGCAAAAATACACATTCACATAGCAAGTAGCTTGCCAACTTGGCTAATAGTTTGCAAATTATATAGTTAACCGACCATTAATAAAAATAATTTTCAGATTATGGCATGAATAATGCAAATGCAAGAACATATTTAGCGTTAAATTTATGTATCAAATAATCAAGCTATGAAAACACGATTTGGTTTGTTTGGGATCGGCGCAATAACTGTTTTGGCTATTTTGAATAGTTGCGGCAAAAGCAATTCTGATCAACCAAAAACAAAAATGCAATTGATCACCGCTTCTGTATGGAAATATGATACTGCGGGAATTGATTTGAATAATGACGGGACAATTGATGCTGCAATCCCTCCGGGCTACATAAAAGATTGCCAAACTGATAATCTTTTATATTTTAAAAGTGACAGCACAGGCACCGAAGACGAAGGAGCAACAAAATGTGATCCTTCCAATCCGCAAACAGCATCCTTTACATGGAGCTTTAACTCTTCACAAACCATTATTAATTTTCCGGATTCTGTTTTTGGAAGTGTTGGTGGTTCGGTTAATATTACCAGCTTAACAGAAACGCAACTTCATTTTGAAAAAACAATTACACAAAGTGGCATAACTGCAACTGTCGCTGTGTACATGAAACATTAATATTTAAGAAAAATATTTTCCGGCAACCTATACTTTTCTTGAACGTATATTCGTGAGGGTATTTTTATCAATTTATCAAAATTCAATTATGAGAAGATTACTGTTTTTTGCTGCTTTATTTTTTGTATCTGTATTATTTCTTTTTACTAATAGCTGCAGCAAAAAGGATTCGGGTGTGACCCCAACGATAGCTAATATTTCCGGTACATATACATTTACTGAAACAGCCCAAAAAGCTTCAGGACCCGTATATGATCCACGGGATAGTGCTTGCCAAAAGGATGATGAAATTAAATTTAATACAGATTCTACTTATAACTATATTGATGCTGGCACTGTTTGCAGCCCATCAAACAGTTTTACAGACCTTTGGACATTGCCAAACAGCAGTACTATTTTACTTGGTGCCCAGGTATTTGCAATCGAAAGCTTCAATAATAAAATACTCGTTTTGGCATATACCAACGACAATGTTACACCTGCCATTACTTATACAATTACATTGACTAAACAATAGATAAATAGCCTGAAATTGTTTTGATTGGTTTTATCCGGCTAAATATTTACCGACTATTGGCACTCTTCTTCCAACTCCAAATGCTTTGCAGCTCACGCGAATGATCGGGCAGAACTGATTGCGTTTGTATTCATTTACATTTACCATTTTTAAAATTCGCTTTACCAATTGCTCATCAATTCCCATCGCAATAATTTCTTTTGGTCCCTGCCTTCTTTCTATGTATTGATATAAAACTTTATCAAGCACATCATATTCGGGCAAACTGTCGCTGTCTTTTTGGTCTGGTCGAAGTTCTGCAGATGGTGCTTTGTCTATAATATTTTGGGGGATGATTTCTCCGTGGCGATTAATATATTTTGCCAATGCATACACCTGCATTTTGTAAACATCACCAAGAACACTCAGACCACCAGCCATATCGCCATACAATGTTCCATAACCCGTTGCGAGCTCACTTTTGTTTGAAGTGTTCAACAAGATATATCCAAACTTATTAGCAATAGCCATTAATAAATTGCCACGTGTTCTGCTTTGAATATTTTCTTCTGCAAGGCTGAATGGCAAATCTTTAAAAATTGGTTTTAATGAAGAAAGAAAAGAATCGTAAATATTTTTTATCGGAACTACATCGTATTGGTTGTGTAGATTTTTAGAAAGCTGTTCAGCATCGCTCACAGAATGTGACGTGGAATATTGCGAAGGCATTAATATCGCTCTAACATTTCCTTTTCCTAAAGCTTCGCATGCTAATGCCAGAGTAACCGCACTGTCAATGCCGCCGCTGCTTCCAAGAATGGCTTTTGTGAAACCCATCTTGCCGAAGTAATCGCGAATACCGAGCATCAGCGCATCATGAATTTGCTTGATATTATTTTCTGCAGTGAGATAGTTTATAATTTGCGATGCGTCATTTTGTTTTGAAACGCGCATTTCTTTATCGAATAGTCGGCGGTCATCGGTCGGTGTTCGACGGTCCTCCTCTGTTGACTGACGACTAACAACTGAGGACTCTACAATGCAAAAATCTTCTTCAAAATATTTCATCTCATTGATAATATTTCCTTTTGCATCATACACCAGGCTTCCTCCATCAAAAACAATTTCGGTTTGTGAACCGACAGCATTGCAATAAAATATCGGCAACTTATATTTCAACACATTTGCTCTCACTACTTCTTTTCTGTCATCATCATGGTCGTAGTCAAATGGCGATGCAGAAATATTGATCATCAAATCCGGTTCTTGTTTTATCAGCGATTCCATAGGTGAATAACGGTACAATGGATTATCACCGAGATTCCAAATATCTTCGCAGATAGTCAAAGCAATTTTTTCT
>Ga0070734_10000290_pt1 | contig 124789 bp, 95 predicted proteins | sample Coa_R1_8_FD_66444 | JGI IMG/M metagenome (GOLD analysis project Ga0070734, IMG submission 66444) | Surface soil microbial communities from Centralia Pennsylvania, which are recovering from an underground coalmine fire - Coalmine... | ecosystem: Environmental > Terrestrial > Soil > Unclassified... | reverse complement strand
GCCTCCCCTCCCTGCGCTTCCGCGGAAATGCGGCACGTAGCCCGGATACCTTCGCCTAATTCCACTTGCGCGCGATTGCCGGAAACCGGTCATGCGGCCCGTGACGATATCGCCCTGGTGGTGCCGACTATGAAGGCGCGCTTGGGCTGTGGAAGTTCAGTTTCGTTCTGCATCACGGCGATATCCTGGTATCCATTCAACCCCTCAGGTATGTAAGCCGCGAACCGTGCGAATTACGTCCAATGCTCCTCGATGTATCCGCGTGTGTGCCATGCGGTCTGATACCAGTTGGGATGGATGCCTTCGTCGGCACCGGTTCGGGCGAACAAGAATCCCCGTTCGCGAATACGCCGGACAGTTCGGGGCGGAAGATCCGACCAACAGCGCGGCCCTTGAACGCTCGCCAGGAGGAAGGCACCCGGTTTCAAAAAACGTACCAGTTCCTTGAGCCAAGTGTCTTGGCGGGACTCATCCAAATGAGTGAAGACCGAGCCGGATCAGACCAAATCAAATTGGAAATCAGAGAGTGGAAGCGGAGGCTGTGCCGCATCGGTCCGGACTACGACACCCGGAACGTTGCTCGCGCACCACTGGACGGCGCGTTCATCCACGTCCGTTCCGAACCAACGAATGCGCGGCCAATGCCGGACCGCTTCGAGCAGGAGGCGCACAGCCGCATCCAAAGTCCAGTACAGTGCTCACATTGTCCATGGATCCGCCCGCTTGCCGGAGTGCAGACTCAATGTCTCCCGCTGTTCGCTTCCCACCCTCAAAGAACTGGGAGACATCGATTCCCCCGGCCACGTTAAAGCGCAGTTCCGCGTTGGGAAAGACGGCGGAAGGATGATCTCGCCGAAATACGGAATCCAGTTCATCAAGGCTGAGGATGGTTTTCCGCCGGTCCCAGCGGTAGAAGGGAGCTAACACCGGATAAAACGAGACGGGGACGAGGGGTTTCACCTTCGACCGCAGGCGACGCACCATTTGCCTACGCCAATTCCAGCTCGATCTTCTTCGCGCCCGGATCGAGCCGCGCGATGCGGAAACTGCGGATCTGACCGGCGCGGGCTGGTTCCGGCCGGGTGCTACTACCGGCTTGTCCGCCCTTCCACCTCGCCTGCAGCATCGAACTCAAGGAAGAGAGGTCCGCTTTGGATGGGGCCGGCGACGCCTCCCCTCCCTGCGCTTCCGCGGAAATGCGGCACGTAGCCCGGATACCTTCGCCTAGTTCCACTTGCGCGCGATTGCCGGAAACCTCGGTCATGCGGCCCGTGACGATATCGCCCTGGTGATGCTCGGCAATGTACTCGTCGAGACTGGTGGGCACAAGCTGCTTCATGCCCAAGCGCAGGCGTCGTTTCTCGGTATCGAGTTCGAGTACCTGTGCTTTGACCACTTGCCCGACCTTCAGCAGATCCTGTGGATGATTGATGCGCTTCTCGGCGCTCAAATCGCCGATGTGAATCATCCCTTCCACGCCCTCGGCAAGCTGTACGAATGCGCCGAACTTGGTAAGGCTGGTGACCGGCGCTTCGACCACCGCGCCCACTGGGAATTTCTGCTGAGCATCGGCCCACGGGTCGCCCAGCGCCTGCTTCAAACCGAGGGAGATCCGCCGTTCGGTTTGGTTGACTCCCAGCACCACCACCTCGACCGAATCACCCGGCTTGACCACATCGGAGGGCTTGCGAACCTTCTTGGACCACGACATTTCGGAGAGGTGAATCAATCCCTCAACTCCCTTCTCCAATTCCACGAAGGCGCCGAAATCGGTCACGCGCGTCACCGTGCCGCGCACGCGCTCGCCGGTCTGATAATGTTCGCCGGCCTGCTCCCACGGATGCGGCTGAAGTTGCTTCATTCCGATGGAAATCCGGCGCTTGGCGGGATCCACCTTCAGAACCTTGGCTTCCACCTGCTGGCCCGCGGTCAGTACGTCCGAGGGTTTGTTGATGCGGCCCCACGAAATATCAGCAACGTGCAGCAGTGCATCCACGCCGCCGATGTCCACGAAGGCGCCATAATCGGTAAGGCTGCGCACCGGACCCGATACGATTTCCCCTTCCTTGATTTCGGTGAAACGGCGTTCTTTGGCGGCGCGCTCCTCTTCTTCGAGCACCACGCGCCGGTCCACCACCACGTCCTCATCGGCGACGTCCAACTTGATAATCCGGCAGCGGATTTCCTGCCCGATCAGCTTTTCCATCTCGGGCGCATCTTTCGAGCCGCTTCGGGAAGCGGGCATAAACGCGCGCACGCCCACATCCACGCTGAGCCCGCCCTTCACCACGGCACTTACCGTTCCCGCAATCGGCGCCTTGTCCTGGAACGCTTTTTCGAGCGATGACCAATCTTTCGGCCGTTCCACGCGGAGTTTCGAAAGCTGATAATAGCCTTCCTCATTCCGGCCTTTGATGGAAACGCGCAGCTTATCTCCGGGCTTCACATCCTCGCCCGCGGCCTGAAATTCGGCAAGCGGCAGAATGCCTTCGATCTTGAAACCGATATCTACGAAAACCGAATCCGCGGAGACGGCGATTACGGTTCCCTCGATTCCCTGGGCGCCCTCTTGAGGCTTATGGGAATGCGATTTTTCGTATTGGGATAGAATGTCGCCGAAAGATTCGGCGGGCTCGTTGGGTGAAATCTCGGCGTCCGGATCGGCTGAGCGATCGCGGTCCACCATACTTGGGTTGGACATGAGACGTTGTATCTTCATTGTGGCATAATCCCGGCAGGGATATCGCGCGTGCCTGCTTCGGGTTTCACCCGGTTTTTCCGCCTGCAAGACCTGGTGTGGCTGCTGCTGTTTGCGGGACTCGCGGCCACCAGCGAAATCCTCGATCCACCGGTGCTCATTCCACTGGTCGCATTGACCGTGGCGCAGGTAGTCGAACCGAAGATTCCAGCGCTTTCGGCTACGCGCGGCCGAATCTTCTGGATTTTCGTAAAGCTGGCATTTGGCTATATGCTGATCGCCTACACAGGCGGCGTGAGCAGCAGTTACTGGCCGGTACTGTTGCTTCCCGTGGTGACGGCAGCCACTACTTTCGGCGTGCTGGGGACTTTGGTGTTCACCACCGTTGCCAGCGGCGCATACTTGTCGTTCCTGGTTTATGTGGATCCCGAGCGGTTCACCGTCACGTGGGAGGAAATCAGTATTCTGCTGACGCGCGTGATCTTTCTGGCAATCGCCGGAAATTTGGCCAATATGCTGGCAGAGGATTTGCGCGTGCAATCCACGAAGCACCTCCGCACGGCGGAGCAACTGGCGCAAGCCAACGAGCAGATTCAGAAAGCTGAAGAGGCGGTGCGGCGCTCCGACCGCCTGGCAGCGCTGGGCCAGCTCTCCGGCGGGTTGGCGCACGAACTGCGGAATCCCCTGGGCACTATCAAAGCTTCCGCGGAAATGCTCAACCGCACGGTAAGCGGCGAGAACGAAATCGCGCGCGAAGTGGCCGGGTTTATCGCTTCCGAAGTGGACCGCACCAACTCATTAATCACGCGGTTCTTGGATTTCGCGCGCCCGCTGCAGTTGCGGACTGACAAGGCGGATCTGGCACAGACATTGGACCGCGCTGTAGCTGCCGCCCAACGCGAGCGGCCCGCCGTGGCCATCTATAAGAACTACGATCCGGAGATTCCGCCTTTTCCCTTCGACGCGGAACTGATGGAACGCGTTTTCTTTAATCTCATCGTAAACGCGGCCCAAGCCACGGAAGACGGCGGGGCCGTCACCGTCAAGACCCGTCCATCCGCGGATGCGGCGGAAATCGCGGTGATCGACCGGGGCGCGGGCATCGATCCCAAAAACCTCGATTCCATCTTCAATCCATTCTTCACCACCAAACCGACCGGCGTAGGCCTCGGGCTTGCCATTGTTTCTAAAATCGTGGACCAGCACGGGGGTAAGATAGCAGTGGAGAGCGAACCCGGGAAAGGCAGCGTGTTTCGCGTGCTTCTGCCCATGACTCGCTCGGCTCCCCAAGTCTTCTGATGAAGAAACGAATCCTGGTAGTGGAAGACGAAGAGAAGCTGCGCCGTGTGATCGAACTGCAGTTGATGTCTTCGGGCTTCGACGTAGACAAGGCAGCGACCGCGGAAGAGGGCATCAAGGTCGTGGACCGCGCCGACCTGGTGCTTACCGATCTGCGCCTGCCCAACATGGACGGCCTGCAGTTTCTGGCGCAGATCCGGAGACAAAACTCACAGGTGCCCGTGGTTATGATGACGGCCTATGGCAGCATTGAGACGGCAGTCGAGTCCATGAAAGCTGGGGCTACCGACTTCCTGCTCAAGCCGTTCTCGCTCGATCACCTGATGCAGGTCCTGCACAAGGCGCTCGAGATGCGCGCGCTGCGAGATGAAAACCGCAAACTCAAAGAGGAGCTCGGGCGCCGGTACGAGTACGACAATATTATCGGCCGCAGCGAGGCCATGCAGGATATTTTTGCGACTATCGAGCGCGTGGCGCCGTCGCGTGCGACTGTGCTGCTTGCCGGCGAAAGCGGCGTGGGCAAGGACCTGATTGCGCGAGCGATTCATTTTCATTCTCCGCGGCGTGACCGGCCGCTGGTGAAGATCAACTGCACCGCCATCCCCGAAAATCTGATGGAGAGCGAACTCTTCGGCTACGAAAAGGGCGCGTTCACCGGCGCGGTTGGTTCCAAGCCCGGTAAATTCGAACAGGCCGATACGGGGACGGTTTTTCTCGATGAAATCGGCGACGTGCCCGGTGTGATTCAGGTTAAACTGCTGCGGATATTGCAGGAGCGCGAATTCGAGCGGCTGGGCAGCAATGTCACGCGGCACATCGACGTGCGCGTGATCGCGGCCACCAACCAGGACTTGCGCGCGGCGCTGGAGCAGGGCACCTTCCGCGAAGATCTGTACTACCGGCTAAATGTGGTGCCCATTAATATTCCGCCGCTACGCGAGCGCAAGCAGGACATTTCCTTTCTGGCGAACCATTTCGTGAGAAAGCTAGCTCCCGACGCCGGCCGCGAGGTCGACGGGATCACCGATGCCGCCATGGAGAAACTGATCGGCTATCACTGGCCGGGGAACGTGCGGGAGTTGGAAAATGTGATCGAGCGGGCCCTTGTTTTGTGCCGGGGCAAAGAGATCGACGCGGCAGATATCAAGCTGGAGACCGCTCCGCGGCCGCGCGCGCAGAGCGGCGATCAGCATTTCCTGCCGGAGGGATTAACGCTGGACCAATACGAGCAGGAAATCATCCGCGAAGCGTTACGCCGGGCGGACGGCAACAAGAGCCAGGCCGCCCGCTTGCTGGGGCTGACGCGGAATGCGCTGCGTTACCGGCTAACGCAAATGGGGTTGGAAGCGTAAGGGCGCGTTCGGTAGATCCGAATCATTGCGTGGTGGGGCATGCTTCAGCTTGCCCGCCCATCTTTGCGCGAGCTTCGCTCGTGGACAAGCTAAAAGCATGTCCCACCACTACGCACGATGGGTACGTTCGGGAGGGGATCCCCGCCGATTATAGGGTTCCACCCGAATTAGGGCGAGAATGTCTGTTATTCTAGAAAACGAAATCCATCATGCATATTCGCAAGCAACGTTTGTTGACTCCTGGACCTACGCCTCTATATCCGCCGGCCTTACATGCCATGATGGCGTCGGATATTCATCACCGTACGGAAGATTTCCGCAAGGCGTACCGGTCCTGTCTGGCGGATCTCAAGGAGGTAATGGGGACCGCTCATGACGTACTGATGTTCGCGGCTTCGGGCACCGGCGCGATGGACGCCACAGTTTCGAACCTGTTCTCGCGCGGCGATAAGGTAATCGTCTGCTCGGCGGGAAAATTCGGCGAACGCTGGGCCGAGATTGCCAAAGCCTACGGGCTGGACGCCACAATCCTAACGGCGCCTTACGGCAAAGTCGTAACCGCTGCCGAGGTGGAATCGGCCTTGGCGCAGAATCCGAGCGCGCGCGGCGTTTTCGTGCAGGCTTCCGAGACTTCTACGGGAGCGGCGCACGATGTGCGCGGAATGGGGCGAGCCGTCGGCAAAACCGATGCCATCCTCGTCGTAGATGCCATTACGGGCCTGGGAACTATGCCTCTCGATATCGACGGCTGGGGCCTCGATGTATTGATCGGAGGATCCCAGAAGGCCTTCATGGTGCCGCCGGGGTTGACATTTATGTCGATCAGCCCGAAAGCGTGGCGCTTCACCGAGACCGCAACCCTGCCCCACTACTATTTCAATTTGAAGAAAGAGAAGAAGAGCGGCGACGCCGGAGAGTCAAGCTGGACCCCGGCGACTTCACTCATCCTGGCCTTGGCTGAATCGCTGCGCTACATCAAGCAGCTCGGCATGGCGAAGCTCGTGGAGAATGCGCAAATGCTGGCGCGCGCCACGCGAGCCGCGGCCGTCAAAATGGGCCTGGAACTGTTCGCGCCTGAGTCTCCGGCTGCTTCAGCCACCGCAGTGAAGGCGCCAGCAGGTATGGATTCCGGCGTCATCGTCAAAGAGTTCCGCAACCGTTTCGGTGCAGTCATAGCGAACGGCCAAGGCTCGATGAAAGGGCAGATTTTCCGGATCGCCCACCTGGGCTACTTCGACTTCGCTGACCTGTTCGCCGTGATCGCCGGCCTGGAAATCATTCTGAACGCGAATGGATTCCCGGTGAAGTATGGGACGGGCGTCGCGGCCGTCGAAGAGGTCTACGAAGAGGTGGCCGTGAAGCAGCCAGTCGGGGCGTGACGGCTCCTGGCGATCGCGGCCCAGAAAAACTATGAACATTTTGATTGCCGAGCCATTGGCTCCGGCCGGGATTGCGCTGTTTCAATCCCAGCCCGGGTGGAACACGATTGTCTCCAGCCCGAAGGAATATGCGAAGCACTTAGCCGACGCCGACGCGCTGCTGGTGCGCAGCGCCGTGCAGGTGGATAAGGCTGTTCTCGATCAGGCGAAGCGGCTACGAGTGATTGGTCGCGCGGGTGTCGGTGTGGACAACGTCGACCTCGATGCCGCGACCGAGGCCGGCGTTCTCGTTATGAATACGCCGGGTGGCAATGCGGTTTCGGTGGCGGAGCACACCCTGGCGCTGATGCTGGCGATGGCCCGCCACATCCCTCGCGCGGACGCTTCCACGCGCGCCGGCAAATGGGAAAAAAAGAAGCTCATGGGACATGAGCTGCGCGGCAAAACGCTCGGCGTGGTGGGGCTGGGCAGTATCGGCCGCGAAGTTGTGAAGCGCGCGCGCGCATTCGAAATGCACGTCCTCGCGCACGATCCCTACGTGACTGCGAAACTTGCGGCCGATCACGGGGTAGAACTGGTCGATTTGCCGCGGCTCTACGCGGAAAGCGATTACATTACGTTGCACGTGGCCGCAACTCCCGAGACCGAGCGCATGTTGTCGCAAGCGGCCTTCGCTCAGATGAAGCAGGGCGTGCGCGTCGTGAATTGCGCGCGGGGCGAACTGGTGGACGAAGCGGCCCTGCAGGAAGCACTCGCCTCCGGCAAAGTGGCAGGAGCAGCCCTGGATGTCTATGCGAATGAACCGCCGCCATCCGATTTCCCGATCTTCCGGGCTGAAGGAGTAGTGGCCACTCCACATATCGGCGGATCTACGGAGGAGGCGCAGGAGATTGTCGGGGTGCGCATCGCCGAGCAAGTGGTGGAGTACTTGAAAAGCGGCGTTGCCCTGAACGCGGTTAATATGCCCGCTATCAGCCGCGAACAGTATCGCGCCTTGGGGCCGTACGTCACGTTGGCGGAGCGGCTGGGCACCTTCGCGGCATACGTGTCAAAGGGGCACCCGGGTACGGTACGGTTCGTCTACTTCGGCAAGCTCGCCGATGGCAATACGCACCTTTTGCGGAGCGCGGGACTAGCCGGTGTGTTGAGCCGCTCGATATCGCATCGGGCCAACCTGGTGAATGCCCAACAACTGGCGGAAAGCCGGGGTTGGAACATTGCCGAGCGGCACGAGCCCAGGGCTGGGCACGCCGACACCATTCGGATTGAGGTGGAGACGGACGAGGGCATCACATCGGCGGAAGGCGCGGTGGTCTTCGATAAACCGCGGCTAATCCAGGTGGATGGGATTCAATGCGAGGCCGCGCTTTCGGGCTTCCTAATCTTCATGAAGAACCAGGACGTGCCGGGAGTGATCGGACATGTGGGCACCGTCCTCGGGCGTAATCGCGTCAATATTGCGAATTTCTCTCTCGGCCGGCGCGACGCTCCGCTCACGCCCGGCGAGCCTCTGGAAGCCATCGCGCTGGTCACCACGGATGAGGCGGTGCCCGAAGCCGTGCTGGCGCAATTGCGCGAGAACCCCGCAGTGATGTTCGCGCGGACTGTGGAATTCCGGGATTAGCCCGGCTCCGCGCCATGCAGGACACCGGCATGGAGCGGAGAATGCTTTATACTAAATAATTGAACTCAAATGCCGAAGCGTACGTATCAACCGAATAATCGCAAGCGCGCGAAGACCCACGGCTTCCGGACGCGCATGAAGACACAGGATGGCCGTGCTGTACTGTCGCGCCGCCGCGCCCGGGGCCGCAAGAAGCTTACGGTCAGCGCCGAAAGGTAGTTTTTCCATCGCTGGTTTTCCGAAACGTGTCCGTCTGCTGCGTTCGAAGGATTTCCGAAAGGTTTATGACGAGGGTTCCCGCTTTTCGAGCCCTGTGTTCGCGGCTTTTTGCTTGCGTGGTGCCGATTCCGCCGGCCCCCGCATCGGATTCACGGTCCCTCGCGCGCTCGGCAAAGCAGTGGTGCGGAATCGCATCAAGCGGCGGCTTCGCGAAGCCGTCCGGTATTTTCTCGATCGGTTGAATCCGCAGTGGTCGATCGTCATCAATCCGCGACGGAAAGCCCTGGATGCGCCCTTCGGGGAGATCCGGCGGGAGATCGAGCGCCTTTTTCGGCGCTGCAATGGGTCGTAGTGCGCACGCTACGGCTGTACAAATTGATCCTCTCCCCGGTGCTTCCCTCGGCTTGCCGGTTTTATCCCACCTGCTCGGAATACATGCGCGAGGCCGTAGAACGCTACGGCGCGGGCAAAGGGATGTGGATGGGAATGCGCCGGCTCTTGCGCTGCCACCCGTTTCAGGCGGGCGGTTTCGACCCAGTCCGGTGACCTGCGAGCCTCGTAACGGAATTCAGAATGCCAGAAACAGGAAACGGCGGACAAAACGACACCAAACCGCCGAAAGAACTTTCGATGGAGATGCGGCTGCTGCTGGCCTTTCTCCTGATGGGCGCGGTGATGTTTCTCACGCCCTATTTCTTCAAATCCCAAGCGCCGCCTGCAGCCAATAAGTCTGCCCAGCAGACCAGGTCAGCTTCCACGGAGGTTCCAGCGCCTGCCGCCACGGCGCAGCCCGCGGAGACCAGTGCTGCTCCCGCAGCGCCGGCCGGTCCAGCTACGGCGCAGCAATCGCTGGCGCCGGTGACGATCGATAATGGCGTGTTCCGGGTGGCGTTCAGCAATCAAGGCGGGACGGTGCGTAGTTGGCAACTGGCCAAATACAAGGGCAACGACAACAAGCCGCTGGAGCTGATGAATACGGCCGCGGGCGTGGACTTCCCGTTCTCGCTGTACTTCCCCACGCAGAAGCCCACTTCCGACGTCAACAAGGCATATTTCACGCAAACCGCCGATCCCGACGGTTTGGGCGTTAGCTATGACTTCTCCGACGGACACACCACCGTACACAAAGTCTTCCGTTTCCAAAAGAACAGTTACCGCGCCCAAATTTCGTCAGAGGCGACGCTCGATGGCAAAGCGCTGCCCAGTATGATCGAGTGGCGCGGCGGATTCGGCGATCTTACCGTAGCCAATCCTTCGGGAGCCGACCGGACGCTTTACTACGACGCCACCGATAGCAAACTGAACGAGCAGAACGCCAAGGCTGCCAAAAACGGTCCGGTGAACTCCAGTGGCAATTACTCGTTCGCCGGCATCGCGGACACCTACTTCGCCGCCGTATTCCTGCCGGAAGGCAACAGCGCGATGAGCCAGGTCACGTTCAGCGACACGGTACGAACGCCTCTGGAGGAAAAAGCCCAGCCGTTCGCCGGGGTGGCTGTAACGGATGGCGCCGCGAATCGCTTCACACTCTTCGTCGGACCGAAAGATCTGGACCTGCTCCGCAGGGTAAACCCCAAGCTGGTGGAGGTGGTGAACTTCGGCTTTTGGTCTTTCCTGGCCAAACCGCTGTTCCTGATTGTGAACTGGATCAACGATTCCTTCGTTCACAACTTCGGCTGGTCCATCGTGCTGGTGACGGTGCTCATTAACTTCGTGCTGTTCCCGGTGAAGATGAAGAACTTCAAGTCGATGCGAAAAATGCAGGCGCTCAAGCCGCAGATCGACGTCATCAACGAGAAATACAAGAACATCAGCATTCGGGACCCGCGTAAGGCACAGCAGCAGCAGGAGACCATGGACCTGTACAAGAAGTACGGGGTTAATCCCATGGGCGGCTGCTTGCCGAGCCTGATTCAGCTCGCTTTGGTATATCCCTTCTATAAGGTGTTCATGGTGGCGGTGGAGATGCGTGGTGCAAGCTGGCTGTGGGTGAGCGATCTTTCGCAGCCCGAGCACCTCGCCATCAAGGTATTGCCGGTGGTCATGATCATCAGCCAGTTCATGTACCAGAAGATGATGCCCTCCCCCAGTACCGACCCGAATCAGCAGCGCATGATGATGCTGATGCCATTGATTTTCGGCTTCATGTTCTATAATCTGCCGAGCGGCCTAGTGTTATACTACTTGACCAGCAATCTGGTGAATATGGGGCAGCAGTGGTTCTTCAATTCCACCGAAGCGGCCAAGGAAGCGGTACGTTCGGTGCAGCCACCACCCAAAAAAAAGAACGGCAGGAAATAGCCCGTGAGCGAACGCAAATATGCGGTAGCCTCGATCGGTCCCCGTATCGACAGTTTTTTGCGCCATGTCCTTCAGAGCGGGGGCTTTCATGCCAACTTCGAAATTCACGATGCCGCGCCGGCGGCAGACGATTTCGAGACGCCCGACCTGTTAGTGAAATTTTCCGGTCCGGATGTGGACCTGCTGCTTTCGAACCGTGCCGAGCTCCTGCTGGCCCTGGAACATATAACCATGGAAATGCTGCGCATCCCTTCGGAAGATCATTCGCGCATTTCGTTTGACGCGAACGATTACCGCGCGCTGCGCATCGAGGAATTGCGGCTGGCGGCGACCACGGCCGCCGAGAAGGTGAAGCGTACTGGCGTGCCGTTCCGGTTCAATCCGATGAACAGCCGCGAGCGGCGCGTCATCCATCTGGCCCTGCGCAACGAAACAGCGGTGCGTAGCGAGAGCATCGGCAGCGGGCCGGCCCGGCAGGTCATGGTATATCCGGCTGGCATGGCCAGCCTGCCTGAACCTCCCGCTCCGCCGCGAGAAGGACATCGCCCGGAGCAACGCCGGGGAGGCCCGCGGTCGCGTAGCGCGCGGCGCTAGTGGTGGCGCAGGCGATTCGCCTGCCAATGGCAGAGACAGAGTGTCTGCCCCACTTTTCATTAATTTGCCCCTGAACGATACCATCGTCGCGATTTCGACTCCTCCGGGCCGCGGCGGACTCGGAATTGTGCGTCTCTCCGGCAGCCGCGCGCGCGAGATCGCGGAGGCTGTCCTGCGCTTTCCGCAATCAGTGGCGTGGCGCCCGTGGCATGCGCAACTGGCGCACCTGGTGGATTCCCAAGGCCAGATCGTGGATGAATTGGTAGCTACCTTTTTCGCCCGGCCGCATTCTTATACGGCCGACGATGTGGTGGAGCTTGCCTGCCACGGCGCGCCTGTCGTGCTACGGCATGCAGTGGAGCGCGCAGTAGAAGCCGGAGCGCGGCTCGCCGAACCGGGCGAGTTCACTTTGCGCGCGTATATCAACGCCCGCATCGACCTGCCGCGCGCGGAGGCCGTCCGCGACCTCATCGAAGCCACCACGCTGTACCAGGCACGCATCGCGGCCCAGCAGGCCGCGGGATCAGTATCGCGCCGAATCGCTCCGCTCAAGGAACAGTTGGTCGAGCTCATCGCTTTGCTGGAAGCGGGTATCGATTTCGCCGAGGATGACGTGAGTGTGGCCTCTGCCGGGGAAATCCTGCGGCGGCTCGCGCCGGTTGAGGAAGGTGTCTACGGCCTGGCCGCTAGCTTTCAATACGGCCAAATGGTGCGGGAGGGGTTTACGCTGGCGATTGTGGGCCGGCCCAACGTAGGAAAGAGCAGCCTGTTCAACCGGCTGCTGGAACAGGACCGCGCCATCGTTACCGACATTCCCGGCACTACGCGCGATCTGGTTTCGGAGAGCGCGGCTATCGGAGGCATTCCGGTGAAGCTATATGACACGGCGGGAATTCGCGAATCCGGCGAGTTGGTCGAGAGCCTGGGGATTGAGCGTAGCTATCAGGCGATGGCCGATGCCGATCTGACTCTGGTCGTCTTCGACCTGTCCAGTGTATGTCATCAGGACGACCGTTCACTCGCCGAACGAGCTGCCGGGCACGGACGCGCGCTAGTGGTTGGCAATAAGTGCGATTTACCACGTTCGGCGGAATTGACGCCGGGAGCAATCGCCGTATCTGCGCTGACAGGGGAAGGCATTCCCACTTTGCGAGAGGCGATTTTGGAAGCTTTAGCGCCAAAGGGCACGTGGGAACAGGAGACCGGCTTCATTACGAATCTCCGCCACGCGCAACTACTCCGCGAATGTTTAGAGTATTTGGAAAAAGGAAAGGCGGCGGTAGAGTCCGGCATCCCGCACGAGATGCTACTGCTGGATCTCTACGCCGCCTTGCGCCCGTTGGACGCGATTACCGGCGCCACGACTGCCGATGACATTCTGAATCGCATTTTCTCGACCTTCTGCATCGGCAAGTGACAATCGGGTTACTGGAACTGAACTTTGGTCTTGGTCCCGCCCAAGTCGATCTCATCGATCTGGGTCTGGCCGTTGACCTGTTTGGTATCCACCGTAGTGGCGCTGAACTTCTTGTCAGCATTCATGATTTTGGCATCCGCTTCGACAGACTTGCCATTATTCGAATCCGTGAAGCGAACCTTGTTGTCCTGCAGTGTAAGATTGTATTTGCCGGGTTTCAGATCGACGTTTCCAGCTTTGGTAGCGTTATCCAAAACGACTTCATAGCTCTTCGCGCTAAGAAGCGAAACGCTGAACAGACCTACGGCAATGAGCGATTTTAGTTTCATAAGGTTTATTCCTCTGAGATTCCTGTTATAGCTACTGGGCTACTAGAGAAGATGTTTCACCCATGCGAGAAGTTACGGAAATACGGATAGCCCATTAGGGCCTTGACGAAGGCTAACATTAAGTGTCGCTTAATGTTATTGGTGCGAACGGAGGACCTTGAACCCCACTTCCTATGGGGAACTGGAACCGCAAAGATTGCACGCGAAGATGCCCGGCAGTTCAAACGAATGCACTGGGATCAATCGCGACCACAACAAGAAGCCCCTTGCAAAAACAGCGCCGGGGGGGACACTATAGTTTAAGCATCCAAGAGCGTCTAAACCGCCAAGACCGGCTGGCTTCTCTTTGTACAGGGCGGAGATCAGCATGGATCCCCACGAAAGACGACTCCAATATTCGATTATCATTGTGAGACAGTCCAGCGCACGCGTTGCCCGTTGGGCGGCGGATGACGCCATGGCCGCCGGTTTGCTCCGCGGTAGCGTAGAACGTGTTTCCATCTCCCGAGCGGCACTCACCCCGAAACTCGCCGCTAAACAGATGCCGTTCTCATGGTTTATGCCGGGGCCGAAGCACTAAGACCTGGCGCGCTGCCCCCCGCGCTTCTGGCTCTATATTTTTGGGACGTTCCTGCGGCGGCAAATAGTTCATGCACGACCGCAATAGCCGCGCGTGCAGCCATGCATTGTGCTTTACCGGCTTCAAATTCCCATCGGCCGAGCCTTGGTGGACGCTGATGGTAATCCCACACGACTTTTTCATGACCTACGCCGAACGGGGGTCAGGAACCTAGTGCGGTCCGGCGTGCCGGAGAAGACGGCTATGCGCATTAGCGGACACAAGACCCGCGCGGTATTTGACCGCTATGACATTCAGGATGAGCGGGACGTTAGGGTTGCGGCAGACAAGCTGGATGCCTATCACCGATGGCTGGAAGCTGAACATGCCAAGGACAAGTCAAGGACAAATCGGCAGATTAAAGAGCACCAAGCCTGAATCGATGATTGTAAGTTATTGGTATTATTGGTGCGGATGAAGGGACTTGAACCCCCACTCCCTCGCGGGAACTGGAACCTAAATCCAGCGCGTCTGCCAATTTCGCCACATCCGCAAACGGGCGAACTGCTGGTTCTAATTTTAGCTCAAGGTTGGTGAATCGGCCTCGGCCGCTCCCTCATGACCCCTCACGGTCGCGGTTCTGTCGCTTGCTACTCCAGCCGCTCGACCTGCCGCGCGCCCGGTGGAGGCGTGAAGTGAAACAGATTTTCCGGCAGCGGTTCGTCTATCGCGGCGAATGTGTAGACGACGCTGCTGGCCGGCCGCCGCGAAGAAACTGGTTTCGTATCCTCGCGCAGAATGACGAATCGCCGCGCATCTACCCACCACGTGTAGGTATCGCGATATCCCGGCAAAGGCGCCTGCAATTCGATCACAAAGCAATTCGCCCCTTGCGCGATCTCCTGCCGCAGGAGGCGAGCGTGCTCCACCGCTTTGGCCATTTCGGCATAGCGCGTCAGGAAAACGGCGTCGGCTTGCAGCGCGAAGGTTTCGGGCGTGATCTCGGGCGGTTCAGTATCGAGCAAAGGCAGCGTCGTCTTTTTTCGCGTGTATTGCTGCGTTTCCGCAAGGAAATTCCAGGCACTCCCGCCGTCGCTCACCATCGTAACCTTGCCGAGATCGTCGGCCCCGTCGATCACGCGGCCATCCGCCTCAAAGCGGAAGCGGTTGGGCTTCTGCACAGCGATTTCCAGGGACCCTGCTTCTTCGCCGGTCTTTTTCATCGCGAAGCGGTACTGTTTGGCGTTCGAGTAGACCTGGCTGACCTTGCCCAGAATGGCCGCGGTATCGGGCTGGCTTTGCGCGGCGAGCGCTGAGACGATCCAACCGGCGGCGGCCAGGCGGAAAATGTACATGGGGTAAGAGTACCGGTGTCCCGGCAGCGCCGCAAGGGGTCCCCTTATTCCAGGGGAATCTCGAAGTAAAACAGATCCTTGCCCGTCGCGGCCTCAACGAGGCCGTTCAGATAGATCGTCGCGCCGCTCTGCAGCCCGGTCTGGAAATATACGAAGCCGCTGGCGTTCTGGTTGGGCGGCAGCATTTTGGCGGCAAAAGCGCGGCCTTCCACTTCCCACGCATTCAGCGGATTCTTTTTGCTTTTTCCGACCTTGGGCGCGCCGGTCGGACCAGGGACGATGGACGGACGGTTCGGCCCATTTAGATACCGCACATCCTGCGCAGCCGTAGCCGCGACATGGTTGCCGTTCGGGCCGACATATTCTACCTTCAGGTTGTCTAACCGGATGGCCTTATCGCCATCGTTTTGAATCACCAGCAGGACCGGCAGCACGCCGAACCGGTAGAGATCCACCTTGCCGAACGCGGTTTTTTCCTTCTCTTCCGTATTGTAAGGTTCCACCGCGATGGTCACTCCTGCGTTCGTCTGCTTGTGCTCGTAGGTGGCAGCCGGAGCGGGGCGGAAGGTGGCTGAATCCTTGTCCGCCGCGAACGCCGCGGTTATACTCAAGAAAAGAACCAAACGTTTGAAAATAAAAGGCATTTATCTTCTCTACCGGGTCCTTCAGGCGTTTGGATTACCGCTGCTCCTATTGTATTTCCTTTGGCGCAGGTTGCGGAGCCCCGCGTACGCGCAATCCGTGACGCAACGGTTGGGCTTCTTGCCCCGCCCTTTTAGACAGACCGGTCCCGGGGCTATCTGGTTGCATGCGGTTTCCGTCGGCGAAATTCTTTCGTCGGTGGAACTGCTGAAATCGCTGCGGCAGGAATTTCCCCAGACACCCCTGTTCCTCTCCACCGCGACCCTTGCGGGCCGGTCGGTAGCCGTGGAAAAACTGACGCCGTATGCCCACGGTATCTTTTTTGCACCCGTAGATTACGTCTGGGCGGTGCGGCGCGTGCTACGGACCCTGCAACCTTCGCTTGTGCTGGTGGCCGAAACCGAGATCTGGCCCAATCTATTCCGCGAAGTGAAGCGCACCGGCGCTTCCCTCGCCATCCTCAACGCCAGGATTTCGGATCGCGCGTTTCCGAGGTACCGGAGGCTCGCGTGGTTTTTTCGCGCGGTCCTGCCGTCCGTAGATTGGGTGTACGCGCAGACCGACGAGATCGGCAAACGATTTATCGAACTGGGTTCTCGGCCCGAGCGCGTGCGCACCGCGGGAAATTTGAAATATGATTTCGCCGCGCGTCCCGCACCGCCGGATTCGGACGTGATGGCGTTTCTCGAGCGGCTACGGCCTAAACACGTCTGGATCGCCGCCAGCACCACGGCGCCGGCGGGTGCGGGCGACATCGACGAGGACGATGCGGTTTTGGCGGCGCTTCGGGAGCTGGCGGCTTGCCATCCTGGCCTGCTGCTGATTCTCGCTCCTCGCAAGCCGGAACGGTTCGATGTCGCGGCGCAGAAATTGGACGGCGCCCGGATCGCATATATCCGCCGCTCCAGCCTTCCTGCCGAGCGATCCGCCGCGCCGGCGGTGCTGTTGCTCGATTCCATAGGCGAGTTGAGCGGGCTATTCTCCGCGGCGGACGTCGTATTTATGGGTGGGACGCTGGCGAAACGTGGGGGGCACAACATCCTGGAACCGGCACTGTTTTCCAAGCCGGTTATCGTGGGCCCGCATATGGAGAATTTCCAGGCGATCGCCGCCGAGTTTCGTAAAGCCGGCGCCGCTATCGAGATTGCCTCCGCGGCCGAATTGGCGTCCGCGGTGTCGCGTCTGTTGGACGAACCAAACACTGCCGCCGCAATCGGGGCTCGCGCGCTGGATTGTGCCCAGACTAAGCGGGGCGCCACGGCCAAATCCCTGGAGTTGGCGCGCCAATTGTATGCCGCTTCTTTGCCGCGGTACCGGCCGGCGATGCCGTGGTTTCCTCTGCTCTGGCTGCTCTCCCGGATTTGGGTGGGCGGAGCGCGACGCCGTGAACAGCGAGCCCGCGCCAACCGCCGCCGCCTCGATGTGCCGGTCATCAGCGTCGGTAACATCACGATGGGCGGGACCGGGAAGACTCCCTGCGTGTTGCGTCTCGCCGCCGATTTGGCCCAGAGCGGGCGAAGACCGGGCATTCTGACCCGCGGTTACGGCCGCACTTCCCCGGAGACACACCTCATCGTTCCGCCACGCGCGATTGGCCGCGCCGAGCGAACTGGCGATGAGCCGCAGTTGTTCGTGCGCTCCGGCCTGGCCCCGGTCGGCATCGGCACCAACCGGTTTCAGACCGGCCTCGCGCTGCTTCGCGAATTCCCCGTAGACGTCTTGCTGCTGGATGATGGCTTCCAGCACCAACAACTGGCGCGAGCCGTCGATCTCGTCCTGATCGATGCCCTGAATCCGATTGCCGGCGGCGAACCGTTCCCCCTCGGACGGCTCCGGGAGCCGTTATCGGCGTTAGGCCGCGCCGATCTGTTTCTCATTACCCGCAGCAATTTCGGCAGCCTGTCGTCGGCAATCGAGCGCGAAATCCGGCGCTGGAATCCGAAAGCCCCGGTCTTCCGCGCCGCTACCGAGCCGTGCGCCTGGGTGGAAAACAGTTCGGGCCAGCGATATCCGATCGCCGAGCCGCCATTTCAAAAGGCCGCCGCCTTTTGCGGTCTCGGCAACCCGGCATCCTTTCGCCGGACCCTGGAGAATCTCGGCACGCCGATGGCCGATTGGCTCGAATTCAAAGATCATCACCGGTACCGAGCTGGTGAGGTCACGCGTTTACGGGGCCACGCCCTCGCACACCGGGCGGACGCCCTGGTGACCACGGAAAAGGACGCCGTCAACCTGTGCGATTCTTGTGACAGTTTGCTGGCCCCCGTCCGCCTGTTCTGGCTCGAAGCCAAGCTTGTGATTGAGGCGGAAAGGGAATTCCTGCGCGAAATTGAGCGCCGCTTGTAGGCGAAGAGCAAGCTTCCGCACATTGGCGGACAGGCCGCGGTGGGCAAGCACACGGCAGCGCGGTTCCGCGCTATTGCCCCAAGCCCGCCGCCGTCTCTATCGTTGATTCATGTGCCGGGCATTCGGGCCGCATTCCTTCTCCTTGGGTTTTCCTGTGTAGTCCCTTTGCGCGGGCGGGTTTTCACTCGGGCGGAGTCACCGCCCGCGCGTTTTTTGGCCGGGCCGAATCGGTCCGTTCTATTCCCAACTCAAGATGACTTTCCCGGAATTGCCCGAAGCCATCACGGCGAATGCTTGCTCGAACTCCTGGTAGCCGAAACGGTGCGTGATCACGGGCGCGATATCCAGACCGGATTGCAGCATCACCGTCATCTTGTACCAGGTCTCGTACATCTCACGGCCGTAGATGCCACGAATCGTAAGCATATTGAAAACCACGGTCCGCCAGTCAATCGACATTTCGCCGGAGGGGATGCCCAACATGGCCACCTTCGCGCCATGGCTCAGGTTGGCCAGCATATCGCGGAAGGCGGACTGGTTACCCGACATCTCCAATCCCACGTCGAACCCTTCCGTCATGCCGAGTTGTGTTTGCACATCGCGCAAGCGAGTCGTGCGGGCGTCAATCGCCATAGTGACCCCCATGCGGCGGGCCAGCTCGATGCGGTAGGGATTCACATCCGTAATGACGGTGTAGCGTGCTCCGGCGTGCCGCACGACGGCGGCGGCCATAATGCCGATTGGGCCGGCCCCGGTGATCAGCACATCTTCCCCTAGCACCGGGAATGCCAGCGCTGTGTGCACAGCATTGCCGAACGGATCGAAAATGGCCGCGATATCCAGAGAGATGGATTCGTGGTGGCGCCAGATATTGCTCATCGGAAGGGCGATGTACTCCGCAAATGCACCCGGCCGGTTCACCCCCACGCCCAACGTGTGGGCGCACATCTGGCGCCGCCCCGCCAGGCAATTGCGGCAGCGGCCGCACACCACATGGCCTTCCCCGCTGACGATCTCTCCCAAAAGAAAGTCCGCGACGTTTGAGCCGACCTCGACGACCCGGCCCACAAACTCGTGCCCAATCACCATGGGCACGGGGATGGTCTTCTGCGCCCAATCATCCCACTGATAGATGTGCACGTCGGTGCCGCAGATCCCCGTCCGCAGCACCTGGATCAGAACGTCATTGATTCCGACGGAAGGTTTTTCGACCTCTTCCAGCCACAGGCCGGGGGCGCACTTGCTCTTGACCAGCGCTTTCACTACTCCACGATAGCCCAGCGCAGTAAGCTGTAGTTCAAGCCGGAATCAAAACTTGGCAGCCTTGTTTCCGCGCGAGGTCAACCAGCGCCTTATTAAATGTCACCAGAATCGCGCCACTCTGGCGGGCGCAAGCCAGCAGGTAACAATCGCTGACCCACTTGCATGCCGGCTTGCCGGCGAACGGAGCGGTCGCATGCCGGAAAGCAGCGTCCAAACCTCTTGATTCAGGATGGAACTCGACACGCGGGTCCTCTAACCACGTGTCGTAAACTCGCCACGCATTTCCTAACGTAAGGGTTTGCTGGCTCATAAGCGACTGATTGGTGAGGAGGCGCAACAGGCCGAGCTGGCTGTAACCGGAGAATATCAGACGAGCATCTCCCGGTAGCAGATTGAACCAAGACGAGGCGTCCCGGTGGTGAAAGTGGCCGGCATCAGATAACGCTAGCCAGACATTCACGTCAGGGAAGAATGAGGTCATGTAGGGTTTCATCCACCGGGTAGGCAGGACCACGCTTGCCCGCCTTTATGAGGGGTCCCCTGACGTATTTTCCCTTTTTGGGTTTTTGGTAAGCGTCCTCCAGAGCGCGCACAATTAGAGCGCGGATCGAAGTTCCCGATTGCTCGGCCCTGTGCCGGCGGGTCTCATGCAGAGTCTCCGGGATATCCACAGTCGTGCGAACTGCCATGACATAATTATGTCACCATTACCGTAGGCATCGCGGAGGACTAAGCTATTCTTCCCGCAACGTCTGCGCCGGGTCCAGACGCAGAACGCGTGCCGCCGGAATCAGCGTGGCCGCAATCGCAATCAGCAAGAGGATCGCGGTGCTCGCCGCCAGATTGGCGGGATCGGCCGGGCGGACGCCAAAAAGCAAGTGGCGCAGCCAGCGAACCACGACCAAGGAAAGGAGCAGGCCGGCGGCGGCTCCCGTCCCGGCAAGCGCCAGGCCCGATCGGAGCGTGGCGTGCATCACTTGCCGTGGCGTAGCGCCCAAAGCCATGCGCACGCCGAGTTCGTGCGTCCGCTGCGCAATGGTCTGTGAAATCAACCCGTACAGGCCAAGCCCGGCCAGCAACAGCGCGAGCGCCGCCACAATGGAGAAGAGGACCGCATGATAGCGCTGCCCCCGCGTAATGGCCGCCTCCAAGTCGTCCATGGTCTGGAAATGAGCGACCGGCAGTTGCGGATCGATCCCCGCGATGGCTGCCTGCATTTGCCCCTGAATACCGCCCACCGGCCCAGCCGTCCGCACCACCCACTTCGGCGAGAACCAGGTATGGATCAGGCGGAAGTTCGCGCTCGACAGTTGGGCTGCGGGCACATACACCGTGGGTTCCACCGAAAGCGGGCCACCGCCTCCATTGATTCCGCTGTGCTGCTGCACGTCGCCGATAACGCCGACGATCCGCCGGATATCGCGCCCTGTCAACTCCAATGGCTGGCCGAGAGCGTCCCGCCCCCGATAATACTTTGCGGCGAACGATTCGCTGACCATCACGACCTTAGCACCATCCGCGGTGTCGGATGTGTCGATGTCCCGGCCCCGCAAGACCGGGATGCGCATCGTCGCCAGGTAGCCGGGAGTGAGATAGACCATCTCGATCGCCAGCCTCCGGCCGTCGGGGGATCGAAACCCCGTATTCAGCGGGCGTTCGTAAGGCAGAGTCAACGCCACCGCCGCCGATTGCACTCCCGGGATGCGCCGCATCCGGTCCAGACTTTCCGTGAACAGTCGGTTCACCGCTTCGCTCGATTCGTAGCGCGCGTCCTGCAGCGACGCATCGGCAACGATCACATTGCGCCCGTCGAAGCCCGGATTCAGGCCGTCTAAATAACGGAGCGTCTCTAGCAGCAGCCCGGCACTGACCACCAGAACAAGGCTCGATGCGATCTCGGCCGCTACGAGCACCTGGCGTGAAAACCGGCGCGAGCTTCCAGCGGCGCCGCGCCCCCCCTCCATTAACACGGCGCGAATATTGACTCGGCTGGTCTGGAGCGCGGGAGCCAAGCCGAAAACCAGGCTGGTTAGAACCGCAATGGCGAGCATCGCCAGGACCACGCGAACATCCACTTGGATTGGATGCCAGAGCGCGAAATCGTCGGCTCCCAGCTTCTTTAGCCAATCCAGCGCGAAGATGCCGAGCGCTACCCCGGCCACACATCCCCCCAGAGCCAGCAGCAGGCCTTCGATGAGCAATTGCCGGACAATGGCTCCACGCCCTCCTCCCAACGCCATGCGCGTGGCTACTTCACGGCGGCGCAATACGGAACGCGCCAGCAGCAATCCGGCAATATTGACGCACCCGATCAGCAGTACTGTGATGACCGCGCCCCAGGTAAGGAGAAGTTGGCCCCGCGAATCCTGCGTCAGAGCACTGGTAATCGGCAGAATCGCTACTTCGCTCTTAGCATTTTGCGGAGCTTCGGCAAACTGCGCCAGTTGTGGGCTGATCGCCTTCAGTTGCTCCGCCGCAGCCGCCCACGAGACGCCCGGCCGCAGGCGCGCCAGCGCACCATAATTGCTACCAGCGCCTTCGCCGGTGCGCGAAGGCCGCAGCGGCGTCCAGACGTCCACCCTGCCGGTAAAACGGAAGCGGCTCGGCAAAATGCCAATCACGGTGTAGGGCTGGCCGCGCAACTGGATGGCGCGCCCCAGAATCGATGCATCCCCTCCCAAAGCGCGTTGCCAGAATTGGTAGCTCAGAACCGCGAGGGCCGGACCGCCGGGGACATCCTCGGCACGCGTGAACTCACGCCCGAACTGCGGCAGGATCCCGAGGACCCGGAAGAAGCCAGCCGCCACGCGCTGTTGCTGGATGTACTCGGCTTGGGATCCGGCGGCGAAATTGACGCCGTTCGTGCCGGAGTATGCGGCAACATCCAAGCTGGAAGCATGCTCGCGCACCCCTTCATACTGCGCGCCGGTCAGCGATGTCTCGTTCCCCTCCTGCCCTCCGAGGCGCCACACTTCGATAACATGCGCCAGCCGGCTGGGCTCGGGAAAGGGTAGCGGGCGCAGCAGAACCGCATCGAGGACGCTGTAAACGGCGGTGTTGGCGCCGATGCACAGGGCCAAAGTGGCCACCACGGTGATAGTGAAACCCCTATGTTTTCGCAGTTGGCGGAGTCCGAAGCGGCAATCGTTCCAGAGTGCCATGGCGCTCCCTTGGGCACGCAGGCGGCCAACTGCACCGTTCTGAAAGTGCGAGGTTTAGGCGTTAGAAGTGTCCGCTTCTGGGACCGGCCTGACCGGAAACGAGAGCTTTCAGGCTCCCGCCGTGAGAATGCGGCCCGGCCGGCGGCGATCCAAAACCTCCCGGATTTTTTCGGCGAGTACCCGCATGGTAAACGGGCGCTGCAGAAAGACCAGCTTCTTGCGTGCTGCGACCCGGCGGGTTATGCGGGCATACTCGGAGTCTGAAATAAACACAATGCGCAATCGCGGGTCCTTGACTTCCAGCATGCGTGCCAGTTCGTGACCGTTCACACGGGACATAACCGCCTCGGTGAGGAGTAGATCCACAGCCGAGCCGTGCTGCTCGTACAGCTCATATGCTTCGGCGCCGTCGCGTGCCTCCAGGACTTGGTATCCCTGCTTACCAAGCATGAAGGCCGCCAGTTTCCGTGTTTCGGGGTCCGGTTCCACCAGCAACACAGTTTCATTGCCGCGGGGGATAGTGCCCGATTCTTTGGGTCCCATAGTGGTGGAATTGTAATTTGCACTCGGGTTGGCGGGCAACGGAGCTGTGTGGATCAGCACACAACTCTCACCGCTCTCTTGTTATTTCAGGGACAACGGGCGCGGAATATTTCTGAGATCAAAAGCCTTTTCCAGACACAGCTCAAGTGGATTCTGTAATCGCGTGCTTTTAGATACCGGGCCCGCAGAATATAGGTTGTGCGATTCAATCCCTGCCTGTAATCTGATGACAGGCGATTTTGGCGCAATCGCCTTCTAATAGGGCAGCAACCTGCAGAGGAGTAGTGTACGCTTATGACGAACCTGCGCGAAGGGTCGATATGCGCATTACTGGTCGGCGAGTATAAAGACGACCGGCTGCTGATGCACGAGGTATTCCGGGATTCAGGCTGGCGGTTGCTCGAGGCTAATGGCCGGAAAAAGGCACTGGAGCAGCTCGACCGTACAACCATCCAGGTGGTGATTACCAGCCGCGAGCTCCCGGATGGCGATTGGAAAAAGGTGCTGGAAAACCTCCGCCGCATGCAGCGCCCGCCCCAGTTGATTGTGACATCACGCACAGCGGATGAGCAGTTGTGGTCGGAGGTGCTGAACTGTGGCGGATACGACGTGTTGCCTCAACCCTTCGAACGCGACGAGATCGAGCGGGTGATTGCCGCAGCGCGCCGCCACTACGATCCCATGCCCGCCCGGAATGCAATCGCGGGCAGGCGGACGTCTGCCGCTTAATCCTATCGAGAGAGCAGCTCAGAAGGATCGGTAGGGTCGTCCAAGCAATGTTTTTAAGGCGTTGATTCGGTCGCCTGCACCCGTGAGCAGATCGTCCGGGAACTTGCGATAGCTCAGCATCTCCCGATAAACTTGCGGGGCCATGGCAGAGTTCAGTCCCATTCCTGCCAGGTATTGCAGGCGCAGGTTCAAATCATTATTCACCGGGACGCCACTCACCATTGGCTCCAGAGCCGTGGCTTTGCCCACGTACGAGCCCAGCAGTTCTACAGCGGAGTGAAATCCGGCGTCGGCCAGCGAGGCCGCCACGCGCGCGTAACTGGGCTGGTCCAGGCGCGCCTGCATTTCGTCCACACTGACGGGTGATGAATCCTCGCGGCCCAAAAGCACCAAGTCGTATCCGTCGCCGTTGTTATAGTTGCTCCAAACCGTGGCGTTTGGAAATACGGCGAAAAAAGTTGCCAACTCGGTACGGATGGTTTCGTCGTCGCTTTCGTACAGGGGCAGCCACTGTGCCACCACGCCGCCCGGATTGAGGTGTTGCTTCTCCAGTTCGTAATACTCCCTCGAATAGAGCGTCGAGGTGCCTTTCACCCAGGGATGAATTGGATCGGTGGTGATGACGTCAAACTTCTCCGGTGTGGTCAGGACCCAGTGCCGGGCATCGTCGTACACGATGTGGGTGCGCGGGTCGCTCAGAACGTGGTAATTCTCGGGGCCGAAGTAGCGGTCGGAAGCCGGCGGGATCAGCGGTTCCAGTTCGCAGATGGTAATGCTCTTGATATCCGGGTATGGCACAAAAGAGCCGGCCGTAACGCCTGCGCCGAACCCGACGACCAGCACCGATTGCGGCTGGCGATGGAAGAGGGCGGGGATGTGGCCCATCATCCGCTGCAGACGCATGTCGATCGGGGCTGAAGAAGCCTCGGACTTGCCGCTGACATAAAAGAAGCGCTGCGTGCCGCGCTGCGAAATCACCACGGATGAGTTGATTCCCTCGCCCACAAACAGAGGGCTGGCTTGCGTATCGACGGCGGCATCGAGGCCCCGCAGGATGGGCGCGATCCGGCGGCCGTAGGCGATTGCTTGCCACGGAAGCGCCGAAACGCTGGCCGAAAGCCCCACGCCAATTAACAGCGCGGCGGCCAGTGCCGCACCCCCGAGCGCCGGGCGCATCCACTTGCGCTGCACGGTACTGGCCGCGGCCAAAGCCACCACCGCAGACCCGCAAGCCAGCCAGATTAACAACTGTTGCGAGGCGCGCGTGCCAAACGCGGGAATCAGCCAGAGGCTGAACGCTAGCGCGCCCAAGATGGAACCGGCAGTGTTGGCGGCGTAGACTTCGCCGGCAAGTTTGGCGGGATCTTCACCCTCCGCCGCGGCGCATGCCAACGCCAAGGGAAAACTGGCGCCCCACAGCAGGGCGGCCGGAAAGATGGCGCGCAGAACGCGCGTAAGGTCGAGATCGAAGTTGAACCAGGGATTCGTCGAGAGCCACGGGTCTACCGGCCAGTAAGGCAGGATAGCGGTTACATTGAGAGCGGTCCAGGCGATAGCCAACGCGAGCAGGATCTGGCTGGCGGCGAGAGCCAGACGTGGTTCGCTGAGAGCCCGCAAAATGCGGCGGGCCAGGTACGAGCCGGCGCTGCTGCCAGCCCACAAACCCAGCAGGAAGACGGCCAGTATGATCGAGAAGGTGTAGACCGTGGCGCCCAGCAGCAGTGACAGCAGGCGGGTCCAGACGACCTCCGCACCCAAGGCCGTCACTCCGGATAGAGCGATCGTGATATAGACGAGATCCACTCCAGGCGCCCGTCCCAGGGGGGCGTCCGAAAGCGCCTCCGGTTCGCGCTGCGCCAGTGGCGTGCGTGCGGCCAGCATCCAGGCCAGTAGCGCGGCTCCCAGGTTGATTGCGGCCGCGGCATACGTCGCCACGCCCATATCAAAGACGCGCAGCAGGTAGAAGCCAGCCAGAAGGCAGCCGATCACGGCGCCGGCGATATTCGCGCTGTACAGCAGCCCGAGGCGCGAGATACCGTTCGGGGTTGTCTCCGCCCAACGGGAGATGGCGGGAAACGAGCCTCCCATCAGCAGGGTAGGGGGCAGCAGGCAGGTGATCGCAACGACGCCACGGAACACCATTCCCGCCAAGCCGTTGGAAGGGCCGGCGAGGTAGATCCGGCCTACGACGGGAACGCCGAACAACGCCAGCAGCCCGAACACCCCGATGCCCAGTTCGAGCAGAGCGTATATACGAAGGGGATGGTGCCGCGCGCCCACCAGACGCGGAAAAGCCGCGCTCCCCAGGCATAAGCCGCCCATATAGGCGGCTAGGAGCAATCCGAGCGAGACAGCCGACGAACCGATTACCAGTTGCAGCAACTGGAACCAGACGATCTCGTAGATTAATGCGGCGCAACCGCTGCCGGCCAGCAGCAGAAGCAGCCAAGGGAGAATCGCGCGCGAGCCAGCCGAAGCTTCCGGCGTGGTAAGGCGATCCGGTTTCACTTCGACAGGCTCCCGCCGGACTACCGAAGGACGGCGGGACATCAACCTATTAAACTATACCTGGGCTCAGCGCCGCGCGGCTTTACACATAAGTGCGACCTAGGCCGCTGCCTTGCGGTCGCGGCTCAGAAAAGCGGTTTACGCGAAGCTGCGGATCGCGCCGGCTTCATCTTCGTGGACGTCGAAAACGGTGTACAGCTTGGTGATCTGCAACAGATCTTTGACCCGCTTGGTTAGGTTGAGGAGCTTCAACTGGCCGCCGCTGTTGGCAACCGTGGTGAACCCGGAAACCAGCTCGCCGATGCCGGAGCTGTCGATATAAGAAACCTCGCCCAGGTTGAGCAGGATCTTCTTCTGGTTCTTCGAAACCATGTCGCGCAAGGCGTCGCGCAGCGCGCTGGAACCCTCGCCGAGGGTAATGCGCCCCGCCACATCCACCACGCTCACGTCGCCCACCTGCCGAGTACTCAACTTTACGCTCACTGAATTCCTCCTGGCTGAAAAGTGCCTGCTACTTCGCCCCCATGTACTTGATCAACGTCAGTTCGATACCCAAGGGTTCCAGGCGCCGGATCTCCAGCTCATCCATAAAGGAGCGGATGAGAAAAATCCCGCGGCCCGAACTGCGCAACAGGTTATCGGGCGCCAGCGGATCGGGCAAATGCTCGTAGTCGAAGCCTTCCCCCTCATCCGCCACGCGAATAATGAACCGCTGCGAATTTTTGACCACCGAAAACCGGACCTTCTTATTCGTGTTATAGCGGTTGCCGTGGACCACGGCGTTCACCATGCATTCCCGCACCGCCATTCCGATTTTCAGCAGTTCATCTTCATCGAAACCGGCCTTCTTGGCCGCGCCAACCGCGATCTCTTCGGCGTTATCCACGCTTTCCAAAGTGGAATCCAGGAACCGCTCTACGGTTTCGGATTCGTGCCGAGATGGATCGCGCATACGTAGAGCCTGCCGAAGAGCGAGGCCAAGTCGAATCGCTAGAATAAATTACCGGGACAGGCAAAGTCAAGGAGAAGTGCGTCCCGGAGAAGTGCGTCCCGGAGAAGCGCGTCCCGCCGTCCGCGCTTGCGCTACCCTGGTAGTGGCAATGAACCGTCGAAGATTTGTGCAATCCGCCGCGGCGCTGCCACTGGCCGGAGCCGTCCGCGCCGCCACCCCGCCTTCGCTCGATACCCGCGTCATGCGGCTCAACCTCCAGCACACCTGGACCACCACCATGTCCTCGAGCGAGTACCGGGATACCCTCTACGTATCTTACGAACGGGACGGGCTCACCGGGCACGGCGAAGGGGCTCCCATCGTCCGCTATAAAGAGGACGCCCGTTCGGCGCAAAAGGCCGTCGATTCCGTTCGCGACCTCCTACTCGCGGCCGACCCGCTGCAGTTCTCCAAGACGATGAAGCTCGTCTTCGAGCGCGTGCCGGGCGAATGGGCCGGCAAGGCTGCTATGGATATCGCCCTCATGGACTGGGTAGGCCAAAAACTCGGAATTCCGCTCTACTCCTATTTCGGCCTGGACCCCAAAGACACCCCGCTGACCACTTTTTCCATTGGCATCGACACGCCTGAAATTACCAAGCAGAAAACCCGCGAAGCGGCGCAATATCCCATCTTGAAGGTGAAAGTCGGCCTATCTACCGATGAACCGACCATCGAAGCCGTCCGCAGTGTAACCAAGAAGCCTCTGCGGGTGGATGCGAATGAGGGTTGGAAAGACCGCGAGGAAGCCGTCCGCAAGATTAACTGGCTGGAGAAGCAGGGCGTCCAGTTCATCGAACAGCCGCTCGCCGCCGACCGCATCGAGGACACCCGCTGGATCCGTAGCCGCGTCCACATTCCCATCATTGCCGACGAAGCCTGCCAGCACGCCTCCGACATCCCCAAGCTCCGCGATGCCTATGATGGCGTGAACGTCAAGCTCGATAAAAGCGGCGGCATGCTGGAAGCCTACCGCATGATCCAGATCGCCAAAGCGTTGGGCATGAAAACCATGCTGGGCTGCATGGTCTCCAGTTCGGTTTCGGTCACCGCGGCCGCGCATCTTTCACCCCTGGTCGACTACGCCGATCTGGATGGGAACCTGCTCATCTCCAACGATCCCTTTCACGGGGTGCGCGTCGAGAAGGGTAAGCTGGTGCTTCCCAGCAAGCCCGGCCTCGGGCTCACTCCCGCAAAGTAAGGAGTAGCAGTATGGCCGCGCATCGCGTGGTGATTCTCGGTGGGGGCTTTGGCGGGTTATACGCCGCGCGAGCCCTGCGCAAAGCGCCGGTCGAGGTGACCCTGTTCGACCGCCGCAATTTCCACCTGTTCCAGCCTTTGCTCTACCAGGTCGCAACCGGTTCGCTCTCTCCGGGCGACATCTGCGCGCCCTTGCGCGGCATCCTAAGCGGCCAGAAAAATACCCGCGTGCTTCTGGGCGAAGCCTCCGATATCGACCCGCGCGCCCGCACCGTCACCATGCGCGACGGAGCCACCTGCGCCTACGACTTCCTTATCGTCGCCACCGGCTCCCAGAGTCATTACTTCGGCCACGAGGAATGGCGCAACTGGGCCCCCAGCTTGAAAAGCGTGGAAGAGGCGACCGCCATCCGCCACAAAATTCTCTACGCCTTTGAAGCGGCCGAGCGCGTGACCGATCCGGAAAAGCGCCGCGCCTGGCTCACCTTCGCGATCGTGGGCGGCGGAGCCACCGGAGTGGAACTGGCGGGCGCTCTGGGCGAAATCGCCGGCCACACTCTCAAAAACGAATTCCGCTCGATCGACCCCAAGGACGCCCGCATCCTCATCCTCGATGGCAGCCCGCGCGTCCTCACTTCCTACCCGGAAGATCTGTCGCACGATGCCGAGGCCGCTCTGGTGCGCTTGGGCGTGCGCGTTATGACCAACGTTCGCGTCACCCAGGTGGATGAGGAAGGAGTGACCTTCCACAATGCCCAAGGGGTCGAGGAACGTATGGCCGCCCGCACCGTCTTATGGGCCGGAGGAGTCCACGCCGGCGGCTTTGGCCAGGTGCTCGCCTCGCGCACCGGCGCCCAAACCGATCGCGAAGGCCGCCTCAAGGTTCAGCCCGATCTTACCGTAGCGGGCTTCCCGGAAATCTTCGTGGTGGGCGATCTGGCAGCCATCGCTGGCCCCGATGGCAAACCGCTGCCCGGCGTAGCTCAGGTCGCCATGCAGGGCGGCGCCTATGCCGCCAAAGCCATTACAGCCCGCGCTGAAGGACAGCCCGCGCCCAGCCCCTTCCACTATTTCGATAAGGGCGACTTGGCCGTGATTGGCCGCGCCGCCGCCGTAGCTCGCGTCTTCGGCATGCACCTCCACGGGACGATCGCCTGGCTGGTCTGGCTCTTCGTCCACCTCATGTATCTGGTGCAATTCCAGAATCGCGTCGTGGTGTTCATCCAGTGGGGCTTCCAGTACATCACTTTCAGCCGCGGCGCCCGTCTCATCACCGGCAACGCGGCTTCCGATTCCCTAGTCCCCGGCCACACCATGAAGAGCCTCCCCGGCGATTAGCGCGGCTACTGAGCTGCGACCGCGAGGCAGCGTCACCGCTGATTCGACTTCAGCACTTTCTTCCGCAACCGGATCGACTGCGGCGTCACTTCCACGTACTCGTCGTCGCGGATGAATTCGATCGCCTGTTCCAGGTTTAGGATCTTCGGAGGAACCAGGCGGATGGCTTCGTCTGCTGTCGATGCTCGCATGTTGGTGAGCTTCTTCTCTTTGACGATGTTGACGTCCAGGTCGTTTTCGCGCGCGTTTTCGCCAATAATCATGCCTTCATAGACCTCCGTCCCCGGGGAGACGAAGATCTCGCCCCGCTCCTGCAAATTGAACGTGGCGTAGCCAGTCACTTTGCCGGGGCGATCGGCCACTAGCGATCCAGTGGGGCGTGTGGGAATGTCCCCTTGCCAGTCGATGTAACCGTGGAAGAGCGTATTCATAATCGCAGTGCCGCGCGTGTCGGTGAGGATCTCGCTGCGCAGCCCGATCAGGCCGCGCGAGGGCACGTGGAATTCCAGGCGCACGCGGCCGGAGCCATGGTTCACCATCTTGGTCATCTTGCCCTTGCGCTGGCCTAGCTTTTCAATGACCACGCCGAGGAAGCTCTCGGGGCAGTCGATGGTGAGGTGTTCCAGCGGCTCTTCCATCTTGCCGTTTACGGTTCGGGTGATGATTTCAGGCTTTCCCACCGCCAGTTCGTAGCCTTCGCGCCGCATCATTTCGATCAGGATTGCCAATTGCAGCTCGCCGCGCCCCATCACTTTGAACGTGTCGTGGCCCATCTCTTCGACACGGATGGACACATTGGTCAGCAGCTCTTTGTCCAGTCGCTCACGGAGATTGCGCGAAGTCACCCACTGGCCCTCGCGGCCTGCAAACGGCGAAGTGTTGATCGTGAATGCCATCGCAATCGTGGGTTCGTCAATGTGAATGGGGGGCAGGGGCGTGGGGGTCTCGGCACTCGTAACCGTCTCGCCGATAGTGATCCCTTCCACGCCGGCGATGGCCAGGATGTCGCCGGGCCGGCCGATGGTTTCATCCACACGCTTGAGCCCTTCAAAAGAGTACAGCTTGGTAATGCGGGTGGTCTGAATGGAGCCGTCGCGCTTGGCAATCGCGACTTCATCGCCATGACGCAGCGTGCCGGAGAAAACGCGGCCAATGCCGAGACGTCCGAGGTAGTCGCTGTAATCCAGGTTGGCAATCAGCATCTGGAGCACGTGCTCCGGGTCGCCGGCGGGGCAGGGAATGTGCTGGACGATGGCATCGAAAAGCGGGCGCAGATCGGTGGAAGCGTCGTCCATGGTGGTGCGGGCCACGCCGGTTTTGGCGATGGTGTAGAGCACCGGGAAATCGAGCTGGTCCTCGGTCGCGTCGAGATCGATGAACAGGTCATAGACTTCGTTGAGCACTTCCTGCACGCGCGCATCGGGGCGGTCGATCTTATTGATCACCACGATCGGCGGCAGCTTGGCTTCCAGCGCCTTCATGAGCACGTAGCGAGTCTGTGGCAGCGGGCCTTCGCTGGCGTCCACCAGCAGCATCACGCCGTCCACGATTTTGAGTGCCCGCTCCACTTCTCCGCCGAAATCGCTATGGCCCGGCGTATCGACGATATTGATCTTGACGCCGTGGTAGCGGACACCGGTGATCTTGGCCAGGATGGTGATGCCGCGCTCGCGCTCCAGCTCGTTGGAGTCCATGACACGCTCCACATGCTCTTCATGCGAGCCGAAAATGCCGCTCTGGTTGAGCATGGCATCCACGAGCGTGGTTTTGCCGTGGTCCACGTGAGCGATGATGGCGATGTTGCGAATCGAAGAATTGGTGGTTTTCATGTTCAGGTGGAGCAAGGCTCCGCGTTGCGCAGCACAAGGCCGAGCCTCATGCCACTAACTGGCAGCTTCATCTAAGATCTCCCAGATGCGATCCATCCATTGCTCGTGTTCGGGCTTCATCAGGACCGAGCGCAGACACAGAATCTCCTCGTCCGATCGACCGAAGAATCCGCCGGGCAGGCGCGCCAGCGCGAGGTGCAGATTGCGGCGTGCTGCCTCCTGGAAGATACGATCGGCCGAGCCGGTCTTCGGCGCCCACACCACAATGTCGAGCTGGGGAACGAACGGCGTCACAAACCGTGAATCCCGCGAAAGGCGCGCGTGCAGATCGAGCGCAGCCCGGCGGGACGCGGCCAGGTTTTGGGCGAACTCTCCGCCTCGCGCCAAGGGAAGCAGACGCATGGTGGCCCACAGGGCCACCGCCGAAGCGCCGGGACGCGAACACTCGAGCGAGATCTCGCCGAGGTGCAACTCATGCGAGGAGAAATAGGTCGCCGGGGAATCGTGTTTGTAGAGCGTGCCCACCGCCGGGTCGCGGAAGAGGACGCAGCCGCAGCCGTACGGCTGCAACCCGTGCTTGTGCGGATCGATGACGATCGAATCGGCCTCGCGGATGCGATCGAAGGCGGCGCGCGTTTCGGACGCCAGATTATCGGCCAGCATGAAGTAGCCGCCATAGGCCGCGTCAATATGCAGCCGGAAGCCGTACCGCTCGCGCAGCGCCAGGATTTCGGGTAAAGGATCTACAGATCCAGTGGCGGTTGTGCCGAGAGTGGCCACTACGCAGCCGATATCGCCGCGCTGCAGCATCGTTGCGAGCGCGTTCAGGTCCATGCGGCCGCGGCAATCAACGGGCACCTTGTCGAAGGGCAGTTGCAGCACGCCGCTGATGCGCTGGTGGGTATAGTGCGATTGCGCGGAAGCCACGATCTTCTTGCCGGGATGCAATTGGCCCGCTACCCACAGCGCCTCCAGGTTGGCCATGGTCCCGCCGCCGGTGAGATGGCCCAGGTGTGCTTCCCAACCGAACATCTGCGCGATCTGCGCTACGGCTTCGCGCTCCATGCCGGTGCTGGCCCGGCCTCCATCTAAGGCGTGGTTATTCGGGTTGATCCAGGTGGCGAGTGCGTACGCCGCGCGCGCCATTGGGTGTGGCGGCTTCAGCATCTGGCCGGCATAGAGCGGGTGGAAGTATGGGTAATTGTCACCGAGCCGCTCCGCCACCTCGGCGAGCACGTGTTGCATGCGTCCTGCTTCCGGCGCGGGCAGGTCCGGGAGTGCGGCAAACTGCCGTTCGAGCGAGCGCACCGCGTCGCCGAGCGTATCCAGAGTGTGAGTTTCGAGCATTACTCCTCGTGTATCACGTCGATCGGGTTCAAACGGGCAGCCACGCGCGCGGGATACAGCCCGGCGCAAACGGTAACGCACCACACCAGCAGAAGCGCGCCTGCCAACAAGGTAACAGGGGGATGAAACTGGATGGTCCAGCCGAAGCTCTGCTTATTGACTACGAATATTAATAGTAGCGAAAGGGCGAAGCCAAGCACCAGTCCAACCAACGCGGCGAGGATGCCGAGGAAGCCGGCCTCGGTGAGGATCATGCGGCGGAGTTGCGCCGTCGAAGCACCCAGGTAGCGCAGGAGGCCGAGTTCGCGGCGGCGATCGAGCACCAGGGCAAGCAGCGAATTGGCGGCGCCCAGCATTGCTACGACGATGGCGACGGCCTCCAGCGCCCAAGTGATCGCGAAGGTGCGGTCGAACACCTCAATGGCGGTGTGCCGCAGTTCCTGGTTGGGCGCGACGGATATGCCCAAGCCGGCCGCGCGGCGCTCAATCGATTGCCGCGCAGCATTGCCATCGGCGCCAGGTTTCAAATAAACGGCGGCGTTAGTGGCGGGCTGGCCCGGCAGATACTTGAGCAGCGTAGAGCGGTCGAGCAGCACGAACCCCTGGCTGCTCGAATACTCGTAATAAATGCCCGCCACCGTGACGGTCACATCACGCATCCCCAAAGGCAGTGTCAGGCGGTCGCCCACGCGTACATTGTGCCGGTTAGCGAACGGTTCGCTCACGATCGCACGATCCTGGCTGGGCAGTGAGCGCAGGATGGCGTCGCGGTCTTCCCCTGGTAGAAAGCGCAGCCGGCCATAGCGGCGCACCACATCGAGATTGCCGGCGCCGAGGGTGGCACGGTCGCCCTGATAATGCAGTTCCATCGCGTGGAAGAGATCGAGCGCCACAATACCGGGAGTGGCAGCGAGGATCGCGGGTAGTTGGGGTGGCAGCGGCGGGTATTCGCCGGCGGCCGTGCGGCCGGCCGGGCTGATGTAGAGATCGGCGCGGATCTGCGTGTCGAGCCAGAGAGTGACGGTTTCGCGGAAGCTGCCGACCATGATTCCGACGCTGGCCATCATGGCAATGGCCGTTGCCAGGGCCGCCACGACAATGGATGTCCGGGAGAGCGAGGCCGCCAGGCTACGTCCGGCCAGGAGGCTTTCCGCCCGCCGCTGCAAAGCAAAGCGCATGAGCCGGTTGACCGCGAGCACGATTGCGGGCGCAGCCAGAGCCGCCGCCGCCACGGCCAGCAATGCAGCCGCGTACCCGCCAACGGGTTTGCCATCGAGCGGCGCGGCTTGCGACGATGCCGCCGCGATCACCCCCAAAACCGCGGCCGCCGCCAGGTCGCGCCGCCAACGCAAGCGCGCACGGTGTTCGTGCGCGCCGCGGCTCATGGCTTCCGTAGGCTGGACCGCGATGGCTTCGCGGGCTGGGGCGAAAGCCGAAAGCAACGCGGTCAACGCGCCGGCCAAAATGCCGATCCAAGCTTCCGCTGCCGTGAGTTCCACGGGCGCGGGACGGCTGGTGGTGTACAACGCGTTCACGGTTCCAGCAATGAGACCGACCGTACTGCCCGCCAGCAGGCGTCCGAGCCCCACTCCGATCCCCGCGCCCACGATGCCGAGGAGTAACCCCTCGCCCAAGAACAGCGCGAACAAGACAGCCCGGCTGGCGCCTAGTGCACGCAGGATACCGATTTCCGCGCGGCGGCGCACTACGCTCACCGAAATGGTGTTGTAGATGAGGAACGCGCCGACCACCAGCGAAATATAACTGAGCACTCGCAGGTTCCAGCGGAAGGCGCGCAGCATGCGCTGGTTCTCTTCGTTTCGCAAGCCCGGTTTCTCAATCAGGTAGCCCGGCGGCAACAACTTCCGGATGGCGCTCTCCACCTGGGCGAAGTTCTCGTCGCGGGCTACCGTCACGTCGATGCGGTCGAGTTTGCCGAATCGATGAAACGCCTTCTGAGCGGCGGCTATGTCGATGGCCAGAAACTCCACCGGCCCGGAATCTGTGATCCGATTAATCTGGAAACGGCCTGCCGGCAACCACACCTGACTATGTAACGCGATGCCGGCCCGCCGGGCCAAAGCGCGCGAAATCACAGCCGCATTTTCGGGAGCACCCACCAGGTCGAGGCCGTAGAGAGTTACAAGTCCGGCAGAAGGGAGATCGACCTGCTCTTCGATTACTGGGGAAAAATGGGCGTCGAAGGGCAAGGCGGTGAGGCGGCCGAACCAGGTTTCGTCGATTCCGCCATTGGCAATGATTTCCAGATCGGTTTTCCCGGCCAGCGTTTCCATGGACGAGCCGAACGAGCCGGTGGCCGCATCGCTTGCGAGGTCAATAGCCACCACCACAGCGACGCCCAGAGCCACGGCGAGAATGGTAAGCATGGTCCGCAGCAGATCGCGGCGGAGCGGCCGCAGGATCAGCGTCCGTAGGAGTTTCATGCCGGGATGGGGGAAGCCGTATGCTATCACTAGAGACTAATGGACCGGATCGGACGATATAAGATCGTCAGAGAACTGGGCCGGGGCGCCATGGGGGTGGTGTACCACGCCATTGACCCGAACATCGGGCGCCCGGTAGCGATCAAGACGATCCGCCTGGGGGATGCGCGCAAGCCCGAAGAACAGGAGCGCCTGCGCGAACGGTTGTTGCGAGAGGCGCGCTCCGCCGGCATGCTGTCGCACCCTGGAATTGTCACCATCTATGACGTAGAGCAGCACGGCGACGTGGCTTACATTGCCATGGAATACGTGGACGGGCCCACGCTGGATCATCTGCTCTCACAACCTCAACCCATTCTCCCAGAGCGGATGTTCAGCATTCTGGCGCAGACCGCGGCCGCGCTCGATTACGCCCACCAGAAAGGCATCGTGCACCGCGATATCAAGCCGGCCAACATCATGATCGCCGCCGATGGCACCGCCAAGATCACGGACTTCGGAATTGCGAAGATCAGCACAACCGACCAATTCACGGTCACCGGGACCATTGTCGGGACGCCTCACTACATGTCGCCGGAGCAAGTGCAGGGGCTCGCGGTGGACGGCCGCTCGGATCAGTTTTCACTGGCAGTGATCGCCTATGAAATGCTGACCGGCGAGAAGCCGTACACCGGCGAGCATCTCACAACGGTGGTTTACAAGATCGTGGCGGAAGAGCCCGTTTCGCCGCACCGCTTGAATCCCACGCTGGCCGGCCCCATCGAGAATGTCTTACGCAAGGGGCTGGCGAAGAAACCGGAAGGGCGCTACCGCAATTGCCAGGAGTTCGTAGACGCATTGGAAAAGGCAGGCGCGGCCAACCGCGGCTGGAAACTGATTCCGCGGGGGGGTGTGCTGAATGCGCCAACCGTGGCCGAGGCGGCCAAACCCTCGATCACACTGCCACCGGCGCGGCATCCCCGCCAGGAGGCGACCACGGCAGAGCGGGTGGAACGTAAATCCGCCTTTGTGCCATTCCTTATCGGAATCCTGGCAGTGACCGCCGTATTGGCGCTGATCGGATGGCAAGGCGGGCCCTGGATCAACCAAATGCTGTATCCGGTGAGCCGCACGGAACCGCCGCCAGTTAAGAAAGCCGCGCCCGCGCCGGTGGTGCCTCCGGTGGTGACGCCATCATCCACGGCGGCGCCCGCGCAGTCCAGTCATCCATCATCAGCGCCGGCATCCAACGAGAGCGACACCAAGCCGAGCCCGATGCCCCCGCCGGAACCACCCGCCGACGTGCCATCCAAAGTGGCCGCAGCGCCCGACGACGCGCCGAAAACGGCCGTCCGGAAACAGGCGGTTCGGCCCGCCGCCAGTGCCCAGTCGATTTCCGTGGTTACCAGTCCATTGGGTGCGACCGCCACCCTGGACGGTCAACCTTCCGTTACCTGCGTTACGCCCTGTTCCCTAGATGCAATGCCCGGGCGGCATACGATCGCAATCACGTTGCCGGGATATCAAATTGAACATCGCGAGGTGGAGGTGGGCTCCGGTCCGATCGAAATGCCCGCGATCATCCTGCGCGCGCCCGGTGGCACGCTGATGCTGACGAGCGATCCCGTCGGGGCTTCCATTTCCGTCAACGGCAAAAAAATCGCGCAGGTAACGCCGGCGCAGATTGCGCTTGCGCCCGGAACCTACCGGATCACCGTGGAGAAAAACGGAAAGCAGAGCACGCAACCCGTAGAAGTCCAGAACGGGAAACTGAATTACCTGAAAATTCCGTTGGGGCAGTGATATGTGGATGCTGCGGACAGGTGCGCTCCTGGCAGCGTTCCACGCCAGTGGGCTTGCTTCCATATTTATAGTGGCGATCTCGAAGGATGGCGTAGTAGCCGTCGCGGATTCGCGCATCACCTTCTCGGACGCCGCGACGGGCCGTGCCGTGGCTTTTGCAGATGGGCTGGACAAGATCATCCGGTTCGATTCCGCAGTGATGGCCGAAACCGGCCAGGGCTTTATCGGGAACGAGCGATTCGATGAATTTGTGCGGCAATTCGCCAAGGCGGCGGGGCCGATTGGTGCCGGCGATATTTTGCCTGCACTGTTGGAGTATGGAGGCCGCAACTTGCCGCGTGAGGATCTGGCTGTCTTGGACAAGCAGCATTTGGCAGTGGCCAAATTCGAAGCAGGAAAGCCGCTCCTCTGCGGTTATGACGGCAGGCTCGGCTGCGTGGAAAAGGGATACATCCAGAGCTCTCCGACCGATTTTGCGGCGCTCAACGACAAACTGCCGGCGATGAGCGCACTCGAAACCGCGACCTCGGCGCGCGCCAGCATGCAACGGTATATCGCCGCCAACGGCAAGAGCACCACTATGGGCGGAGAATTTTCGGCCGTGCTGCTGACCCCGGTTTCGGCGCGCCAGATCTGGGCGCTTTCGGCTCCCATACGGGCGAAGACGGAAGATGAGTTGGTGGATTTAGTAGCCCGCAAAAAAATCCCCGTCACTCTCGTGCCGCCGGCTAATTGGGCGGAACTGGAGCGACTGCTGCAATAAGGCTGTGGTGAAGGGCGCTGCGTCTAGCGCCGAAAAGCATGCGTCCACAACACCGCGCCTACCCGACGAGGTAAAGCAGCGTAAATAGGCCAGCCGCACCCATCGCAACGATAATCGCTATTGCAACTTCAGCGACAGGGTTTAACTGAAACCGCGGCGGCATCCGGCCAGTGCGTTCCATAACTCCTCTCAAGCATAAAAGCTGCACTTTTTGGACCAGTTGGCACGCGGAGGCGAGCCGGGCGGGCCTTGTGCCACCTCTACGAAGTCATCCCCAGAGAAAGGGGATAGCGGGAACGAACTCGAAACTCGTACTTGGAAATGCCCACGGCAGTTCCCTGGGGCGAACTCCGCAGAATCTTACCGACTACGACCAGGCGCAACAGGCAATGTTGGTCCAACATCGCCGGCCAATCAACGAAGAGCTTTACTAATTTACCGGCAGGCAAGATTTCGCTCGTATTCATAAAAATTCCATCGCTGCTCATGTCGTGGGTCATAGTTACGCCCTCGTGGTCTGCGAGGAGGTAGCGGACGGGCACCGAGATCGGAAACCGCATGTGAATGCGGCGATCGGCGCCCCCCGATTGCCTCTCCAAGGACAACTCTTGTGTGCACTGTGGGGCTCCAGCGGCCATACTCCCTCCTTCATCTGGATGCCGATGCTTTTGCGGGCTTGCGGCCCCTCGGAGCCAGGGACCGTGGCTGGCCTGTTTGGCGCGGGCTAGTACCTAAGACAATGTAGTCCGAAAATCGCTTATCGTCAAGAACTAACCGGCCTAGCAAGTTGGGCTTTGTACTAAAGATAGAAGATAAACAGAGGTTGATATGCTGGTATTGATTCCATGCCTGCTTCTCTTCCTCATCCTTGCACTGGCTTGGCTGATTGCCGCCGCTCTGCTCGTGGGACTCGCGGCCGCGCAAGCGCCACGGGCGATCGGCAAGGTGCTCGATCATGGGAAAGAGGATTGTGCATGCTTTCTGGTCTTCAGCGGCGTCAGCACGTTTAAGATATTTAGAGCCTTTTTAGTGGTACAGTCAAATCAGGAGGGATTGCGGGCACGCAGGTTGATGCGGAAGTTGCACGCGTGGCTGACGTCCCCTAAGGGATTGCCACAGATCCTCAACTTCCTTCGTTATTCAGCCCCCGTTCCCCGCGCCCTCCGCCATAGCGCTAGCCCGCTTAGATTCCGCTGTTCTTCTTCAGCAATTCTTCAATCGTCCCGATTAGTTCTTGGCGATCGCTCGTCGGGCGCAAGGATTGGAGAACCTGCAGGGCCTCATGGCAGAGCAGAAATCGGCGGTCGGGCCGGTCCATGCGTTGAGGGCTGAACAGATCGGAAGCTTGGTAGAGCTGGCGGGCCATTTCGGCCAGGAAGGCCTCGCGCGGGACCTGGACTTGCGGGGTTTGGAACAGAGCTTGGGCACGCAGGGGGTCGGCGGGATAGCCTACGGCGGCGGACACTGATCGCAGCACTCCGCGCTGCAGCATGGCGGTTTGAATCGCCTCCCGTTCCGCATCCCCCTGCCACACACCGCTCGAAATGTTAAGTATTCTGTCCGGAGGAATGGCCGAACCCGGCGGGAACCCGAAAGTGAGCTCGACCCTCTCCTCGGCGTTTTGGACCGCCAACTCATGAGTGGCCTGCGCGAACTCGAGTGCCGCGGTGGCGGCCGCGCTGCGAAGCCCGGACGCCGCAGCGCGGAACCGCTGAGGCGATTCCGTAGTACGGAGGCTACCGGCCTCGTACGCAGCGGCCAGCTCGGAATACCCCTCGGTGAGCCCGGCGGAGACCAATAATTGCCAGATGCGCGCTTGCGCGGCATAGACGTTGTCCGTCGTGGCAAGTTTCAACAGCGCCTGATCAGTCTCCAGGAGATCTCCCGTGCGGTAGCCATCCTTGGCCTCCGCCCACGAGAATGCGGCGGTCCCCGGCTTGGGAGGCGGAGGCACGCTCGAGCAGCCTGCCAACCAACCTACAGCTAATGCAACCAACAGAATGGATGGAGTTCTCATAAGGCTTCCAATAGAACTATAAGGCTCTAATATCCTGTAAGCAAGGGTCGTTTCGAGCGTGAGGGCTTCAAGCGCCTTTACGCCGCGCATCCATCAGACTGGCTGGAGCTCGTGAGACTCCCGTTGCGGGGTTTTGGCCTCATCTCCGGTTGGACACCCCGGGCCGCGGAATTGGTGCCAGCGGTCGAGGACTGCGGCCATATAGGTGTAGACCACGGGCGTCAAGTAGAGCGTCATCAACTGCGAGAAGGCCAGCCCCCCGGCGACCGCCATACCCAGAGGACGGCGCGCTTCACCCCCGGCGCCATAGCCCAGCGCGATCGGCAGACTGCCCAGCAGCGCGCACATGGTGGTCATCATGATGGGCCGGAAACGAATGACGCACCCCTCATAGATCGCCTCCAGGTGGGACTTGTGGTCTTTCCGTTCGGCATCCAGGGCGAAATCGATCTGCATGATGGCATTCTTCTTCACGATGCCGATCAGCATGATCAAACCAACGAAACTGTAGATGCTAAGTTCGACGCGGAAGATCAGCAACGTGAGGAGCGCGCCGAATCCGGCCGAAGGCAAGCCGGACAAGATGGTCAAGGGATGGACATAGCTTTCATACAGAATCCCCAAAACGATGTACACCACCAGAATCGCGATCATCAGCAGGAGGCCCATGTTGCGCATGGAGTCCTGGAATACCTTGGCAGTTCCCTGGAACGTGCCGGTGATGTTCGCCGGCAGGTTCTCGCGAGCGGCCTGCTCGATCGCCTCGGTGGCCTGACCTAGCGAGAAGCCTGGGCGCAGGCCGAATGAAATCGTCACCGAGGGCAACTGGCCCGAACGTGGAATGGTCATCGGGCCCGCGTCCATCGTGATCTTCGAAATGGTATCCAGCGGAACCATCTCGCCTGTGGCAGATCGCAGGTAGAGCAGTTTGAGGGAATCCACGTGCTGCTGGTATTGGGGCAGCAGTTCCAGGAGCACACGATACTGGTCGTTGGGGGCGTAGATAATGGAGGCGATTTGCGGGCCAAACGCATCGTACAGACTATCGGCGACGCCTTGCCAGTGAACTCCGACGGCCGCGGCTCGGTCGCGGTCGATGGTGATTTCTGCCTGCGGATTCTTGATCTGTAAATCACTGACTACATCCACCAGGCCGGGAATCCCTGCGATGGCCCGCTCCAGCTTCGGGGCTTGGCGGAAGAGGTCCTGGGTATCCGGCCCGGATAGCGTGTAGTCATAGGCGGCGCGCGCCATGCGTCCGCCCACTCGAATGGCTTGCGGAATCGACATGGTGATCCGCACGCCCGGTAGGCCGGTGAGTTGAGGGCGCAGGCGGTTCACGATATCGACAACGGTGGCTACGCGTTTGCGCCTGGGAAGCAGGTTTACCATAACCATACTGGTGTTCGACCCGCCGCTAAAGCCCCCCGAGCCGCCGGACCGTAGGAAGAACGTGTCGATATCGCGATCGCGTGAGAGCACGCCGGCGACGCGTTCGGAATATTTCACCATCTGGTAGTAAGACGTGCCCTGGGCCGCTTCGACGTTGATGTTGAATGTGTCGTTGTCGGTATCCGGGATGAATCCTTTAGGCACCGCAATATACAGGTAGGCGGTCACTCCCAGCACACACAGAAATAGGAGCAGCATGAGCGGACGGCGCTGGAGCACCCAGTGCAACGAGCGGCCGTAGAGATCGCGGGCAGCTTGGAAGGCGCCGCCTTGCGGGGCGTGCACCGGGCGGAGAAAGCGGCTGCATAGCATGGGCGTGAGGGTAATGGAAACCGCTCCGGAAATGAGGATGGCTGCGCAGATGGTGACGGCAAATTCGCGGAAGAGCCGGCCGAGTATCCCTGGCATAAAGAGGAGCGGAATGAACACCGCCGCCAGCGAGAGCGTCATGGAGACGATGGTGAAGGCGATCTCCCGCGAGCCGTGTATGGCGGCCTGGAACGGGGATTCGCCGCTCTCCATGTGGCGGACGATGTTCTCGAGCATAACGATCGCGTCGTCCACCACGAAGCCGATGCACAACACCAGCGCCATCATGGAGATGTTGTTCAAGCTGAAGTTGAGCAGGTACATCCCCGAGAAGGTACCCACGATCGAGAAAGGCAGGGCCAATGCCGGAATGGTGGTCGCCGGCCAGTTCCGGAGGAATAGGAAAATGACCAGCACCACCAAAGCCAACGTGACCGCCATAGTGATCTGGATATCCTGGAAGGACTCGCGAATGTTCTTGGAGCGGTCGCCGGCTACGGAAAGGTGAACGGCGGGCGGAATGTGCTCGCGAAAGAAGGGCAGGAGGCGCTTTACACTATCGGCGACCTGGATGGTATTGGTGCCGGGTTGGCGCATCACCGCGAGGTTCACCCCCGAGGTGCCGGCATTGCCGTATTCGCCGCCATAAATCAGCGCGGTCTGCTTGTCATCTTCGACGCTGTCAATGACGCGCGCGACGTCGCGAAGCCTAACGGCGGCGCCATTCCGATACGCCACGATCATCGGCCGGTATTCGCTGGCATGCCTGAGTTGGCCGTCGGCCTGCACGTTGTAGGCGGTATTAGGGCCGACGAGGGTCCCCAAGGGAAGGTTGACGTTCCAGTTGGCGAGTGCGCTCTCGAGGTCATTCAGGCCCAGTTGCCGTGTGGCCAGGGCGGAAGGATCGACCTGGACGCGGACGGCATATTTGGCGGCGCCGTAGACTACCACTTGCGCGACTCCCGGAACCATGGAGATGCGCTGGGCGATCATGGTTTCGGCGTACTCATCCAGATCCGAGAGCCGCATGGCGGGCGAAGTAACCCCCAGGTTAATAATCGGCATGTCCCCGGGATTCACTTTGCGGAAGGAAGGCGGGGTGGGCATGGAGGGAAGCAGGGGAATGGCTTCCGACATGGCCGTTTGTACGTCCACCGAGGCGCCATCGATATCGCGATCGAGATCAAATTGCAGCGTGATGCTGGTGGACCCCTGACGACTGCTGGAAATAATGGAATCCAAACCGGCTATCGTGGTGAACTGCCGTTCCAGGGGGGTGGCCACGGCGGACGCCATGGTGTCCGGGTTTCCTCCCGGTAGAGCGGCGGAGACCGAAATGGTGGGGTAATCGACCTGCGGCAGATCGCTGACTGGAAGCGCGCGGTACGCGATCACACCGAACATGGCGATCGCCAGCATCAGGAGGCTGGTGGCAATCGGGCGCCGGATGAAGGTCTCGGAGAAGCTCACACTGTGTCAATTACTATTTGAGCATATAAGGGTTATATATCCTAATATGACGCTTGACCGAGGCTGAGGCCGCAGGTCCTCACTCGTACCGCAATGCCGCGATGGGGTCGAGTCGCGCCGCCTTAATCGCGGGCCAGAGGCCGAAGAAGAGGCCGACGCTGGTGGCGACGGTGAATCCGGCTACCACCGACCATAATGGCACCGTAGAAGGCAGGCTGGGAACAAAGGTTCGAATCGCCAGGCTTAGCAGCCAGCCCGCCAGGATACCGATCAGGCCGCCGCTGGCGGTCAGGGTCATGGCTTCCAACAGGAACTGCCAGGTGATATCGCGGCGGCGCGCGCCAATGGCTTTGCGCACGCCGATTTCGCGGGTCCGTTCCGTCACCGAGACCAGCATGATGTTCATCACGCCGATGCCGCCTACGAGAAGACCGATGGAGGAGATGACGATCATCACGAGGGCGACGGTGCTGATGATATCGCGGAACTGGGTGATGATCGACTCGGCGCTGGCGATGCCGAAATTGTCGGGTTCGGCGGGCCCGACGTGCCGCCGCCGGCGGAGGATGCCGGCTACCTCGTCGCGTGCCTGATCCATTTGACCGGGCTTCACCAGGACGCTGATAAAATTCTCCTTGGCTTGCGGATACATCTTTGTGTAACTGTGGTACGGGATGATGATCACCTTGTCGTTTTGGTTGTCGCCCAGGAAGGATTTGAACTTCGTCAGGACGCCGATGATTTGGAGACTGTGGCCATCGACCAGGATGGTTTTGCCCAAGGGGTCGGCATGCTCAAAGAAACGCTCCCGCACGCCGTCTCCGATGACCGCCACGTCGCGCCTACGCTGGTCTTCCGTCTCGGTAAAGAAGCGACCATCGGCAAGGGTGGCGTTGAGAAGCTCCAAATCGTTGGACGTGCCGCCTTCGAAGAGCGCATCCAGCATGTCTTGGCCCTTATTGCGCGCGGTGACGGGAGGCAGGTCGCCGAATTCGGAGAGGTCCTGAAACGTCTCCGCCGCGACCGCTTCGGCAGAGGTACACTGTTCGCGAATTGCGAGCATATCGTCATACGTGAGTGCTTTGCGCAGACGCTCTTCGTTGGTGAGGCGGTGCGGCGCGCCGATCTGGAGCTTGTATACCCACAGCGTACGCGTGCCAAACTGCTCGGCCACGTCTACCAGTTGCTTGTCGAGCCCGGCAATAATCGAAGTCACCGCAATCACTGTGGTTGTGCCGATGAGGACGCCGAGAATGGTGAGGAATGACCGGAACTTGTGTGTGACGACGGTGTCGAGCGCCAGTGCCAGATCCTCGCGAATACGGGGTTGGTAAACTTCCACGGCGTCGCCTCAGTTCTCCATGCGCAGCGCCTCAATGGGATCGAGGCGGGCAGCCTTTCTGGCGGGGTAAAGGCCGAAAAAGACGCCGACGGCAGTCGAAAGCAGCAGGCCCGTGACGATGGCGCTGGCCGCCACCGTCGCAGCGAAGAACAAATTCACCAGTTGAGCGATGGCGACAGCCAGCGATACACCGGCGATGCCGCCGGCTGTGGCCATTACGGCGGATTCAATGAGGAACTGCCACACGATATCGCGCCGGCGCGCGCCCAGTGACCGGCGGATGCCAATTTCATGCGTGCGCTCAGTCACGCTGGCCAGCATGATATTCATGATCACGATGCCGCCCACCACCATAAACACCGCCACCAGCCCAATGGTCACGGCGAAGATGGTGCCGGTGAGATTCTTCCAAACACTCATGAGGGTGTCGGAGGCATTGATGCCGAAAGTGTCATCTTCTTTATAGGCGACGTGGCGGCGGGCGCGCATCAGGGCCCGGACCTCGTCCTCGAGTTCGAGCATGCTTCGGCCGTCCGGAGCCTTGATGAAAACCATCAACTCCGGCCGGGGCGCCCAGATGTCGCTGTAGGCGGTCAAAGGGATAAACGCGAAGTTGTCCTGGCTCTGGCCGAGAGTGCTGCCGACCTTTTCCATCACGCCAATGACCCGGAAAGGAATGCCAGAAAATAAGATTTCTTTGTCGAGCGGATCGACCATTGGAAAGAGCTTGTCCACGAGATCCTGCCCTATGACACAGACACGCGCCCGGTGCTGGTAATCGGTCTCGCTAACATACCGGCCGGAGACGACCTTCTCGCGGCCGACGTCCACGAAGCTTGGGGTCACCGCCTTCAAGTCGATCTCATCGATCAGGGCGTTCCGGTAGCGCGCCCGCGGGCCGGACCGGGGTGGCGCCAGAGCGCCCATATGTTGGTACCCGCGCAGATTCTGTTGCAGGAACTCGTAATCTTCCATGCGGATGGGCTGGTTGCGGCGGCGCGCCTGTAAATACTTGTCGAACTTCTGGGCCCACTGAAACTGGTGGAGCACAAACGTGTTGGTGCCGAGATTGGCAATGTGTTCCGCGATATAGACATTCATGCCGTTCACTACGGACATGACGACGATCAGTGTCGTGGTAGAGATGACGACTCCTAGTAGGGTCAGGAACGAACGCAGTTTGTGCGTAGTGAGGGCTTCCCAGGCCAGGCTGAAGGCTTCCCTCGCGGTCACCCAGAGAGCGATGCGAGCATGCTCGGTGCGTTCCGCCGCGCGAACACAGGTCACTGGTTCCGGCGGCGCCAGTACCGGCATCAATCAGCTCCTTTCCTCTGAGTGCCTCGATGGTAGCTCCCGGACGCCCGCCCACATTTACGAAGACGGTGGCACGGCGGGTGCTTCGACCGTTACCTTGACAGGTTCCTCGATGAACTTGGCATCCTTGCCCTGCGTGAGAATCATCAAAGCGAACCGTCCTTTTGCGATTCCCGCTGGAATCCTGAACTTGATCGAAGTAGCCGATTGCTCAGTGATCATCACTTTGGTATCGTTCTTGCCGTCGGTCAGGTACAGCGCCGCGACGGTCCCCTGGTCCAGGTTGGTCCCAGTGAGAACCAGCACGTCGCCATAAGTCCCGGAAGCGGGTTCCACAGCCTGCAGCATGGGCATCGAGGCTTGACCGAAGAGCAACCCGGCCATGCCCCATCCGAAAAGGAGAGCAGCTACTAAAACGGAGTTTCTCATCTGCATACCCTCCACTTCTCATGGTAAGCCTGTGTGAGACCGGGCGCAATGGTGAAGAGAGATGAAAAATGCGATTGGCGCCGCGTCCGCAGGCTATAAGAGCCGGAAATTCACTTCGATTTGCGCGGATACGGTGACAGGTTTGCCGTCCTTGTAGCCCGGGCGAAACTTCCATTTGTGGATGGCATCGAGTGCTTTTTCGTCGAGGCCCAGACCGAGGCTGCGGATGATTCTGGAATCTACGATGCGTCCATTGGCATCGATGATCGCAGCGATAATAACCGTACCCTGGTACTTGGCTTTCCGGGCTTCTTCGGAGTATTCGGGCTCAACCTTGTAGAGCAGTATTGGCGCGGACACACCTCCACCCACGCGGAAAACGCCTCCCCCAACGCCCAAGGCGCCCCCACCGACGCCACCGCCTTCTCCCGGACCGAAGCCACCTCCTTTGCCGGAGCCGACGCCACCGCCCGAACCAGAGCCGATGCCTCCGCCGGAACCCGGCCCATTCGAGAGAGGCCCGATCTTCGCCAGCGGGTCGCCATAGTTCGGCAAATTGACCTGGAGGAGCGGCACATCCGGCGGAATGATCAGCGAGGGATCCATGGTCAACTTCGGATTCGGATTGTTGGGGACGACCACGGGCGGGGTGAATTGCTTGAGCGAGGACTTGGGCAATCGTCCCTTCGGCGCCGGTAACGGCGAGCGATCTCCCCCGCCGCCTCCGCCGCTCATCTTGTCTGGTTTAGCAGGCAGCTTCGGTTGATACGGAGCGATATCGGGCGCGAACAGAGGGATCACTTCCGCGACTTTCTGTTGCACGGTCTTGGTCGAGAAAACAGTGAAGAGTAGCAGGACGATGACAGACTGAGAGACGAGCGACATAGCCCAGGATTTTTTCTGGGGACCATATTGGCCCCAGATGTCTGCGACGGGCACAGGCTTGGCCGTTACTTCCAGAGGCGGGAGTTTCGTTGCGCTCAGAAGTTCCCGAAGGTTCTGCCACAGCGATCGAAACCACGGTTCCTGTACTTCCGCCACCAACAGGCGGCTGAGATGGTCGTCCGCACTCAACGGACGATCCAGTGGCGCTATGCCACTCAGTTTCACCTATTAAGCTCCCAAATTATATTGTCGATCTATGGCGCCGGCTGCGCAAGGCGCCGGCGCGCGTCACTCATGCGGCCTAGTTCGGCCAGGACGGTACCAGGCGGCACGACTGCTACAGCCAAATCACTACATAATAGAGATGGGTCCGAAGAAGAACCCGGCGCATAGTGACTGCAAAATCTCGCATTCATGTGAGTGTGAAAGCAAGCGCGATGAGACCGAGGTGGCGCCCGCTGGCGCCGTGTCTTGGATTGCTGTGGTTGTGGGCGCCACTCCTTGGCGGATCGTCCGGCGCGGGGCAGATCGGCATTTACCACTGGGGTGGCCAGTATTCCAATTCGGTGCAGCAAGGTGTAGATGCAATCGCCGCTCTCGGTGGCCATGTGGCGCGCCTCGCACTGTCTGCCAGCTATTATCGCGACTACAATATTGCGCCGAACTGCCATCCCGCCTTTACGCTGGTATCTGCAGCCCAGGAAAACGACATCAGCCGTGCGCTGGCGAACCCGGCAATCGATGTGTTTATCATTACCGCTTATGATGGTGTCACTTGGGGAGACTGTCTAACACCCAAATTTATCGATCCCGCCTTCTTTACGCCAGCCCATACCGCAGAGATTGTTCAGGAGTATAGTGATTTTACTTCGTACCTATATCGGGCGTACGATCACACGAACAAACAGTTCATTATTTCCAACTGGGAGTCGGATAACTCGGTCTACTGCGGGCAGGCGTACTCGTATGCTACAAATCCCGAATTCCGCTCGATCTGCCGGTCACAGTATACGAGTTTGGGCGCGCCGTCGCCGGACGCCGCCATCGAAGGCATGAAATTGTGGCTAAAAGCGCGTGCTGAAGGAGTTCCGGACGGTCGCTTGAGGGCGCAGGCAGAAGGCCTCAGGGATGTGCAGGTCTACCACGGACCGGAATTCAACATCGTGCACGCCTTGCACGACAGTGGTTTGCCCAGCCTTCTCTATGACGTTCTTCCGTTCGTGGCATTCGATTATGTTTCCTACTCGGCTTGGGAGAGCATCAACACGGCGGACCCCGCCGGAACACTCCTGGCCGATCTGGAGACGATTGAGAATGTGTTGGGCACAGGCGCCATTATCATCGGCGAAGTGGGATTCCAGCGAAAGCTAAGGAGTGGCCACGATGTATCGCAAACGAGCCAGGTGATTACGGCGGCGCTGCGCTGGGGTGCCCCATATATTATCCAGTGGGAGTTGTACGATGCGGATTCTGGCAACCTGTTTGGGTTATACGATTTCGAAGGGCGACCCACACCCTTAGGGGACTGGTTCCGTGGACGCTTCCGGTTGGGCGCACTGGAGTAGGTTGGGCATACGCTAGGCGGCCGCAACAGCAACCAGATCACATCGATTCCCAGCGCTACACTTGGAGGATGGATCTCGATCCGGCCTTCCTCATTCGCGACCTCAGCGAGCTCGGCGGGTTCTATGGACCACCTTTGGAGCGCTCCGTGCGCAAGCAGATCGATCATCTGGACCAGCACTGCCGTGCCTTCATCGCTGCCTCCCCGTTGGTGATTGTCGGCACCCAGGACGGAAGCATCGGCGATGCCTCACCCCGCGGCGATCTGCCCGGCTTCGTGAAAGTAGCCGATGACCACACCCTGCTCATTCCCGACCGCCGTGGCAATAATCGCCTCGACAGCATCAAGAACCTCATCCGCAACCCCGCGGTTGGTCTGCTCTTCCTGGTTCCCGGCGTCCACGAGACTTTCCGGGTCAATGGCGAAGCCTTTATCAGCCGTGACCCAGCTCTAACGGCGCAGTTCTCGATTCGGGGCAAACTGCCGGCCACGGTTATGGTGGTCAAGGTGAAGGAAGCCTATATTCAGTGCAGCCGCGCTCTGATACGCGCCGACTTGTGGAACCCGGCCCGCCGCCCCGCCCCCGGCGTAGTCCCGAGCATGGGCACTGTCATGGCCGCGCACACCTGCGGCTTCGTCGATGCGCAAAGTTTCGATGAAGAGGCCAAAACGCGGGTACCCGCAACCTTGTATTAGCCGGCGCGCGTCTATCCGATAATGAAAGCGATGGCCACGGAGCCCGGTTGCGCGAAGTGCGGGGGAAGCGGTTGGATCATCGTCGAGCGCGCCCACGTCTCCGGCGCAGAACCCTGCGATTGCCGGTTTCAGGCGTTCGCGAGCCATCGCGAAGAGCGGGCTCAGATTCCACCGCTTTATCGAAGCGCGTCCTTCGACAATTTCAGCACCAGCAGCGACAACCCCATGGCCCAGCGCGATCTGCGCAACGCGCTCATGACTGTTAAACGGTTCGCCGACGAGTTCCCCAACGAGACGCGCCCGGGGCTGTTGCTTATCGGCGACCCCGGCACTGGCAAGACACACCTCACGGTGGCTGCTCTGCGCCGCATCATCACCAAGGGCTTCGACTGTCTGTTTTGCGACTACCAGAACCTGTTCGATCGCATCCGCGCGGGCTATGACTCCGCCTCCAATTCGTCCGACCGGGAAGCTTACCGCGAAGCCCTCGACGTGGAGGTGCTGCTGCTCGACGATCTCGGCGCGCACCGCGTGACGGATTGGGCCCAGGACACGATCACCTCGATCATCACCTACCGCTGCAACAACCGCAAAGCCCTTATCGCCACCACGAACCTGCCCGATCCCGTCACCGGGCGGGATAAGCCGGATCTCCGGCGGACTCTGGCGGAGCAGATTGGCGAACGAGCGCGTTCCCGCCTGTTCGAGATGTGCACGGTCGTGCGGATTCCCCCCATAGAGGATTACCGCATTCGAAAGGCGCGTACCTTCTGATGCGCCTCGCCGTCACGGGACTGCTGGCCGCGCTGGTTGCTGCCGCCGCCCCGCCGCCTCCGGCGACGTCCCAAACCGAATACGTGCAGGCCGTCGAGTTTCCTTACTATCTGTACCCCCGCCCCCTCTGGGAGCGCGAATTGGTTTGGCTCAAAACCATTGGCGTGCGCACGGTCGAGTTCTCCATCCCGTGGAATTGGCATCAGCTTCAGCCCGGCGAATTCGATTTCACCGGGCGCACCAGCCCTCGCCGCGATCTTACCGGCTTGATCCGCATTTTGCGAAGGCTGGAGTTGCGTGCATGGATCCGGCCCATGCCGCCAGTTCCAGGGTGGTTGGATAACGGGTGGCCCGGCGGCATTCCCGATTCGCGCGGGCAGCGTCAATGGGCCGCTGCACTCGAACGATTACTCCTCACTCAAACGCAGAAGCATGGCGGGCCGATCGTCTTTGTGGAAGGGCGTGAACTCGCGATCGAAGCCAGCGCACCGCCGTATCCAGTGGTCTCCGTTCAGGCCGGAGATTCCGGGGCACTGCTTCGCAGCCGCGAGGCGATCGGTTCGGGCCACGGCTCTCTGCTGTGGCGTGGAGTGGAAGAATCGCTTTACCCCGCCGGATGGGAACTCGCGGGAGCCCCGCTACTCCGTCCCGGCGCTGTCGATTTCAGCGGGACCGAGCTTCCCCCCACGGGCGTGTTGCGCCGCGAAGCTGCTCTTCTGCTCAGTTGGGCCGCTTTCCTGCCCGACCTCCACCCGGTCGCTCTGCCCAAGCCCGCGGCGGGGAAATTTCCTAAGGGCGTAATGGGTACTGAGCTTATCTCGCCTTCCCTGTCCGCCGTCAGCTTGATGAATCGGGGCGAAACTCCGTTTCAGGATGAACTTCGTGTCCTGGATCCCGACTCCAAACGCGTCCTGGTGATACCGTCCGTGTCCGTGCCCGCCGGCGGCGCCCTCTGGCTACCGCTTTATGTCTCACTGGGACAAAAAGGGTTGTGCGCGCAGTGCACCAATTTCTCCGGCGCCGAGCGCGTGGTCTATGCCACGGCGGAATTGCAGGCGATCGAGTTTGAAAATGGAATTCTCGCGATGGAGTTTGCCGCACCACACCCGGGCGAAGTCATTCTGCAACTGGAGCGCGAGCCCGAAGGCCCGTATCTCGCGGCCGGCAAGCCCACCAAGTTCGAGTGGGACGAAAAAACGCTGCGCGCGCGCCTCCCTATTCCGTCCAGCACTGCTCCCGGCAATCGCGTCCGCGTAGGGTTGGCCATCGAGGCGCCCGAGACGTCCGGATTCTTCACCGAAGCGCACCGGCTCGTGATTGGGCAGAAGAATCTGGTGTCTACTGTCTATTCCTCCGCCGACGTAGCTGCCCGGTCCCGCCTGCTCGCACCCGAAGGGTTTACGGCCGCCCCGGTGGTGAAATCGCCGAATGAGATCGACTATACCGTCAGCGTTCCGCCTGAGGCTCTGCATGGCGATTTCGCGCCGCTGGTGCTGGAGGCCGATGGCGCTCCGCTCGGCCGCGCGCGCTTGCAACTCTTTCGCCCCGCATCCATCCGTCTGAGCAACGCGATCCAGCTCCACTTCGGAACTCAGGCTGCACTCACCGCCGATCCGCCCACCGTGCCGATCGAGCCGCGCACCGGCAGCAACGTAGAAATCGTCATCCGAAACAACTCCCCCTCGATCCAGACCTACCGGCTGCAGCCGGTTGGAGATGGCCTGGAATTCTCGCCGCCTAAGACCCAGATATCCATCGGCGCGATGGACGAGCGACCGGTTTCGTTTCGCGTGTTTGGAAAGGAAGGCGCCTCCGGGCTACAGAACTGGCATCTGCGCGTGGGCGGCGGCGCAGAGCTCGATCTGCCATTTCGCGCGATCCTGGTGCCCCGTACGGGCACGATCGCGTGGAGCGCCGATCTGGATGGCGGTGGTTCCCCTGAGTGGGTGCTGGAATCGCAAAAAGCCCGCGCGGTCTTCTCCTCGCGCGATGGTGGGCGCTGGATGGAGTTCACCTGGAAAGACACCAGCGCCAACTTCCTCCCGGTGGATGGAGCGTTGGCGCAGCCCGGAGCGGTAGAAGTGCAGCCCAAGGGAGACGCATTGCAGTTTCGAGGCGCCGGCTGGACCCGCACGGTCTCGCTATCGGATGCCCGGCTGACCGTGGAACAAAGCATGCCTTTGCCGCCGGAGGCGATCACAAACCGTACCGCCGGTAATTTATTCCTTTCGATTGACCGACCTTCGGCAGAGCGTGTGGTCTACGGGATAATGCAGAGCGAGCCGTAGACGCGGGTGGACCCGAGCGCCGCCACTACTCCGCTTCGTAGTGCTTCAATATTTCCGCCCAAGTGCCTTGCGCTTTCAGCAGCATCTCAGCCACTTCCCGCACGGCGCCGTATCCGCCCGCTGCCTGAGTGACGTAGTGCGCGGCGCGCTTCACTTCGGCGCGAGCGTTTGCGGGGGCAATAGCGAGCCCTACCCGCCGCATGATTACTATGTCCGTGAGGTCATCTCCCACGTAAGCCACGGTTTCCGCGTCAATGTGCGCGTCCGCTAGGATCTCCTCCAGGATCGGAACCTTCTCGATATGCCCCTGGTACACGTATGTCATCTTCACCTGGCGTGCGCGTTCCGCGGTCGCGGGGGATTCGCGCCCGCTGATAACGCCGGTCTTGACGCCTTTCCAGGTCAGCCACTGCAGGGCAATGCCGTCCTGGGAGTCGAATCCTTTGGTCTCCACCATGCGCCCCTGCGGATCGGGCACATTGTAGAGCTTGCCATTCGTCAGCACGCCATCCACATCCATCAGCAGCAGTTTGACGCGGGAAGCTCGCTCCATCACAAAATCGGTCATTCTGTTTACCATAACCCGCCTACAATGAAAGCGGAGTTACGTTTGATCGAGCAGGTTGCCGCGACCATCGCGCGCTATCGCATGTTCGAGCCCGGCCACCGGGTGGGTGTTGCGGTTTCCGGCGGAGTGGACTCGGTTTGCCTCCTCCACGTGTTGCGCGAACTGGCGCCGCGCTGGAACTTGCGCCTAACGGTTCTCCATCTCAATCACGGATTGCGCGGCAGGGAGTCGGACGAAGACGCAGAGTTCGTCCGCGGCTTGGCAGCACAGTTCGAACTTCCTTTCCTTGCCGCACAAGCCGGTCTCTCGCCGGATGCCGAAAACCTGGAGCAGGCGGCGCGTGACGCCCGACTCGCATTCTTCCGGGACGCTATGGCCGAGCACGGCTTAAATCGCGTGGCGGTTGGCCATACACGCTCAGATCAGGCCGAAACCGTACTCTTCCGTTTGTTGCGCGGCGCCGGGACGGCGGGCCTGGCCGGAATCCGGCCGGTTACCTCAATTGGAATTGTGCGTCCCTTGCTCGAAGTCGATCGCGCTCAGGTTGAACCGTTCCTGCGCGAACGGCGCGCCACGTGGCGGGAGGACTCCAGCAATCGCAGCCGGCAATTTGCCCGGAACCGCATTCGCCACGAACTGCTTCCCGCCCTCGCGCGGGAATGGAATCCAGCCATTTACAACACGCTGGCCCAGATCGCCGATTGGGCATTGGCGGAAGAAAGCTATTGGGATCAGGAAATGAATCGCCTCGCCGCCGAGCACCTGGTTGAGCAGGGGCCCTCGATTCTGCTCCAGACTGATTGCCTGAGGGAATTGCCGCTGGCGGCGGGACGGCGCCTGGTACGGCACGCCATGGAATCGGTGAAAGGTGACCTTCGGGCCGTCGATTTCGGCCATGTGAATGCGGTGATGGACCTCGCCCAGGCGACAGAAGGGCATGGCCGGCTTCAGGCGCCTGGACTGGACATTATGCGGTCGTTCAATTGGCTGCGGTTCTCCGTGCCTGTCCGTAACGCATTGGAGCAGCGGAACTACCGCGTGCCGGTTATCGTTCCGGGGACAGTGCCTGTACCCGGAAGTACACTCGCTGTTTCGCTGCAAGTAATTGAAAAACCGGAACATTCAGGATTGTGTAATTCCGTATATAATAAGGAGATGGTCTCGGTCGACTGGGAACGCCTGTCCGGCCCGTTGGAGCTCCGGAATTGGCGGCCTGGCGACCAGTATCAGCCCACGGGGAGAGCTGGCGCGGAAAAGATCAAGACGCTTTTCCAGGAATACCGCGTCCCGCTCTGGGAACGGCGGCATTGGCCGGTTCTGATGGATGGCGAGATCATCGTTTGGGCGCGGCGCTTCGGTCCGGCGGCGGGTCTGGCGGCCGGCTCCGGGACTAGAAAGCTTCTGCAGATTCAGGAAATCGGAATCGAGCAACAGCGCGGTAGCGTCTAAGAGAACAGGAAAGGCCGGTAGGGAGGTTTCGTGAATTCCAATATTAAGACTGCAATTTTTTGGGTCGTTTTGATCTGCGTGGCGGTGCTGCTGTTTGCCGTCGTGCGGACCGGCCAAGGAAGGAAAGAACAGCCCCTTACCTTTACCGAATTCATGGATAAGGTGCAGCAGGGCCAGGTGAAGGATGTCACCATTTCTGGTAATGAGGTGCATGGCAACACCACCACCAACACGGGCCTGCATACGCTCATCCCCACGAACTATCCCGATGTCTATAAACTGCTGCAGGAAAAGAATGTCAACGTCGAAATCAAGGACACCAGCTCGAGCAACTGGATTTCGATCCTGCTGAACGCCTCCCCGTTCATCGTGCTGATCGCTTTCTGGATTTTCATGATGCGCCAGATGCAGAGCGGAGGGAATAAAGCGCTCAGCTTCGGCAAGAGCCGCGCCCGGCTACATTCCACCCAGCAGAAGAAGGTCACCTTCAAGGATGTCGCTGGCGTAGAAGAAGCCAAAGAGGAACTGCAGGAGATTATCGAGTTCCTGCGCGAACCCCAGAAATTCCAGAAACTCGGCGGCCGCATTCCCAAGGGCGTGCTGCTGATTGGTCCTCCGGGAACCGGAAAGACTCTGTTGGCCCGTGCGATTGCCGGCGAAGCGAGTGTTCCGTTCTTCTCGATCTCGGGGTCGGACTTCGTCGAAATGTTCGTAGGTGTGGGCGCGAGCCGCGTCCGCGACCTGTTCGAGCAGGGCAAGAAGAATGCCCCGTGTATCATCTTTATCGATGAAATCGACGCCGTGGGCCGGCATCGCGGCGCTGGGCTCGGCGGTGGTCACGACGAACGCGAGCAGACGCTCAACCAGTTGCTCGTCGAAATGGACGGGTTCGAATCCAACGAAGGTGTGATCCTGGTGGCAGCGACGAACCGCCCCGACGTGCTGGATCCCGCGTTGCTGCGGCCGGGCCGTTTTGATAGGCGCGTGGTGGTTGGCCGTCCCGACGTACAAGGCCGCGAAGCCATTCTGCGCGTTCACACCAAGAAGATTCCTTTGGGCGACAACGTCGATCTTTCGGTGCTCGCGCGCGGCACACCGGGATTGGCTGGCGCAGACCTCGCCAACCTGGTGAATGAGGCTGCGCTGAACGCCGCGCGCCAGAACCGCAAAGTGGTCATGATGACCGACTTCGAAACGGCCAAGGACAAGATTCTCATGGGCGCGGAGCGAAAATCGCTCATCCTCAGCGACGCCGAAAAACGCAATACGGCTTATCACGAAGCGGGCCATGCTTTGGTCGCCGCGATTCTGCCGGATGCCGATCCGCTGCACAAAGTGACGATCATTCCTCGTGGCATGGCTCTGGGCGTCACCATGCAATTGCCGATCGACGACAAGCACTCCTACAACAAGGAGTACCTGCTCGCCCAGTTGGCCATCCTGATGGGCGGGCGCATCGCCGAAGAGCGCTATATGCATCACATGACCACGGGCGCTGGCAATGATATCGAGCGCGCCACCGATCTTGCCCGCAAAATGGTTTGCGAGTGGGGCATGAGCGAACTCGGGCCGCTGAGCTTCGGCAAGAAGGAAGAGCAAATCTTCCTGGGCCGCGAAATCGCGCAGCATCGCGATTACAGCGAAGAAACAGCTATCCGCATCGACGAGCAGGTTAAGAAACTCGTGCAGGGCGGCTACGATACTGCAGCGCGCATAATCGACGAGCGTTCCGATAAGCTGGTCCAGATTGCCGAGACCTTGCTGGAGCGCGAAATCCTCGATGGCAACGAAGTGATGCAGATCATCAATGGCGAGAACCTCCCACCGCTACCGGCTTCGGGCTCGAAGGATTCGGAAGACCACACCCAGCAGGTGATCCGGCCGGAAGGCGGCCGCCGCGCTCCTGGATTCTCGGAAGGCGAGCGCCCGCAACCGGCGTGATCGGCCGCTTCGGCCGCTGCTTGCAGCAGGACCTCCGCTATGCTCTGCGGGTCCTGGCGAAAGAACCCGGTTTCGCAGCAGTTGCGATCGCTACGCTTGCCGTAGCGATCGGCGCGAATACGGCGTTGTTCAGTGTCATCAACGCGCTTCTTTTGCGTCCGCTGCCATTCCGGCAGCCAGACCGTCTTGTCCTGATCTCCTCGGAGAAGAAGTCAGACCCCATCCCCGGAGGACCGCTTTCCTGGCCCCGCTTCGTAATCGTCAACGAGCGGAACCGGTCGTTTACAGGAGTGGCCGGCTTCGTCGATGAGACGTTTAACCTTACGGGACGCGGCGACCCCGAGCAGCTTTCCGCGGCGCGGGTGTCGTGGAATTTCTTTCCGATTCTCGGTGTTCAGCCCGTGCGCGGACGCGGGTTTCGCGCCGCGGAGGATAAACCTGGCGGCGATTCCGTCGTGCTGCTGAGTGACACCTTCTGGAGAAAGCGGTTCGCCGCCGATCCGTCCGCCATCGGCCAACATCTTACGCTCAACCAGAGGGACTTCACGATCATCGGCGTGCTGCCGCCCGGCTTTCGGTTCGACTTCTTCCGCCAGGATGTCGCGGTTTTCGCGCCGCGCGTTTTTGAACTGAATCTGGCCACACCGCAACAGATCTATGGCGGCTCGATGTTTTTGAACTTCGTGGCGCGGTTGCGGCCAGGCGTGAGCCTTCCGCAGGCGCAGGCGGAGATGGACGCGCTTTCCGCTCAATACCGGCGAGAGAATCCCAAGGCGCCCGACTCCGACCCGGGCTTGAGCGTGCACGCCGGAAACCTGCGGGATGCAATGGTGGTCAATTCGCGGAAGGCGATTCTGATTCTGTTTGGCGCGGTGGGGGTGGTGCTGCTCATCGCCTGCGGCAATGTCGCGAGCCTACTGTTGGCGCGCGCCTTGAGGCGCAAACGGGAGGTTGCCGTGCGCATGGCAATGGGGGCGACGCGCGGCACGGTGATTCGCCAACTGCTCACCGAGAGTTTTTTGCTGGCCTTAACGGGAGGAGCGCTGGGGCTGTTTCTCAGCTCAGCGGCCACGCGGATGCTGGGTTCTCTGGCGGAGGGGCGGTTGCCGCGCGCCGCGGAAATCCACGCGGATGGCTTCGTGCTCGTTTTCGCCGTGACAATTTCGCTGTCTTCGGCGCTCCTGTTCGGCCTCGCCCCCGCGCTGCAGATCTCGCGTCCCGATCTGAACTCGGTTCTGCGCGCGGAAGGCCGCGGCGCCACATCCGGGCGGCACCGGAATCGGATGCGCAATCTATTAGTGATCTCGCAAGTGGCGCTTTCCACCGTGCTGCTGTTGGCTGCGGGCCTGCTTTTACGCAATTTTCTGCAACTCCGCGGCTCCGGCGCGGGCTTCGCCGAGCGCAACCTTCTGACCGTCAGCGTGGCGCTGCCGCCCGCGCGCTATCCGGCCGGCGCCCAGATGATTGCATTCTTCGACGAAGTGGTTGCGAAGGTCCGCGCCGTTCCAGGCGTGCGCGCGGCCGTTGCGGCTTCGGCGCTTCCTCTCAATCCGTCCCGCTTCTCACCGGCCCTCGCGGAAGGCCAGCCGCAGATTCCCCTGGCCGAACGCCCCATCTTCAACGTTCAAACCTTCACGCCGGGGTACGTCCAGACTCTGCGCGTCCCGCTGATTTACGGCCGCGATTTCACGGCCCACGATGGCGCGCGCGATCCGCTGGTCGCCATGGTCAACGAGGCGGCCGTACGCCGCTACTGGCCCAACGAGAACCCCATCGGCAAACATATCTTGCTGGGGCGCATACCGCAGCCCATTCCGGTCGTGGGTGTCATCGGCGATGTGCGGAATATCAACCTCGCGGCCGACCCTCAGCCCGAGATCTACCTGCCTTTTGCCCAGCGGCCGTGGGCCGACATGGATCTGATCGTGCGAACCGAAGGTGACCCGCATCGTTATGCCGCCGCGGTCCGTTCCGCGGTCCTATCCATCGATCGCGACCAGCCCGTCACCGCAGTCAAGAGCATGCAGGAAGTTTTGGACGCTGGCGCTGCGCAGCCGCGGTTCACGGCTACGTTGTTGGGCACTCTTTCGGCCACGGCTCTCTTATTGGCTCTGGTCGGCATCTATGGCGTGATCGCCTACTCGGTCAGCGAGCGCACCCAGGAACTGGGAATTCGCATGGCTCTGGGCGCTGAGCGGGCTGCCATCCTCGGGCTGGTTTTACGCCAGGGTCTAGGACTGGCGGTTGCGGGAATTCTGATAGGGTTGGCCGTCTCGCTGGCGGCAACGCGGTTGTTGGCCAGCTTGCTGTACCATGTGAGCACCACGGACCCTCTGACCTTCGGCGGGGCGGTTTTGCTTTTCGTCTCCGTCGCGTTCGTGGCCAGCTACCTTCCCGCGCGGCGCGCTGTTCGTATCGATCCCGCGATCGCCCTGCGGTCGTGACACAATATTCTCTTGGCCGCCATTGCCCAACCGCTCCCCCGGTCCGAACCGCGATGGATTATCGGCCGCGGCGTCGATCTCTCGCTGGTGATCGGCAGCGGTTTTGCCGGTTACCTTTATCTGCTGCTCTATGCGGCGCTGCACGTGCCGATTTCGTTCCTCTGGTGGTTCTGGTCTCTGGGGTTTGACGGCACGCACATTTTCGCGACGGCTTCCCGCACCTTCTTCGACCGGGAAGCGCGCACGCGTCATCCTAAGCTGCTATTTGGAAGCCTGCTGTTCTTCTTCTCGCTCGGGCCAGTCATGGTGCTGGCCGGCGGCAAGGGATACCTGGCCCTGCTGGTAGCAGTCTGGGCTTACTACCACGTGATCCGGCAACACTACGGGTTTCTGGTCCTCTATAAAGTCAAAAACCGGGACCTCCAGCCGGTCGACAACCTCCTGGACCGCGTTTTTCTGGGGATCATGATGATCTTTCCGCCCTTTCACCGTTTTTTGATCCACCATCCCCAGGAATTGGGTCTACCGTTTTCGCTCGCCCGTTATGAGACGGCGGCCTGGATCGTCGTGGGTGCAACCGGGCTCGTTTACGCCGCGCGGCAAGCCATGCGGCTGGCAGCGAAGGAGCCGGTCAACCGGCCGAAGCTGTTGCTGCTGGCATCGGTTATCCCACTCCATTGGCTGACGTTCACGTTCATGAGCTGGCAGGCGGCCACTCCCACCGTGACCATTGTTCATAACCTGCAATATCACGCGCTCATCTGGTTTCACAATCGCAACCGCTACGGCGGCCCGGAGGCCTCCACCCGGAATGGCCGCATTCCTACCGCTGTGACCCGCAGTTTTCTGGCTTACGCTCTGGTTGCGTTGGTCTTCAGTGCCGCCTACCGGATTCCCGGCTTTCACCTGGGCAATATTTCGGACCTCGCCTTCGGCTTTTTTTGCGGGTTCGGCCTGACGCATTATTTTCTGGACAGCCGCATCTGGCGCGTCCGCCACGACCCCGGTCTGCGCGAAGCCCTGCAGCTCGCCTAAAGGACACGCGGCGATAGATGGAAGCCGCGTCCAGCGCGCTACTCTGTTATTTTGATCCCGATTCTTCGTCCCGAGCAGCGCCGGATCTGGTGGTCGCGTTCGCAGCCAACGCTCCGCTACCTGGCGCAGACCGAGGCGCACGTCTATGCATTGGCGATTGCCGCTAGCGTACTTTTGTCGTTTTATCCGTTCATCTTGGTGACCGTCTCATTCTGCCGCAATATCCTGCACTGGCGCGCCGCCGAAGCCGCCATCTACCTGGCCCTGGATGACTCGCTGCCGGGTGACTTGGGCGCGTTCATCCGCCGCCAACATCCCGAGTGGACCAAGGTTCCGGTCATTTCCATGTTCCTCCTGCTGCTCACCGCCAATGGCGTGTTTGAACCCCTGGAAGTGGCCTTCAACCGCGTCTGGGGAGTGACAGAGAACCGCTCCTATCTCAAGAACCAGCTCGTGGCTTTGGGGATGATTTTCGCGTGTGGCGGATTGGCCCTCCTTTCGCTGATGTTCACCAGTTCGTTTGCCCACCTGACGGGCCCGCACAGCGCGGTCCAAAATTGGCTGAACCTGCTGTTTTTCAACATCGCGGCCGTACCCCTTTCCATTCTTGCCTTGTTTCTGGTCTACTGGCTCTTGCCGAACCGCAAGGTAGATCCCGTGCAAGTCGCGCCCGTAGCGATTCTTGTCGGGTTGGGACTGGAGGCGATGAAGTACGTGAATCTTCTTCTGTTCCCTCTGTTCCGCGGAAAACTCGATCAGGAGTACGGCGCTTTCGAACATTCGGCGCTCATCCTGCTTTGGAGTTTTGCGGCTTCGCTGCTGGTCCTGGCTGGAGCGGAGTGGAGCGGGCGCGGCGGGTTCGCGGGAAAAGCACTGCCGGGGAAGCTATGAGCGACTGGAAAACGATTGCCCAGGGGATCGGGCTGGAACTTAGCAAGCAGGAGTGGGAACGTATCGAGCAGCCGTTGCGCGCGCTCGAAGAGGCGTTTCGGCCGTTGGTCCGGGACCTGCCGCAAGGGCTCGATCCCGCCACGATCTTCTGCGCGGCGCCAGAGGACGGCCAGTGACCATACGTGAGGCGGCGCGCGCGTTACGCGAGCGGCGTGTATCTTCGGCGGAACTGACCAAAGCCGCTCTCGATCGCATCAATGAGCTCAATCCTTCCTTGAACGCCTTTCTCACGCTTCTGACCCAAACGGGTAAAGACCGCGCCGCGCTCGCCGATCGCGAATTGGCCTCTGGCCGGGATCGTGGCCCCCTGCATGGCATTCCCATCGCCTTGAAGGACGTCTTCGACATGCGGGGCGTGCGCACTACGGCCGGTTCGAAGGTCTTGGAAAACTATATTCCGAACTCGGACGCCACGGTGGTGGAAAAGCTGGAAGCGGCCGGAGCGGTCATCGTGGGCAAGCTGAATATGCACGAGCTGGCCTATGGGATCACTTCCGCCAACCCGCACTTCGGTCCCGTGCGCAATCCGTGGGGCCGGGATCGAATTCCCGGCGGCTCCAGCGGAGGGTCGGGTGCGGCCGTGGCCGCCGATATGGTATTCGCCGCCATGGGCACGGATACCGGCGGATCCATTCGCGTTCCGGCGGCGCTCTGCGGAACGGTCGGCCTCAAGCCCACCTACGGCCGCGTAAGCCGCTTTGGCGTGACACCGCTCGCCTTCAGTCTCGATCACATGGGCCCTCTAACGCGCGATGTGCGCGACTCCGCAATCGTGTTGAATGCGATCGCAGGTTTTGACCCCCGCGACCCTAGCGCTGCCCATCACCCCACGGTCGATTACGTGCCCGACGACGAATGCTCCATCCGGGGCGTGCGGATCGGCTTTCCGGAAAACTTCTTCTTCGAGCGGTTGGATCCCGATGTGGATTCGGCCGTGCGCGGTGCCGTTGCGCGGGCTGCCTCTCTCGGCGCGACGGTCGTGCCGGTCCGCGTGCCCGACATTGCCGCGGTCAATACCGTCGGCCAGATCATTCTGTTGGCCGAGGCTGCTGCGGGAACCGCTCCTTACAAGGAACAGCGCGACCGCTTCGGAACTGATGTTCTGGCGTTGCTCGATCAAGGGCGGATGCTGCCCGCAACCGATTACATTAATGCGCAACGGCTCCGCCGAAGGCTGCAGATGGAGTTCCAGGCAGTGTGGCCGCAAGTCGATTGCCTTTTCTCTCCCACCGTTCCGATCACCGCCCCACGCATTGGGGAAAATACGGTCACGGTGGGTGGCGCTTCCGAAGCGCTCCGGGCCGCCGCGACGCGGCTTGTGCGCAGTATGAATGTCCTGGGCCTGCCTGCTATCTCGATCCCTTGCGGTTTGAGCGGCGCCGGGTTGCCTGTCGGGCTCCAGATCATAGGGCCGGCGTTTCAAGAGGCGCTGATTTTGCGGGTTGCCGCGGCACTGGAAGACGGCGGCGTTGCCGTGCCGCCCTGTCCGATCGGCTAAGTTTCCTCGCGCCGTTTCCGTGAACTCGTAACTGCGCTGCAGAATTTCATAGCTTCCGGGGATCCCCCGTTTCCGGGAAGTTCGCCAAACGTCCGCCCGCCGGGTTGGCTTGCGCTGGGCAATACAGATTTCCCCCAATCGCGTTGCTATTCGCAAATGGGGCACAGAGTTGCCGTTGCGCAGAGAGCACGCATTTGTTTAGGGGGGAATCCAACTTATGGCGACCAGAAGGCGTGGAACCGAACACCATGCGCAAGATGGTGGATATCGCTCATTTTCTGCTTAGGCGCGAGCCTCGGCTTGATACTGACTCCGGCTGCCAAGGGACAGTCGATTACTTCCGGCAACGTAACCGGCACGGTTACCGATGCGACTGGTGCGGGCGTGCCGAACGCCAAAGTGACATTGACCAATGTGTCTACGAACAACACGCAGGCCACAGTCACGGGCGCACAAGGCACGTATCGGTTTGCCTTTGTCTCTCCGGGAACGTATTCGGTGACTGTAAGTGCAGCCAACTTCCAGACCCAGCAACGTACCGGTATCATGGTCACGGCCGGGCAAGCCGCCACGGCAGACGTCCAGCTCCAGGTGGCAGCCGCCCGTCAGACAGTAGAGGTATCGGAATCGACTGACGTTGTGCAGACGGAGAATGCCGACGTTACCACCAACTACAACGCGGAGGCGATCCTGAACCTGCCGAATCCGGGAGGCGATTTAACTTACATCGCACAAACGGAGCCCGGGATCGTGATGAACACGCAATTCGGATACGGGAACTTCTCGTCCGACGGCCTGCCGGGAACTTCCAACCAGTTCACGATTAACGGCACGAACTTCACGGACCCCTTTCTAAGCCTCAACAATAGCGGCGCTTCCAACCTGATGCTCGGCTCCAACGATATCGGTGAAGCGAACGTCATCACAAATGCCTACTCGGCGCAATACGGGCAGTATGCCGGCGCTCAAGTCGCCTACATCACCAAATCGGGATCGAATTCCTTCCATGGCGACGCCATCTACAACTGGAACGGCCGGGCGCTGAACGCCAACCAGTTTTTCGCCAACCAGGCAGGCTTGCCGACGCCATTCAACAACTTCAATCAGTGGCAGACGGACGTGAACGGCCCCATTTGGAAGAATCATACGTTCTTCGACGTGGATTACGAAGGCACGCACAACCTGCTTCCCGCGAACGCCTCTCTAAACCGCATCCCCAGCCCGCAATTTCAGTCCGCAACATTGGCCAGTCTGGCGGCAACGGGCAACTCCGCCGAAATCCCGTTCTATAAGCAACTGTTCTCGGTGTATAACGGAGCACCCGGAGCTGCTGCCGCGATTCCAACAGCAGGCGGGGGCTGCCAAGGCTTCACTGGATTAGGAGCGGGCGTGCCGTGCGCGTACCAGTTCCGAGCCACTCCCGGCAATATCAACACCGAATACCTGTGGTCCGCCCGCGTGGATCATACTTTCGGGGTGAGCGACCGGGCCTACATCCGGGTCTGGCGCGACAGCGGTTTCCAACCCACTTACACCAGCCCGTTCGGCCCGATTTTCAACGATCAAAGCAATCAGCCCCAGATGTCCGGCCAAATCTCCGAAACCCACGTGTTTGGCCCGAACACCGTAAATCAATTTAATGGCTCGGCTTGGTTCTACCAGGCAGCGTTCGTGCCATCCAATCCCAGTTGAGCGGCTGCCGCGCTGCCCCGTTCATGCAGTTTTCCGAAGTCCGTTTACCTCAGTGGGAGTCAATGGCGAGCCGGGTCCGTTCTTCTTTCCGCAAGGCCGGCGTGTCTTTCAGTATCAGGTGATCGATGACCTGTCTCATACTGTGGGGAAACATACATTTCGCATCGGCTTTAACCTGCTCCACGACACTATGACCGACTTGGATTTCCAGGGCGGTAACTATAGCGTGCTGGGTGCGTTGGCGCCGGCATTTTTGCTGACGAATTCCTGGGCTTGCTGGCCGAGTATGCTGCCTAACATGCTCCGGGATACAACGCCTTCACGATTCCAGGCGACGTAGGGGTTCGGCTTGCCCCGGGCATAGGCAGAGGCCTGTTTGCCGCAGCGGCGCAAGCCAACCAAGCCCTGCTGTCGCAGTTCAAATCCGGCGGCACCTTCAATTCCATCTCGACGGCGCTGCCCGTACTTGCAGCCCCGAATTTTATCAATTTCCCGAGTTTCTTTCCCAACCCCGAGTATTACAAGTGGAACCTACAAGTAGAACGGGCGCTGGGCGGCAGAACCGTCCTCACCGTCAACTATTCAGGGTATGCATGGGATTCACATTCCGGTCGAAAATGACGGGGTAAACGCTTACTGCCCGCCTTCCGTTTGCCCGAACGGCTTCGCCGGGCTGCCTTCCGCTCCGCCCAATGCGGCCTTCGGTACCGTCAACCAATATCTCTCAGCCGGAGTTGCCAACTATAACGGTATTACCATCAGTCTCCAACGCCGCCTTTCCGCCGGCATGAGCTTCAATCTGAATTACACTTTCAGCAAGGCGCTGGATGTGACTTCCAATGGCGGTGTGCAGCCCTTTGGACCGGGCGGCCTGGTAACCAATCCCAGCATTTTGCAGCCGCAGGACCCCAACAATATTAAGGGCAACTACGGACCGGCGGACTACGATGTCCGGCACTATTTCAGCGCCACCTTACTGGTGACCGACATGTTCCGCCACGCCCGTTTCAAACGGGGTCCCAACCGTGTGTTCGGAGGCTGGACGCTTTCCACCAACTGGTTCTTGCGCTCGGGCCTTCCGTTCACGGTCATCGACGGCGCCGCCACGAGCGCGCTCGGAGGTTATAACTACGCCCCTGGAGCCGCAATCTTCGCCACCCCCACCACCAATCTGCCGAAATCCTGTCTGGACGCGGTCAACACGCCAAGCCTCAGCACGGCGCAGTTGGCTCCCAGCCAGGCGGTTACCGGAAGTTTGAGCGGATTCGGAATGATGGGCCGTAATTCCATCTACGGTCCCCGTTTCTTCGATGTAGACATGGCACTGATGAAGGATGTAGCGATCACTGAGCACGTGACGTTCTCGTTCGGCGCACAGGCGTACAACCTGTTTAACCATCCGAACTTCGATCAGCCGATGGCGGACATCTCCAACCCGCAGTTCGGTACGAGCATTTCCAACGTGAGTCCTCCGACGAGTATCCTCGGCTCGTTTGTGGGCGCCGGCGCCTCGCCACGGTTCCTTGAGATCCGGGGAATCGTGCGTTTCTAGCAATCCACACTGGGCGGCGGTAGCCGTAACCCGGCATATCTCGAGTCGCTACCGCCGCTATCAGGTGATAACCCGCCCCCTGCCGTCCCGGCAGTTGACATTTCCAAAATCTAGAATAAATGACGCCTCAAAAATCCGAATTTCGGAAGCGCTGGAACACCACTTCATTGGGGTTGAAGCCCTTGTAATTTGGAAAACAAAGTGCTAACGTTGGTGAGTCGTTTAACGGGAGTAAAGTGTCCGTTAACCTCAACGGTTTCTGCAGGGTGAGGCCGTTAAGCCAGGGTTAACAGGCGACTCCACGTGCAAGGTTAGCTCGGTTTCTGAGGAGGCGAGTCAATATGCAGTGGTCGTTCCGCACCATCGTTCTCACCTTAGCCGCAACGTACTTAACGTTTACGGCAGCCGCACAGGATGTCAGCAAAGGATCGGTCGCAGGGGTCGTGAGGGATGCGACCGGCGCTGTGATTGCCGATGCGAATGTCACCCTAAGTACGCCGACCGGGGATAGGAAGACTAAGAGCAGCGCTCTCGGCGAATATACCTTTGCCAACCTGACTCCCGGTTCGGATTACACCGTCACTGTCGAAAAGCAGGGATTCTCGACCGCCAAGATTGGCGGCGTGATCGTGGGTTTGAACCGCCAGACTACAGCCGATGTGACGTTGCAAGTCGGCGCCACGGCGCAGAGTGTAGAAGTGAGCGCGGGTGTCGAAACGGTCGACCTGAACAGTACCGGCGTCGGCGCGAACCTCAACGAGAATCTATATAAGAATGTGGCCGCCGGGCGTAACATATCCTCGATCATCAATTTCGCTCCCGGCGTTACCGCCAGCCAAGGCGCGGGCATCGCCAATCCGTCTATTAACGGAGCGTCGGGGCTCGAGAACGAGTACATCATCAATGGCTCCGATGTCACTGACTCCGGCTATGGCGGTTTCGGAACGTACAGCCCGATTTTTGGCGCGCTCGGGAATGGCGTTAATTTCGATTTTATTCAGGAGGTACAGGTCAAAACGGGCGGGTTTGAAGCCCAATATGGCCAAGCTCTGGGCGGTGTGGTTAACGTCATCACCAAGTCCGGTACAAACACCCTGCATGGTTCGCTCTACGGCTATTTCGCGCCGCAACAGTTCGAGGCTACGCGGTCCAATGCCGACCCCTTGCTGGTTACCAAGAGCGATTACCTGCAGCATCAGGGCACCTACGATTTCGGCGCGGATATCGGCGGGGCCATTAAGAAAGACAAGTTGTTCTTCTATGGCGGCATCAACCCAACGTTTGCTCGCAACTATGTGATCGCAGACCCGTCGTTTGCCAATTATGCTTTGGGGACGCAGGTTCAGAAGACTTTCACGCCCAACTACACTGGGAAACTCAATTGGAACATCACCAACAATCAGACGTTGGAAGGCACCGTCTTCGGCGATCCGTCCACCACCAATGCCCAGTATTGGCGGGCAGGCGGACCCGATTCCCAGCCGGTCGGTAAGCCCACCGACGACCTCGCGGTCAGCGCACTGGATTATGGTTCGCGTACCTGGTCGGGCCGGTATACGGGCACGCTTACCCCGGCCTGGATCGTAACGGCGAATTACACCGACCACCACAACCACTTGACCGAGACCCCGTTGCACAACGGCATTCGCGTCACCGACAACACGCTGGTGGCGAATGGGACAGGCGGCACGATCACGTATGGCGGCCTCGGACTACTGCAAAACACCGAGTCACCAAACCACCTCTTCTCGATCGGCAGTTCCCATATCTTTACTTTGGGTGGCGGCCACGCTCTCGATTATGGCTTCCAATACGAGGATCAGCCCTACACCGATTTCTACGCCTACTCGGGGCCGTCGTTCGCGCTGCCAAGCGACCCGGCATTCGAAAATGCCGCGGGCAAGACCCAGTACGGCGCGCAAGTGACACGCACCTATGCTGCGGGCAATAAGACGTCCGCCACCCCGACAGCTACCATCGTGGACCGGGTCACTCGCGGCAATTATTCCAACCCGAATATTAATGTGGGCAGCCGTTATTACTCCGGTTTTATCCAGGACGCTTGGACCATTGGCCGCCACATTACCATCAAGCCGGGTCTGCGGTTCGAGCAACAAGCGATGCACGGAGCGACCGGGGGATTGAGCTACGTATTTGCCCACAACTGGGCGCCGCGCATCGGCCTCATTGTAGATCCCACCGGTCAGCGCAAGTCCAAATTCTTCGCCAACTGGGGCCGTTTCTATGAAAAGATCCCCGTAGACATCGCGATCCGCGCCTTCTCGTTCGAGACCAGCGTGATCGGAGCGTTCTATAAAGACACGGGTCTGGGCAACCAACCCGACCTTTCGCCTGCAAACTGGTGCGGCGCAGCCAGCCATCCGTGTGGCACCGCGGTCGGCGGCGGCAACCTGGGCTTCTCCGGTAGCCCGGACGATGCGGAACTCGTTTATGGCGGCACTGGGGCGGAGTATCAGGATGAGGTAGTCGGCGGCTATGAGAAGGAGTTCGGCAACAAATTCACTTTCAGCGGCCGCTTCGTCTATCGCCACATGCTGCGCATCATCGAGGATATCTCCGGGGTCAACGTCACCCAATACAACGCCGGCCTGCCGCAACAGTACGTCGTTGCGAACCCGAGCGCGTCGCTCGACATCTTCCACAACTTCTCACCCTGCACTTCCGGTCCGACCTGCGATCCGGACACCGGGTATAACGATCTCAACCAGCCGATCCTCGGAGCCGATCGTGTCCCGGATGGTTTTCCCAATCCCAGCCGTATCTACAAGGCGATGGAACTAGTGGCGAGCCGCAGGTTCAGCAATGGCATGCAGTTTTATGCCAGCTATGTACTCTCGCGCCTCACCGGCAATTTCCAGGGCAGTTTCCGGGGCGACAACGGTCAGACCGATCCCAACATCAGTTCGCTCTTCGATTTCACGAACAGTGACGGTTTGTTGAGCGGACAATACATTCCGGGGCCCCTGCCGACAGACCGGCTGCACCAGATCAAGCTATACGGCAATTACTCCGTGAAGAACTTCAACTTCGGATTGTCGTGGCAGATCCTGAGCGGCAACCCCATCACGAAACTGCTCGATCACCCAGCCTACCTGAACCAGGGTGAAGTTCCGGTTTGCCCCGATGGGACCTTCAATTGCAGCCCGCGCGGCGCCTTCGGCCGCACGCCCTGGCAATACCCGCTCGATTTCCACGTGGACTACACCCAAAAATTGAGCGAGAAGGCCAACGTCAAACTGTTGGCAGACATGTTCAACGTGATGAACAAGACTTGGGTGAATTACGTCAACCAATTCGCAGAACTGAGCAATCAGCCCGGCACCGTAAACCCTGATTTCTTGAAGCCCGGCGGGTTGAGCATCGTGAATGCCTACACCCGTCCCTTCTATGCCCGCCTAGGCGTCCGGTTCGAGTTCTAAACCGGGTTGGACACGCGGTCGTAGCCGCGTCTTTCCCACGGGGCAGGCTTCGGCCTGCCCCGTTTTCGTTGGTGTAGCATTGAAAGAATAGGACCATGTTGCAGCCTTTCCGCATTGCGGTCGTTGCACTCGCCGCACTGTGTTTCTTACCTGCGGCCCACGCTCAGAAACGCAAGGACGGCCTCCCCCCGAAATACGCCAAGTGGCTGGATGAGGAGGTTACGTATATCATTACCGACGATGAACGCAAGGCTTTCCTCCGGTTGACGGAGGATAAAGCGCGCGATCAGTTCATCGACGATTTCTGGGCCATCCGCAATCCGCTGCGCGGTACCGGGGGCGCCAATCCTTATAAAGAAGAGCATTACCGGCGGCTGGAATACGCCAACGAGCATTTCGGCCGGCAATCCAATACAGCCGGCTGGCTGACTGACATGGGCCGCGCGTGGATCACTTTTGGCAAGCCCGTCTCGGAGACCCGATTCACCGGTCTGGGCCAGGTTTACCCGTGCGAGCTGTGGTTCTACAACAACACCACGGGGGATCCGGCGCTGCCGCCATTCTTCTATCTGTTGTTCTATATGCCGGGCGATGTCGGCGAATATCGGTTTTACCGGCCGTTCCTGGATGGTCCCCTGAGCCTGGTTCGCGGGAGCCAGTTCAACAGGAACAAGGACGTTTTCGACTTCCTCTCCCATTACGGCGGAGATCTGGCTCGGGCTGCGTTCAACCTCATACCCAACGATCCGATCGATACTCAGCAGTACACCGTCACGATGACCAGCGACATGCTCGTCAGCCATGTCCTCAACTTCGGCAATGACGCCTATAACGTGAACCGTATCCGGCAACTGCGCGCGCTCCACGAGAGCGTTCATTCGTTCTTGTTGGTGGCGGATCAGCGCCCTCTGGATCTGAGCTCCGTAGTGGTCACCGATCCCGCTGGGCAGTCCTGGGTCGATTACTCGGTCCTGGTCGATGTTCCCGAGCTTGGCATCGTCAGCGGCGATGGGAACGACCTGAATATTGACTTCTCCTACCAACTGAAGTCTGAAGCCGGCGACGTGATTGTGGAGGACGTGCAGGAGCGCTCCTACGCTGCTTTTGAAGAGAGCGATGGCGCCAAGCGCTTCAAGCCGTTTCAAATCGCTGGCCGCCTGCCTTTGGCGCCCGGCAAATACCGCCTGGAAGTGGAAATCCATCAGAATAAGACCGGCAAAGCCTATCGTGGCTTTCAGAATATTGCCGCCGGCCCTACCGCCGCGGCATCCATTACGGGGCCGTTGCTGGTAGCTTCCGTGGAGCAGGCCAAGCGTCCCGATGCCACGACTCCTTTTCAATACTTCGGCTCGCAGTTCCACCCGTCCGCGTCCCGCCAGTTCCGCGCCGACACCGGCATGCGCGTCCTGTTCCAAGTTGACGTTATGGATCCGCCGGCGGATTACGAACTGGAATACCTGCTGGCCCACACCCAGGTCCGGGAGGCGCGCCGAACGGTTACTGAAACTGTTCACGCGTCGCAATTCCGAAATGGCCGGCTGCTCACTTCGAAGTCGCTTTCCCTGGCCGGCTTACCCGAGGGTGACTACCGGCTGGTCGTGAACGTACGCCGGGCCGGGGACCGCGGGATGGTCCTCGGGTCCTCGAACGTCGGCTTCCACATAGTCGCTGATCCGGCTGACGCCGCCCTCTACTTCGACCCCAACACCGCCAAGCTGTCGCAGCCGGGCGTGGCGGCGTATATTCGTGCTTTGGACGCATTGGCGCAGAAGCAGGAATCCGCGGCTGCGGTGTACTTGCGCCAATCCGTGGAACAGAATCCCGGAAATATCTTTGCCGACACGCAGATTGTCGAGCTGTATTACCGGCTTCGCCAGTACTCCGAAATCGCGCGTGTGTATGACAAAGTGGGGATGGCGCCATTTGAAGGCTCCGCCGAATCGCTGGCCCAAATCTCCATGAGCCTCTGGAATGTAGGTCAGCAGGACCGCGCCCGTGATGTCCTGAAGACGGCCCAAGCCAGCTTTCCGGGCAACCCGCTGGTGGGGGCACTGGCGAAAACGGTGCACTAGCTGCACGCGTCTCCAAGGTACCCCTGGCCCAGACCAATCAGGGTGGTGGTTTTCAGCCGCTTTTATTCGCTTCACAGCGTAGCCGAGTCACTTTGTAATCATATTGTTAGCGTTTGGCTGCGAACGTGCCATTCCACCCGCGAGGTGTTTATGGGACCGGCAATGCAGCAGGGAATCAGAATCCTGGGTGGAGCGTTCGTGATGGCGTTCGTATCCAGTCTGCCTGCGTTTGGGCAGTGGACGCCGGCGCCTAACTATCCGCCTCCCTCGGAACCACCGGCTTACGCTCAACAAGGCGCGCCGGAGCCTTACCCGCCGGCTTATGGGCAGCAGCCCGCGCCCTACCCCCAGCAGAACAGCCCGGCTGCCCAGCCAACCGCGCCCTTGCTGACGCCTCAACAGTTGGACAATCTGGTTGCGCCTATCGCGTTATATCCCGATCCTTTGTTGGGCCAGGTTTTGGCGGCTTCGACCTACCCGCTAGAAGTGGTGGAAGCTCAACAATGGCTGCAACAGAATCCGAATCTCCACGGCGATGCCCTCATGAACGCGGCCAAACAGCAGCCCTGGGACCCGAGCGTCCAGGCACTGGTGGCGTTCCCGGATGTGATGTCGCTTCTGACGCGCGACGTCCAGTGGACCACGGACCTCGGTAACGCCTTTCTGGCGCAGCAAAACGAGGTGATGGCTGCTGTGCAGCGGATGCGCGTGCGCGCCGAGCAGAATGGCAGGCTGCAATCCACCCAGCAGCAGACCGTCACCACGCAAACGCAGGATGGACAGAGCGCCGTCGTGATCGAACCTGCCAGTCCGCAAACCATTTACGTTCCCGTATACAACCCCGAATATGTTTGGGGGCCTCCCGTGTGGGGCTACTATCCTCCGCTGTGGTACCCGACAGTTGGTTTCGGAATTGGCTTCGGTCCTGGAATTTTCCTGGGCAGCTACTTCCCGGCTTGGGCCGGTTATGGGTGGGGCGGTTGGCCGGTAGGATGGGGTTGGGGTTGCGGCTGGTTCGGCGGTGGTCTCTATGTCAACACCTTCTTTTTCAATCACTACGGCTTTCACGGCGGATTCTATGGCGGTTCCCGGTTCGCCGGCGGCCGTTTAGGATGGGAGCACGATCCATTTCACCGCGCCGGCGTTCCTTATGCCAATCGCAGCGTGGCGACGCGCTTCAACAACTCGCGCTTTGTAGCGGGCCGCTATAGCAACGGGTTCGCTGCGCGATCCAACTTGTCCGGCGGAGCACGCGGCTTTAACGGCGCGGCGTCGCCTGGCGCCCGCGGATTCGCACCTTCGGCCCGCTCTGGCGCCCCCGGTGCAGCGGGAGGCGGCTGGCAGCGCTTTGGTGGGAACACCGCGCCATCGCGCGGCTTCGCGCCGCAGGATCGTGCGGGAGCGATTCCCAACCGCGGCTTCTCCGGCAATTACAACCGTGCTCCCAGCAACGGCAGCGAAGGCTTCCGCGGTTCGCCCTTTAACGGTGGGGCCCGCAATTACGCTGCTCCGCGCTCTTATGCCGCGCCGCCCAGTTTTTCGGCGCCCCGCTCCTATAGCGCACCCAGCTTTTCAGCCCCGCGCTCGTTTAATGGCGGAGGCTCTCGGAGCTTCTCGGGCGGAGGCTTCAGCGGCGGAGGACGGTCGTTCGGTGGTGGTGGCGTGCGTTCGTTTGGCGGTGGCGGTGGCGGTGGACACTCGTCTGGCAGTGGCGGCAGTCACGGTGGTGGCGGCGGCCACGGCGGGCGAAGGTAGCTTACCCAAGCCGGCGGGCTATTTCACTGCCAGCCACGCAATGAAAAGCCCGTCCGGCTCCACGTCTTCCCAGTATGAAATAAAGCGGCTGGACACCTCGTGGCAATGGCGCCTGAGCAGCCGCTCCAGTTCCTTCCGCGTAAACCAGCGCTCCCACTCCGGTGTTTCCAGCCGTCCCCAATGCTCGGCGTTCTTGTCGATGATAACGATGCGCCCCGCGGGCTTCACCACCCGGCAAATCTCCGCCACGGCTTTGTCGATCTCCACGGCGTGCTCGAGTGACTCGGTGGCATAGGCGCCATCGAAAAAGCCGTCTTCAAACGGCAGTTCGGTCATCGAGCCGGCGCGAGTGTAAATACCGGCTGGAACATAGCGCAGCATCTCTTCCGATATGTCTAATCCCCAGATCTCGGCTTCGGGCTGCTGCTCCTGAAAGATGCGCGCGAAGCGGCCTTTCCCGCAGCCCACGTCGAGCACCCGCTTTCTTCGAAGGTCGCCCAAGTGTTGGGCTACCAGCTTGACGTGATAGATGCGCGGATCGATTGTCGCCGGAAAATGCTCTTCATCTGTGGAAGAATCGTCAAAAGAAGATTGAATGCGTGCCCGTAGCTCGGGTGTCAAACGTGCGGCTTTGGAGCCGGCAAACAGGTGTTTCCAGTCCACCTCTATGCCCGCGTGAGGAAGATCGGCAGCCCGAGCTTGTGGTCGTACATGGGGCGGTAGCGCTCCGTGTTGTACATAGTGGAAACCTCTACTCTGCGCGGCCCCAGCGCCGGATCGGGAATCGGCGCCATGCCGAAGCAGCCGTTGCTGATGGAAGTCATCAGGCCGTGCTTGCCTTCTTCAATGGCATCCATCGCCATCCCGGCGAAAGTGGAGGCCACCATGCGGTCCACGAAATCCGGGCTGCCCGAGCGTAACTCGTAAGTTAAGTCGCTAACGATGGTTTCTTCTCCGGTGGCGGATTTGACTTCGTTGCTCAGGTCCTCCGCCACGCTCATCTTCTTGCGGTGGCCGAATGCATCCGCTTCGCCGTACTCCTTGACGGTATAGCCTTCCCATTCGGCGCCTTCGGAAAGGATGACCAGGGAATAGTTGCTGGGGTTATTGCGCTTGTCTGTCATCAGCAGGTCAATCAGCTTGGGAAGGTTGACCACATACTCCGGAATGCAGCAGCGTATCGAGGTCACGTACGCGGTGTAGAGCGCGGTATAGCCGGCGTCGCGGCCGAAAACGCGGAAAATACCGATACGCTCATGGGAGCCGACGGTGGTGCGCTGCCGCTCGATCGCGTCGATGGCGCGTGTGATGGCAGTGGAGAAGCCGATGCAGTATTCCGTGTTGCGGACATCGTTGTCCATGGTCTTGGGCACGGCGATCACGTTCATGCCGTGGCGGCCCAGTTCGGCGGCATAGCTAAGCGTATCGTCGCCGCCGATCGCTACCAGGTAATCCAGCGCCAGAGCCTCGATGTTCTTCTGCACTGCCTTGGTTACGTCGTAGGTGATGCTCCCTTTCGATTCCTTCTTCGGAAAATCTTGTCCGGCGAGGATCGGTGGGAGCTTCTTCATCTTGGACGGGTTCGTCCTGGAGGTGTGCAGGTACGTCCCACCCGTCCGGTCAATGGTACGTGTATTCTCGCGGTTCAGCGGCAGTACGTAGCGCGTACGGCTGGCCGGATCCTGCAGGTTAACGTGCGTCAGCCCTTCCCATCCACGCCGAATGCCGATCACTTCGCAGCCGATTTCCGCGCTGCGATACACGACCGATTTGATAACGGAATTCAAGCCCGGAACATCGCCGCCGCCGGTTAGAATTCCGATGCGTCTCAGCATGCCATGTATGATAGCAACATGAAGCGTCTCGCCATTTGGTGCGTCCCGTTGTTTCTGCTTGTGCTCGCGCACGCGGACGACCTGCCGGATGGCAAGGGCAAAGACGTCACCGTTCGCATCTGCGGTGGGTGCCATGAGGCGGGCGTCGTCGACAAATACCGGTACAGCAAAGACGACTGGCAGGGCGTGGTGGAAGATATGAAGGGCCGGGGCGCAGATGGCTCCGATGAGGACTTCCAGGCAATTGTGGCCTATCTGGCGCATGCCTTCGGTCCGAATGTCAACATCAACCAGGCATCCTCCAAAGAACTGCGGGTGCAGCTTGAAATCACCGCCAAAGAGGCCGATGCCATTGTCGCCTACCGCATGAATCAAGGTCCCTACCAGACGCTTGAAGATTTGAAGAAAGTACCGGGCCTCGACATGCAGAAGATCCTTCCGCTGCAGCAGCGGATTACGTTCAAGTGAGTTTAGGCTCCGGAGGCGATCCGGCCGCCGGTGTACAATAGTCCCGTTTAAGGAGCCATGCAATGAATGGGAAGATGAACCGTCGATCCTTCTTTGGCGGCGCGGCAATGGGCGCGAGCGCTGTCGTCGGAAGCCTCAAAACTCTAAGCGCTGTGACTACCGGGCCGGTAGTCAATACTACGGCGGGAAAAATCCGTGGAGCGGTGGAGAACAAGGTCAACGCCTTTCGCGGCATTCCCTATGGCGCGCCCACTGGCGGCGCGCGGCGGTTCATGCCTCCGGCGAAGCCCGAGCCGTGGACGACTGTGCTGGATACCGTGGTGTGGGGGCCGGAAGCGCCGCAAGGTCCGCATACCGAGATTCCGGAAGTGGCGGCCACTATTCCTAAGCAAGGCATCAGCGAAGATTGCCTGCACCTGAATGTCTGGACCAACTCCCTGAGCGGCAAGCGGCCGGTAATGGTTTGGCTGCATGGCGGCGGCTTCACCAGCGGCTCTGGCAGCTATAGCATCTACGATGGCGCCAACATGGCGCGCAAGCAGGATGTGGTCACCGTCACGGTGAACCACCGGCTCAATTCGTTCGGATTCCTCTACCTGCCGGAAATCGGCGGCGAGAAGTTTGCGCAGGCCAGCAACGCCGGAATGCTGGATATCGTGGCAGCGCTCGAATGGGTGCGCGACAACATCGACCGCTTCGGCGGTGACCCGAAGAACGTGACCATCTTCGGCCAATCGGGCGGCGGAGGCAAGGTCAGTACGCTGATGGCGATGCCTGCGGCGAAAGGATTATTCCACCGCGCCATCGTACAGAGCGGAGCAAATGTACGCGGCGTATCCAAGGCGGACGCCACCAAGACGGCGCAGACCCTTATGGCCAAGGTTGGAGCGAAGTCCGCCGATGACTTGCAGAAGATGTCGATGGATGACTTGGTAAAGGCCACCTTGAGCACGCCGGGCCTCCGATTGGCGCCGGTGCTCGACGATCACTCTCTTCCCAGCGGTCCGTTCGACCCCACCGCGCCGGCCCTTTCCGCCGATATTCCGCTGCTGATCGGATCCTGCGAGTACGAAGTCAACTTCTTCCCCAATACGAAATTCGACCCGATCGATGATGCCGGCCTGCATGCTGCCATTAAGCAAGCGACCCGCGCGAGCGATGCAGATGTCGATAAGCTCATCGCGGTATATAAGAAGGGGCGTCCGGGCGTGCCCAACATTGAGATCTCGCAGATCGTCGCCTCCGACAACTTTCGGGCGGGTGTGATCACGGAAGCAGAGCGCAAATCCGCGCAGAAACCGCCGGTTTACCTGTATTACTTCACCTGGAAATCGCCCGTGCGCGATGGCAAGTTGAAGGCATTTCACACGCTGGAGATCCCGTTCGTGCTGGAAAACGTGGATCAAGGTAAGTCGATGACCGGCACTGGCGAAGACCGGTATCCGCTGCAAGAGAAGATGAGCAGCGCCTGGGCCGCCTTTGCGCGCACCGGCAACCCCAACCACAAAGGGATGCCCAACTGGTCGGCATTCAATACTTCGCAGCGCGCCACGATGGTCTTCGACAACGAATGCAAGCTGGTCAACGACCCGCACGGCGAAGAGCGCGTCGCGCTGGAGAAACTGCGTCAGGCCTAAGAGCCAGGACCTGCGGCGATAGCCGCAGCGGCTTGAGATAACCCCGATTCCCGGCCATGGTAGGGCAACCATGCCCAGACCGGGGATCACGCTTGGGCTGGCCGCAGCAGCACTCGGAAAGTTTCCAACGCTCAGACGAAAAATAACCCAAAAATTCCTATAGCGGCTTGAACTGCAGGAACAGGCGATTTTAGCGTCAGGGTTCCAAAAACGCCCGCCACAGCGGCACCGATCAGCATGACCTGCGCCACCGCAGCACCCGGGAGCCCTACAAAGGCCGACCAGAGCAACCCGCCTCCCACTATGCCGTTATACACTCCAGCGTTGTGCACAAGGTTCGCCACCAGCCTCCGCTGAGGTTCATTGAATGACTTGTCCTTCGGTAGCTGCTTGCTGGCCATTCGAAGTAGCACGGGAACTGACCATGGAAGGAGTTCGCCTACCATGAAACTCAAGTGAAGGATACCTGCAACGATAAGAATCCAAAACGTCATTGCGCCCTCCTCGCGGTTACGCGCTCGCAAAGAGCGAGCGCCAGGAGAGCTACAGCGAGCCTCCGCCCATCGGAACCTCAAATCAAGCTGTCCCGAGGGTGAAGAAATACTCTACCGGGAATTTGAAAATTGTCAAGAAGGGATAGAAGAAATTTGATTAGGTCAGTCGAGCGTTATCCACCTACCGCTTCAAAAAGGAATCTTCACGGCCAGGTTCACCCATTCCTCGGCTCGATTGTCCGCCCAAATCAGGATCAAGGTTTCGGCGACGCTTCTAACTGGCGCGTCTTGTGGGATAACGAGCAGAACGCCGGGACTCTTTCCGCCCTGCCGGATGAACTCTGCGAGCCGCCAAGGCATAGTGCGCTTGTCGTGGCTGACAAGAATACGGCCCTGCTCCGCCGCGCGACCCAACACCAGTTCATCTGCGAGGGCGTCCAATCCAGCGGTTTGGGCGTACTAAAAATCGAGACTGGGCTCGCGGGGCAGTGTTGCAACGACGATGATCCAATTGAGATCATTATCGGCTTGGAACCGGACGCTCACCGCGGATTCGCGAGTTCTTCCCGAGCCTTCTGCAATCTGGCGTAAAGTTCTGGACTGCTCTTCCACAGAGGGGGAACGGCGCCATCCAATTCCCTTTCGCCTTCCTGAATGTTTGCGTCCACGGCATCGCGCTTTGCAAGGTAAAATGCAATCGCCCCATAGACTTGCTCCAGCGTTAAGGAAGGAAAGTTCTGGCGGATGGTTTCCGGCGACTCGCCATCCCTGAACGAATAAACGATCGAATCGAGGGAGACGCGAGTTCCCGTGACGTAGTAGCCGCCGTTGCATTGTTCGATGTATTCGGCAGCCATATCGGCTTCGCTCCTCATTCATTGTAACCGGCGTCGAAGCGGCTGGATTCGAGATCTTGAGGGCACGGACACGCGCGCGATCGACAACTTCATCGTGCGCATCCACCAGTGACCGTTTCATCGGCAACCCCTGGCGTGGCCCGGTCAAAGGCAATTCGCCGCCATGGTAGGATGGCGAATTCGGGGAGTGTCACTTGGCCGCCACCATTGAACCACTGTTATCTCCAATCGAGCCGCCACAGGCCCAATATGATCCGCACCTGGAAGACATCGGGTACATGACCTGCATGACCCTTGTGCTGCTGGGAAACTATGCGCAAACGGGACATTTCGGCGGTCCCCTGGCGTATACACCATACAACGTGGCGGTTCACTTGGCCGGGCCGGAGATGGGCGGTTTGCGCTACGATTACCGCCGGCCCAAACATCCCTACAGCGATAAATTCATGCTGGCCGGTGGCCACTGCATCCCCACCTGCTACGCCTTGTGGATGATTATGGGCCAAGCCTTGGCGCGCAGGTATGAGGCCACAGGCGACCGGCGGTATTACGTCGATCCGCAGATTGCCATGCTGCCCGTGGACGCGCTGGGTTTCCGCCGCGGCGCCGGTGCTCTCAAAACCTTGCTGCGCGAACGCGGCCTGGAAGACCACCCCCTGTTCGCGCAGGCCAAAGGACGCGGAATTCGGGCTTTGGCAGGCCACGCCGAATCTACCGACGTCACTAATGACGTCAACGGCGGCCCTTCCGGTATCGGGGTCGCCACCTCCGCCGGCAAAGCGGCCTTCTGGGATTTCATCGGCGCGGCGCCCAATTCGCCCAAGGTCATCGCCTTTGAAGGTGAGTTCGCCATGACCGAAGGCCATGCTCAGGAGTTGAAAACCCAAGCGCTGGCCCTCAAAGTCGGCAAACGCCTGCGCATCCTTTTTTCCGATAACAACAACGGCATCGATGATTCCCTATTGGGCGGTGTGATCTCTACTAAGTACGACCACTACCGCATCGTCGATCAGTGGACCTCCTACGGCTGGAACGTTTTCGCGCTGGATGACGGCAACGACTACGGGCAGGTGATGGCCGCGCTAAAGACCATGGAGGAATGGGACTATCGCGATCGCCGCCCCATGATCGTGATTGGTAAAACCGTAAAAGGCTATTGGCCGGGGGCCGTCGAGGGCCAGATTCCCGGTTATGGACCACAGGTAATCGGCTACGGGAGCCACCCGTACTCCATGAAGATGAATTCGGAGTACTTCCTCGCCCTGGCGCAGACCTTCGAGAAGCACTACGGCGTGGAATTCACCGGCATCCACCAGGGCGCCGTGACCGACCCACGCGAGCGTCTCATCCAGTTCAAAACCAATATCGATGTGGTCATGTCGCTGCTCGACCGGAACGGCCTGGGAGATTGGCTGGCCGACCGTTTGGTTGAAATCGGCGACACCGTCACTGACGATATGCCGGTGCGGATCGATATCACGCGCGATCCGTTTTTGGACGACCGCCTCCGCGTGGCCAACCTGCCGGTCGAACCGCAGCGCGTGACCATCACCAACACCTTTTCCGACGCCGAGAAGGAGGTGTCAATCGCGCTGTTCCGGAAGGCCGGTGAGGCGGCCGGTGCGCGCCGCGCCATCTCGGAAATCATCAAGTGGATGAACTACGTCACCGGAAACCGGTTCATCACGCTTGCCGCCGACCTCTCGGAATCCATCAACGTGGAGCACGGCAGCCTGTGGGGCCATTACGATCCCGAAACCAATCCGCTCGGTACGCGCATTAAGGCCGCCATACAAGAGGCCGGGAACGCCTCCACCGCCATAGGCCTGGTAGGTCAAAGCGCTTCGGTCGACCCCACTAAATTCGCCGGTGTCTGGGCCTTGAGCGGCACCTATGGAGCGTTCACACCCCTGATGTACACGCCCGCGCGCGTATGGAGCCAACAGAACCAGGACAGCAAGTTTCGGATGGGCGTGCTGCACATCCTGGCCGCTCATTCCGGGCCGGAGACGGCCGCGGATGCCCGCACCCACTTCGGGATTTTCGCGCCGCAGGTTTGGAAGCTTTTTCCGCGCGGGCAGGCGATCAACCTGAACTTCTGGGATTATAACGACGTGGCTGCCGGCTACTTCGCCGCCGCGGAGATTGCGGCTCGCGATCCCAAGGTCGGCCTCATCACCTTGGAAGTGGCGCGGCCCGATTTCCCGGTGGTAGACCGCAGCCGCTTTGCGGATACGGATATCAAGGCCGCTGCTAAGGGCATGTACGTAATCCGCGATTTCGCTCCCGGAAAGCCAAAGCACGGTTATGTGGTAGTCCAGGGCTCCAGTTCCACCATGAACCTGGTCAAAGAGCTAGCGCACCTGGAGGAAGCCGGCATCAACGTGAAGGTCATCTCCGCCATCAGCGAAGAATTATTCGATCGCCAGCCAGAGTCCTACCGGCGCGCGGTGCTTCCGCCCGAAGCCGCTTACGACATGATGATTGTCAGCACCGGGACGCGGCGTATGTGGCCCGTTCGGAATGTGGGGCCTCTCACCGATGAATACTCGCTAACGTCGGATTGGGACGACCGGTGGCGCACCGGCGGCCTGGAGCCGGAAGTGATCGCCGAGGCCCACCTCGACCAGGCCTCGATCTTCGCCGGAATCCAGCGCTTCGCCCAGGAGCGGGAACAACGCCTGGCACGCCAACGCGACATGCTTCCGAAGTAGTCCTGTCCCTCAGTCCAGATCGATGTCGCGCTTCGGCGGAGTAAGGTCGGGATTTTCCTTAGCCCGCTTGAAGAGTTCGTCGAATTTCTTCTCCAGCACCTTGCCATGTGTCTTTTCGGCCTCGAAGTGTTTCTTGAATACCTCTTCGCGCCGCGCACCCTCGCCTTGCAGCTTGGCCACTTCGGCTGCCAAATCGTCGATCGCGGGCGGCTTCACAGGCACGGTATGCGCGATCACAGCGCGGGTTTCCGGGTCGATCTTCAGAATCGCCTGACAACACGGGCAGGGAACTTCGAACATGCCTTTGGCCATCCTTCTATGGTAGACGAACTACGGGGAGTTCGCCTTTACGGCCCAGGCCCGGAGGGATGGTTGTGAGGGAAAGTGGCGGATTTAGAGGTTTTCCGTGCGAGGTGACTGGGTAGGCGGGAAAAAGCATGGAAGAGCAATCATCTCTCCGTGGGCCTGTTCGATCTTAGTCACGCTTCCTATTTAGCAATCCTCTCGCCAAATCAAAAACGCATTCAGAATCAATTGAATAATGCCCGAAGAGCAATTCGCTCGTGCAAATTTGAAACGCCCGCGCCGGATTTTCGCGCCCAAACGGAACTACTGTGGGGAAGTTTGCGCCGGAGGTACCGCTGGTACCGGAGGCACCGCGGGGATGGGATTCGGCGGCCTCGAGACTACGCCGCGAAACGCTTCGTCGATCGAGATGTCGTTATTGTTGAGCGTCTGCCCCGTGGAGCGGTCCAGTTCCACCTTGGCTTTGGCGTACGCGCTTTCCGCCGCCACGAGGTTGGATTGCGCCGTCACCAGGTCGCGCTGCGTCAGGATCACGTTGTACACCGTCGAGGCGCCCAGGTCCAGCTTCTTTTGCTCGGCATCCACGGTTTGCTGTTGCAGGCGCAACCCCTGGGTTGCCGACCGGAATTGCGCGCGTGCCTGCTGCACCCCGATCACGGCGTTTTGTACTTCCACGCGCACTTGGTTCTCCATGCGCTGCATAGCTAATTGCTGCTGGCGCAGGTTGATCTCGCTGCTGATCACATCGGCTTGAGCCGCGCGGTTCCGCAGCGGAATCGTCAAATTAAACCCGGCTGAATACGTGGGGAAGTTGCGCCCGAAGATCTGGCTCAGCACGTCCGAATACCCGCCCGAAAAATAGGCATTCGGGGGAATACACTGGGAAGCGGCTGGGTTGGTGGCGCAGGAGGCTGGCAGAGGCACGGGCTGTCCCGCCAAGCCATTGTTAGCGAAGTTGGCGACGATGTCGAGGGTTGGCAGCAGTTCGTTCTTTACGCCTTTGATTCCGATCTGCTGGTTCTGAATCAGAATCCGGAATTGCGCCAGTTCCGGCCGGGCCGAGACCGCCATTGCCACCGAATCCTGGATCGGAGTCACCGCTTCGACGTCTGGCACCTGGATGCGATCGGTCGGAATGATATGCGCATTTGCCACTAACGGGTTCAAGGTGCCGGTGCGGCTCAGCGCGTTCTTCAGAACGGTCTCCTGTTGTAAAACGTTGGTCTGGGCTAAGGTGAGGGCCTGCTGGTCAGTCGCGATCTGGGCTTCGGCGCGGGTCACTTCAATGGGCGCCAACGTACCCACTTCCACTTGCTTGCGGTTGTTTTCGTACAGCCTTTGGTCCGTTGCTAAAGCATCCTGCTGCACCCGCACAGCCTCCTGGTAACTGACCAGGTCCCAGTACAGATCCTTAATGGCCGAGACGGTGGTAATCACCTGCGCCTTGAAAGTTAAATCCGAAACCTCCCGATTATTTTTGGCAATCCGGATCTGGCGGTTATTCAGAGCAGGTCCAAAGCCCTGCAGGAGGTGCTGGGTGAAGCTCAGCGAGAGATTGGAGGTGGTGGACGGATTGAACTGGGCTCGCGCGTTGTTGTTCAGCAGCGAGTTGTTGTTCAGCCCCAGGCTGATCTGGGTGCCGGTCGTGAAATACTTCTGAACCGTAACGGAGTTCTGATCCTGGCGTTGGATGAGTGCCGCTGTGCCCGTAACGAAGTTGCTCGATTGGGGGGTAGTCTGGTGAGCCCAGTTAGCCGTGGCTAGCAGGTTCGGATCCAGGCTGGGAATCAGAAATCCACTTTGCGTAATCGGCGTGACAATGTAGTTTTGCAGCCCGGGCGACGGCGGAGCGCCGGTTACGCTGCCCGGTCCGGCCGTAACCCCGACCGCCACCGGCGCGGCGAAACCACCGGCCCGCGCGTGCAGCAGGTTGATATCCGCGATTTCGCTTGTGTAGCGCTGCATTTCGATATCGAGGTTATTCTCCAGAGCCAGCGCGATGGCATCCTGCAACGAGAGGTACAGGTTCCCGCCCTGCATCAGCGAATCCAGCCGGCTGGAGTTCCGCAGGTTGATAGGGGCCACCTGCTTCGGCTCGTAGGGCGCTGTAATGCGTCCCAGGAACCCGTGGGGCTCGCTGGCAATGACGCCAATGCCGTTGCCGGATACTGTTGTCGCGGCATTGGAAGCCGGCGCGGAGGTATCCCCGGCAGCCCACGTGGCCGGAGAGATCACCAGCAACAGCGCGGCGACTGACGCAAGAAATGGTTTACCGCAACTCATAGACAAATACCTCGGAATTCAGGAAGACGTTTTTCCTCAATGGTATAGTAGGCCTTCATCACGCTGCAAGCCGATGCGCCGCATCAAAGTCACAATCGCCTATGATGGCGGGCCGTATCACGGATGGCAGATCCAGCCGGGCCTGCCCACCATTCAGGGCATCGTCGAGCAGGTTGTTTCGGAGATCGAGGGGGCTTCGGTGCAAGTGGCTGCTTCGGGCCGCACGGACGCCGGAGTCCACGCCCTGGCCCAAGTCGCGGCATTCAGCATGGAAAACCCCATTCCGATGCCCAACCTGCGGCGCGCGCTGAACCGCCTCTTGCCGGCATCCATTCGCGTCTTGACGGCCGAAGAAGTGCATACCCGGTTTCATCCCCGCTTTGACGCGAAGGCAAAAGTTTATGAATACCGCATCGCGCGCGGCGAAGTCTGTAGCCCTTTCGAGTGGCCGTTCGTGCATCACTATCCCTATCCGCTGGCGATAGATAGCATGATGAGCCTGGCGCGGGGATTCGAAGGCGAGCACGATTTCACGCCCTTCGCCGCCTCCGACGACCGCGACGCGGAAGGCCATTCCAAGGTACGGACCATCTACTCCTCCGAGTTCCACGTCCATGGCGAGCGCCTGATCTACCGCGTCCGGGGCAGCGGTTTTCTCAAGCACATGGTCCGCAACCTGGTGGGCACCCTGATCGAAGCGGGTAAGGGCAATGTCGAAAACCTGACGGCCCTCCCGCCGAAATCCGGCCCGACGGCCCCCGCCAAAGGACTGTTCCTAATGAGCGTGGAATACTAAGGACAGTGCTTCCCTACTCCGCGGAAACCGGCTCGGCCGGCGGCGTCGAAGTCGTCCACTTACGCGACTCTGCCCGCGGCATGCAGGTCTCGATCGCACCTGCTGTCGGGAATCTGGCCTATGAATTTTCGGTCTCCGGCAAGAACGCTCTCTGGTTCCCGTTCGCCGATCCGGGCGCTCTGCGCGCCAACCCGAAACTCTGCGGCATCCCGTTTCTGGCGCCGTGGGCCAACCGTATCGACAGCGATTCTTATTGGGTGAACGGCAGGAACTACCATCTGAACCCCGAATTGGGCAACCCGCGCAGGGATACCAATGGCCGGCCGATCCACGGGCTCTTGCTCTTTTCGCCTGCCTGGAAAGTGGTGTCACTCGAAACGAAGGACGACTACGCGGCGGTGACCAGCCGCCTGGAATTCTGGACACATCCCGAACTCATGGCGCAGTTTCCCTTCGCGCACGAGATCGTCATGACCCACCGCCTGGCCGGTGGATCCCTCGAAGTGGAAACCACGCTCGTGAACCATGCGGCCGAATCATTGCCCGTCGCGATCGGGTTCCATCCCTATTTCCAACTGCACGATGCCGCGCGCGATGATTGGAAGGTCCACATTGCCGCGCGCGATCACGTGGAGTTGGATGGAAACCTGATTCCCACCGGCAAACGCCGGCCGATCGAGTTCCGCGATCCGCATCCTTTGGCCGAAGGCCCTCTCGACGATGTCTTTACGAATCTGATTCGGGAGGATGGCCTCGCGCGGTTCTGGGTCACGGGTAATCAGGAACGAATCACCGTGACCTACGGCCCGAAATACCAGGTCGCAGTTGTGTTTGCGCCGGCAGGCCGGGAGTTCATCTGCTTCGAACCCATGGCCGCCCTTACGAACGCCTTCAACCTGACGCACCGCGGGATCGGCGATCCGCTCCAGGCCATACCGCCCGGCGAATCATGGCGCGAAACGTTCCGCATCACGCCCGAAGGGTTTTGAGCTTATTCGTAATACGCGGGCGCCTTCTTCAGTTTGTTGAAGGTCGCCATGTCATGTTCGATCCACAGTTGGGCTTTGCTCTGTTTCAAGAAAGCTTCGATGGCCGCCCGGCTGGCCAGCGATTGCTCGGCATTGAATTCGAAAGTAGGCGTTTTCCCGGAATTGCGTTCTTCCGGATAGTGGTACAGATCGCCCGCCACCAGCACGGGCCCGGTCTTAGGAAGCTTCAGAAACAGCACCTGATGTCCCGGCGTATGGCCCGGCGCATATTTAATGATCACCGAGCCGTCTCCGAATACATCGTAATCCTGCTCTTTCAGAATGATCGTCTTGCTGTCTTTGAGCTGGTTGAAAGTGGCCGTCTGGATGATGCCCGCCGGCTTCTCCGCGAACATCGCGTCGCGCTCCGGCTGATGCACCAGCCACATCGCCGTGGCAAACGCATTGGCGTTGGCAGTGTGGTCCGAATGATAGTGCGACAGCCCTAAATACGTGATGTCTCCCGGAGCATAACCCACCGCCGCCAATTGGGGCAGCAGGGGCTTGGTGACCGTCGAGATGCCCTGAGTGACCGGTGCGCCGTCGCCTTTGAACGCCGTATCGGGGATCACTCCGACGTCCCACATCAGCGTGCCCTTGGGGTGAGCCACCAGGTAGCACGGCACCACGAAATCCACGCCCGCGAGCTCCTCTTTTTTGAAATGGAAGATCGCTGGATCGAGCCCCTTGATCGTCCCGCAGTCGAATACATATAGCCGCAGCGACCTCGGCTTGGGAGCCTTGGTTTGCCCTATGGCCGCTCCGGCGGCCAGAACGGCCATGAGAATCCCCGCCCAGCCTGCATATCTTTTCATGAAAACCCCCAAAATTATCTGCCGGGCATCGCGCAGACAAAATTCTCCGCCCGATCGGTGCTTCCGTTCCCCGTCCAGTGCGCCTCCTGCGGATACGGGCAGAGCGGCCGCGTGCGATCTACCACGCCGCTGCCGTTCACATGAGAGGCGACGATCTGATCGGGCGCCACGCCTTTTTCAACCCACTGTTCCAGGGCCGCGATCGTGTCGAACTTGCCCGGGCCCGGACCGCCGGTGCAGTGCTGCATCCCCGGGACCAGAAACAGCCGGTAGAAACCGCGCGTGCCGGGCGTGGCGTTCTCCACGCTCTCGTAATAATTAATGCTGTTCAGAGGCGTGATATCGGGATCGCTCCACCCGTGATATTGAATCAGCTTGCCGCCGTTGATCTGGAATGGGCGGAGGTCCGGATTGGTCGCGTTGAAAATCGCGGCCAGCTTGTCATCCACAAACTGCACGTCATTGTCGAACCCCGGCGCGACTTCGAATTTAAAGGTGCGGTAATCCCACTCGGGGTTCTCGAACACGATGTACTGAAAAAACGGCAGCCCCAGGTTGGCGTGCCCGCTCGCGCCCGGCTTCGCTCCGGTGATCCAGTTGGCCCAACCGCCCGGCCCGGTTTCCCCGCCGGGAAGCAGCCCCGGGTAGATTTGCTCTCCGGGACCTTGATACAACTTCTTCACTGCATCCACCTGCGCCGCCGTCAAGCACGTGGGCTCGTCGGCGCCATGGCACAGCAGCACCGAAGGATCGAAATGGCAGCGCCGCGGATCGTTCAGAAGCCCATCCTTAATGCCATCCAGTTCGTCGCAGGCATCATTCACGGCCTTAGCGAGTGCTGGAATCTTGGCCGCGGGGATGTAGCTGTCGCCCTGGGTCGCCGTAACGGCCCAAAGGTGGCTCACCTGATTGTGCGTCCAGAAATTCGCCGGGTCGCCCGCGATGATGCCGTCAAAATCCGCCGGATACTTCTGTGCGAGAGTCAACGCTTCCTGCCCGCCCTGCGAACAGCCGCTGAAATAGGCATGCGCCGGCCGTGCCCCGTAAAAGGCTTCGATGATTCCCTTATCCGCCTGGGCGGTGACATGCACCGCGCGGTGCGCGAAATCGATTACGCGTTGCATGTGCCCCGATGCCCAACTGGCATCGTTCCCTCGGCCTTCGTGGCCGGTATCTGTGCTGGCGGTGGCATAGCCACGCTGCAGCGGCTCGACCATCTGGCGGAAATTAATCGAGCCCGCTAAACCGCCATTTCCCACGGCCAGCAATTTGCGGTTCCACTCGACCGGCATCCAGATCTCGAACTGCACTTCCGGCCAGACCTTGCCTGCCACGCGGCAGAACGCCGGCACATCAACGGGATTATTCTGTTCCGGCGGAGTGAATTTTCCCGCCGGGACGGACGTCGCGAGTGAGATCGTCACTCCGGGGAAAGCCAGTTTGGTGAGGGTTTCGCACGCCTGTTGGCCGGACGCTGGCACCACGCTCAGCGCGGCTCCGGCAAAGGTGATAGCAAGGACAAGGCGGTCACGCATGGGCCTTATTCTCTCACGCGGAGCGGTAAGCAGAGTTGTGGCGTCTGAATGGCATGGTTGCGGTTAGGCGGCGGCGTTTTCGTCCATGTTTCGCGTGCGCTCGCGGTAACGACGCAGGTTGAAGCCCGCGTTCAGGGCAATTTTTGCCCATTTCGCGAATGCGGCGCATGCGCCAGAGTTGATCGGCGATGAGCTTGACCTGCTCGTGCTCTTTGTCGTTGGCCGGCTGCCAAGCGACGATCTGCTTCTGCATGATAGAGATTTACATCGTCTCCAGGCAATAAGACAGCCCTACCTGAAAGGACGTATTACCGTATAACCGGACCCAGTCTTGACGCCCCTTTCCTCAATGGCTCACAATGTAAGAGTAATCATGCTAGGGGAGTTCGAATATCTGCTTCTGACCGCGGCGGCGCGCCTGGGCTCCCAGGCCTACGGCGCGTCCATCCGGCAGGAAATCGAGCGCGCGGCCGGACGGCGCTGCTCCATCGGCGCGCTCTATACCACCCTCGACCGTTTGGAATCCAAAGGATTATTAAAAACCCACATGGGCGATCCCACTCCGCAGCGCGGCGGGCGCCCCAAACGGATGGTGCGCGTGACTGCCAAAGGCGTCCAGGCCGCCAGCGAGTTCTACGCGGCAGTTACCTGCATGACGCGCGGTGTCGCCTGGGAAGCCAGGCGGGAGATGGCGCCATCATGAACCGCATGGAATGGTGGCTCCTCGGTGCTCTGGCTCGGCTGCTCGAACCCCACGAGCGGGGTACGGTTCTCGGCGATATCGCCGAATCTGGCGAGAGTGCCGCTCAAGCGCTGGCGGGTGTGACCGGGCTGGTCATCCGGCGGCAGGCCGCTTTATGGTGCGGCTGGCAGCCGTGGCTTACTTTGCTGGGGCTCGTGGTCCCGCTCGCCATGCTGCTCAACATCAACTCCCATCAGACGGCGGACGGCAGCGCGATTCCTTTGTGGATGTACGTGAACAACTGGGAGACCTCCGATCTGCACAACGCCGGATTCCGCCTGCTGCTGGCGCAGAATGCCGCCGTGATCTTGCTGCGTTATCTCAAGCTCGCGGCGTGGTCCTGGACGGGCGGCCTGGTCCTCGGTTCGCTCTCCCGCCGAACCAGCCGCATTAACGGCGCGCTCTTTCTGCTGGCGCTCGCATCTGGGGTGGTCTTATTTGGCGTACCGCCACGCCTTGGCGTCAATCAACCAGTCTTTTCTGTCGGCTTCTACCGAGACTGGTTTCCGGCCATCGTCCAGTTCGGACTGGTAATCGCTCCAGCGTTGTGGGGAGTGCGGCGTGGCATCCGCATCTCCAGCAATCGCCCGCTTCCGCGCATCATTCTCGCCACCTGGATGGCCGTCATCTTCACGATGGCTGTGATCTCGGTGAAGAACTGGATCTGGTGGCGACTTCCAAACCCCGACCTGCAACCCACCCTTTGGGAAAGCCAGTTACTCCGCTTTGAAGATCTGCTGGTTTATCTGCCGATGGTGTACCTGGCTGCACGCGCTGTCGCGAGCCTATTTCATGGGCCGCGGGCGGCTTTGTCACGCCCGGTCAACTGACCGCTTGGCTTTCACCAGCGCGCCATATCCCTCGACCAGCTTGCGCGTGATGCCGCCCATGTCCCAGTTGGCCATCACTTCGGCGTGCGCGCGCTCGGCCATGGCCGCCGCCGCTTCCGGATCGTCGAAGAGTGCCAGCACGCGATCGGCGAAACCTGCGGGATCATCGGCCAAGGCGCAGATGTCTCCATCATTGTGGGCCAGCCCTTCCGCGCCCACCACTGTCGATACCACCGGAATGCCCGCGGCGAAAGCTTCCAGCAGCTTCACCCGAACTCCGGAGCCGCTCAGGATCGGGCACACGAAAACCGCATAGCGTCCCAGCGGCTCGCGGACGTCTTCCACGTATCCCAACATTTCCAGAGAAGCCGAGGATCGACCGTACACGTGCCGCGGAGGCGGGTCCGACCCGGCGATCACGAATCGCGCCTGCGGCCGCTGCTCCAGAATCCGGGGCAGCACGTCGCGTACGAACCAGTCCACGGCGATCCGGTTGGGATCGTGCCGGAAGCTGCCCACGAACAGCATGGTCAGGGGCTCCCGTCCGCGCGGCTGAAAGCAATAACGGCTGGTATCGATTCCCGCGCGCAGCCCGGCGCGCACCTTCCCGTTCAACTGCGGCAGGAACGAAAGGACGTAGTCCCGATTCTCCTTCGTGCAAACCTGCACCTGGTCGCAATCCGGCAGCGTGCGCAGCTCATAACGCAGGGCGCGCAGGTATTCGAACCGTGCTTTCACCTCTGCCAGGCCGCCGGCCGAATGGCGCAGGCCGCGCGCGATCGACTGGAAATAGATGTCGTGCTCGAACAGAGCGCTGGCGATGCGGTGATACGGTCCGCGGTACTGCGCCATCGGCAGATATTCGAGCTGCAGCACATCAATCTGCTTCTGGTAAAGCTGGCGGTGAATCAGCCATTCGACATCTTCGTTCGCAAATTCGCGGATGGCGCGCGGCACTGCCGATGCGGCGCCGTGCGGCTCGCCGTTCGGCCGAACGATCCATTCCACCGAAGCGCAAAACTCCCGCAGTTCCTGATTGTCCTTCTCTTGCTCCACCAGGTCCAGCAGCTCCACGACATGCACCTCGGCCAGCCTGGCCAACTGCCGCAGTGTCTGGTACATGAAAACGCCGCCGCCATGAACCGGAGGGCAAATCGGATACGGCGAGACGAATAGCACCCGCAGCCGTTCAGGAGCCGGCTCTACGGGCGCGAAGCGGTCCCGATAAAAACCGCCCAGAGGCCGCCGGAAGGCCTCCGTGTCGCTGATTCGGGCCAGTCCCCGCGCCCGCCAGCGGGAGCCCCCTGCTTCAACCAGTTGCTTGCTCGCCTGCCACAGCGCCCGCAGGTTCGGACGGCCCAACGCATCGCCGAACAGCAGGCTGACCACCGCCCCTGCCCATGCGAAGAAGAAGTGCGAGCTCAAACGCCGCCACTCGTGGATGTTCTTCCAGCAGAACAACAAGTAGTTCTTCTTCAGAACCGCCTGGATCTGGTCCTCGCGGAATCGCTTGCCGATGGTTCCGCGGTGCTCGTGGTACACCACGCTGCGTGGCTGGTACAGCACCTTCCACCCGCGTTTCCAGGCCAGGTATCCAAGGTCGGTGTCTTCCAGGTAGAAGGGCCGCAGCAGCGGATCGAACCCGCCCAATTCCAGGAATTTGCCGCGGTCGAACGCGCACGAGCCGCCGCCGCCATAAAAGCAGGGGAACAGATCGCCGATCGCCCCATCGATGCGGTGCCGCACGCGCAAGCTGCCATCCTGCCACCACCCCTGCGTCAGCCCGGTTTCCTCCCGCACTTTTTGCGGGTCGCTGAAGAAGATCTGGCACGAAACCGCGAAAACGTCGGGATCGGCAAATGCTTCCACGAGCGGCGGCAGAAAATCGGGCGCTACCCGCATGTCGCTGTTCAGCAGCACGAGGATATCGTTGCGCGCCTCGCGAAACCCTTCGTTCGATCCGCCGCCGAATCCCAGGTTCACAGGGAGCGCTACGACTCTCACCTGCGGAAATGTCTCCCGCACAAGGTCGGCGCTGCCGTCGCTCGATCCGTTATCCACCACCACGATTTCGTTTTCCGGATCGACCGCCAATGCTTCGATCACCGAAGGCAGATATCGCGCCAGCAGATCTTTGCCGTTCCAATTCGGGATCACCACCGAGACTGCGCGCGAGCCGCGCCGCGGCGGAAGCTGGATTGTGGCTGCGCGTCTGCCAAACAGGAGCCATAACAAATCGACCGCAGCCAAGGTCAGCGCCGCAACCGCCACCAGCACCGGGGAAATCAGCAGCCAGGGAAGGGCGCGGAGCAGGCGTTTCAGGAAGGCCATAGTTGGTTATACGACCCGACCGCTCCCTATCGGTCGAGCTGCAAGCAGCGGCTCAGAAACAGACGTTCTACCGAGCCGCGGCCGCAAGGGAGCGGTCCATACGAGATCCTCGTGAAAGAGCATATTCACGACAGGTCCGGCCCCAAACCCACCTTCCGCCCCAACCGCATCCAGCGGGAGGCGCGAACCATTGCCAGCCGGGCTCCCAATTCCTTCTTCTCCTCCTGAAGCCGCATCGCCCAGTTGGTGCGCTCTTCCAGTTCCTTTTCGGTGCGATGCAATGCCTCCACCGCCCGGCCCAGTTCCTCCACTTGCTTCTGGATCTCCGCATTGAGCCGCGTTTCCGTATCGAGAGCCCACTGCGTTTTGACTCGGATGTCTTCTTCCACGTCTCTCACCTTCGCGGCGTAACCTTCCGCCACTTTGCGCGCGCGGGCCTGCTGCTCCTCCAACTCCTGTTGCAACTGCGCCACGCGCGCATGGCGGCCTTCGAGTTCTTTGTTGAGCGAATCCGCCCATTGGTTGCTGCGCCGCAGTTCGGCTTCGAGTTCCTGGTGCGCCGCCATCAGTTCCTGGCGCTCGCGAATCGCCGTCTCCAGCCACTGATTCTTGGTGGCCAATTCCTGCTCAAGCAGCGCAATGTGCCGGCCGCGCTCGCGCAGCACATTGCCCGCGCGCGGAATATAAACAAAGGTAGGGTTCCCAAGCTGCGGCCGGTGCGCGCACACCGCCACAAAGAAGTGGCTCTCTTCCGGCAGCGGCTCGCTCGCATCCACCCGCACCTCCACGGTATTTCCCGGCTCGTACGGCTGGAACGTCACCCCCTCCACGTGATTTTCCAGGAAGAGCGCGACATGCGGAAACATGCCGCTCAGTTCGGAGCGGAATTCGGCGAAATCGAACTCATGCACGTGGAACGGGTTCGTTCCCTCGGTGCCGCGCGATTCCGTGTAATACAGCTTGTTCGGCGTCGATACAATGAACTGCCCGCTAGGCGCCAGCACGCGCCGGACCTCGCGCAGGAACTCGCGCCAATGCGCCAGGTGCTCGATTACTTCGAACGCCACCACCAGGTCAAAACAACCATCGGGATGCGGCAACGCTCCGCACGTCGCCTGTTCGAATTGCAGGTTGGGGAGGCGGTAGTTCTCGCGCGCGAACGCGATCGCTTCCGCCGCATTATCCGCGCCGGTCACGTGCAGGGCCGCGTGCGCCAGTTCGGCCGAGCCGTACCCCGTCCCGCAACCCGCATCCAGCACCCGCTTGCCGCGCGCCAAACGCGCCGCGAAGGTATAGCGGGCCAGATGTTCGTTGAGCAGGTCGATATCCACCTGCCCCGGAACCAGGCGCTCTCCCGTGAACTCAACCAACCGCGGCCTCCGGAGGAGCGGCCGCCGGCGGGCCTGTGCGAATCCGCGCGTTTACTTCCACCCGGCACGGCAGATGCAGGAATCCGTAGATCTGCCCGCCGCTGCGGCTCATCTGCAGCGCAATCGCATTGTCGATCCAGTCGCACATGGTGTAACCGTCCAGTGTCCCATCCGCCACCGCCGGCGAAAACGAGAACGAGCCCGGGTATAGTTCCGGCACGTCGAGATGGAAATCCACCGTGAGGATGTCGCCGGCCTGCATGGGCGGCAAGTCGTGTCCTTCGCGCGCCGTATTCGTCCCCGCAAAATCCATCCCCATCTGGTTGCGCAGCATGAATCCCACCATGGGCAGCGCCACATCGGCTTTGGCCCGCACGCTGATGCGTACCACAATGCGCGATTCCGGCTCGAGCATCGCGGCCGGCCGCCCTTCCGCATCCAGAACCGCGATGCCCAGCACCTCCGCCCGCCCGTCTCCATGCCGGTGATCGATGTTGGGAATCGTGTCCACGACCTCCGGCGCGCACACGGGAGCGCCGCCGACGAGCTTGGCCTCGGGATGAACCTTGCGATAGGTGGAATCCTTTTCCACCATGGCCGCCAGATACTTGGCCACCACTTTATCGGTGTCGCCAATATCCATCAGTCTGCCGTGATCCAGCCACAGGGCGCGGTCGCCGATGGCCTTCACGTCGGCCGTTGCATGCGAGACGAACAGAATCGTCACCCCACGGGCCCGCATCTCGTGCACCTTCCGCATGCACCGTTGGCGGAAATAAATATCGCCTACCGCGAGCGCCTCATCCACCAGCAGGATATCCGGGTCGACGTGGATCGCCACCGCGAACGCCAGCCGCACCACCATGCCGCTGGAGTAGGTTTTCACCGGCTGGTTGATGAAGTCGCCGATTTCCGCAAAGCTCTCGATTTGCGCGTACCGCTCGTCGATCTGCCGGGTTGACAAGCCCAGAATCGATCCGTTCAGGTAAACGTTGTCCCGCCCGCTGAACTCCGGGTTGAATCCCGCGCCCAATTCCAGCAGCGCGGAAACGCGCCCGTGCACCGCAGCCGTCCCGGAAGTGGGCTGCAAAATTCCCGCCACAATTTGCAGCAGCGTGCTTTTGCCCGACCCGTTCTCGCCCACGATGCAGAAGGTTTCGCCGCGTTTGACATCGAAGCTTATGTCGCGCAACGCCCAGAAATCGTGGTGCCGCTTCAGGCGCCGCGGCGAGAGCAATTCGCGCAGGCGGTCGCCCGGCGAATCGTAGACCGCATAGCTCTTCGAGACCTCTTGAAATTCAACGACATTCACAATGCGGAGGAAAGAACCAGTGTAACGGAGTTAACCCGAAAACGGGTGCTCCCCCGGCGCGTAAACTGAAGACAGGAATGCTGGCTGGGCCGAAAAAGCCGCCCGCCCTGCGGCGGCGCTTCCATTCCGTAGACCGCCGGTTGCGGGAAGCCCGGATGTTCGCGCGGGCGATGGCCTCGAAAGACCATCCCATCGTGGCCCACATCGTGCCCATCCGCCGCTGCAACCTGGCCTGCACCTACTGCAACGAGTTCGATGCCGTCTCCGCGCCCGTGCCACTCGCCGAAATGCTGCGGCGTGTCGATCTTTTGGCCGGCCTTGGCACCACCGTCATCACCATCAGCGGCGGCGAACCCTTGCTCCACCCCGATCTGGACGAGATCATCCGGCACATACGCCACCGCGGCGCCATTGCCACCCTCATCACCAACGGCTATCTGCTCACCGCCGATCGGATCCACCGCCTCAATCGCGCCGGTCTCGATTACCTGCAAATCAGCATCGACAACGTCAACCCCGACGAAACCTCCAAGAAAAGCCTCAAGGTGCTCGACCGCAAACTGCAATGGCTTTCCGAGTACGCCGTATTCAGCATCACGGTGAACTCCGTTCTCGGCAGCCCGGTCCGCAACCCGGAGGACGCCCGCACCATCGCACTCCGCGCCCGGGAACTGGGACTCACCACCACTGTGGGTATCTTACACGACGGCGACGGCCAACTCCGGCCTCTCGCGCCCGACCATATGGCCATCTACCAGGACCTGCTGGACCCCGATCAGAAAATGTTCTCGTTCAACCAGTACGATCGCTTCCAGCGCAACATTTCCCGCGGCCTGCCTAACGACTGGCATTGCCGCGCGGGCGGCCGCTTCCTCTACGTCTGCGAGGACGGCCGGGTGCATTACTGCTCGCAGCAGCGCGGCCATCCCGGCATTCCGTTGGAGCAATACACGCGCGAGGATCTCATCCGCGAGGCCGCCCACCCCAAGCCTTGCGCGCCGCTTTGCACCGTCTCATGCGTGCATCAGACCGCCATGCTCGACCGCTTCCGCGAGCAGCCGCGGCAGGTCTTGTTCGATATGGTGGCCGCGCGCCGCGAACGCAATCCCGCCTACCGTCCGCCGGTGCTTCTGAATGTCCTCACCTGGATGTTCCTCGATGGCCCAGTCAAGCGCGTGCTCGGCAAAGTGGCAGTCCGCGTTCTGCGGGCCCGCGGCTGATGCAGCAACTGCGCGCCGCCGAGTGGATCAACGTTCTGGCGTTCTCTGTTTACTCTGTCCTCGCCTGGAGCCGCGGCAAGCTCGATCGGACCAGGCGTCTGCGCATTACCGCCCTCGGAGTTGCCGGTCTGGCTCTTACCTTCTTCGCGGCCGTCATCCTGCCCCGGTTCGTGTCCCCCCTCGCCGCTTCGGTCACCCGCGATTGGATTCCTTACCTTCTTCTGTTAATGTTCTACTGGCAGGGCGGCTGGTTCGTGACCCGAGCCGATGTCGCCTTTGAAGCGCGTCTTCAGCGCTGGGATGCCACCCTCGTGATCCCCGCGCTCGAATGGTGCTCCCACCACACGCCGGGCAAGTGGATTCTCTCGTATCTCGAAGTAGCCTACATGTTCTGCTACGCTTCCATGCCTCTCGGTCTCGCTGCGCTCTACCTGCTGCGCCAGGGCGCGCAAGCCGGCCATTTCTGGACCGTGGTGCTGCTCGCCACGTATCCGTCCTACGGCATGCTCCCCTTCATCCCAACGCGCCCCCCGCGCGCCCTAGCCGAAAAATGGCCCGTACGGCCATCCTCAACCGGCATCCGAGAATGGAATCTCTGGATTTTGCAACATGCCAGCATCCACGCCAACACCTTCCCCAGCGGTCACGTAGCCACCAGCTTCGCCTGCGCGTTAGTGCTTCTTCGTTTCGCCCCGCTCTGGCTGGGCCTGGTCTTCCTCTGGATCGCCATCAGCATCGCGCTAGGCGCGGTGGCGGGCCGCTATCACTACGCCGCCGACGCGATCCTCGCAGCCAGCATCGCCATAGTCGTGTTTCTGGCGGAGTCCGCGATAGCGTAACAGTCGCGCATGCCTCCGGCTTGCGCAAGGCGCGCAGCGCCACCGCCGCCGTGAGCTTGCTGTCGTAAGTGCCTCATCGCCCGGCTGATGTGCCAGGTGTTAAGATTCAGATGCCGCGTCCTGCGGAGATTTCGCTTGCATTTCTTTAGGTTCGTTCTCCCGCTGGCGTGCGCCCTATCTGCGGCCGCGGCGGATTACGCCACATACATCGGCGATCAGTACACCTACCATGTGGCTGCGATTGCCACCGACGCCTCCGGAAACACTTACGCGACTGGGTCCCGGAGTGTCCTCATTGCTCCACCGTACGGCCTGCAAGCAAGCCCGCTTACCGACATCTTCGTGAGCAAGATCAACCCGTCCGGCGATGTGAGCCTGATCGCGCGATTCGGCGGCAAAGGCAATGACCAGGCTAAAGGTATCGCCCTCGACGCGGCGGGCAATATCTACATCGTGGGCAGCACGAATTCACCAGATTTTCCACTACAGCATCCGTTGCAAAACGTCCTTTGGAAGGCGAGCAACGGGACCAGCCAATCCGGGTTCCTGGTGAAGCTGGATCCCAATGGCAACTTCGTTTATTCCACCTACTTCGGAGGGAGCGCTGGTCCGAGCACGATGAACGCCGTAGCGGCCGATCAACAGGGCAATGCATACGTTACCGGGGAATCCTTCGCCCGGGATTATCCGCGTACGCCGGGGCTGCCTGCAGGGTTTGCCGCGGGACCGGGGCCTGGGGCGGTTTCCACTGCCGTTTTTGCCAAGATTTCGCCGGCTGGTGACAAAATCCTGTATGCCGGAGGCCTCACCGCGCCGAGCCATGCTTGTGGCTCGGGAAGTAGCTGCTTCCTGAGCACGTTGGACAATGCCGGCGTGGCCATCGCTGTAGATCCATCTGGCAATGCCTACATCGGCGGCAATACTCTGGGCACGGGCTTACCCGCTACCCCCGGAGCCTTCCAAACTGGCGGCATCGGCGCATTCGTGGCAAAGGTGAACTCGACAGGGCTCAGTATGGCCTATGTTACTTACCTGGGATCGGCAAACTTCTCTTCGGGTGCATTTACCGATCCAGGCAATTGGGCCTCGGCCCTCGCCGTGGATGCCGCAGGCAACGCTTACGTCACCGGCTACACATCCGATGCGAATTTTCCGGCCACACCTTCCGCGTTTCAAACGACTCTCTCGCAGCCCGGCACGCAAAATTCTTTCACCCCTCCCCCCTCCGATGCCTTCGTTGCTAAATTGAACGCCGCCGGCAGCGCGATCGTTTGGGCAACGTTCCTTGGCGGTACGAGCAGCGATCAGGCCAAAACCATCGCCCTCGATCCCTCCGGCAACATTTGGGTTTCGGGGATCACCAACTCCTCCGACTTCCCTTTATCTACAGGTTTCCCTGGCGGCGCTGAGTTCCTGGCCGAGTTCAATCCCGCCGGCTCTTCGCTACTATATGGATCCCGTCTTCCGTTTGACACGGCTGCCGCGGCGCTGGCGGTCGACTCCAGCGGTGCGGTTCACATCGCTGGAGCGGCTGGGGTGGTTTCCAGTACCGCTGCAGCTCACGTTTCGGCGCCGCGCCTCTTCGGCCTCGCGGATGTCGGGGGCGGCGATCTGGCTGGGCGCATCGAACCCGGCGAGCTGATTTCCATCTACGGATTGCATTTGGGGCCGGCTACTCCGATTGTCGCGAGTTTTGATCATAACGGTTTTCTGCCCACCACCCTGGGCTCCCTCCAGGTCAGCATAAATGGCATCCTCGCACCCCTGCTGTATGTTTCCGACACTCAGATCAACGCCGTCGCACCCATTGAATTGGGGAATACCACCGTGTCTTCCCTCGTGCTGACGACGGCCGGTGTTCCTCTCGCTCCATTCCGCCTCGTCGTCGACCCGGCAGTACCGCGAGTCCTTCGGCACACAGACGAGACCACAGCAGCCATCAACCAGGATGGTACGGTGAATTCGCCCGCGAATCCTGCCAAAGCCGGATCGTATGTCTCCATTTGGGCAAGCGGCGTGGGTTGGAATTATACGCTCGCGGACGGACAGGAGCAGACAGCGTCTCAGTCGTCCTGCCCGTGCAACATACAGAACGTCACTCAAAACCAACCAATCCGCGCCTCCTACTGGGGTCCGGCGCCTGGAATGGTCAACGGCATCACGCAAATCAATTTCCAGGTGGCCAACCCAGGGGATGTTTATTCCCTCGGCGGCCCCAACCGGTTTCCGATCTTTGTTGCGCCGTGAAGTGGTGGGTTCGCGCGGCCCGCACTAACACATCGGTGCCAGCTTCTCGGCACCTGACAGGAGCCGGGCATCGGATGCGCCGGCTTCGGCATCTGTTTCTGCGCTAAGTGACTGACATCCAAGCGTTTCGCCGTTGGCAGGCGCCATGCCTTTATACGGACCCGAGAGGCTGAGATGTTACGGATCACGGTTTGCGAGCATGGCAATCAAGCGCGCATCGAAGCCGCGGGTAAGCTCGGCGGCCCTTGGGTGGCAGAGCTGGAAACCGCGTGGCGCTCGCTACAAGCTCCCGGCAAAGAAATCGAGATCGATCTGGTGGACGTCACCGGCGTCGATGAGGCCGGACGGGAGCTCCTGGAACAAATGCATCGGGCGGGGGCGCGGCTGGTGGCCTGCGGCGTCATGATGAGGGCGCTGCTGGATGAGATTGCCGCGGGCCGGCCCACCAACAAGGCCATCAACCACATTGCGCCGATTCTGGCGGGGCTCCTCCTGCTGCAAGGCTTCTCGTTGCGCGCACAGAGCACGCCGCCGGCAACGCTGCGCCTCACCTTGCGCGACGCCGTTACTATGGCGCTGCGCCAGAATCCGCAGGTCGCCATTGCTAACCTGAACCTGGCGGAGAGCCAGGAAAGCCACACGATCGCACGCGCTGCCCTGCTCCCCAATGCTTCGTTCAATGCTTCCGAAGCCGTCGCACGAGGCAGCCTGCCGGCCACTCTGGGCACGACTATTCGGGGCATCCCCACGCACTACGGTCCGTTTTGGGCGATCCAAGCAGGCCCGGGGTTCTCGGCGCCCTTGTTTGACCTCACTCTTTGGGAAAAATGGCGCGCGTCCAAAGAAAATGTTTCCGCCAGCGCGGCGCAGCAAACGACGGCTCGCGAACAAAGCGCGCAGTTGGTGGTTTCACAGTACCTGGCTGGATTGCGGGCCGAGGCCGGCGTGGCAGCCGCGAAATCGCGGGTCGATTTGGCTAGGGCGCTGCTGGATTTGGCGGCCGATCAGCAAAAGGCCGGCGTCGGCACCAGCATCGATACGCTGCGCGCGAACGTGCAATATCAGAACGAAATCCAGCGGTACAGCGAAGCCGGCACCGAGCAAAACGTTGCTCTCTACGGATTGAGCCGCTTGCTGAACCTCGATCCGCAGCAAACTTTGGAACTCGCGGACGCCGCCAGCTTCTTCGAGACGCCCTCGGTCAACTCCAGCCAAACCATCGCAGCGGCTTACGAGCAGCGGCCGGAGATCAAAACGGTCGCGGCGCAAATCCGGTCCGCCGAGTTCGACAAGCGAGCTGCCCGCAGCGAGCGGCTGCCCCGCCTTTCATTGAACGGTTCGTGGAGCCTCGAAGGATTGACTCCCACCACCATGATTCCGGCTTATCAATTCGGCGCGGCTTTTGAAGTCCCACTATTCACCGGCGGCCGGATTCAGGCTCAAACGGCTACGGCGGATCTGGAAATCCGGAAGCTCGAGCAGACCGAGCGCGACCTGCAAAATCAGATCGCGCAGGAAGTGAAAACCGCGCTGGCGCAGCTCGAATCCGCCCGCGTGCAGGTGGAAGCCGCCAATCTCGGCGTCAGGCTGGCAAAGGAAGAGGTTGTGCAAGCGCAGGACCGCTTTCGCGCAGGCGTGGCCAACAACATTGAAGTGATCACCGGGCAGGACGAACTGGCTCGCGCCAACGATAACCAGATCGCCGCGCTCTACCGCTACAACCAGGCGCGCGCCGATCTCGCGCATGCCACGGGCCAGATGGAAGCCCTGTATTCGAAATAAACGAGGAGGAGGGGAAGACCATGACTTTAGAACTGGAACAAGAACAATCGCGATTGGAAATTTTGGACTCGCCAATTCAGGACGCAAAGGAAGCTGGCAGGCCCGCTGGAAAAGCCAAACCAGCAAGACGGCTCAAGGCGCTTTTGATCGGCGGCGGAGTTCTGGCGCTCGCCGCCGCCGCAGTCGGGGCCGATCTGCACTTCCAAAATCGCATTTCTACCGACGATGCCCAGGTGGATGCGCATAACGCGCCCATCGCCCCCAAGATTTCCGGCAACATCGTGGAGATTCTGGTGAACGACAACCAGATGGTGAAGGCCGGGCAGGTGCTGGTGCGGATCGACCCGCGCGACTACCAGGCGAAAGTCGATCAGGCTCGCGCGGCCCTGGTGGTCGCTGAGAGCCAATCCCGGGGCGCGAATGCAGCCGTACCTTTGGCCGAAGGCTCCACGGCGAGCGCCGTCTCCGCGGCCGAATCGCAAGTGGCCGCGGCGCAGGCCGAATACGAACGCGTCAAAACGGATTACGAGCGGTCGTCGACTTCCGAGGTTGCTTTCGCGCAAGCCGACGTCGACGCCAAAGCCGCAACCAAAGACCGCGCGCTGGCCGATCTGGCCCGCATGCAGCCCCTGGTGGCGAAGGACGAAATTTCCAAGCTGCAGTACGATTCGTATCGGGCGGCGGCGCGTGTGGCCGAAAGCGACCTCAAGGCTGCCCAGGAGAATCTGGCCAACGCGCAGAAAAAAGCGGAGAGCAGCCGGGCCTCCGTGTTGACGGCGGAAGCGCGCGTGAAAGCCGCGCAGGCGGATCTGGAACAGGCGCGCGTGAATCGGCGGCAGGTGCAGATCAGCTCCGCGCAGGCTGGTTCCGCTTCGGCGGCCATCCAGCAGGCGCGCGCCAACCTGGAAGCAGCCGAACTGCAGTTGAGCTACACGAACATCGTTGCACCGATCGATGGTTTGGCCACCAAGAAGACGATTCAGCTTGGCCAGATTGTTCAGCCCGGCCAGACGCTTTTGACCATCGTGCCGTTGAAACAGATCTGGGTGACGGCCAACTTTAAAGAGACACAGCTTGCCCACGTGCGGCCGGGCCAAGCGGCGGAAGTCAGCGTTGACATGTACGGGCGGTCTTTCGAAGGCCACGTCGATTCGATTGCGGGGGCTTCGGGAGCCGCTTTGAGCCTGTTGCCGCCCGAGAACGCCACCGGCAATTACGTCAAAGTGGTGCAGCGCATCCCGGTGAAGATCCTGCTGAACGATCCGCCCGCGGGATTTGTCTTTCGCCCAGGCATGAATGTGGACGCCACCATCTTCACCAAGTAACTGCAGCGAGCGATCCGGAGGGGAGCCATGTCCGATATACAAACCACCGACTGGAAACCGAAGGTCAATCCATGGATTATTGCCGTCACGGTGTCGCTTGCCGCCTTCATGGAGGTGCTGGATTCGAGCATCGCCAATGTCGCGCTGCCTCACATCGCCGGCGGGTTGGGGGTGAGCAATGACGAGAGCACCTGGGTGCTGACCAGCTATCTGGTCTCGAATGCCATCGTTCTGCCCCTCAGCGGCTACATGGTGGCGGCGTTCGGACGCAAACGGTTTTTCCTGGCCTGCATCGCGCTTTTCACGGTGAGTTCCTTTCTCTGCGGCGCAGCTACCAGCCTTGGGATGCTGCTCTTGTTTCGCGTGCTGCAAGGGGCCTTCGGGGGAGGATTGCAGCCCATGGCGCAATCTATTCTGGCCGATTCGTTTCCTGCATCGAAGCGTGGCGTGGCCTTTTCCGTTTACGGGATCACGGCCGTCTGCGCGCCGGCAATCGGCCCGACCCTGGGCGGCTGGCTCACCGATAACTACTCCTGGCGCTGGGTCTTCTACATCAATATTCCAGTGGGAATCCTGGCAATCCTCCTCGTGCAGCAACTCATAGAAGACCCACCATACTTGCAAAGGTTGAGGAAAGGCGTAGGCAGGTTCGATTTCGTGGGCTTCTCCCTACTGGCCATCGGAGTTTCGGCGCTTCAGATCGCGCTCGATAAAGGGCAGGAAGACGACTGGTTCGGATCGACGTTCATCACGACCCTGATCGTCACGGCGTTCATCGGCCTGACGGCCCTCGTCATTTGGGAATGGTTCCAGAAAACTCCCATCGTCGACGTGCATTTATTCAAGAGCTTCAATTTCGCCGCGACCAACGTAATGTTCTTCGTGGTGGGAATGATCCTGTTCAGCTCGACGGTACTCATGCCGCAGTTTCTGCAAACGCTGATGGGCTACACCGCTCAGATCGCCGGAGTGGTGCTTTCCGCCGGCGCCGTGGTGCTGCTGCTGACTATGCCGGTTGTCGGCCAGCTCACCGCGAGAGTTCAGGCACGCTACCTGTTGGCTTTCGGTTGGGCCGGGCTGCTGCTCGGAATGTATGTTTCCGCGCACTGGGTCAATCTCGACGTCAGCTTCAGCTCGGCGACCTGGATCCGCATCCTGCAGTATTTCGCGCTCGGCTTGATATTTGTGCCGTTGAATCTGGCAGGTTATATCGGCCTGGCTCCGGACAAAACCAATGCCGCCGCCGGTTTGATGAACTTCACCCGCAACATCGGGCAGAGTGTGGGAACCTCGGCGGTTACCACCTTGATCGCGCGGCGCTCCCAGTTCCACCAATCGGTCCTGGCGGAGCACAGCGCATCGGGAGGGTTCGATGCCGCGATTCAGTCTCTGACGACTCAACTGGCGAATGCGGGAATGAGCGTGTATGATGCCGGCCAACAGGCCGTGGGCAGGATGTATGGAGCTCTCCAAGCACAGGCCGCAACTCTCGCGTACGTGGATGTGTTCTGGCTGCTGGCGGTGTTTTCGGCCCTCATGTTCTTCGGCTCGTTCCTGCTGAAGGCCAACAAGCCCGGCGGCGGCGCGAATGTTTCAGTTCATTAACGCCTGGCGGGGATGAATCCTCCTCTCGCCCGCCGGCATCCACAGGTAAGGTAGGGTATTTTCAAAAAGAGGGGGATGCTATGGCAACGTCGGGCACCTTGCCGGTTCAGGTGAGCGACCCCATTGTCGGGCGATACGAAGCATTAATCCGGGTTGCGAATTCCGTTCGCGCGCAGAAGAACCCCGACGAATTGTTCGATATTTTGGTGAAGGAACTACGGCCGGTGGTCCCATTCGATGCCATCGCTCAGTTCGACGACTCGGCCAACAAGATCCGGTGGCACATGTGCTCGACGTGCTTCCAGCCGAAGGAGAAGCCGGACGAACTCGACCGCGAGGAGACTCTGGCCGGATATGTCTATCGCGAGCAGAAGGTTGTGACCTTCGGCAGATTGGAAAATGAGACCCGTTTCCCGCACTCAATTGCCATTTTGCGCCAGGCTGGCCTGCAGTCGGTCTGCGCCCTTCCGTTAACGACGGCCCATCGCCGCCTGGGCAGCGTGGTGATTGCCAGTGTGAAGCCAAATGCGTATTCCGAGGAAGCAGTCCGCTTCTGCGCCCTGGTAGCTAATCAAATCGCGCTGGCAATGGACGACGCCATGAACTTTCAGGCGTCCCTGCGAGCCCAGGAGCGGCTACAACTGCTGCTCGATCTGACCAACCAGGTCGTCTCCACTCTGAATTTGCGCGAGGTTCTGCGCGAAGTGTCCGCCCAGATCCGGCAGGTGATGCAGTGCGATGGTGTGGGCGTGGCGTTGCCGAGTCCTGAAGACGGCAAGTTGCGGATCTACGCTTTGGATTTTCCGGGTGCGCCGGCCCCGATCCAGGAAGGCTTTGAACCTCCGGAACAGGATGAAAGTCCCCTCCGAGTGTTCCGAACTGGCGAAATGCTTGTGTTATCGAGCGAGGAACTGCAGCGCGCCCCGATTCAGACTCATATGAACGCAGCCGTTCATCTTCCCTTGAAGGGCCGCGATGGCATGGCAGGCGTCCTTTCCCTCGGCAAGCGCCAGGGAAGTTTCGACACGGGTGACTTGCCGTTCCTTACCCAGATTGCCCGCCAGGTGGCCATCGCGATCGAAAACGCGCGCACCTTCGGTGAAGTCTCCGAGCTGAAGAACAAGTTGACGCAGGAAAAGCTGTACCTGGAAGACGAGATTCGCAGCGAGCTGAAATTCGAGGAGATCGTAGGGCGAAGCGACGCCCTCCGCAAGGTGCTGGAGCAGATCGAGACGGTGGCGCCCACCGATTCCACAGTGCTCATCTACGGCGAGACCGGCTCTGGCAAAGAGTTGATCGCGCGCGCGGTCCACAATCTGAGCGCCCGGAAAGCGAACGCCTTTGTAAAGCTCAATTGCGCCGCCATTCCGACCGGCCTTCTGGAAAGCGAACTTTTCGGACATGAGCGCGGCGCATTCACTGGCGCGATTTCGCAGCGCGTGGGCCGATTCGAGCTGGCCAACCGGGGAACCATGTTTCTCGACGAGATCGGCGAGGTTCCGATTGAGTTGCAGCCCAAGCTTCTGCGTGTTCTCCAGGAGCGCGAGTTCGAGCGCCTGGGCTCTACGCGCACGCTGCGCACCGATGCACGTCTCATCGCCGCTACGAACCGCGATCTGGAAGCCATGGTAGCCGAGCAGAAGTTCCGCTCCGACCTTTACTACCGCCTGAATGTGTTTCCGGTCCGAGTACCAGCTCTGCGAGAGCGCGCCGAAGATATTCCCCTCCTGGTCCGGTATTTCGTGCAGCAGTTTAGCCGGCGGTTGGGGAAAGTGATCGACGCGATTGATTCGGATACGATGAGCGCGCTGGCGCGATATCCTTGGCCCGGCAACATCCGCGAACTGCAGAACGTGATCGAGCGCGCAGTGATTCTGACCAGCGGACCGGTGCTGAACGTGAAAACGGAAGATCTGCGCCCTGCCAGCCCGCCGCCTTCGAATGGCAGCGTCACCGCGACAACCTCGAGCCGCAATATGCGCGAAGCGTTGGAGGAATCGGAACGGCAGCAGATTCTCGCCGCGCTGGAGAAGGCCAACTGGGTCGTCGCCGGCCCGGAAGGCGCCGCCGCCCGCTTAGGAATGAAGCGGTCGACGCTGCAGTCGCGCATGTCGAAGCTGGGCATCCGGGTCGGAAGGAGTCTTAACTGAAGCTCGCAACGCAGAGCCTTGCGCCACCGTGGCACAAGGCTCTGCCTTGTGCGAGCTGGAGTGGAGTTCAACCCACCTTCGCCCGCATCATCGTGTACGAATGCGGCGGGAAACTGTAGCGAAGCGTCTTTCCTTGCGGCATAGCGGAGCGCTGCGCCGGTTTGACCGGGCTCGCGTCAAAGTTGTTCTCGGCCTTGATGTCGGGGCCGTTGAGTTCGATTACTTCGACGCCGCCGCTGAATTGCTTGTCTTCCAGTTGGAACTCTGTCTCAATCGGCTGGTCTTTGTGCCGGTTGACCACGTTCAGCACCAGTGAGCCGTTATCGTAAGCGGCCGAAGTGTCGAGATAGGAGATATCATCGAACCGGCGGCTCTTGTACTTCGCACTATCGACAAATAACTCCAGCGCCTTACCTTTTGTATTGTTCGCGAAGAGTTGCAGAGGGTAATAGATGGTCTGGAGGTAGAGGCCCTGGTCACTGGTGAAGATCGGGGCGATGACATTTACTAACTGGGCCATGTTGGCGATCTTCACAATGTGTGCATGGTTCACAAAGGTGTTGAGGAACGTCGCGACCACCAGCGCGTCCTCCAGGTTATAGTGTTCCTCCAGGATGCGGCGGCCGCGCTCCTGATTGCCGCGCGCGCGGTACCAGACGTTCCACTCATCCCAGGCGATGTAGATTTTACGGTCGCGCACCCCCGAAAGCGCGGCATCAATGATTCCCTCGGCGGTCTTGATGCGCGAGCCCAGTTCCACAGAACTGGCCAGGAAATCGCCATAGTCGTTCTGGGGGTTGCCGACATAAGTATGGAGCGAGAGAAAGTCGGCATGATTCTTCAGGTATTCGAGAATGGTCCGGTTCCAGCCGGTCCAGTCCGATCCCGGTCCAAAGTTGGAAGAGCCGGCGGCGATCAGTTTGACGTTCGGATCGGTCCACTTCATCAGTTTGGCGGCCTCGAGCGCGAACTTCCCATAGTCGTCGGCGCTGCGGTGGCCCATCTGCCACGGGCCGTCCATCTCGTTGCCCAATCCCCAATAGGTGACCTTCCAGGGATCGCGGCGTCCGTTCTGTTTGCGAAGCCGCGTCATGGCCGTGTCTTCCGCGGAATTGCAGTATTCCACCCACTGCTGCGCCTCTTCCCATGTGCCCGTTCCCAGGTTGGCGCAGATGTACGGCTGCGTGCCCAGCATCTCGGCGTAATTCAGGAACTCGTGCGTGCCGAAGCGGTTGCTTTCCACCGTGCCCCACGCCATTTCCAGGCGGGGCGGACGCTGGTCGCGCGGGCCAATCCCGTCGCGCCAATGATAATTGGAGGAGAAGTTCCCGCCGGGCCAGCGCAGGATGGTCACATTGAGCTTCTTGACGGCATCGAGCACATCGCGCCGGTAGCCATTGGCGTCGGAAAGCGGCGACTTCTCGTCGAATATGCCGCCATCGATGCAGCGTCCCAGGTGCTCGGTGAAATTTCCAAACAGTTTCGGGTCGATATCGCCGATGACCCGCTCGGTATCAATTTTCACCCGGGCTTTCAGCGGGGTCTGCTGCGCGCGCAGCACCCAAGGGGCGGCCACGACGGCCTTAGAAAATGTGCGTCGGGAAAGCATTCCTTTGCACACATATCGCATCGCAGGGGCCGGGGTCAAGGAGGCGCGCCTTCACGTCCATCCGGTCTTTTGATATGCGAGAGCCTTTTGAGCGTGGGTTTGAGCCGAACGGGCTTGCGGCGCTTGGCGATTAACCAATCCACGTACTCGGTCGAGTCGGCGTTGCTCCAAAACTTCCGTTCCTCGTCCTCGCTACGAAAACGAGGAATCGGTTTCTTTTTGATATCAGTCGGCTGCCTTGGCGCGAGTGTCCCAACAGCGCGGGACCTCCTCCCATGATAGGCTGATCAAAGATAGGGTCGCGGGCGCACACCGCGAGATTATGCCCGAAATTCACTTCACGCTGAACGGAACCCCGGCTGCGGCCCAATACGAGCCCGGCATGCACTTCCTCGAAGTGCTGCGCGAGGAGTGCGGCGTCATTTCGCCGAAGAATGGCTGCGCTCCCGAGGGCGCTTGCGGCTGCTGCACCGTTTTGGTGGACGGCCAGCCGGTCCTGGCCTGCCTGCGGAAACCGGAACACATCGATGGGCACGAGGTGGTCACGCTTGAGGGCATGCCGGAGCGCATGCGGAATATCCTGGGTGAAGCCTTCGTGCACGAAGGGGCGGTGCAGTGCGGATTCTGCATACCGGGCATCCTGGTTCGCGCTTCCTCATTGCTGCGCAAGAATGCCACCGCCGACCGGGACGCAGTGGCCCAGGCTTTGAACGGGCATCTATGCCGCTGCACCGGCTACGCCCGGATCCTCGATGCCATTCAAACCGCGGGCGAAGCTTGGAACGATAGCGGCCGCATTCCGGAAGAGCCGCGGCGGCATTTCTACTTCGGCGAACCATTCGGGCTACAGCGCACCACCTGTGCCAGAGATGCGGGAGGGATCGGTCAGTCGCTGCCCCGGTATCGCGGTCTGGAACAGGCCCTCGGCGAAAACCCATTTGTCGACGACATGCGAGCGCCAGGAATGCTGCATGCGGCGCCGGTGCTGAGCGAGCACCCGCGCGCCAAGGTAGTGGCGATCGATATCGCGGCGGCGACCGCGATGCCGGGCGTGGTCCGGATTCTTACGGCCCCGGATGTACCTGGAGAGCGCGGCACCGGCCTGGCCATTCCCGATCTGCCGGTCTTTGTGGCCATCGGCGAGACCACCTGTTGCGTCGGCGACATGTTGGCGCTGGTGGTCGCGGATACTGCATTCCATGCGCGAGAGTCGGCCGAACAGGTCCGCGTCGAGTACGAGGTGTATGAGCCGGTGACGGATCCCTTCGCGGCTCTGGAGCCGGGCGCCCCCCAGGTACACGCCTCCGGAAACTTGCATGTCCATCCCAACCTGCTCGACCGGACGGCGTTTTCCCGAGGCGATGTGGACGCGGCTCTGGCCGCCTCGGCCCATGTGATCGAGCAGACGTTTGCGACGCAGCCGATCGACCCGGGATTTCTGGAGCCGGAGGCATGCCTGGCTCTGCCGAAAAATGGAGGCGTCAAGGTCTTCTCCCAAAGCCAGGGGTCCACCTTCGATCAGACGCAGATCGCTAGAGTGCTGAAGCTGCCCCTGGAAGCCGTGGAAGTCGAACTCGCCGCGAGCGGGGGAGCTTTCGGCGCGAAGGAGGAGCTTTCGATCCAGGCGCAAACCGCGCTGGCCGCACACCTTTTACAGCGGCCCGTAAAAATGGTGCTTACGCGTAAGGAATCCACGCAGCTCCATCCCAAGCGCCACCCCATGACCATGCACTACACCGTCGGCGCGGATGCCGAAGGGCGCCTGCTGGCCGCGCGCATCCGGATTGTCGGCGATACCGGCGGATACGCAGGTACGGGCGGCAAATGCCTGTTACGGGCGGCTTGCCACTCGTGCGGCCCATATCGCGTGCCCAACGTGGATATCGAGTCCAAGGCGGTATTCACGAACAATCCCACCAGCGGCGCCATGCGCGGCTTCGGCACCAACCAGGCTCACTTCGCGATGGAAGGCGTCATGGACATGCTCGCGGAGAAGGTGGGGGTGGATGGCTACGATATCCGCGAGCGCAATGTGCTCCTTCCCGGCGACGCTTTCGCCACAGGGCAGGTCATGCGCGGGAGTTGCGGCATCCGGCAGACGCTCGAAGCGGTGAAGGACATTTACAAGGGCGCGAAATATGCGGGTATTGGCTGCGGCATCAAGAGCACAGGCATAGGAAACGGCACGATCGATAGCGGACACGCCCTGATCCGGGTGGTGGATGGCGGCCGTCTGGAGATCTTGACGGGCTACACCGAAATGGGGCAAGGAGTGTTCTCCACCATGCGCCAGGCGGTCTGCGAAGAGACAGGTCTGCCTGTGGAGATCATGACAGTTCGCTGGGATCCGGCGCTGGGCGCCAAGTGCGGCGAGACCTGGGCCTCTCGCGCTACGACGTTGAGCTGCGCGGCCGCGCTACGGGCGGCGCGGCAGTTGGCGGCCGACCTGAAGCATTCGGCCCCGGAACAACTGGTTGGCCGCGAGTATAGCGGTGATTACGTCTGCAACTTCACCACACGCCCCGGCACTCCGGAAGCGGTCGAGAACCCGACTACGCACCTGACCTTCAGTTACGCCACACAAGTAGTGATCCTCGGCGACGACGGTCGCGTGGAGCGAGTGGTGGCGGCGCACGATGTCGGCCGGGCGATCAATCCGAAAGCGTGTGCGGGGCAGATCGAGGGCAGCGTCCACATGGGGCTGGGCTATGCGCTTTCCGAAGACTTTCCATCGACGGGTGGCCGGCCGGACTCGCTGCTGATGCGCGACTTCGGAATCCTGAAGGCGAAAGATACGCCGCCGGTGGACGTGATCCTGATCGAAGTGCCCGACGAGGTTGGGGGGTACGGAGCCAAGGGCGCCGGCGAGATTGGATTGGTGCCGACGGCAGGCGCAGTGGCCGGCGCGCTATATGCGTATGACCGGATTCGCCGCGTTCGGCTGCCCATGGCCGATGCACCAGCCGCATCGCCTTTAGTGCCGAAATCGCGCAGACACGTGCGCGGCTAATTACGCGAATCAGGATTCGACGTCGCTCTGATTCAGGGCCAATTCCTCTGCTTCGGTCTACCATAAAAGCAGAGGTGCCGTCTTGCGCTATTTCCTTCTAACCCTCCTGGCCGCCTCGGCCGGTTTCGCCCAAAATCGCGCGCTGGCCGACCGTGTCGGTAATACCGGGTTCGTCCAGCTCGAAGCCGAGAGCTTCAAAACCCTGACGCCGCGGCAGCAAGCGTTGGCCTACTGGCTGAGCCAGGCTTCCATTGCCATCGATCCCATCATCTATGACCAGAGTTCGCGTTTCGGCCTGCGCCAGAAACGGCTGCTCGAAGCGGTGGTGTCCCACGGCGGTGGACCCAAGATCGTCGCTTTCACCAAGCTCTTCTGGGCCAGCCGCGGCAACCACAACGACATGACGGCTCAGAAATTCCTGCCGGAATTCACGTTCGAAGAACTCAAAGCCGCCGCCACTCAGGCCTTAAAGCAGGGCGCTTTCTCCGGCACTCCTTACGGCGCTCCGCCCATCCGCAATCAGGCGGATCTCGACCGCGAGCTGAACGATCTCCGCCCCTCGCTGTTCGATCCCAACTTCGAGCCCAGCATCACTGCCAAGAGCCCGCAAGGCAATCTCGATATTCTGCAGGCCAGCGCCAACAATTTCTACTCGGGCGTCAGCCTCGCCGACCTGAAGAACTTCCATGACACCCATCCCCTCAACTCGCGCCTGGTGAAAACCAAAGACGGCAAGCTGGTGGAAGAGGTCTATCGCGCCGGCACGCCCGATGGCAAGGTCCCGCCGGGTCTGTATGCCGAGTTCCTCGGCAAAGCCGTCGGCTACCTCCAGAAAGCCCGCGCTTACGCGGAGCCCGGCCAGCAACCCGTGATCGATGCGCTCATCCGCTATTACCAGACCGGCGACCCCGCCGATTGGATTCGCTTCGATATCGACTGGGTGGCGAACAATCCCACCGTCGATTTCGCCAATGGCTTCATCGAGGTGTATGTGGACGCGCGCGCGGCTAAAGGAACCTCGCAAAGTTTCGTCACCATCACCGACCAGAAGATGAACCATCTTATGACCACCCTGGCCTCCAACGCGCAGTACTTCGAGGACCACGCTCCCTGGCTCCCGCAGTATAAGAAGCAAGGGGTGAAACCGCCGCAAGCCAAGGCCGTCGAAACGGTCATCGAAACCGGCGATTTCCACGTCGGCACAGTCGGCGACAACTTGCCCAACGAGAACGAAATCCGCGAGAAGTACGGCACAAAGAGCTACTTATTTACAGGCAGCGCGCGCACCCTGCGGCAGGCGCGCGGCGCTGGCGAGTTGAAAGAATTCGCCGCCAGCCCGGAAGAAATCGCCATCTGCGAAAAGTACGGCGACGAGGCTTCCGGCCTCATGACCGCCCTGCATGAGATCATCGGCCACGGCTCAGGCAAGCTCAACCCCAAATATCCCAACGGTACGGAAGCGATTTTGAAGGAATATTACTCGGCCATGGAAGAAGCCCGTGCCGACCTCATGGCCCTCTGGAACATTACCGATCCCAAGCTCCGTGAACTGGGCCTGGTCTCCAGTCCCGAGGTCGCCAAGGCCATGTACTACAATGCCGTCCGCACTGTGATCATCCAACTCGCGCGCAATCCCAAAGGCGACACGATCGAAGAAGATCACCAGCGCGATCGCCAGTTGATCGTCAATTACATCATGGATAAGACCGGCGCCATCCAGAAGATTGAACGCAACGGCAAAACCTACTTCCTGCTCAAAGACTTCGACAAGATGCACCAAGGCGTTGGGATGCTGGAAGCGGAGCTGATGCGGATCAAGGCTGAAGGCGATTACCCTGCTCTGAAGGCTCTCATCGATAAATATGGCGTGCATTTCGACCCCAAGCTGCGCGACCAGGTCGTGGCGCGCTACGACAAACTGAACATTCCCGCTTATTGGGCCGGCATCAACGCCGATCTCACCCCCAAACTGGACGGCTCCGGCAACGTAGCTTCCGTCGCCATTTCCTATCCGCGCGACTTCCTCAAGCAGCAGTTGGGCTACGCTGCGATGTACGCGCTAAAATAGCAGGCATTCCATGGCCGCCCGTCTCCAGCCGCCCGTAGCGCCGCCTGTTGAAGTTGTCGATCTGCGGCGGCTCTCGGCGCGCGACCTGGAACCTCTGCTGGCCGAAGAGACCCAGTTCTGGGGGAGTGATCTGGAGTGGGATTTCGAGAAGTCGGCCGACCTGGTGCGCCGCTTCGTGGAACTGCGGGCCCTCAACGGCAGTGCGCTCGTCGAAGATGGGTTGGTTACCGGGTACGTCTATTACGTGCTGGAAGAGAACAAAGGCCTCATCGGCGATCTCTACGTGCGGCACGAGTTCCAAGGCGCCGGCCGCGAGAAACAACTCCTGGAAGCCGCGCTCGACCCTGTCATGGCTACCCCCCACGTCTCGCGCGTGGAATGCCAGCTCATGATGCTCCGCGGCGATCCGCGCCGCGTCGCGCCGCGTCCTCAGTACCTCAGAACCTTCGAACGCAACTTCATGACCATCGATCTGCGTCACGCGGCATTGCGCGAAGGCAAGCCGCGCCGCCCCATCTACATTGAAAAGTGGTCCGACCGCTATCAGGATGGCGCGGCACACCTGATCGCGGCCGCCTACACCGGCCACATCGACGGGCTCATTAACGATCAATACCGTGGCTCCGTGGGCGCGCGGCGGTTCCTGTATAACATCGTGCAGTACCCCGGCTGCGGAGCCTTTTACCGTCCCGCTTCGTTTGCCGCCTTCGAGGCGGTGAGCGGGCATCTCTGCGGCATCTCTCTGGCCAGCCTGGTGGCGCCCGAATGCGGCCACATCACACAGATTTGCGTGGCGCCCAACGTCAAGGGCACGGGCGTGGGACATGAACTCCTGCGGCAGTCCCTCACTGCCCTGCGCGAGGCGGGTTGCCGTTCTGCCAGCTTGACGGTGACAGCCGCTAACTCGGAAGCCGTCTCGCTCTACGAGCGTGTCGGCTTCGAGACCGTCCGCCGATTCTCGGCTTTCGTATGGGAAGGCTTCCAGCGCTGATCGAACCGCTCACCCCGGCCGCGACCGCGAGGGAGCGTCCCCTATGGCATCCCTCTCTTACCGAGCCGCGACCGCCAGGGAGCGGTTGCTCTTACGGCATCACCGGCCCCGGCTCGGGATCTTCCGGCGGCAGGGGATCGGGATCGGGCGGAGGGTGCGGCGGTTCCGGCTCGTGCTCGGGAGTCGGCCACGGCCTGGGCGTGGTCCCGGCGGCGGTACGGAAAGCCGAGCGCGCCGGCTCGCGTACCGGCTCGGTCAGTAGCACCTCGCACTCGCAGCAGTCGCTGCACCGCAGGCACTTCTCACATAGATGATTGCTGCACGTGTCCTTGGTGCAGCGCGCGCAGATCCGCGTGGATTCTTCCCCACAAATACTGCAAACGAACGGCATGGTCGAACTACTTCTTCCCTCCCCGCTTCAAAGCGTTCGGCGGAGGCTGAGTCGCTACCGCCGCCCGGCAGCGCTGCGCTTCGCGGTCCATCACCGCGCATTCCTGCTCCCGTTGAGTGGCCAACGTAATGATGTACGTCTGCAGCCGGTTCCGATTCCCATCGTTCTCCGCCGCCAGGCTGGCCAGATCTCCCGCCACTGCGCTGTCCTGATATTTGCGTGCGCCATCCACTAACGAGCCAATCAACTGCTCCAGCGCGTGTATCCGGAAGTACACCTCCAGCAGCGCCGAGAGCTTCTCGGGGTTGGCCTTCAACGCCGTCGCGTCCTGGGCCAGGCTCCTGGCTTGATCTTTCGCCGACTGCAACTGGCTGGCATACGTTTCGGATGCGCCCTTATCGGTCCACGCCTTCGCATTCAGGCGGTCCAGCGCCGGGCCGAGCCGCGTGGCGTGCGCGCCGATCTCTCCGATAATCACGCTGATGTCCCAATCCGGGGGCAAGCCGGGCAACGATTGTGCGGGAGCCTGCGTCGCCAGCATCAGCGGGCAACAGAGCCACAATACCGCTTGCCGCACAGAAAGCATCGCGCTTCTTACAATCTAGCAGGTTCGCTGCGTCACTTCTTCTTGCCCGAGATCCCCAGGATGCTGTCGAGGTGCGGGAAAAGCCCGTTTCCTTCAAAGACGTCCCGGGTTGCGTCGCTGTATCCGAAATCCTCCCGGATGCCGCCGTTCGCGTCGATCAGATACACATGCGGGATGTCGAAGGACGGGGTGCGCAGGTAGGAATACGCCACCTGCCCGCAATCCATCAGCACGGGGTAGGTGATCTTGTGGTTTCCAATGTAGGTCGAAATGGATTTCAAGTCATCCGGCGGATTGACCACCGAAAGGATCGCTACCCGCTCCCCATACTTCTGCTGCACCTGGTTCAAGATATTGGCGAACGCGTTGCAGTGCGGGCAGGTGGTCTGTATGAACTCCAGGATCACTACTCGCCCACGGTAATCCGCAAGGTCGTGCTCCTGGGTTCTCACGTCGGGCAGGGAGAAGCCGGGCGCGCGGCGGCTGGCATCGGCAGCGCACAACGCGGCGGCGCAAACGAGAGCGGCAATGATGGTTCGCATTCAGGTTCACCTTAACACAGCCCAGGACACGCGGCGTCTGGCTTACTGAGCCGCAACCGTCAGGGAGCGATCACCGGGCTACAATAGCCCGCGGCTGTCGCCGCAGGTCCTCAAAACTTCCGCAGGGACTCTTCATAAGGCGCCTGCGCCACGCCTCTTTCCGTGATGATCGCAGTCACATAGCGCGCCGGCGTCACATCGAAAGCCGGGTTCTGAACGGTTACCCCAGCCGGCGCTACCACCTGGCCGAAGACGTGCGTGACCTCCGCCGCAGCGCGCTGCTCGATGGGGATCAGATCACCCGAAGCCAACGTCAGGTCCAGCGTCGAAATCGGGGCTGCCACGAAGAACGGGACGCCATTCTCTTTCGCCAGCACCGCCACCGAGTAGGTCCCGATCTTGTTGGCCACGTCCCCATTGGCTGCGATGCGGTCCGCTCCCACTACCACGCAGCCAATGCGCCCGGATTTCAGAAAATGGCCCGCCATGTTATCGGTAATCAGAGTGGTGGGGATGCCATCCTGCTGCAACTCCCAAACCGTGAGCCGCGCGCCCTGCAGAAAAGGGCGTGTTTCATCGGCGAAGACATCCACCTTCTTACCGGATTCCACCGCCGCGCGGATCACTCCGAGCGCCGTGCCGTAACCGGCGGTTGCCAGCGCCCCGGCATTGCAGTGCGTCAGGATGGTCCGGCTGTCCGGCACCAGCGCTGCCCCGTTCCGCCCGATCGCGCGGCAAATGGCGATGTCCTCCTCGCGAATGAGCTCCGCCTCTTCGATCAACCGCCGCCGAATTTCAGGCAATGGACGCCCTCGCAGCGACTCATACAGCCGCTTCATGCGCTCGATTCCCCAGAAGAGGTTGACGGCGGTCGGCCGGGTTCGCGCCAGCGTATCGCAGATGACGGTAAACTGGCCGTCCAGATTATCTTCAGCCGCGTGCAGCACCCCCAGTGCTACCCCCATGGCTGCGGCCACCCCGATCGCCGGCGCGCCTCGAATGATCATGTCGCGAATGGCTGTCGCTACCTCTTCATAGGTACGGCAGGTGACGTAACGCTCTTCGACCGGCAGGCGCGTCTGATCGATCATCACGACGCTATTGTCCTTCCACTGAATGGTCTCGATCATGTATGCGGTGTCACCTTTTGCTGCGCAAAGTAAGCGATAAATTCCATGGCATTGTAGGACGCGTGCATCAGGGTGGAAGATTTCGTCGAGCCGGTTCGGTAGCGCATCCACCCGAAGGCCGCGCCCGCCAGCGCGATCAGCAACGCGTGCCGCCACGAGTTTCCGTACTCCTGGAAATGCAGCAGTCCGAAGGGGACCGCCGCCGCGAATACACCCAGCACGCCGCCCAGGCTGCGCACCAGAAGCGGCTGCAGGAACCCCCGAAAGATCAACTCCTCCGCCAACGGTCCCAGGGTTAGCCCGAAGATCGCGACCACCACCACGGCTCGCGGATCCTGCAGCATTTCCGTGATGCGGTTGTTGGTGGCCGGCGTGCGGATGACCACGCTGAGCACCGCTACACCAAACGCCGTAAGGAGGCCGCAGAGAACTATGATGGCCGGCGGCAACGAGAAAGCGATCCACCCCATCGAGCGCCAGAACGGACGCTGGTATTCCACGCGAAACAGCATGGCCAAAGAAGTGAACGCCAGCAGGTAGAGAAGCGATTGGATCGCCAGCGCAGCCAGTTCCCGATCGCGGCCCGACAAATGAAAAATGGAAACGATAGCCCCGACCACGCCCAGGCTGATGACGCCGCTGGCAATCAGTAGCCCTATGAAGAGAGCCAGGTCGGAGTAGCCCCAGAAAGGTTTACGCTCCGGCGGGGGGATCTCCGCGGAAGGCGTTTCGGGCGGATGCTCGTGTTCCGGTGGTTCCGGCGGGCCTTCAATCATGCATCCTTCTCGATGAGAGCCGCCGCCACGAGCGGCAGCAACAGTTCATGATGCCCGGTGATGCTGTACCCTTTTCCGCCCGATTGCGCGTGCGGGCGCTCCACTACGTTCACTCGCGGCCGATAGTGTTGCAGAAAATCGAAATTGGCCGTGACGAAACCGGCCAGCGGGTGGCCCAGATTACGTACCGCCGAAACAGCCTTCAGGAACACCTCCGGCAATACCACCGCCGAGCCGCAGTTCACAAACACGCCGCCCTGGTGGAGATCGGGCACATAAGCGCAGAACAGGCGGAAGTCTCGCAGGCTGCCATTGCCGATTGCCGCGCCATCGGCGGCCGGGTGCGCGTGCGGTGTGTCGGTGCCGATTGCCACGTGCACCGTGACCGGCGTGCCGTGCCGGTAAGCCTGCAGCAGGAGGCTCATTTCTGCGTGCTTCGGAGAGGCCAACGTTTCCAGGCTGCGGCCCAGGGCTTCGCCGATGCCCAGCCGATCCCGGTTCCCTTCCGCAATCGCGCGGTTCAGTTCGCGGCCAGTCTCTTCGGCCGAGCCGAAGCGGCCGCCCGGAAGCGCGGCTTCCACATCTTCGCTGGTGTGACCGGCCAGCGCGATTTCAAAGTCGTGGATGGCGGCAGCGCCATTCAATGCAAACGCGGTCACATATCCGCGGCGCATGAGGTCGATCAGCACGGGCGCCAGCCCGCATTTGATCACGTGCCCCCCGAGCCCCCACAGCAACGCGCGGCCCTTGGCGCGCGCCGCCTCCATCGCGTCAATCACCGCACGGAAGGAATCGCCCGCCAGAATGTGCGGCAGCGAATCCAGCCAGCCGCTCATTCCCGACCCCTTCCGGTAAACGGAAGCGAACTCCGCCGTGGCGACCTTCCCGCCACGGTCCTGCAGCTTGACCGTATGGAGCCCCTCGAAATCGAGGGGAGCTTTGGAGTATTTGCTCATGAACGCCCGCGAATTGTGGGCCGGCTGGACCGCTCATACGTTGCCGAGCCGCGACCGCCAGGGAGCGGTGCCTGAAGAATCCCCTCGCGCACTTCCGAACGCATGTAAGCCATTATGCCGTAAGCCAACTGAGCTATCCTATCGGAGTCCCGGATTTTCCCAACGCTACCCGCAAACGTGGAGGGACTGTGCGCCATTTCTCGATTCTGCTCTTCGCCTGCGGCTTGGCCGCAGCGGCAGACGTCAACTTTCAATCTCCCAAAAGCATTGCGAACGGGTCGCCCTTTTACCTGTCCCAAGGCGATTTCAACGGAGACCGCCGGCCCGATCTGTTAGTCACGGGCTTCGCCCAATACGGCGGGAACAACGCCTTGACTCTGTTTGAAGGCCTCGGAGGCGACCGCTTCGGCCGCGGCGTAGTGATCTACCAGGCGCAATTTCTCCACGCCGCGATCGTCGCCGATTTCAATCACGACGGCAAACAAGATATCGCAGCCCTGAATGCGCCGTTATCGAACCAGCCCGGGACCTTGACGGTCTTGCTGGGAAATGGTGACGGGACGTTTCAGGCGCCGGTGAATGCCACCACCCTAACTGGGCCAGAGGCGTTGATCGCGGGGGATTTCAATCACGACGGAAAACTGGACGTCGCGTTAATCGCCGGCGGGCAGCAACTGCAGATTTTCCTGGGAAATGGTGACGGCAGTTTTCAAGCGCCTGTGAATACCGCACTGCCGAACTTTGCCAGCTTGCCCAACTCGCTGGCCGCAGCCGACTTCAACCGGGATGGAAAACTGGACGTGGCGGTGGCGGTGAGCGGCCCGGGATTCAGCAACATTGTGGTGTTGCAAGGAAACGGCGATGGCACTTTTCAATCACCGGCAACCCTGACGCCCCCTGGCGGCGCCTTCGTATTGGCTGCCGCCGACCTGAATGGCGATCACATCCCCGACCTCGTAGCTGCGGCCTCATCGCCGGACTCCGTACAGGTGCTGATCGGCAAGGGCGATGGCGCCTTCCTGCCGCCCGTCTCGTACACCATCGCGCGCTTTCCTTCCAACGTTCTGATCATCGATGTAAACGGCGACCAGAAGTTCGATTTAGTAGTGGTTGCTCGGAGTTCGACCTCACCCCCGGCGGAGAAGTGGCCGTGCTGCTAGGCAATGGGGACGGAACGTTTCAGCCCGCGATTCCGTCGCTGCTCGGCGTGGATGCCAACGTCGTGACCGCCGGAGATTACAACGGCGACGGTCGCCTGGATGTAGCGCTTCTATCGGATTTCGGTATCATCACAGCGCTAGGGGATGGCCAAGGGCGTTTTCAGCAGCCGATCAATTACCCGGCGGGCGGGTATGCCACCGGCGTGGCGACAGGCGACTTCAACGCGGATGGGAAGATTGATGTCGCCATAGCCAACGGGAACGGCTTTGGCGTCCTGAGCGGCCTCGGCGGCGGTCAATTCCAGCCCAAGTATTCCTTGCAGCAAGACTTCCTCCCGGCCTTCGCAGTTTCGGGAGACTTCAACCACGACGGAGTTACGGATCTGGTCGTCGCCGGATCCCACGGCACTCTGGGTGGCCCGCCCGATGGCTACCAGGTCTATTTCGGCGGGAGCGGAGGACTCACGGCGGGACCGCTGGGGACCAATGTCCTCGTGGATATGAACAGTCTGATTACCGGCCGTTTCCGGCCGGGCGGCAATCTCGACCTGGCGTTCGCCTTCAACGCAGGCGCGAACTATACCAGCGGAGTGGGGGTATTGCTGGGCAACGGTGATGGGAGCTTCAAAAATCCCAAGCTCATGCTGATTCCGGGGAACGCGGCGGGAGTCGCCGCGGCCGATTTCAACCGCGACGGCAAACTGGACCTGGTGGTCGGGGCGAGTGCCGGGGAGTTGCTGCTGCTGGGGAACGGCGATGGCACCTTTCAAGCTCCGCAGACGATCACGGTGCCCAGTGGCACGTATTCCGCTGCCGCCACCGCCGATCTGAACGGCGATGGAAAGGCGGACCTGGTCCTGGCTGATTCTTTCGATGAGCAGATTGTCGTCCTGCTGGGGAACGGCGACGGCACCTCCAATCCGCCCAGGCCTTCAACACCGACAAAGTGCCGCAGGGTGTGGTGATCCACGATTTCAATTGCGATGGCAAGCTCGATGTGGCGACGGTGAACTATAACGGCAACGACGTATCGGTCCTGATGGGCAATGGGGACGGCACTTTCCAGCCCAAACTCAACTTTGCCGCGGGGAGTTTCTCGTGGAGCCTGGCCGTGGGAGATTTCGAGGGCAACGGCAAAGCGAGCCTGGCGGTAGCAAATAACTTCGCCAAAGACGTCAGTATTCTGCTGAACACGACAGCCGTGCTTCCGGGTGTCTGTCACTGAGCTGCTGTTACCGAGCCGCGACCGCTAGGGAGCGGATGGACGCCCGCACTACCTCCTACGGCTTGACACCCGCCGCCCCGCATCTATAAGATCGGAACCGCATTCGATACACTGAGGAGATGTGTGGGCAGGCCTGCCCACGGGAGGCGAAGTAATGGCGAAAGCGAAATCTAGGTTCGGACGGCGCGGTTTTCTGAAAGGAGCCGCTGCCGGAGCAGCCGCTTTGGTGGCGAAACCCGCAGCCGTGAAGGCGCAGGAGACGGCACAGGCGCGCCCCGCTGCACCGCTGCCCTCCCCGAGGCAGGTGGCCTTCGAAACCGGCCAGCCGCCGGCTCGTGTGGACGTGTACACCACTGACCGGCCCGGCGCCGATTTCATGGTGGACGTGCTGAAGAGCCTGAATTTCGATTACATCTTCGCCAACCCTGGGTCGAGCTTCCGCGGGCTGCAGGAATCCTTCATCAACTACGGCGGCAACAAAGCGCCGGAGTGGATTACCTGCTGTCATGAAGAATCTTCGGTGGCCATGGCGCACGGCTACTTCAAGATCGAAGGCAAGCCGATTCTGACCATGGCGCATGGAACGGTCGGGCTGCAGCACGCCTCCATGGCGCTGTATAACGCCTACGGCGACCGCGTGCCCGTTTACCTGATTCTGGGCAACGAGCAGGAAATCAACTTCCGCCGCAGCGACGTGGAATGGGCGCACAGCGTGCAGGACGCCGCTTCCATGGTCCGCGACTACACCAAGTGGGACGATTCGCCGGTCTCGCTGGGACACTTCGCGGAATCGGCTGTGCGCGCGTACAAAATCATGATGACGCCGCCCTACGAACCGGTGGTGATTTGCGCTAACGGGCAATTGCAGGAAGAGCCGATGTCCCAGGAGGACCGGCGCACCCTGAAGATTCCCAAACTGGTGGTGCCGACTCCGCCGGCCGGCGATCCGAACGCCGTGGCGGAACTGGCCAAGATGCTGGTGAATGCCGAGAACCCTGTGATCGTGGCGGGGCGGGCCGCGCGCAACGAAGAAGGCATGAAGCTGCTCACCGAACTGGCGGAGACGCTGCAAGCGCCCGTCCAGGACCGCCGTATGCGCATGACCATTCCGTCGCGGAACCCGCTCTATAACAGCGGCAACACGGCAGAGGCGGATGTCATCCTGGGCCTCGAAGTGCCGGACTTCTGGTACGTGAGCCACGCCCAGACCCCCATCAATCGCATGGGGATGGAAACGCGGTCTACGGTAAAGCCGGGCACCAAGCTGGCCACCATCACCTGCAGCGACCTGTTCAGCCGCAGCAACTACCAGGATTTCGGCCGCTACGCGGATGTGGACCTGGCGATCGCGGCCGACGCGCAGGCTACCCTTCCTTCGCTGATCGAGGCGTGTAAGAAACTGATTACGCCCGACCGCAAGCGGGCCATCGAGGCGCGCGGCAAGAGGCTGGCCGACCAATGGAAGCGCAACCGCGACCGCGATTTCGAAGCGGCGGCGGTGGGTTGGGACGCCAGTCCGGTGAGTACGGCTCGCATGGCGGCGGAGTTGTGGAACCAGGTCCGGCATGAAGACTGGTCGCTGGTCTCCGACCTGACCTTCGTGAGCTGGTGGCCGCAGCGCCTGTGGGATTTCGACAAGTATTACCATTTCATCGGCGGTCATGGGGCCTATGGAATTGGATACGGCGCGCCCGCAGCCGTGGGCGCGGCCCTCGCCAACAAGAAGCATGGGCGGCTCACCGTCAACATCCAGTGCGATGGCGACCTGAACTATGCGCCTGGTGTGCTGTGGACCGCCGCGCACCACAACATTCCGCTGCTGAGCGTAATGCACAACAACCGGGCCTACCACCAGGAGCAGATGTTCCTGGAAGACATGGCCGCCCGCGCCTCCCGCGGCGTTGAGAACGCCCACATCGGCACGGCGATCAAAAATCCGAACATCAACTACGCCACTATGGCGAAGGCGTACGGGATGTATAGCGCCGGCCCGATCGAGAATCCCAACGATTTCGGCCCCGCCCTCAAAGCTGCCATCGAGGTAGTGAAGAAAGGCGAGCCGGCACTGATCGATCTGGTGACGCAGCCTCGGTAACACAGTCATGAAAGCCATCTATCTTGTTCTCGCGGGCCTGGTGCTGGTGGGCGTCGCCGCGGCCCAGAATGCTAACGGCAATGTGGAAAATGGCAAGCGGTTGTTCCTGCGCGATGGCTGTTGGGAATGCCATGGCTATGCCGGCCAGGGCAGCCGGGATGGGGCGCGGATCGCCAACACGGCGCTGAACGCGCAAGGGCTTATCAAGTATGTCCGCCACCCAACCGGAGCCATGCCCGCCTTTGCCGAAAAGGTCGCCACCGATCAGGAACTGACGGACATCTGGGCGTATCTGAAATCCATGCCGCCGTCCAAAGCGGCCAAAGATATTCCGCTGCTGAACCAGATCAAGAACCAGTAGACCGCCGATGCCGGAACTGCCGGACGTCACCGTTTACGTGGAGGCGTTGCGGCAGCGCGTAATCGGCGAGACGCTGCACCGCGTCGCCATCCGCGGCCCTTTTCTTCTGCGTACCGTCACGCCGCCGCTGGAGGCGGTATTCGGCAAAACGGTGCGCGAGGTAGCGCGGCTCGGCAAGCGGATTGTTTTCGGCTTTGACGGCGATCTCCGGCTGGCCTTGCACCTCATGATTGCGGGCCGGTTGCACTGGAAGCCGCTCACCGCGCCACCCGCCAAAAACCCACTCGCGTTTTTCGAGTTCGATTCGGGACGTCTTCTGCTGACCGAAGCAGGGACGCAGCACCGCGCGTCCCTCCACGTGCTGGCGGACAAAGAAGGACTGCGCCGCCTGAATGCCGGAGGGTTGGAGGTGCTGGAAGCGCCGCTTGAGACCTTTGCGGCGCGCTTGCAGTCGGAGAACCATACACTGAAACGTGCGCTGACCGACCCGCGACTGTTCAGCGGGATTGGCAACGCCTATTCCGACGAAATTTTGCACCGGGCCGGCCTTTCGCCGGTGGCCATGTCACAGCGTCTTTCCGAGGAGCAGATTTCTCGTCTCTACGCCGCGACGCGAGAGGTCCTCATGGAATGGGTGCATCGCCTCCGCCAGCAGGCGGGTACGCGCTTCCCCGAGAAAGTGACCGCCTTCCGCGCAGAGATGGCCGTGCACGGCCGCTACGGCCAGCCCTGCCCCCGCTGCGGCGCGAAAGTGCAGCGCATTCGCTACGCCTCCAACGAAACCAACTACTGCGCCGCCTGCCAGACCGGCGGCAAACTCCTCGCCGACCGCGGACTCTCCCGGCTTTTACGTGAGGATTGGCCGCGGAGTTTGGACGAGATGGAAGAGCTGAAAAAACGCTGAGGAGATGCCTTGTGGGCCGCATTCAATCCGGTAGTTAACCGGAGGCGTTACCGAGCCGCGACCGCAAGGGAGCGGTCTTTCGGTCTTTAAGGGATCACAAATGTTCAATCCGTCAGCGCCGCCCGACCCCCTGCGCCCAAGACAAGGTGGTCGCGCCGTATTTTCAATCGCTTAGAAACTCAAGATCCCCGAATTATCACACTGATTGACACTAACAGGCGCGCGGGTGGCTCCCGATACTGTGAAGCGTCAATAGAAGGTGATTTAGTGTCCGCGGTAGGGCCACCCTCGACCCGCAAGACCCGCCATCTTATAATGCACAAGAACCGACCCTAATGCGGCTGCTGATTTTGACCTTCTGCGGAGCAAGCCTACTTTGCGCACAAGATAATCCGGCTCCTACAGCTAGGGGCGACTGGCCTATGGGGTTTGACGGCTACCCTGCAATCGTGCCGCAATGAAACCGCTTTGGTTGCCTCTGGAATGATCAAGTCTGAAAAGAACTCGTGGGCTCCGATACGGCTGGAGATTACCGCAGAAACCCGCGATGGGTATAACGTGAGCCGAAAGTTTACAGCAACGATCCGAATACCACTGGTCACTGGCGGTAGAGAGATAACGTTCAATGAACCCTATAACGCGTATGATCCAGGCTTTCAGGCGGGCCAACGACTCGAAAGATGCACTTTCCGCTTTTATGACGGTACGCGATTTAAAGAAGTGACCACTCCTGCGACTCTGCGCCCAACTCTTGTCGCCAAAGATGAGGGCTGCTTCCGTGACCTCTTAGCCATTACCAAAGAAGAAGGCGTCACACAACGCAAACACCTTGCGGAACTGATGAATTACCGGTGTGCGGAAGAAATGGACGCGAAGACGGCCGTCCAGATCATACGGCGCGGTTCGACCCGGAATAAGTCTGGGGAGTTGGTCCCATTCGTGGAGATTAGTGCTAGCGGTGTCTCGGGCCTTGTCTCGCCAGCCGCGATTTCCATGCAAAAGCTTGTGGTCAAAGAACAACTGGACTACTCTCAAGACTCCAAATAGCGCCGGCCGCCGTTAATCGGGAACTGGCCGCGCTGCCCCGCTCGCGCCGTCCCGCCACCACCGCGCCAATACCTTCGCTGGGTCGCCAGTGGTTTGTTATGGGCCGAATCCCGCACGCTGCTTGTCGATCTGATATGTTCGTTTCAACTGCGACTCTCCTTTCATTGACCATTGGCCGGAGCCTATCACGGCTCCGGCGAGAGTCGCAGGTTTCAACTAAATTCCGGGCATCCTCCCACATTCACGCCCTCCGCCAAATATTTTTTCCCTGATTCTAAACCACTTAACTCCCTAGCCGCCCGCTCACCCCACTGCCCGCCTGCTACTCTGAAATTGGGCAGGGAACTTCATTCCCTGCCCTTTCTCATTTATGGCTACTTTAAAGCAAATCCAGGCGAATCGTCGCAATTCGCGCCTGTCGACGGGACCTACGTCATCCACGGGCAAGGCTGTTTCTCGCATGAACGG